>Ga0154338_110_pt1 | contig 5922 bp, 4 predicted proteins | sample RifGroA2_FD_115866 | JGI IMG/M metagenome (GOLD analysis project Ga0154338, IMG submission 115866) | Gallionellales bacterium GWA2_54_124 | reverse complement strand
ATTTCACAGGTTGCAACGGCGGTGCGTCAGACAGCGGTGTCGGTGACGGATGTGACGGGCAATACGGAAGCGGCAAGCCGCAAGTCGCAGGAGTCGGTTGCCATCGTGCGGGGCGGTAAGTACAAGATGGAGCGGATGGTCGAGGTCGTGAACAGCATTTCGGCGAACTCTGAGAAGATCAACAAGATCACCGAGGTGATCGAGGGGATCGCGAACAAGACGAACTTGCTGAGTCTGAATGCGGCAATTGAAGCGGCGCGAGCAGGCGAACATGGACGGGGTTTTGCGGTGGTTGCGGAAGAGGTAGGCAAACTGGCGGCGAACTCGGCATCGAGTACGCAGGAAATTGCGCATTTGGTACAGCAGGCTGTAGCGGATGCGAACCGCGCTATTGAAACCGTCAAGGAATTGGCGTCTGACATGGAGCGTATTGAGAGTGGTTCGGTTGAAGCGGACGGGATGTTGCAACGCATCTCAGCTGCACTGGAACAGCAAAGTGCGGCGGTGCAGGAGATCAACGCCAATGTAAGCAATCTTAACCAGATCGGTCAGAGCAATGCGGCGGCCTCGGAAGAGATTACGGCGACGGTGGTTGAGCTGGCAAAAATTGCAGACAACACCCGCCGTGTTGTACAAAATTTCCGCGTTTAATAGTCAAATTCCGCTCTGTTGATTGATTTTATAAGGGGATTTAAATTAATAAACTATTGAGTGATATGCAGCGCGGGATTGCTGCATTGTCAACAGTCCCAGCCGTTGTCGCGCCGACGCGCTTAGTGCAGCAAGGAAAGGCGGGTCAAGTGCACCGCCTGACCTTGCAGGTTGAGGAGCGGTTTGGTGTTCAGCCGTCGGGTCAGGTTGAACGCAAGCTGGAGCGCATTTTTGAAAAGGCGACTGAGAGTGATTTGTGCGGCTGGGTCGATCACATGTCGATGTTGCCTGCAACGGATAGCGAGTGGTTGTCTCTGGTCGAGAGTCTTACGGTACACGAAACCTATTTTTGTCGTGACAAGCCTATGCTGCGAATGTTGCGCGGAGAGGTCATGTCACAGTTGTTGCAGAGGAAGAAACAGTCAGGCGACTACACCTTTAAAATTTGGTCTGCCGGCTGCTCGACTGGCGAAGAAACGACCAATCTGGTCATGCTGCTACTGCAAGCGTTAGTTAAAGAGGGCGAGGCGAGTGTCAGTGTTGATGGCGAGATTTCTCCTAACCCGCGCTGGAAGTTACAGGTGATCGGCACCGATGTGTCCCGGCAGGTGGTGGCTACTGCGAAGAATGCTCATTATGCCGATTTCGGTATGGGTTCCTTCCGTGACTTTTCACAGGCCAATTTAAAGCAGTTTTTTGAATTGGTTTCAGATATTGCAGACCCGTTGCCCGGAGTGAATTATTACCGTGCTAAACCTTTTGTTCGCCGACATTTGAGTTTTCGTCAGCATAACCTTCTGTCTAGTTCCCCGGCTGAAACGGGCTGTGACATTGTGATCTGCCGCAATGTATTGATTTATTTTCAGGACTCCGTGAAGCGTGCAGTTCAGGCGTTATTCGGTCGTGCGTTAAGTACCGGCGGTGTGCTGGTGCTGGGTGGTCCGGATGTACTGTATTGGCCGGAGTTTTATAAACGCCAGTTTGGAGATGGTGGCGCTTGGTATATCAAAGAAGCTTGAGGGGTGAGGGTAATGCCGGGTGACGCACATAGGATAATTATGCGGAGAACAGAATGGATGTCGTAATTTTTGAAGTGGAAGGGCAGCGCTATGCTTTGCAGGCGGAATGTGTATCTGAAGTGCTGGATCCTGTTCCGGTTACGCCTTTGCCTTATGCTCCGGAGTTTGTCGATGGTCTGGTAAATGTGTCTGGATTTGTGGTGGTGCAAATGGATGCGGCGATGCGCCTTGAGGTCGGCGATCGTTTGAATCAGCAATCGGGCAATGTACTGGTTATTTGTAATGAGGGGCGGGCTGAAAGCGCTGTTCATGTTGAGCGTGTCATAACGCATGCAACCGTTGCCGACGAAGAGATCGCTCGTCAGGATGCCGTCGATTTAGCCGGGGATGAAAAAGTGGCAGGGACTCGCTACCTGGCAGGTAGCTTTCAGTGGTGCGACACATCGGTATTGTTATTAGCTGCCCATGTTTTTTCTCCGGCAGATATTTTTGCAGTAGGGGAGCCTGACGGCGAAGGGGGACTGCTTGCATCGGTAACGGGCTCGACGAGTCGTGGGGATAGTGACAATGAAGCTGTCGGGAAGAGATTCTCCTGTCTGATTGTAAAGTGTAACGGGGAGCGATATGGCTTACCGTTGGATGAGGTTGGAGAAGTTGTTGATGAATTTAATTTGACCATCTTGCCGCATGCGCCACTCGAAGTGAGTGGAATGGCTTTGCTGCGCGGAGCGCCGTTGCTGGCATTGTCGCTGGGTGCGATGTTAGGCGGAGCAGGTCAGGCTGACCTGAATCAAATGGTTGTGGTGGCAAAAAATGGTATTAATTTCGGTCTGCTGGTAGATGAAGTCGCAGGCATTGAATATTTTGCTGACCATGCCGTGCAGGAAGTGGAGTCAGGTTCGGAAATCGAGGGGTATCTGATTGGTGGCGATGGCAGCATGATCGGATTGCTGGGCTTGAGCGGTTTAATCACGGAAGCACACTTCAATCGTTATCGTGAATTCTTGATTAAGAATCATTTGGAGCAAACTTTAAGATGTCAGTCTGACACGGCAGCAGCGAAACGTCGCATGCTGACTTTCCGTCTGGGGCGCGAGCAATGTGCCATTGCACTGCAGTTGGTTGAGCGTGTCGAAGAATACCGTGATGAGACGGGACTGCCGGGTTCGGCAGCGGCGGGTTTGTCCGGGGTTGTTCAGATTCAGGGTGAGGTAGTGCCGGTGATCGACTTGCGTAGCGAAATTGGCGGTGAGATAGAGGATAAGGACGTGACATTTTTGGTTGTGCGCATAGCGGGCGGGGTATGGGCGCTGACTGTGAATCGTGTTGAGCGGGTGATTGAAATTGCCGAGACGGATATCGAGCAAATCAAAACGGCTAAGACGGATTATATCGCTGCCGTTGGTCGTTTAAATGGCCGGTTGATATCGATTTTAACGCTCGATCCGTTGGCTGTGGAAGGGGCGACTGAAATGTTGCTGGCTGCCTGATGATCAAGGTTCTTATCGTTGACGATTCTGCCTTCATGCGAATCGCTATGCGCAGAATGATCGAGTGTCATACCGATATTCAGGTGATAGGCGAAGCCAAGAATGGTGCGGTCGGCGTGCAAATGGCCATCGAGTTGCGTCCTGATGTGATTACCATGGATGTCGAAATGCCGGAAATGGATGGTCTTGCGGCAACCCGCGAGATCATGGCGGCAGCACCGTGCCCGATTATTATGGTGAGCAGCCTGACTGAACGCGGTGCGGCAACGACCATCAAGGCACTTGAGCTCGGCGCGGTAGATTTTATTCCTAAAAAATCCTCCTTTGTGCAACTGGACATCGTCCAGATTGGCGATGAATTGGCCGGGAAAATTCGCTTATGGGCAAATCAGAAGAAAAATATTGCGAGCTTTGGTGGGATTAAACGTTCTCCTTCGTTGCCCTCATCGGCGCTGAATAACTTTTCTCCTGTGGGGAAAGTCGGGTTAGTGGTGGTGGGGGTTTCGACCGGGGGCCCCGCAGCGATGCCGAAAGTATTGAGCAGTATGGGGCGGCTGAATTGCCCTATGGTCATTGCACAGCATATGCCCGCCGTGTTTACCAAAGGATTTGCCGATCATATGCGGGCTGAGACGGGGCTCAATGTGGTGGAAGGGGTAGATGGGATGCCGTTAGAGCCTGGAATGGTTGTGATTGCTCCCGGCGGTACGGACAGCGTGGTTCGTGAACCGTTTCCCGGACGTTTGACACTCTTCCTTAAGTTGAATGATGCGGCGAATATTCATCCGAATGCGGATGTGTTGTTTCGTTCAGCGTTCTCTTTATCAGTCGGTGTGGTTGCCGTTGTGATGACCGGTATGGGGTCTGACGGTACTGAAGGCGCGAAAATGCTTCATAAACGCAACGTGCCGATTCTTGTACAAAATCCGGACTGTTGTGTGGTAGACGGCATGACCGGGTCTGTGATTGCCGCTGGTATTGCATCTGCCGTATTGCAACTGGATGAGCTCGGGCGGCGGCTCTGTAAATGGTGTGCGTAAGCTTAAAAGTTTTTTATTTAATTGGAGTGTGTCGAAATGGCAAAAAAAGTTCTCATCGTTGACGATTCGTTTGTAATGCGCACCTTGATTAAGGATATTGTTAGTGCAGATCCGGAGTTAGAAGTGGTCGGCGATGCTGCAAACGGGCAGCTTGGGTTGGACGCTGCTAAAAAGTTCTCACCGGATGTCATCCTTCTCGATATTGAAATGCCGGTAATGGACGGTTTGGAGTGTTTGAAGCGACTTAAACTCATTTCAAAAGCTAAGGTGATTATTGTGTCTTCCGTGGCACAAACGGGTTCGCCGCAAGCATTGCAGGCTCGCCGCGATGGTGCCGCAGATGTGATTGCCAAGCCGAGCGGCGCGATGAGTCTGGATTTAGCCGATAAAAAAGGACATGACATCGTTAAAGCCGTGCGCATGGCGGCAGGACTTAGATAATGCAATGTCATCGCTAGCTGTTGAAGTCAAGCTCGTAATTTAAATTACGATTTAAAAATTAATAAGATACGTTTTTGTGCACATGTCAATGCACCGTATTGTTAAGGATTATGAACCTTTTAAATTGATTCTAGTTAAGAAGATTTTCAATCTAGGAAAAGATATGTTTATAAATATGAAAATAGGGATGCGTCTTTGGACCGGTTTGGCGCTGCTGATGTGTCTAATTGTTGGAACGGCGTTTTTCGTCAACCACAAAATCAACTCGATGGTAGATATTTCCAGTAAGGTCACAACCAAGGATTTTCACAAAGTAGAATTGCTGGTGGAAGTGGAGCGTCTGATTTCGGAAAACGCTAATTATTCCTTCTTAATAACTTTGTCGACCAGCAAGTCCGATATTGCAAAATATAAAGAAGCCATTGCCGCGAACAAAGGCAGAATTACGGAAGTGCTGGATCAAGTCGATCAGCTTATTCATCTCCCCGCTGGGAAAGCCGCCATGGCGGAAATTCGTGAGGCACGTAAGCTTTATGTTGCTGGATTTAGCAAATCCATCGCATTGAAAGAAAAGGGAAATAACGACGAGTGTCAAAGAGTGATGCAGGAAGAAGTGACGCCCTTGTACACCAATTTGATTGCCAGTCTCAATAAACTGGTAAGCATTCAAGTACAACTTATACAGGATGGCGCGAGTGAGATCTCTGTGATGGGTGTTTCGTCTCACCGGATTCTGCTCGCTACCAATATATTGTTGTTGGTTTTAGCCGTCGTAATTTTCATGTTTGTAATCCGTTCGGTCACACGTCCATTGGAGTTGCTGCAGGGTTCTTTGTTAAGTGTTGAGCGCACGGGTGATTTTTCTATGAAAGTAGATTACCAGTCTGCGGATGAAGTGGGTCAGACTGCGGCGGCGTTTAACAGCATGATGGCCTCGTTGCAAGACGCCTTGTCCAATACCAATCAGGTGATGGGAGCGGTAGCGCGGGGGGATTTCAGCCGGCGCGTCAGTGTGGAGGCGCGCGGTGATCTGGCGCAGCTGAAGTCGAGTGTCAACGGTTCTGTGGACAAGCTGGAACTGACCATGACCGCGCTGACGGATGTGATGAAGGCGTTGCGCGAAGGCAACTTTGACAAACGAGTTGACGCTAAAGTGGATGGTGAGTTCAAACTTGCTGTCGATCAGGCGATGCAGGCGATGCAGGCGATGCTGGGTGATGTGGGCGGCGTGATGAACGGCGTATCGCAAGGCGATCTGACTGGCCGTGTGAGAGCGGAAGG
>Ga0154338_111_pt1 | contig 16629 bp, 10 predicted proteins | sample RifGroA2_FD_115866 | JGI IMG/M metagenome (GOLD analysis project Ga0154338, IMG submission 115866) | Gallionellales bacterium GWA2_54_124 | reverse complement strand
CCGCGTCCTTCCGCTCTCACACGGCCAGTCAGATCGCCTTGCGATACGCCGTTCATCACGCCGCCCACATCACCCAGCATCGCCTGCATCGCCTGCATCGCCTGATCGACAGCAAGTTTGAACTCACCATCCACTTTAGCGTCAACTCGTTTGTCAAAGTTGCCTTCGCGCAACGCCTTCATCACATCCGTCAGCGCGGTCATGGTCAGTTCCAGCTTGTCCACAGAACCGTTGACACTCGACTTCAGCTGCGCCAGATCACCGCGCGCCTCCACACTGACGCGCCGGCTGAAATCCCCCCGCGCTACCGCTCCCATCACCTGATTGGTATTGGACAAGGCGTCTTGCAACGAGGCCATCATGCTGTTAAACGCCGCCGCAGTCTGACCCACTTCATCCGCAGACTGGTAATCTACTTTCATAGAAAAATCACCCGTGCGCTCAACACTTAACAAAGAACCCTGCAGCAACTCCAATGGACGTGTGACCGAACGCAGAACGAACAACCCCAGGAACACAAGCAAACCAGCAATAAGTACAACAAAGACGATCATTGATATCCGTGCTGAATGGGTTAACACGTCACTTTGCTTAACCGAATCGACCCCTATTTCGACATTCAAATCGATAATTTTCCCTAAGGTTATCTCTGACGCGTTATAGCTCGCACGCTGCGCTTCGTACTGACTATAAAATTTACTAAATAGACGCTTTTGCTCACTTTCGCTGGAATTTTTGCTCAGCGCGAGCATCGTCTGCGTCATTTCCGCATCCAACCCCTTCCAGGTTTTCCATTCACCAACAAACTGATTCCACAACTTTGCCTCTTCTGTTGTTTGAGGCAGTGACTCATACTGCTTCCAACCTTTTTCAGCGCGCTCCCAGGCGTGCTCTTTCCGTTTGAGTGAATCTGCGAAATTATCCTGAGCATTGTAATTATTTTCCCATATGGCCACTTCAATCGTTCGCATACGAATTGCCGTTTGCGCTTCATTTAGCACCATAAGCCCCTCTACTGAAGGCAAACGCACTTTACCGATTTCTTCAACCTGTACTACACAACCATTAATTCCGGAATTACCTATTAACCCGACTGATCCAAGCGCAATAATTCCCACAGCAATCAAAAAATAAATTTTTGATTTTACAAAGTAATTTTTAAACATTAGAGCTATCCTCATAAATACTCTCGACAAAACCGGAGAGTGACCTCAAATTAGGCTAATTGGTATCAGCCACCTAAAACACATGTATCAAACTCAATGCAGCCGTACCTCGCCCCCAATTTCCCCCAACCGGGTATGTCCACGCAGGGCCTGCGTTAGTCTGCGTATACGCAACTCCGAGCAGATATCCGTTGATATCTTTGCTAATCCCAAGCTTGTAATCGGTGTAAGTGTAGATTGATGCCGCAGCAGGTTTAAAAATCTGCTGGCCCGCATGCAGCCCGATGATGAAACCCGTATCAGCAAGTGGAAGATTGGCATTCAATTCAATATAACGAGTTCCCCGTGCGCCCGGTACGGTCAAAAAATCACCTAGCGCATAAGAATATTTGGCAGAAAACCATTTGTAACCGATAGCGCCGTATACCTCGTCGGTATCAGCCTTGGAAAAACCCGTTGTTGACTTGTAACTGCCAGGATAGTTGTAGCGGATAAATCCTGCGTCATAGCTGAAGTCATCGGCAAAAGTGTTTTTTAACCCCAGATAAGTATCCAGCTCCAGATTGGCGCTGCCCGATGCAACCGCGCCGCTGTTTGAAATCCAATTAACATTGGAAGCATAGACGCCAGCATAAAAACCACTCTCATGGACGTAATCTAAACCGCCCTGAATCGCCGGTCTGTGCGATGTTTGCGAAATGCCCCGAAAAATATAATCCGAGGTTACGCCGATATTTCCAGTAACGGTGGAAGCCCCCGCCATCGCAACTTCCGTGACAAAAAGCCCCGCTACCAACAAGAATACATGCCCGAGGTGATGTCGTGACACGACGCCATATCCCACTTTCCCGCGCTCCATAAGACAAGTAACGACACCGAAACCAAAATACAGCCTGGCACCCATTTTCATATCATTCACAGCAAACTCCCAATTCATATTTCTTCATAAAATCAGCCTATTGCAAAAACCACAACAGTTTTTGCATGAGCGCCTACCGCAACAGGCGATCCATCGACACCTAATCTATCCAGGATAAATTAGGACGTGCGCGCAGAAAACAGCAGGAACAGGCGGATGCTATGGCGAAAGCTGTGCCATAGCGAGAAATCAAAAAAATGAAAACTACGAGAAAGCGCGGCCCGAAAAAGAGCCAATATCCGTCTGTGAATGTGCCGCGCCACACACGCAGCTAGCAACACTGGCATGAATATTGCATGCGGGGGGGGGGGGGGGGGGGGGGGGGGTAACTCACCCATGCCATAGAGTCAAGCAAAAAAATTGCGCTATTACGGCGCAATTTTTGTATTTCGCTCTGAACGACTATGTTGGGAGGCTTCATGATCACACTTATTTTTTGAACGGACACATAGTATACGAAAAATACGAAAAATACGAAAAATACGAAAAAATAATACCTTGCGCCTTGCGCAATAGCGAAAACGTTCACTGCCACGCTGAATATCATCCCGCAGAATTGCCCGGTTCTTCAGTGTTCCGCTGATGTATCCGGCCCGTTATTACTGCGAATAGACATGGATTCACATACATATTTCTGTAACCTGGATTTGATAAATTAAAAAGCGAAAAGTCGTACTCGCAAATAAAAATAGCATTAATTTAATATGATTGGAATTAACATGGATATCAAACAACGTATCACTTTGCTGATTGCATTATCAGTAATGGCTATTTTTACTATTGGTGGCTCTTCGATTCTCCTGTCTAAAAATAATGCCGCAGAAGTCAAAAAGGTTACCGAAGACGTGCTGCCCAGTGCGCTTAGTTCTGCAGATCTGGTTTCTCAGGTGAAAGAAATGCAGCTCATTACGATGTCGATGATTTCTACTCCCGACACCAATCTGGCGAATCAAGCTAAGGATAAGCTGCTTATTAGCAAAAAAAATTTACAGGATGGCGTCGATTTTCAGTTTGCACATGCCGATGGAAATACACAGCACGGATTGATCGTGCAGACCAAGGAAAATCTGGCCGAATATTTTTCGGCGATTGACGAAACCGTTAATTTTAAGCTTTCCGGGCAAAGCGATATTGCTGATGCAACTTATTTTGGCAACGTGGTTGTGCTGCAGCGCGAATTGCAACAAATCGTGGACACATTACGCATTGAGAAGAGTCGCGAAAAGGATCTCGCGATTGCTGAACTGAACAATAATTTGTCTGCGACTGTCACAGGCGTGACCCTGTTGTCGCTCGCGATCATAATCGGGCTGGGTGCGTTTGGTCTAATTTTGTATCGGCAAATCATTTACCCGATTAACCGGATGCAAGAAGCTACCACTGAAATTGCATCAAGCCAGGATTTCACCCATCGCGTACCTGTGACGCGCATGGATGAGATTGGCAAGTCGATCGTTGCATTTAATATCATGATTGAAAAGATTGAGGAAAATTCAATCTTGCTGAAGCAAAAAACCAAAGATATTCACACCATGCTGCAAAATATGCCGCAGGGAATACTGACCATTGCGGAAGGAAATAAGGTTCATCCTGAATATTCAGCCTATCTCGAGACCATTTTTGACACCCAGGAAATCGCCGGACAGAATTTCATGGATCTTGTTTTTGCAAACTCTGACATGGGCTCTGACACGTTGTCTCAAGTCGAAGCGGTAGCAGCAGCATGCATTAGCGAAGATCAGATGAATTTTAAATTTAACAGTCACTTGCTGGCAGATGAAATTAAAAAGACGATGCCTGATGGGCATATCAAAATACTCGATTTAAGCTGGTCGCCTATCCTTGATGAAAATGACCACGTGATTCGTTTGATGTTGTGTATCCGCGATGTTACGGAACTTAGAGCATTGGCGGCAGAAGCGACGAAGCAGAAGCGGGAGCTTGAAATTATCGGTGAAATTCTTTCTGTGACACAGGAAAAATTCCATGAATTTATCATCAGCGCTTTTCAGTTCCTTGATGAAAATGAAAAACTGATTCGCGATAATCTCCACCAGAATAACGAGGTATTAACACAGCTGTTCCGCAATATGCATACGATCAAAGGTAACTCGCGCACTTACGGCCTGAATCATCTGACGAATATTGTTCATGAAGTTGAGCAGGAGTACGTCTGTTTGAGAGAGTGCAATCAAGAATCCGTATGGAACCAGGACGTGTTGCTAGGCGAATTGCATTCTGTAAGAGAAGTTCTCGAATATTACTCAAATATCAATGAGGTTAGTTTAGGCCGTAAGGGACCGGGACGTCGCGGTGGCATTGAGCATTTCCTTATGGTGGATAAGCGCCAGATTATGCAAACAATCCATCATCTGGAAAAGGCAACCTATGGAAATATACACGACCTGCGCGAAGCTCATGGTGCTGTCAGCAAAACATTACGCCTGCTAGGCACAGAGCGCATTATTGAAACGCTGGAAGGTGTGTTCGGCTCGCTGCCCTCGCTCGCACGCGAACTGGGCAAGATCCCGCCTATCGTAGATATTCAGGAAAATGGATACGTTATTCATTCTCAGGCGAGTAGCGTGCTTAAAAATGTATTCATGCACCTTATCAGAAATGCGATGGATCATGGGCTGGAAACGCCAGAAGAGCGCATCGCTCAGAACAAACCTCAGGCCGGATTAATCAGCTTGGAGATGGATGTGCAGGACGGTATGCTGCAAATCAAGCTGAGCGATGACGGACGAGGGCTGGCTTTGAATCGAATTCGCAAAATGGCGATTGACAGAATGCTGGTCAGTCATGACGATTCTTTGACTGACCAGCAAATTGCTAACCTTATTTTTCTTCCCGGCTTTACTACGGCCAGTTCCGTGACTGAAGTTTCAGGGCGCGGAGTTGGTATGGATGCAGTAAAGGATTTCATTTATAAGGAAAAAGGTACGATAAAGATACGTTTTACCGACGGTAATATTGGTGCTGATTTCCGTCAATTCGAGATGGTTGTCTGCCTGCCTGAAATGCTGGCAGAAAGTATCGATGGTGTGCATTTCCATTCAGCGTATCAGGATAAATTTGATCTTGCTATGGTCGATTTTAAATCAAACGAAATGACTATTTCAAAGCAGGCATAAGACGATATTTGAATATCTTCTGGAAGGGAGAATTGATCAGTGGATGCTGTGTACGGCAATTACTCTGAGCATCGCACACAGTGATCCGTGTTGGGTGAAGTGAATACATGAATATAATTATTTTTTGGAATCCCTCGGATTGCTGGAGACATTTAAGGAGAAGAATCTGCTATGTGCCGTTTGATTTTTCTGTTTACCGGTCAATTTTGGCGGACACCAGTGGCGCATTGGAAATTTTTTGAAAATTGATATGAGTAATAGTGGGGATACTAAAATGGCTGAAAATCTTGTCAGCAAGGTTCTGGTGCTAGACGATAGTCTTGAGCATGCGCATGCAATCAAAGAATTTTGTGACAATAACAATCTGATCGCTCTCAAAGTGCGCAAAAATCGTTTGATGTTTGTTTTGCAGTCGAACATAGACCTGGGAGCCATTCTGTATTCGGAGAACTATGGCGGTTCTATCAAGGAAAATACAGAAATCGCATTAAAAATACATGCGTTTCGCCCTGAACTTCCCATTATCGTGCGGCGCGATAAGGAGGTGACCCTAGATAGCCTGCCAGACATTATCAGACCCGCATTTTGCGCGGCCTATATTGCCGACGATATGAGCACACTGCGTAAAGTGATCGATGAATATATCTTCAGTTTGGTGTATCCCAATGCGTTAGTACGGGGAATTTCTGAGATTACCGAGGCCGTACTGTCTAGCCAATTTAAACAGTTAACGATTGCCTGGGACACGCCTTATATCGTCCGTGACCGGGTAGTTTTTGGCGAAGTACTCAGCCTGATACCGATGGAGAGCAACTGGTGCCGTGGCTACATGATGCTGCAAACGGAAGAGGAGCCTATTCTGGAGGTACTCGGTTTGTACAATGAGCAGGATCATGACACCAACTTCAGGGCAGTGAACAGCCTGCTGGGTGAAATTACCAATCAGATATGGGGGGCATTCAAAAATCGCTATATCGGCGATACCAGCCCTTCGTCAAACGCTCAAATACAAGTTCCGCTGGTTGTGAGTCACAAGCACAAATATATATCCTTTGGAACTGAGAATCCGCATCTTTGTTTTTTGTATAAGCTGGTTGATGGAAGTACAGGCAGGACGGTTACGTTGTACCAACGATTTATTTTTAATCTCAACTGGTCTCCTGAAAATTTCAAAGAGCTTGGTCATGCTGCTGAGGGGTTTGTCGATTCCGGCGAACTCGAATTTTTTAAATAGGATGAAATAATGGCACAAATTCTTGTTGTAGACGATTCAAGTACGGTCAGGGATGCAGTAGCTGAATTCCTGAGAAAGAACAATCTGGATGTGGTCGTTGCCGTTGATGGCAAAGACGGTCTGTCCAAACTCAAAAATGATTCTGGTATCAAGCTGATTGTTAGCGACGTCAATATGCCCAATATGGATGGTCTGACCATGGTAGAAAAAATACGAGGTGAATTGGGTAATACCAGCGTCAATGTTATCATGCTGACAACAGAGAGCAGCCCGAGTCTGAAGGAACGAGGTAAAGCAGCTGGAATTAAGGGATGGATAGTTAAGCCGTTTAAAGGCGATGTCGTTCTTGAAAGTATCAAAAAACTGCTGGTATAACTTCTTCCGTTCTGTCTCGGCGATCCTCAATCCTGTATTCAGGTACGGGGATCGTTTTCTGTCATACCAGATACGGATTTTGTTTATCGTACAGTCACAAGCGGCTCAAAAACGGGTTTAATATCCAGCATGAGGACAGAATGCCGCAGCGCTCAGAGTGGACTATTCACCGTTAACCTTTTGGGTGCCCGCAAGCTTCTATGCCAATCAAACACGGTGCCAGATTGGCGCACAACTGACATCCCGGTACGTATCAGCACGATACCCAACGTCTGACAAACAAACCTAAGCCGATCCGTAAAAAGAAGGCTCAATAGGGGTAAAGTGAAACTCTTTGCTAAATGACCAGGGAACGACAACCTGGTTTCTAACGTTTCAAGGTTAATTTGAACAGATGAGGGGCTTGGCCATGGATAAGCGTGTGGAGGTTAAATCGGTTGCACCACATTCAAGTCTGATGAATATTGTTTATTTGGCGGTCTGGATGAAAGTGATATGGTCTTTTTTTGATCATGCGCCAGTCTTGTTTTTCATCACGCTCTTTTTTAGTGGGCTGTGTATTTTTTTGATGGTGCTAGATTTAGTTTTGCAGACATTTTTTAAACAGGACGCTGTGATTGATGTGACTCCGGAGGTTTGAAGGATATTCTGTTGTAAGCAGAATATCCGCTCAAGACTTTGAAAACTAAATATAAGACATCAACTGGCCGCTTACATCATACATAGATAAACAGGATAGGCCGCCAATCCTCGTACTGGCGGCCTATCCATGCCCGGGCTTTCCCCGTCAGCCTATCGCGTCGAGATTACGGACGAGTGGCCTGTTTATCACCCGACCCGCTTCTCTACATCGAACAGGTACTCCACGACCTTGCCGCTCAACAGCTCCACTTCACGCGACGCAACGGCTGCCTGCGTGCGATCACCGGACTGCATCGACTCCACAACTTTCCTCACGTTATCATGCATGCACATGTGATCGTGTTCCAGCGTATTCATGACGGGGAGATTGCCATACTTGTTCATTCCCTCCGAATACAACCACTGACCTAGCTTGCAGTCGCGATGACTGACGACCTTCACTTCCGCGACATTTTTCCGGCCCGCCATGATGTCTTGTACCGTCACCAGCCAATTCATGTGTGCCTGACGCATGCCAGCAAACTCTCCGCTATTGTTCTTGAGTTTGTACCGGCCAACCGTAACGCTGGCATCTTTAGCGATACGCGACAAATCGATCATCGTCGCGGTAATTTCTTCGCTTGCTGCCGCGTTGCTCTGGGCGACTTGCTTGAGATTAGTCGCATTCGAGTCGATATTATTGAGCGCCGAGCTCTGCTCTTCCAGCGCCGCCGAAATGCGCTGCATCATGCCCTCTGTTTCGACCGAGCCGTTTTCTATACGCTGCATGTCCGCCGCGACTTCCCTGACCGTCGCTACCGCACGGTTGGCGTCCGCCACCGCCTGCTGTACCAGTTGGGCGATTTCCTGCGTACTGGAGGCAGAATTCGCCGCCAGTTTGCCGACCTCTTCGGCGACGACCGCAAACCCCTTGCCGTGTTCACCGGCACGCGCCGCTTCGATAGCCGCGTTCAGGCTCAGCAGGTTGGTCTTGTTGGCGATGCCTTCGATGACCTCGGTGATCTTATTGATCTTCTCAGAATTCGCCGCGATACTGTTGACCACTTCGATCATGCGATCCATCTTCACCTTGCCATCGCGGACGATGGCGAGGGATTCCTGAGACTTACGGCTCGCCGCTTCCGTATTCTGCGTGACATCCGCAACAGACGAGGCCGTCTGGCGCACGGCCGTGGCCACCTGATTGATCGCATGCATCTGATTCTGCGCCCCGTCCGAGATTTGACCGATCGCCGTACTGGACTCGTGTGCCGCTGCCGCAAGATGCTGAACCGACGATGCCAATGCCGCAAAAGACATGCTCAACTGTTCAAAGTTTGTGTTGATCCGCCCCTTCAGGGTGGTCAATTGCCCCTGGGTCGGCACCGAAACCTCCTCGCGCAAATCCCCGCTGGACAACGCAACCAGGACGCGAGCGATATCGAGCATAACGGCTTCGATGGAACACATCGCCAACTCCGCACGTCTCAAATTCTCGCCCAGAACGCCCTCAACCTTGCTGTTATTGCTGCGCCAGGCGAAATTCCCCTGCACCAGCGCATTGCAAAGCCCTTCAAATGCCTCCAGAACCAATGCCACATTATCGATGGCGCCATTGAATTCCTGCTTCATCACCGCCAGATCGCGCGGCAATGTCGCCCTGATGCGTCGATTCACATCCCCGCGTGCCATGGCTGACGTCACCTGAGCAACCTCGGCCAGCGCGACATTGGCCATATCGGAGGCCGAATTAAACGCCGCTGCAATCGCACCGAATTCGTCACCGCCGCAATAATCTGCCCTAGCCAGTAAATCGCCAGCCTCCCAGCGCATCATGCCCGAGACAACCAACCCCACGGACTTTTTTGCATGCGCCACGAAATAACCGGTGACTAACACACTGGCAAGTAACCCCGCTCCGAAAACAGCCAGCATGGCGCCTCCGCTCCACCCGCTCATCGCCAGCGCAAGCACAGCGACCGAGCTTGCGCCATACAGGGCGAACAACATCCAGTAGCGCGCAGACAACGAAAATCCGCCCAGCCATCCTGCCGCCTTACGGCGGGACGCCAGCGTATCCAGCGGGATTTTTTCGCCGCTTTTCAGGCGCTTGTACAAGGCATCTGCTGCCGATATCTCCGCACGCGAGGGCTTGTTGCGCACCGAACGATAGCCGGTGATACTGTCGCCCGTCCTGATCGGTGTCACCACCGCCCTGACCCAATAATAATCGCCATTCGCACAACGATTCTTGACTAACCCGACCCATTGCGCCCCCGTTTTAACGGTACGCCACAAATCCTCGAAGGCCTCCACGGGCATATCGGGATGTCGCACCATGTTATGGTTGTTCCCGATCATTTCGCGTTCCGCATAACCGGCTACTTCGCAAAAAGAAGCATTCGCGGATGTCACAATACCTTTCAGGTCCGTCTCAGAAACCAACTTTTCGTTGGCGTGGTAATCGCGCTCAATATTCGTAACGGGCAAATTGATTTTCATAGCGCATCCCGCATCAGAGACGAACCGCAAAAATGCATGCTAACCCGTTGATAACTCGCAAAAAATGCGGGGGGGGGGGGGGGGGGGGGGGTAGCTTATCCCCGTGGCTTTGTCAAGACAGTTCATGTGTCACATCTCCTAAAATTAACTTCGGTTGTTAACTGCAATTCATCGAGTAATGAGCGGCTTTGCAAGCCGCACCCGTACCCGATTACATACAAAAACGGCTCCCGCGCCTCCTGCCGTGAACCGTCAATTCACGCGGCGCTGCGCACCGGCTTGAGCCGGCTGCAGCACACAATTCCCGCTCCCAAAACAGATCGCGCCCGGGAATTACGGGGTATTGCCCTAAATCTGGAAAGTGTTGCAGGCGGACTGACACGCTAGAAAATCTAGCGCCCCTCACCCTTGACGGATAAGTCAAACAACTGGGTTCCACGAAAATAATAAATCGCCTTCAGTGGACCGCTCGCGATTTCCATCCTGCGATGTTCAAAAACAAGCCTGATAAGCAGTGTTTGTATAAAATCCGCTTCGCACATGTCAAGCACCATCTCTCGAGTGATATTTGTACAATATTCAAAACCAAAATTAACCGCACACACCCAACCCTCTCTATCGATTGCAACCATGCCCCAAGGACTGTTTTCCCATACGGCCTCGATAAAAGCGGGAGAAGCGTATACTCGATCCATGCTGTTTTCCCCACAAGCGTATTTCATATTAACCGCCTAAAACTCAAAGTTGATTTAAACCAATCTCTATAGAATAAAACTTAAAACGGCGGGCTGATCTGCAATGATCATGTTGCCTCTTCTGAACTGCTGAGCTGAAGAACCAACGCATTAAACTCTGTGATGGGAACAGGTTTGCTAAAAAAGTAGCCCTGAAAACATCTACAGCCCTTACCCAGGAGTAATTGAAGCTGATCTTCAGTTTCCACGCCTTCCGCTATCACTTCAAACTTCATACTGTCGGCCATCGCGATAATGGTTCGTACCAATGCACGCCCGTCATTGCCGTTACTTAGATCGCGCACAAACGACTGGTCGATCTTAATCTGGTGAATAGGCAATTTACTAAGATACTGCAAAGAAGAATAACCGGTCCCAAAATCATCTAATGAGAGCTGAACCCCCATCATTTTCAATGCACGAAATTTTTCGATGATGTCTGAAATATTATTCACAAACATGCTTTCAGTCAGTTCCAGCTTGAGCAAATTCGGATTAATGCCGTGACGCAATACACATCCTTGTACTTGCTCGACGAAATCCGCCTGATTAAATTGACGCGCACTCACATTGACCGACAGCACGAGTTCACGGGTAACAACAGATTGCTGCCATGCTTTAATCTGTGCACATGCCGTATCAATCACCCATAGCCCGATATGCAAAATAAATCCGTTTTTTTCCGCAATATCAATAAATTGCAACGGTGGAACAAGGCCGCGAACAGGATGAATCCAACGAAGCAAAGCCTCCGCCCCCACAGGAGATCTGCCGCTATCCACCTGAATCTGGAAATACAACGTCAATTCCTGCTTTTCAAGTGCATGACGCAACTCACTCTCCAAACTAACGCGTTCATTAAGCGCCTCTTGCAGCTTCGGTTCGAAAAATTGCAAAGAGTTACGCCCCGCATCTTTAGCCTGATACATGGCGATATCAGCTTGTTTTAGTATCTCGTCGACAGTCGCATCCTGCCCCCCAAACAGGGTTACGCCAATACTGAACGTAATGCTATATTCATGGGTGCCCAGCAGATAGGGCATATTTAATATCGTCCAAATTTTTTCGCCTATCTGTTTTGCCTCTGAGGCCGCGTCGATCACCTCTCCACTCAATTTTTCAAGCATGACAACAAACTCATCGCCCCCCATTCGAGCAACGGTATCGCCCTCGCGCGCACTGTTTTTCAGCCGATCGGCAACGTGCACCAGTAGAAGATCACCCGTCTCATGTCCGAGGGTGTCATTCAATTCCTTAAAATTATCAAGATCGATAAGCAGTAATGCACCAGATTTTCCACTCCGTTTACTGGAGAACAACGCCTGCTGCAACAGATCGATTAACTGACTCCGATTAGCTAATTGCGTTAACAAATCGTAACGGCTAAGAAAATTAATTTGCAATTCCGAATTTGCACGTTCCGATATCTCACCGCTGTGTGCAGAATGACCGGCGATGTCCTTAGTCAAGCTGATGATGCTGCCAAATATACGTACCATCTCACTACTCGAGACGGATATGATATTTTTCAACCAATCCATTCCCGTACTCAATCTGCTTCTGTGTGCCATATCAATATACTCATCGAACATCATACGATCTGTATCTCTGACCGTATGATCAATTTTTTGCACTTTAAACAAAAGGATAATTTAACTATTTTCGCCTTGGTGAACGGCGTCGCGCACGGCGCGCGCTCGCCTCAACGGAAGCCACATGCTTTCCCCGTAAAGGCTCAATAGAGTTAGTCTCCGCATTCACCTCTACCTTCATCGCATCAACCGCAGAACCGTCAAATAACGTGCTGCCGTCACAAAGGGCGTCATGACTTTGCTGGGCTGTCGTATCAACAAGCCAGCTCGCCATCAAGTCACCCAAATTAACCGGATGACGTAAATGGTACAACTGAATACCGCGCTCTTTATCAGGCAACACACAATCAAATAAACTAGCCAACTGCATAGACACGGAAGGCAAAGATAAAAAGCAGGCATCCTCCACATGGCGTAAGCAAGCAACGCTATCCAGTTCGAACATAACCGGCGCATCCTCATCACACGCGCTGTAAACCACACCCGCATGAGACTTCGGCAGCGCATTGTCCTTCATGCCCAACAAGGAACGCGCATTGATTGACGTCAAAACTCGCCCTCGCCAATCACGGTGTCCTGCGGCACAATTATCATCATTCAGCAACTCAACGATTTCATGTACGCCTGACGCATCCAGTAGCATCTGGTAAGGCCCCGCGTGAACTTGCAAATATTGCTTCACGCGGCCTCCAGACAAATCGTCGAATTAGCCGAATTCGGTACGCGCGCACTCTCAGCAAGTCGGAACAAGGCTTCACCATCAAGAATCAAAACCACCTTGCCGTCGCCCATAATTGACGCCCCGCCGACCCCCGGCAAAGCGGCCAAACGCGGATGAATATCTTTTACAAACAATTCGCGTCTGCCGACCATGCTGTCCACTTCGATACCGACCATCTGCTGACCATTAGAAATGACCACCGCAGAACGGTGCGCCACATGAGATTTTTCGATCCGTTTAAATCCCAGTAAATCTGCCATATTAACCAACGGCAAAAATGCACCGCGCAATAACACCGCAGGCAGCCCCTTAACAGACTGGACCGCGCCATTTTCAACTTCCACTACTTCGGCAACATAACGACCGGGCAAGGCCAATGTCTGCCCCGCTACATTGATTAACAACACCTCTTGCACTGCCGCCGACAAAGGCATCTCCAGCGTAAATGTAGAGCCCTTGCCAAACTCGGATTTAATATGAATTGATCCGCCCAGACGCATTACATTGTTGCGCACCACGTCCATTCCGACACCGCGTCCCGAGGTCTCGGTGATCTTTTCGGCCGTAGAAAAACCCGGCATAAACAGAAAGTTATAAATTTCCTCTTGCGTCAGGTTATAGCTGTCAGCCTCCTGCACCAAACCCCGCTCTACCGCTTTTCGACGCACTTTTTCAGTATCGATACCGCGCCCGTCATCGCTTACCTGAACAATCACGCGACTCCCCTGTTGCAAGGCATTGATCAAAATGTGCGCTTCTTCCGGCTTTCCTGCAGCCTTCCGCTCTTCTGGCGCCTCAATCCCATGATCTGCGCTGTTGCGCACCATGTGCATCAACGGATCAGAAAGCACCTCGACCATCGCCTTATCAATCTTCACCTCCTGACCCGACTGATCCAGACGGATGTGCTTACCCTGTGACTGAGCAAGATCACGCACCACTCGAGGAAATCGCTTAAATACCGTTTCCATCGGAACGACTCGCAACGCCATAGCACTCACCTGCAAACGTTGCAACGTACTCAGGATGAGCGCATCAACTTCGGCAAGACGCCTGTTCTGAGCCTCAAACGCCTCACAAATATCGAATAAGTTATCCGACTCACGTTGTCCGGATTTTATGCTGTGCTCATTGACCATACACTTAAGCTGCGCAAGCGCGGCACGTGCTTTTTCGTTGTTAACGGCATAATTGAGCTGAGCTTGCACCATTACCATCTCGCCGATCTGATTCATGAAATGGTCGAGTGTCTCACCCGCAACGCGGATCACGTTTGCTGCCGCAGAGGAGCTAACCTGTGCCCCGGGGTTTGCTTTCGATTCCATTGGCGCCGGCGTAACTGGCAGCTCAACTTTGCTCGAGGAAATTTTAAGTTTAATCAGTGTTTCGCTGGGATCAATGGCGAACAACTCTGCTTTTACCTCTGCGTCTCCGGCCTTTGACACCAGTAACATTTCATACCAGCTTTTCCCGTCAATAAAGACCGAACGATTCGTAATCACCTTGCCACGACGCCCGACCCATGTAAGAAAGCTGCCCGCGACCTCTTCAGACGACTCAAGATGAGCCAACACTTCATAAATATTGCAGTGATCCTCTACCGCATTCATCAGATCCCGGACATTTTCGGGCGACAAAATCTCGACCAGCTCAGGATTTATTTTCAGTTCCTTGACGAAATCGCGAAACACCTCGACCGGATTGTTTTCAGAACCACCTGACTCATGAGCCCAAACATAATCACGGATCCGCGCACCTAACGCATCACGAGAAGACGACAACGCCTGTGTATCACTGTCGCCTCCCCCTTCTTCAGTACACAAATAGTGCTGCTGTACGAGCAGCAGCACTTCGCGTGTCAAGCCAATGATTTCACCGCCGATATTCAGCTCGCCGCGTGCCGCACGCCCATAAACATCCTCAAGCAACAGCAGCAAATTACAATTTGCCTCCGGTACAAGAAACGCAAAATAAGAATTCGCCGCTGAAAGCTTACGGCACAGGGAATCAGCCACCTCTTCATCGACCACCGCTCTTTCGCTGACATCAGCCCCTCCCCCTTCGAGCATATCCAGATTGTGAATGAGTTTGACGAATAAATGATCAAAATTTACCCGCATCGATGCCTTCAGATAAGTCGCCATCGTCATACCGCCGGCATCGTGTCCTGTCTCATTTTCGACAAAACCAATCAGCTCGTGAAACTGCGGAAGCAGAGCAACAATGCGGTCACGTTGCTCCAGCGTGACCGGACCGCCGCCGGCAGGGAAATTCGATGCCACATCGTCCAGTATCTCTTTAATACGGGTAAACCCCATCGCATCCGCTGCACACGAAACAGTCTCGACTCCCCCGCGCATCTCATCACACATACTGCAAGCACTGCAATTCGCAGGTAAATTACATTTCGGCGACACAATTCCTGTCAGGTGCGGCATGTTTTCGCGCACAACTTCCATAAAAAACTGCACCATTTCCGGATCTTCGTGTAAAGCCTGGCTCGTCACGACCGCCTCCAACTCGACGATCGCCGCTGGCTCTTCAACTGTACCCTGCCTGCCTGCGAAAACAAATGCCTCGGACAGGAGTACCAACAAGTTTTCCGGTGCCGTTCCATCGACGCGCTGTGCCACGGCCAGTTCACGCAGCTGTTTTAATTCATCAACCGCCTCCAGCAAGAGCGCGGCTGTCGAAGGATCAAGCAGCACAACACCATCGCGCACAAGCCCCAACAAATCCTCGGCACGATGCGCCAACTTTTCCATCGCCAGCAAATCCAATGCTTTGCACAGTCCTTTAACAGAATGGAAAGAGCGAAACAGGCGTGATATCTCATCGGAACTGACAATGTCGCGCTCGGCGTCAACCAGTATTTGCTCCATGACCTCCAAATGTTCCTCGGTTTCGATCGCAAATTGCGACCAGATACTTTCCATGAAATCGTTACTCATGTTTCGCTCGCTTTCATTCAAACAATGGTTATGAGCAGATGACGGTTAAACTCTGAACTTTTCGACTTCGCGGCGGGTGTTGTCTGCAATTTTTGCCAGTTCGACCACCGTCGCCGTAATCTCTTCCGAGGCCGCCGCATTGCTCTGACCGATCTGGTTAAGATTGCTTACATTGGCGTTGATCTCCTGCACCGCCGCACTTTGCTGTTCCAGTGCAGCTGAGATGCGTTGCAACATCCCGTCCGCTTCAACCGAACCACTCTCAATACGCTCCATGTCAGACGCCAATTCCTTGACGGTTTCAATAGCGCGGTTCGCATCCGCTACAGCCTGCTGTACCAAATGCGCAATTTCCTGCGTACTCGATGCCGAGTTCGCCGCCAGTTTGCCTACCTCTTCCGCAACCACCGCAAAACCCCGTCCATGTTCGCCTGCTCGCGCCGCTTCAATTGCCGCATTCAGACTCAGCAAGTTCGTCTTGTTCGCGATCCCCTCGATCACCTCGGTGATCTTGTTGATCTTCTCAGAGTTCGCCGAAATGCTGTTCACGACCTCGACCATCCGCTCCATCTTGTACTTACCGCCCCGCACGATGGCAACCGACTCCTGCGACTTGCGGCTTGCCGCTTCCGTATTGCCCGTCACATCCGTCACCGACACCGCTGTCTGACGCACCG
>Ga0154338_114_pt1 | contig 37237 bp, 36 predicted proteins | sample RifGroA2_FD_115866 | JGI IMG/M metagenome (GOLD analysis project Ga0154338, IMG submission 115866) | Gallionellales bacterium GWA2_54_124 | reverse complement strand
CACCTACACTCGTCGATTGTTTAATTTATGTTTTTAAAGAGCGCTCGCCTTGCAGCGAAGAGTCCAGCATTATAGAGACTTTAAATTTCTTGTCAACTACAATTTAAATCTTTTATTTCTCAACCGAACCGGCAAAACTCGATCAACCCTCTGATCTTTAAGCGCTTCAGGTTACCCAGCAACGCTTTGTTTCTAACCTCATCCCGCCGAAGAGGTGCGCATTATAGAGACTAAAAACACATTGTCAACTAAATCTTCACACCTTTATTTCAACCTCATCCAAAACCTCAGGAAACGCAATCATTTTATTGATTTTTAAGCACTTTCCGTTGCCAGATCCGCCTCGTTTCAACCACTGTTCCGGTGAAGAGGTGCGCATTATAGGCACTTAAAAAACCACGTCAACTCTTTTCGGTAATATTATTGAAATATCGTAACGACAGACTGCTCAGCCCTGTTTTTCACTACAATAGCGTCTACTTCGAAAGGCAGCTGTGATTACACTCGGAATTGAATCTTCCTGCGACGAAACAGGTATCGCGCTCTATCAAACAGGCCGCGGCTTACTGGCTCACGCACTTCATACACAGATCGCGATGCACAGTGAATACGGCGGCGTCGTGCCTGAACTTGCATCCCGCGATCACGTCCAACGCGCTATTCCTCTTATAAGACAAGTCATGCAGGACGCTAATATCACGTTCGAACAACTCGACGCGATTGCCTATACGCAAGGTCCTGGTTTAGGAGGCGCCCTTCTGGTTGGTGCCAGTGTCGCCAACTCGCTCGCTTTCGCGCTCAACATACCGACAATAGGTATACATCACTTAGAAGGCCACCTGCTCTCGCCACTTTTATCCGATCCTGCGCCCGAATTCCCGTTCGTCGCACTCCTAGTATCAGGAGGACACACGCAACTAATGCGCGTTGATGGTGTAGGAAAATATGAACTGCTCGGCGAAACCGTAGATGACGCAGCAGGCGAGGCCTTCGACAAGAGCGCAAAACTGCTAGGGCTCGGCTATCCGGGCGGCCCTGCGCTGGCAAAACTGGCGTCATCAGGTCGCCCCGGACAATATAAGTTGCCACGCCCGATGCTACACAGCGGCAATCTTGATTTTAGCTTCAGCGGCCTAAAAACAGCCGTGCTGACTTTGGTTCGGCAAAACGAACTCGACGAACAAACCCGCGCTGACATTACCTATGCAACGCAGGATGCCATTATCGACGTACTGGCGCACAAGGCGCGTGCGGCACTGGCAAAGACGGGATTGACGCAACTGGTTGTAGCAGGAGGGGTGGGCGCTAATCAGATGCTGCGTCAACGACTGAGTGAGGATATCGGCCGTCGCGGCGGCCGCGTTTTTTATCCTGATCTGGAGTTTTGTACCGACAACGGCGCGATGATTGCTTTTGCTGGCGCACTTCGACTGAGCGAGGGACAAGGTACGAAGGATTACCGCTTCAACGTTAAACCGCGCTGGAACCTAGAGGAAATCGCCTGAGCCGACCCTTTGCTCGCAAGGAACTATGCCTTTTTCCCGATGCGGCTCTCACGCCCCGCCAGCAGATTCTGAATATTGCTCTTGTGCCGCCAGATAAGCAGCGCTGACATGGCAACACACGCAAACACCCATTCCTGCGGCAAATTCATCTCGTAAGCATAGACAGGCGCAGTTGCTGCGGCCATCAGTGCCGCGAGTGACGACAACCGAAACACCAGCGCCATCACAAGCCAGGTCGCTAAAGCCGCGAGCCCCAGCCAGCCGTTCAGCGCCAGCAATACACCGAGCGCTGTCGCCACCCCCTTCCCCCCCTTGAAACGTAGGAAGATCGGAAATACGTGCCCTAAAAACACCGCCATAAATACCAAGGCGACCAAGGTCAGATCATTCGGCGCATAGTGCATGGCGGCCACTACCGCCACCCAACCTTTGGCTGCATCCCCCAGCAAAGTTAAGGCGGCCGCGGCTTTTTTCCCGCTGCGTAGGACATTAGTCGCACCCGGATTGCCCGAGCCATAGGTTCTGGGATCAGCAATACCGAAAACGCGACTAGTCACCACCGCGAAAGAAATCGAGCCCAACAGATAGGCTGCAACAACAAAAATTAGGGTCAACATCGGTAATACCTTAGAATTCAACAGATGCGAATTCTACTTGAATCGCAACTTAACCACCTAACATCGAAAAATATGGACATCATCTTTATACGCGAGCTCAAAGTCACCACCCTGATCGGCATTTACGAGCGGGAAAAACACGTCCCGCAAACCTTGCAGCTGGACCTTGAAATCGCGTTGCCCAACAGCCGCGCCTGCTACAGCGATGACATCAACGATGCGCTCGATTATGCCAAGGTCGCGCAGCACATTCAGAGCGTATTGAGTGAGGGGCACTTTTCTCTGGTGGAGACGCTGGCTGAACACATCGCCCAGATCATCCTCAAAGACTTCAACGCGCCCTGGGTCAAAGTGAGCGTTGCCAAATTACAGGCCATACGTAATTGCCGTATGGTGGGCATCAGCATCGAGCGCAGCCAAATCAAATAATTTTTTTGCGTACGAACAAAACACCTTGCTTAATCAGCGCGCCCAGCGCATAGATCGCCACCCACGGGTCGAGCAGATAATCCCACAGGTTATTTGATTCATACCAACCGACAGACCAGCCCAATACAGCCAGAGAAATAATCAGTGTAATCAACGGGCGGCGCAAAACCCATGCGAGCAAGGCCGCCAGCAGCAATCCGCCTAAAAACCCCATGTCACCGTAACCTAAACGATAAGGGTCATACATCCCGACCCCCAACGCAAAAGGATATAGCGCCAGCGCCGCAAGCGAGATGGCACCCAACACCGGCGTCGAATCGTCTATGGCCTTGCGTATTTCGTTGCGATGCAACCGCGCCGACAGGACGCGACCGTATGCCGCGGCCAACAGCAGCAGTGTCGAAAAGCTCAAATCCCCCAGCATACCCCGCACGAACTCAGCGACTGACAGCCCATCGAGCGGAATGAGCGCAGCGATGAACATGAGCACGCCAAACAAGCTGATTTGCTTTAAACGATTGATCAGGGGCAAATGCCGGGCGAGCACCATGATTGCAAACGCGATACCGGCCAGCGCGGTGATATCAGTGAAGCGCATGATCGACCTCCACTGCGCGCTGATCAAGCCACGCGAGATTGAACCAGACATGTTTGATGAATGTCCTGTTCCAGGTATAAACGAGATGAAAATCCCCGCCTGAAGTCCTAATCAAATACGGATAAGAGAACTCATACCGGCAATGCCCGTCATGACACACGGTACGTCTGGCGGACTCGACAGACGACTCTAGGCGGGAATGACTTGCCGCACCGCTCTTTCCTATGAGTTGAGCGGCATTTTTAATGAAATGCGCCTCATCGGCTTGCAAACTTGCAGACTGCTGATCTTCTAGCAACTGTACGGCCCGCCATGTGACACCGCCATCCTGTGAGAGCATGAGCGATAACGTGTCGCGCCCCAACTCCTGATCATTGAGCACGGCAAGCATACGCCCATCGGGCAGCGTCACGCCGGTCACCGCCGCATCAGGATTACGCAATGCGGTTTTTTCAGGAGCAGACCAGTGCACCCCTGCGTCTTGCGTACTGACCGCCACCACGCGATGCGGGCCTGTGGCGCTGGAATAGCGCATCAACACTTTAGCCTGCCGCTCGCTTTGTATCAGCACGACAGGCTGTAAAGTTCCCTGCCCCCCACCCGCCAGCCGCTGCTTATCGAGCACGACCCCTTCCTGACTCAAATGCAGCATTTCGCCAAACTTGCTGATAAATTCGTGATAAACCGGCAAACCGATCGTGCCATCACCATACAAAATAGGCGCCCCCTTAACCAGCGTACTGATATTCATAAAGGGCGATGTAATCAGTCGGCGCGGCGCACTCCATGTCGCACCTTCATCGCTTGAGGTCATCGTGGTAATCGAACTGCCCGCCCAGCCGCCCAGCGACACGGCGACATAGTACATACGCAAGCGGCCATCGCTCATGCGACCGACGATCGGGTTGCCGAGTTTTGCGATATAGCGATGTAATGTCGACTGAGTCTGTTCGCGTGTCGCGGCAATCGATTCTGCGCTCCATTGGCCGGTCGCAGGGTCGAACACTGCGCTGTGTATCGCGACGTCTTTGGCTCCCTCGCGGCTACCGGAAAACCAAAAAGCCCGAATTCGCCCGTCTTTGAGTTCGATGGATGAGGCGGCATGTACCTGCGTGAACAGCTTGGACGAGGCAAAATGCGTCTCGTACCGCGCTGATGCAACCTTCACCGGCACTGTCGCCTGCATCTTAAAACTGGCGGCCGCCGGGCGTGACAGGGCTTTATAGAACCCGCACGAAAAAGCGAGCAACACGAGACTTAGCAGAATGCGGCGTTGCCATGACATTACCGACACCCCTCTTCCTTCGCGGCAACTGAGGACACGCCGGAAGATTCAATCAACAGCTCTTTGACGAACAGCTGCTCAAACACGTCGCCTGCCAAAATACGCTTGAGTTCATCAGGACTGTGGCGACCGCGTATTTCCAGACGTTCGCCGATGATTTTGCAGCCGTCGCAAGGCGTTTGCAGCGGCAATTGCACGGCAAACAGATCATAACGGGATGCTAATTCGTCCACACTCAGCGGGGAGCCTGCAAAATAGCCGTGAATTTTGGCGCCCGGCAAGATAAACCGGTAACCCTCGTCAACCGCCCTGAAGTCGCACGGCACCCAGACTTCTTTTCCGGCGGCATAGCGCTGCGCACCCGCACTGAAATTTCCCGCGATGCCATCGAACGGGCGCAAAAAAGCCGCCAGTGACAACATCACCAGCAACACCACCACATTAGTCAGTAATCGCGTCGTGCGCGCGTGAAATATCCCCAGTAACAAAAGCGTTGCCGTCACCAGAAGCAACAGCCAGTAACCCGTCGAATACAAGCCCTCCCCCGGTATGGCCTGTTGCAGCCGCCACGACAAAAATGCGAGCAAGACCAACACCCCGCCGCAGAGCAACAGGCTCGCGACAAACGCCCAGCGACTGATGCGCTGCCAGCTGAGTGCACACAACACCGCCAAAACCGGCATCGCTTCGAGCAAATAGCGCGCAGAACGCTGACTGGGCACGCAAAACACCACGAACAAAACGCCCATCCAGATCCACAACAGTTTTTCAGCGTCACTCAACGGTCGCTGATAGGCGACCCACACCAAGGCTGCGACCGGAAACGCCAGCAATCCGGCATTCATCGGATAGCCAAGCAAAAGTGCCCAGACACTGCTGCCGCCCCAGAGCAGATGTCCCAGATAACTGCCGCCTTGCGCGCCGAATTTCCCGGCATTTTCACCGACGATAAATTCGCGCCACACCGCAGCCGGATCAGGATCGAAGACGAACCACAGCCCAAAAATCGCCAATGCCACGATGGCGGTAATGGAGACCTTCAACGCATCCTTCAAGATAAAGACCGACAAGCGGTACTGGCGCTGATGCAGATACCATAAAGACAGCGCCAGGCTGACGGGGGCGACCAGTGCGAAGGACTTGTACAACAGGCCGATTCCCACCTCAACACCCAACAGCAGCGGCACAATCAACCGTGAGTCAAAGGCCTGCGTGCGCCAGTACAACAGCGTAAAAAAGGGCAGAAAAAACCAGAATATTTCGGCAGGGTTGACCAAAAACGGACGACCGAAGCGGTAGGTGCTAAAAAAAGCCAGATAGGTCAGCGCCGCGATAAAACCCGTTTCCACAGGATCAGCCCCATCTGATCTGCGCTCACCGGCCAACCTGTGCGCGAGCAAAAAAACCAGCAGCGCAGTCAGCAAGGTATAAATGACACTCGGATAGCGCAGATTCCACCATGTCCACTGCGCCCCCCAGTGTGTCGAGAGAATACCCTGCCAGAACAACAGCGGCGGCTTGGTATTTCTCATGCCGTGCAATTGAGATTGCAGCGGCAGAAAATGTCCGCTCTCTGCGGTCAGGCGGGTGATATGCGTGTAGGGAAACTCATCGCCATTTTTCGGGATATGGGCGCTATCCAGCGCGTAAAAATAGGTAAACACGGCCAGCACAACCGCCAACCCGTAGTAGATGAAACGCCAGGCCGCCGGACTAATGCGTTTCATCGACAGATTTGGCAGGCGCACGCGCCGGCAGCAATTTCACGCGACCGAAGGTCCAGATATCGTTCAGCACGAAATTGAGCACACTCGTTGAAGCGATGGCGATCAAATTTGCAAACTGGTAATAAAAATGCGGTGCCAGCAGATTGGTGAACAGCACTTGCAACGCGATGCTCAGCCAGCAGGCCAGCGTATATTGACCGAACTGCGACAACCAGGAACGGTGATGCTGTTGCGTACGATCCGACCAGGTCCACAATCGGTTCCAGAAAAAATTATTCAGTGTCGCCAGCAAAATTGCCACCGCAAGCGATAGATTCAGTTTGAGCTCGACGTGCTGCACCGTGTTAAACAGATGCTCCTGCGCCAGATACAACACGCCGATATTGACGACCGTACCGGAGGCGCCGACCGTGCCGAATTTCAAAAAGCGCCGCGAGAAAATCCGGCGCAACAATGAGGGGATGGAAATGCTCAGATTGAGAGCCGATTTCATACGGTATTGTCCGCACTGAGCAATTCACGCGCTTGACGCAGCACCTGATCAGGGGTGATTTGTTTAAGACATTGATTGTCCCCGTCGCAAGGCGATAAACGATGGTTGTAGGCTGTCAGACAAGGCGAACAAGACCAGGACGAATACAGGCAATGAATATTGTCAGTCAACGGGCTATACAGCGCAGGGGTTTCCGGCCCGAAGAACACCAGCGTCGGCAAGCGGGTCAAGGCGGCAAACTGGCCCGGACCGCCATCGTTTGTCACTAAAAGTGACGCATACTGAAACACGCACAACAAATGACGCACCGTTCGGGTGTAGCCCGTCAAATCAACGCAATATTGACTCTGAGCATACGCTACGATTTCTTGCGCCAGCGGCGCATCGTCTTTCATGCCGATCAGACCGACAGCATAGCCGTCTGCCAGCAGATTCACGCAAAGTTGCTTGTAACTTTCAGGCGGCCAGGCGCGGATCGGCAAAATGCCGCCACTCGGATACACCAGTACAAGTTTTTTGCCGGAAATTGCCGGAAAATCGGCATACAGGGCGGAGGCGACCTCTTCTAATTCGCCGTCGCGAAACACCAGTTGGGGTGGACGCTCAATACGCGATACCGGAGCGGATTTTCCTTTAGGCACGCTGGCAGAGCCGATCGCTGCGACCATTGTCAAAAACTGCTCAGACAAATGGCGGTAAGGGTTGTACATCACAGGGCGATTGATAAAGGTGCCGCGATAGAGCCCCTCTTGCGTGTGACGACTAAAACCCACGCGCACGGGTGCTGCAGACAGATAGGCAAAAATACTGCTCACGCGCGTAAACAGCTCGCAATCGATCACCACATCGAACTTAAGGGCGCGCGTCAACCGGATAGCACGCCATACATCCGGGAGAAACTGCGTCAGCGTGCGATCATCGATGGTCAGCACATTGGCCTCAGGTACCACCCCCAGCAAATCGAGCACTTCGCGATTCTTTTTGAACAGCATCACATGCAATTCCGCATCGGGATATTGCCGCTTCAACCGGGCGAACATGGCATGAGCCAAAACCAGACTGCCCATCTCGGAGAGCAATATAATCAGGATACGCCGAGGGCTAGCCGCTTGCGCGGGCCCGCCAAACAGGAAGTTGCGTAAACGATCGTATCCTGAGAGCAGCGCACAGATCGGCACTCCTGCAAGACGATCAACTGCGCGCTGAAAATTGATATCCAAAGAAAAATCCAGTTATTAAGGTCATGCACCCCGAAGACCTAAGGTCTGCCAGATTATAGGTGACACGCCACTATTGAACAAGCGAACCACTCAGTGTGCCTCGTCCCAGTTTTTGCCTTGCCCCACTTCGACCAGCAATGAGGCGCTCGATTACGCCAAAGTCGTGCAACACATTCAGACCGTATTGAGCGAAGGAGATTTCTCGCTGGTTGAAACCCTCGCAGAACATATCGCGCAGATCATTCTCAAGGATTTCAACGCGCCGTGGGTCAAGGTCAGCATCGCTAGGCTACAGGCGATCAGGAATTGCAAGATGGTGGGGATATGTATTGAACGCAACGGGGTATAAACCTGATTAGCGACTGTTGATACCCGAATGCAATTCTGCAAAATAGGCATCATCGGCAAGACCGGAAGATACAGACTACGCACCCTGTAGCAGCAAACCACGTAACCGCTCCTAATCGAGGCGTATCAGTTGGCGCACATACTTGCTGGAAGTGCCATAACTGGCGTGGTAACTTGCAAATCCACTAACGTCTTCAGACGTGGTGTTCCAGACGTTCGACGATAAGGCTATTCAGACTGATCCCGTGCTGTTCCGCTTCAATAGCAAGCCTTCTGTGCAGATTGAGACCGACCCGCACATTAAATGATCCTTTAAACGGTTGTTCCGGCGTAATACTTTTTTCTTTGCACATCGCCAAGTAATCATCAATTCCATCGTAAAAATCACGGCGCATACTTAAATTCCTTCGGACGATTTTTAAGCTTGACCCGCAACTTCTCATATTTTCCCATCCGAAAATTTCAGTAAAATCAGCGGAGATTGCAACTATTTTTAGTTGCTGGTAGGGCGAAACGCTTGCGGTTTCGCCGAATGTTATTTTTTGTGGAGGAACGCCCCATATGGCTTCCGCCCTACGGTTTTACATAGTGCAGTTGGTAATTACCCCATTTTTGTAGATCGGATTCGGGAGGTCTGCAACGCGTGTAAAGTCTTTCTTGAGCGCCCCAATCCAACCGAACTTTTCCCATGGCAAAATTTTCCCGTTACACTCCTGACCATCGCCAAGGTTAAACCAATCAATCGACGGTGGTTGACTTCCATGATAACCCGCTGAATATATGCTAATCCGTGTCCCCTTTTTTATGCGAACGCCTTTTTCAACCGATTTTTTGTCAATATCAAAATATACTTTGGCATCAACTACAGCTTCGTAAACTCCAGGCGGAAAGTTGTCGTTATTTTGATAGTCATACCCATCTGCCTTTTGCGCCCATGAAATAAGTGGCGTTGATAGACATGCAAAGGCTAGTAGAATAATTACGCGCTTCATAAGTTTTCCTTTTACTAAAGACAACCGCTAGTTTTTTGTTTGTAAGAGAGGGGAACAATACCGACCGTGCTAAACATATGCTCGCCAAAGGGCAATCTCGTCCTCCAGATAATTTACCTCGCGCTTTAATGGCGCGACATTTTCTTCACTCAATATTCCATTATTTTTAATTTCTTCTAGAATTTCATTACGGCAAATCGTTGCTTTAGCAACTTTGATATTTGCTACAAAATTAAGTAGTTGTGGTGACGTTGACTTCGGGTTTGGATGATTTGAGCCATCATACGACTTACCTACTTTTTCTTTGTACACATCTAGCCAAGATTTTAGTTTATGTTTCATATTCGTTCCTGAATAATTTTCAACTAATTTATTATTCGAATTAATTTTTACTATTGAAAAATCCACCCCTTTTCAGACTTGACCATATTTCTTTCACTTGTAACGGTATATACGTCACCTTTTTTAATTGGTTCAAAGCCAGTAATTTTTTTCAAAGCCATACCTTGAGAATTTTCTCCTCCTTCCAATGAACAGGAGGGTGGAAATTTAAATATCCCCCTCATAACGCCATCTTCAAGAATTTCAAGCTTATAGGTAAGTGCCACCTGATAGGATTTACCACCCTCGCCTTCAATTCCATTTGTTTTCGTCACATCAGATACTTTTGCGCACCCTTTCCAGAACTCTGTTACTCCGGCGCTTATTTCGCTGTTACTCGGTTTACTGGAGCAACCAAGCAGAGAGCCTCCAAGACACAGCATTAACACCAATGTTTTATTTCGCATATTTTTCCCCGTTTAAATTTATAGTGTTACTTTCACAATCACCTGCCACACAACATTCGCAGCAATGCCTATAACAAGAACTTTTCCCCAAGGTCGGCGTTCATAGCTTTTTCCGTATTTCAATAAGACAGCACTATTCTGCCTCCGAGCAGACATAAAATACCAACTGAATAAGTAACCGATGTAAATCACCATCGAGGCACCAAAGAGCCCAAATGGAACAAGTAAAAACGTTGAAAGCAGGACGGCAGAACCAATATAGAACCACTCCATCGCTTTTTTTGCATCACTGGCTTTCTCCATGGCTTTATAGTTTTCCGCCACGAGATAGGCACCAAAAAGCGGAGACAACAACAAACTCCAATTTGCAAGCGCATTTGGGTTCCACAAGGATGGGGGCGCGCAAGTTGCAGAGGTGTGAGCGGAATTACTTTGCTCTTCTTTCACGGATGGGTCTCCTTTTTTCGTTATAAATCAAGGTAATTTGTGGCCAATCCACGCACACTGATTGAATTCATCGATCAGTATGAGGTACATGTACCGTGGATTATTGCGCATCATAAAGGAATTATGATGGCATGCCTAATCTTTCAAAAAATCGTCAAGACCCTGCGCTAATTGCGCTCGGAGAAGCGATTAGGCGCATTCGTCTTTCTAAAGACATTTCCCAAGAAAAATTGGCTCTATTGGCTGAAGTTGATCGCAGCTATGTCGGGCGAGTGGAACGTGGTGACAATAACGTTGCAGTCCTGACATTAGGCCGACTGGCTCATGCTTTGGAGACAACCATTGCCGAATTGATGCAGGAAGCAAAACTATAAGCGCCACAGCCCCTGTGCGCCGCCGAGTAGCGCTGACTAGTCAGGGGTTACGGCGAGGACTGTTTGAGCGTAGCGAGTTCCGCAGCCGCCTGACTAGACGAGCAACGCAGGGAACCCGAAGGGCGGCAAACCGGGGTCGCCTTTTCTTTGGTTCCTTTCTTTTGGCGACGCAACAGAAAGGAACCAGTTGTCGGTCTGCCACCGACGGTTTCGTTTTTGACTGGAGTCCCGCTAACGCGGGAATGACAACCTAAACTCTAATGTGCCTCGTCCCAGTTTTTGCCGGAACCTAACTCCACCAGCAGCGGCACGTTGAGATTGGCAACATGGCACATCAGGCCCGGCAGCGACGTCTTAATCAACGGCAACTCATCATCCGGCACCTCAAGCACCAGTTCATCGTGCACCTGCATAATCAGACGGGTTTTAAGATTTTCCGTCTCCAGCCAGCGCTGCACTTGTATCATCGCAAGCTTAATCAGATCCGCCGCCGTTCCCTGCATAGGCGCATTGATCGCGGCGCGCTCAGCCCCCTGACGCTTCATCGCATTGCTGCTATTGATTTCAGGCAGCCATAACCTGCGACCGAACACCGTCTCGACATAGCCTTGCTGCCTGGCCTGTTCGCGTGTGCTGTCCATATAATCGCGCACCCCCGGATAGCGGGCGAAGTAGCGCGCAATATAAGCCTGCGCAGCACCACGTTCGATACCCAACTGCCTTGCCAGCCCGAAAGCGGACATACCGTAGATCAGGCCAAAGTTAATGACTTTCGCATAGCGCCGCTGCTCGGTCGTCACCTCAGCGGGCGTCGTCATAAAGATTTCAGCGGCGGTTGCGCGGTGCACATCTTCATTATTCGCAAAAGCCTGCAGCAAACCCGCATCCCCCGACAAGTGCGCCATGATGCGCAACTCGATTTGCGAGTAATCGGCCGCCACGATGCAACTGCCGGGCGGCGCGATGAACGCTTCGCGGATACGTCGCCCCTCTACACTTCGAATCGGAATATTTTGCAAATTAGGATCGCTAGAGGCGAGCCGTCCGGTTACCGCGACCGCTTGAGCATAACTGGTGTGCACGCGACCCGTAGCGCGATTAACCATTTTTGGCAGTTTGTCGGTATAGGTGGATTTGAGTTTCGCCATGCCACGATACTCGAGCAATATTTTCGGCAGCGGATAGTCCAGCGCCAGCTCCTGCAAGACTTCTTCGTCTGTGGAAGGCGCGCCGCTCGGCGTTTTCTTCTTCACCGGCAACTTCAGCTTATCAAACAAAATCTCCTGTATCTGCTTGGGCGAGTTCAGATTAAACGGCTGTTCTGCGGCCTCGTGGGCACGCGCTTCGAGCTCGATCAGTTTCACCCCCAGTTCATGACTCTGCACGTGCAGCAGATTGGAATCGAGCAAAACGCCGTTGCGCTCCATCACGAACAATACCTGCATCGCCGGCAACTCGATGTCGCGATATACATGCTGTAAACCGGCTTGCCCTGTAATTTGCGGCACTAGCGTCTGATGTAACTGCAAGGTGATGTCGGCGTCTTCCGCCGCATAGCGGGTCGCGATATCCAGATCGACCTGATCGAAACAGATCTGCTTGGCGCCACGACCTGCCACCTCTTCGTAACTGATCGTTTTAACTCCGAGATGGCGTAGGGCCAGGCTATCCATGTCGTGCGACTTATGGCTCTCCAGCACGTAAGATTCAAGCAGCGTGTCATCCGCGATCCCCCGCAGCGCAATGCCGTGATTGGCGAAGATGTGCTTGTCGTATTTGAGGTTTTGCCCAAGCTTCTTGTGCTGTTCACTCTCAAGCCAGGGACGCAGACGGGCGAGCGTTGCATCCAGATCTAACTGATCCGGCACGCCGGGATAGCGATGCGCCAGCGGCAGGTAAGCGGCCTCGTACGGCGTGATCGCAAAGGACATACCAACCAAGCGGGCATCCATCACATCAAGCCCCGTGGTTTCGGTGTCGAGACAGACCAGATCAGCGGCAAGTAAGCGCGCGATCCATTCCTCGAGTTGCGCATCGGTGAGAATTTTTTGATACTGCGCGTGCGCGGTGCTGTTTATTTCCGTCTCAGCCGCCTCCTCAACCTGTTCAGGCACCTTCGCCGCCTCCATCTTCTTCACCGGCATATTCAATTCGCGCAACCATGTTTTGAAGTTGAGACGCTCAAACATCTGCCTTAACGCCTCCTTGTCAGGCGCTGGTGCGACCAACTCAGCGTACAGGGGCAAGTCGGGCACATCGCATTTCACCGTAACGAGCTGCCGCGCCTGCGGGAGCCACTCCAGCGCGTTGCGCAGATTAGCGCCCACCACCCCGCTGATTGTGTCGGCATTTCGCATCAGGTTATCGAGCGAGCCGTGCTGCAGCAACCATTTAACGGCCGTCTTGGGACCCACCTTTTCAACGCCCGGCACGTTATCCACTGTATCGCCCATCAACGCCAGATAATCCACGATCAGCTCGGGCGGCACGCCGAACTTCGCCTTCACACCGGCCATATCCAGCGTTTCATTGTTCATGGTGTTGATCAACGTGACATGCTCGTCAACCAGTTGCGCTAAATCCTTGTCTCCCGTTGCAACGATGCAGCGCACGCCGTCACGAGAGGCTTGGCGCGCCAGCGTGCCGATCACATCGTCCGCCTCCACGCCCTCCACCATGGCAATTTTCCAGCCCGATGCGGCAATCAGCTGATGCAGCGGTTCGATTTGCGCCACCAAATCGGCAGGCATGGAAGGACGATTGGCTTTATATTGCGGATACAGGTCGTCGCGAAAGGTTTTACCTTTTGCGTCAAATACACACAGGCTATAATCGGCGGGAAAATCCTGACGCAGGCGGCGCAGCATATTGTGCACGCCGTAGATCGCATTGGTCGGTTCGCCGTGCTGATTGCGCATCTCGGGAATAGCGTGAAAAGCGCGGTAAAGAAAGGACGATCCGTCCACCAGAAGCAAAGTTTTTGTAGACATTTTATATTTTCAAGGTACTGACATGAACGACACACCGAAGCTGCCATTATCCGATATTCCAGCGGCCTGGGATGCCAAAGAAGCATGGCGCGTATTTGGCATTATGTCAGAATTCGTTTCAGCTACCGACCGTCTGGCGCAAATCCATCCCGCCGTCAGCATCTTCGGCAGTGCCCGCACCCGCCCCGACCAACCGTATTACAAACTCGCCGAAGAAATCGCCCGCCTGCTATCGGACGCCGGATTTTCGGTTATTTCAGGCGGCGGCCCAGGCATCATGGAGGCGGCCAACAAAGGGGCATTTTACGGAAAATCCCCCAGCGTCGGTCTAAATATTCAATTACCCCATGAACAGTCGAACAATCCGTACCAGAACATCAGCCAGTCATTCCAGCATTTTTTCGCCCGCAAGGTGATGTTCGTCAAGTTTGCCAACGCCTACGTGGTGATGCCCGGCGGCTTTGGCACACTGGACGAGTTGATGGAAGCGCTCACCCTGGTGCAAACCGGCAAGACACGGCGCATCCCGATCATACTGGTCGGCAGCAAATTCTGGGGCGGCATGATCGAATGGTTCAAAACGGCGCTGATCGAAGAAAAAGTCATCCATCCTGAGGATATGAAACTCATCCAGCTCATCGATGAACCGCAAGAAGTGGTGCGCGCTATTTTTAAACACTACGAAACCGCAGGCTTTGAACCAACCGAAGCCGAACGCGAACGACAGCTCTACTTGTAACAACGTGCGTGCAGTGATACTGCACGCACGTTGTTAATTCGTTTTTTCGCCGCCCAATGCGCACGTTAAATCGACCAGCATTTTGGCAAGTTCCCCTGTCATCAGCGTAAAGTCAAGATCGAACAGCTCATCGGCCATATCGGCCAGCGTCGTCGATTCTTCCTTGATGATATCGAGAAACTCAAGCCGCTTGATCTGCAATTGCTCGGTCAGCACAAACGAAATCCGGTCATTCCATGTCAGCCCCAGACGGGTCGCGCGTTTACCGGCGGCGATGTGCGCCAGGATCTCGTCGCCTTCGAGTGCGTGATTGGCGTAGCGCACCGTAGCGCGACTCTCGCCGGTCGCACGCAGTTCCAATTCGCGATCGATGGTAAATCCGCTTGGTGCATTCTCACCCGCCAACCAGTCGGTCATCGCGGCAACCGGCGAGAGTTCAGTATGCAGCGGTTTGACCGGCAAGTCATCGAGCGTTTTGTTCAAAAATTCAAGCAGTTCCTCGGCTTTGGCAGCGGACGCGGCATCGATCACTAAAAAGCCGTTCGCCGTATCGATCCATGCGTAGGTCGTGCGCAACAGCGCGAAGGCACGCGGCAACAATTCTTCCGTGATCGCCTCTTTGAGATCCTTCATCTCCTTGCGCCCGACTTTATAGCCCTGCTGCGCCTCAATATCAGCGACGCGCTCCTTAGCGAAACGGGTGATGATGGTCGCAGGAAGTAGCTTTTGTTCAACGCCCAATGCAAATAAAATTTGCCCGTTAGCAGCATGCACCAGACGGTCGTCGCCGCGGCAAGGCACCCATCCACGGCTTTGCTTGTCGAGACCGCTGCACGGCAGCAGCGGTTTTAACGCCAGCTTTTCCTGCAAGGCAGCGGCCGTAATCGCACAGTCGGCAGGCAGGCGATAGATAAAGATATTTTTAAACCACATGACCTAGTCTCCCGAAAAACCGTCGATTATACAGACCGCTAAAAAAAATCCGCCAGCCTTAGAGCTCAAAACCTGCCGGTCACAGATGAAATTGCACCGCAGCACAGGCCTGCGTTTGCCATCGTTATGGTATGCTTATCAACAGTTTAGTTAGCCAGCCCGTCCTGATGTCCCTTATAAAATTTCTTTTTCTGTTCCTGTCTCTGATTACTTTCAACGCAGAAGCCGCACAGGACGACGACTTTCTCGCCGCACGAGATGCCTTCCGCTCGGGCGACGCTGCAAAACTGGCGACATTCTCGCAGCGACTGCGCAATACGCCTCTGGAAGTGTATACCGCCTATTATCAGTTGCGAATGAAGCTCGACACCGCCGATATCAGCGAGGTCAACGCCTATCTGGCGCGCCCTGACGATACACCGATGATCGATAAAATGCGTTCCGAATGGCTGAAAAATCTGGCCAAAAAGCAACAGTGGGAACTGTTCGAACGTGAACGGCCGCGTCTGATCACAGAAGATACGGAACTTGCCTGCTATACCTTGCAATCGCGCATTAAAACCCGCGAACAACAGACTTTATCAGAGGCACGCAGCCTGTGGCTGAACGCGAAGGATCAGCCTTCGAACTGCACGGTGTTGTTTGACGCAGCCATATCGGCCGGCGTAATCAGCCAGCAGGATATATGGCAGCGACTGCACAAAGCCCTACAGGCGGGTAATGTGTCGCAGGCAAAAGCACTGGCCGACCACCTGACCGGCAGCCGCGCAATACCGCCTAGCGCACTCGATCGCGCCATGGACAATCCCGGCCGCTATCTGGATAAGCTGGCACTGGATAACGCAAGTCTGGGCCAGCGCGCGGCAGCCCTGTTCGCGCTGCAACGACTAGCGCGACTATCCCCCGATCTGGCAGCGGATCGATGGAACACTCTGTCCAGCCATTTTTCTGACGCCGAACAGCAATACTTTTTAGGCTGGCTGGCCTTTGAAGCCGCTCGCAAGCAGGACCCGCGCGCCCGAAAGTGGTACAAGCAGGCAGGCAGCAGCCAGCTCACCGATCAACAAGCCGCCTGGCGGGTACGTGCTGCGCTGCGTGTTCAGGACTGGCCGGAAGTATTGGCCGGTATTAACGCGATGGCCGAACCCCAACGTAATGAATCAGCATGGCGCTACTGGAATGCACGCGCCTTGCAGGCGACCAGACGCCGCGATGAAGCCCTGAAAATTTTCCTGCCACTCAGTGCGGAGCACACTTTTTACGGTCAGCTGTCCGCCGAAGAGCTGGGCGATACGCCGGTACTCAGTGCGATGCCATCGAGCTATCAGCCCGGCACCCGCGAGGTGGCGGCCATGGAGCAATTGCCCGGCATCAAGCGCGCGATTGCGATGTATAAAATGGATCTGCGCACCGATGCGATGCGCGAATGGAACTGGCTCATCCGCAATTTCAACGATCACGAGCTCATCACGGCAGCCGAAATCGCCAAACGCCACGAAATGTATGACCGCGCGATCAATACGGCTGACAAAACCATACTAGTGCATGATTTTAGCCTGCGCTATCTGGCGCCTTACCGCTCAGCCATGCGCGAGCACCTGCAGGAAAACGGCCTCGAAGAAGCCTGGGTGTACGGGCTGATGCGCCAGGAAAGCCGCTTCGTGACCTCAGCCAAATCGGGAGTTGGCGCCTCCGGACTGATGCAGGTCATGCCGAGCACCGCACGCTGGATCGCTAAAAAACTGGGCTTGAAGGACTATCGCGAATCGCTGCTGCACCAGCTCGACACCAATCTGACGCTGGGCACCTATTACATGAAGAATATGCTCTCTTCCCTCGACGACAGTCCGGTACTGGCTTCAGCAGCTTACAACGCAGGTCCCGGCCGCGCCCGTCGCTGGCGCTCGGATAAGCCGCTGGAAGGCGCCATTTACGCCGAGAGCATCCCGTTCGATGAAACACGCGACTATGTCAAAAAAGTGATGAGCAACACGGTGTATTACGCCCGGCAGTTTGGCGCCCCGCCGCGTTCGCTCAAGGCGCGCATTGGCACCATTTCGGCAAGAACGGGAGATATGCCGCTCACCGACGACAAATCGCCCGGCGGCAACAATGACCGCTAACGCGCAAATTTATTGCGTCGGCGGCGCTGTGCGTGACCGCCTGCTAGGACTTCCCGTCAAAGATCACGACTGGGTGGTGGTGGGCAGCACACCGGAGGCAATGGCAGCCCAGGGATACCAGCCGGTCGGTCGCGATTTTCCGGTATTTTTACACCCGAAAACCCATGAAGAATATGCCCTAGCCCGCACCGAGCGCAAAACCGCGCCCGGCTACAAAGGCTTTGTCGTGCATGCCGCACCCGATGTGACGCTGGAACAGGATTTAATGCGACGCGACTTCACCGTCAATGCCATCGCGCAGGATACGGCCGGCAACCTGATCGACCCGCACGGTGGCATGAAGGATTTGCGTGCCGGCGTCTTACGCCATGTCAGCAGCGCCTTCAACGAAGATCCGGTACGCATCCTGCGCGCGGCGCGTTTTGCGGCACGCTTTGGCTTTCGCATCGCACCGGAAACACAAGCGCTCATGTGCGACATGGTCAGCAATGGCGAAGTCGATGCGCTGGTGCCCGAACGCGTCTGGCAGGAACTGTCCCGCGCCCTGATGGAGCAGACCCCTGCGCGATTTTTTACCACGCTACGGGATTGCGGCGCGCTGGCTAAAATTATGCCCGAAATCGATGCGCTGTTCGGCATCCCGCAGGTCGCGAAATATCATCCGGAAATCGACTGCGGCCTGCACACCCTGATGGTGATTGAGGATGCGGCGCAGCACGGCTATGCGCTTGAGGTGCGCTATGCGGCGCTCACCCACGATCTGGGTAAGGCCACCACCGCGCCTGACATGCTGCCGCGACACCTGGGCCATGAACTGCGCAGCGTAGCGCTGGTCAAGACCTTGTCAGAACGCATCAGGGCGACCGGTGAATGCCGCGATCTGGCACTGCTGGCCGCACGCTTTCATGGCGATATACATCGGGCCTCAGAATTGCGCAGCGACACGATCATCAAATTATTCCAGTCGGCGGACGCATGGCGGCGTCCGGAGCGCTTTAGCCAATTACTGCAAGCCTGTGCATCGGATGCGCGGGGGCGCTTAGGCTTTGAGCAGAGCTTATACCCGCAAGCTGATTATTTACTGCAATTGCTCAATGCCGCCCGTGCAGTCAATGCCGGCGAGATTGCGCGATTGTGTCAGGATAAAGGTACAATTCCGGCCGCAGTCACGCAAGCGCGCAAAGACGCGATAGAAAATCTGGTCAAAAATCATCAAAAGGATGTGAAAATATGAAGTGGCTCATCGGTATGTTGTTCATTGCAATGCCCTGCCTGGCTTTCTCTGCGGAAAAAACGGGTAAAAAGGAAATCGAGGCCAAGTTTGAACAACTGTTCAAATCGGTGGATGCCGATGGCGACGGCAAAATATCAAAGGAAGAGGCTGCACTCAAGGCCCCTGCAATGGCGGATGGATTCGATGTAATCGACACCAACCACGATGGCGGCTTGACCAAAGCCGAGATCAAGGCCTTCACCCTCGCACTGGAAAAGAAGCGCCGCGAATTTTCTCAGCAACTTGAGAAAGCGGACAAAAACAAAAATGGCACGTTGTCCCGCGAGGAAGCGGCCGCGCTGCCCAACCTGAATGCCCATTTCGATGAAATCGACAGCAACCTCGACGGTCAGCTCAATATCAAAGAAATTTCAGACTTCCTGCGCTCCCTGACTGCACCGGCCAAATAACTATAGCAAGCGGCTAAAATCGCCACGGGCGAATCCTGATAAAGGGTTCGCCCTGTTTTTGCTCAAAGCAATGACTTTGAACAGTTCGCCCATTTCCGCGGGACTGGTCAATTTCTGCAATTGAGCGGACAAAGGGAGGTAGGCGCGCAGATCTTCAGGGGATGTCTCCGCCATCAGGTCGGCAATGCCGTTATTGATCAGGAAAAACGCCTGACTGGTATACCCCGACAATTCCAGCCCCGCATCGATGCCGGTCTCTGCGATATCGGTAAAGTTGACGTGCGCGGTAATGTCCTGCAGCCCCGGCAGAAAAAAGGCATCGTCGTGCGCACGGTGACGGTAATGACACATCAGCGTGCCGTTCAATCGCTGCGGATGATAAAACTCGCGCGCGCCAAAACCGTAATCGATGAAGATCAATGTGCCTTGCGTTAAGCGGCAGGCCAGACTAGTAACCAGGCCTCGCGCGGCCAGACATATCTCGCTGACATAATTATCCGGCACCTTGATTTGCTGCGCCGCCTGCAACAATTGTGCATCGGCAATCGCGCGCTCTTCTCTCACGAAGCCCGATTCACCGTAAGCCACGCCGATCTCACTCAGCGCACTGTCCTGCCAGCGTACCAGATGTACGGGCAGCGCATCGAGCACTTCATTGGCAACGACCGCACCGCTCAGTCGTTCTGGCAGCGCATCCAGCCAGTGCACGCGGCAGAGCAAATGCGGCAAACACTGGCCGATGAGTGCCTGCTGACGCGCACGCAAATCGGCACTGACCTCCAAAATATAGTAGCTATCTGGCAAACAGCCCAAGCGCTCTAATTCTCCCAGCATATCGACTGCGAGTTTGCCGCTGCCCGCACCCAATTCCAGAATATGCGGCGCACTCTCTGCCATGATTTGTGCAACTTGTCGTGCTAGGGTGCGACCGAACAGCGGCGAGAGTTCAGGCGCGGTAATAAAATCCCCCGCTTCGCCGAACTTGTGCGCGCCGGCTGTGTAGTAACCCAGTCCCGGCGCATACAGCGCCAGCTCCATGTAGCGGGCAAAGGAAATCCAGCCGCCTTGCACGGCAATCTCAGCGCGTATCGCCTCGATTAGGCGCGCGCTGTGTTGTGCGGCCTCAGGGCCCGGTTGGGGAAGTGATGTGTCAGGTGTTGTGGGCATGGTCAGGTATAATTCGGCAGATTGCTAAGTTTAATGGAGGGTGCGGTGCAAGGCAAAGTTATGTTGGTGACAGGCGGTGGAAAACGAGTGGGCGCGGCAATTTGCCGCCGCCTGCATGCTGCGGGTGCGACCCTCGCACTGCATTACCGCACGTCGGCTCAAGAGGCGCTGGCATTAGAAGATGAACTTAACCTGCTGCGCCCCGATAGTGCCGCAGCCTTTTCGGCCGACCTGCTTGATCTGGCTGACTTACCCCGTTTGATTGAGGCAGTCATTGCAAGATTTGGCCGTCTCGATGGGCTGGTCAACAATGCCTCCAGTTTTTACGCGACGCCGCTCCATGAATTGAACGAAGTGCAATGGCACGATTTGCTCGGCACCAACCTGCGCGCACCGCTGTTTCTGGCGCAGGCCGCACAAAACGAATTACGCCAGCGACACGGCTGCATCGTCAATATCGTGGACATTCATGCAGAACGGCCGATGCAAGGCCATCTGCTGTATAGCGTTGCAAAAGCCGGTTTAGTCGCACTCACCCGTGCTCTGGCTCAAGAGCTCGCCCCCTGCGTGCGCGTGAATGCTGTAGCACCTGGCGTCATCCTCTGGCCTGAAAATGCGGACTGGGAAGATGCTGCACAGCGCGGAAAAATCGTGGCCCATACCTTGCTCAAACGAGAGGGTGAGCCGGATGATATCGCCAAAACCGTGAAATTTTTAATCGCCGATGCCCCGTATATCACCGGGCAGGTCATCTCGGTTGATGGCGGCAGAAGCATCACTCTTTAAATTGGAAATTTATGACCCTCATTGCACAACCTATCCAGTTCGATCATTCGGGCAACTTCAATAAACTCAAGAACCGCTTAGAGCATCAAGTCGGCAAGGCCATTTTCGATTTCAATATGATCGAGGAGGGCGACTCGGTGATGGTCTGCCTGTCGGGCGGCAAAGATTCTTATACGCTGCTGGATATTTTGCTTACCCTGCGAAAACGCGCACCGATTGATTTTCGCATCGTCGCGATGAATCTGGATCAAAAGCAACCCGGCTTCCCCGCCGATATTTTGCCGGGTTACCTCAAAGCGCTCGGCGTCGAATATCACATTGAAACGCAGGACACCTACTCCATCGTCAAAGAGAAGATCCCTGAAGGAAAAACCACCTGTTCGCTGTGTTCCAGATTGCGGCGCGGCATTATTTATAAGGTCGCGGGCGAATTGGGCGCCAACAAGATTGCGCTAGGACATCACCGCGACGACATGATAGAGACGCTGTTCCTGAATATGTTCTTTGCCGGAAAACTCAAGGCGATGCCGCCCAAACTGGTCACGGACAAAGGCGATCATATCGTGATTCGTCCGCTGGCCTACTGTGTCGAAAAAGACATCGCCCGCTATGCGCGCGGCATGGAGTTTCCGATTATCCCGTGCAACCTGTGCGGCTCGCAGGAAAATCTGCAACGCCAGAACATCAAGGAAATGCTGACTAACTGGGAGCGTCAATATCCCGGGCGCAGCCAGACGATTTTTACCGCGATGCAAAATGTCGCCCCCTCCCATCTACTCGACGGTAATCTTTTTGATTTCAAGGGAATGCAGATGGGTCAGGAAGTTGCCGAAGGCGACGTGGTGTTTGACAGCGAATAGTCGCGCCGCCGGATATTAGAGGCGGTTGACACTTCAATACAACGCCGGGTTGAAGATAGCCGAAAAGTCATCCTTTTCGGCCTCAATTTTCTCCTGCACCGCCTCACTGACCTTCTTCTGCGCCTCACTTTTCTTCTGGCCGCCTCACGGATCTGCCTGTCTGCCTGCAACATGAGTCCCTCCGCCTGCATTGGTCATGCGACCGGGTTCTCCAAGTATGAAAAGTGAGGCAGAGAGACAGATAATACAGGCGGTGAATCTACTGCGGCCTCGTATGCACTTCGAGACACGCCTCACCTGCGTAGTTTTATTCCACGGCAGCAGCCTTTTGCAAGAGCGCTATCGGCATGTCTGCGCCACTGTGGGATAATCCGCCCATGAATACGACACTATTATCCGGCCTCAATCCGCCTCAACTGCAAGCGGTGACACTCCCCCGCCAGTCCGCGCTCATTCTGGCGGGTGCCGGCAGTGGCAAGACTCGCGTGCTGACCACGCGCATCGCCTATCTCATCAGCACAGGCGCGGTCAGCCCACACGGCTTACTGGCGGTGACCTTCACCAACAAGGCCGCAAAGGAGATGGTGACTCGCCTGTCGGCGATGCTGCCCATCAATACACGCGGCATGTGGATCGGTACATTTCACGGACTATGCAATCGATTGTTGCGCGCACATTACAGAGAGGCCGCATTGCCGCAGACCTTCCAGATTCTCGACTCCGGCGATCAGCTCTCGGCGATCAAGCGGGTCATGAAAGCGCTGGAAATCGATGACGAAAAATATCCTCCGCGCGAGATGCAAAATTTTATCAGCGGCAGCAAAGAGCAGGGACTGCGCGCGCACGATGTCGAGGCCTTTGATCCGTACACCCGGCGCAAGGTCGATGTGTACGCCGAATACGATGCACAGTGCCAGCGTGAAGGCGTGGTGGATTTCTCCGAGTTGCTGCTGCGCTGTTTCGAGTTGCTCTCCCGCAATGCAAGTCTGCGCACCCACTATCAGGAACGCTTCCACCACATTCTGGTGGACGAATTTCAGGATACCAATCCGCTGCAATACCAATGGCTCAAGTTACTGGCAGGTGAACATAATTCACTTTTCGCGGTAGGCGACGACGACCAGTCCATCTATGCCTTTCGCGGCGCAAATGTCGGCAATATGAAAGATCTGCTGCGTGATTTCAAGGTCGAGTCGGTCATCAAGCTGGAGCAAAACTACCGCTCCCACGGCAACATACTCGACGCGGCCAACGCGCTAATTTCCAATAACCGCAATCGCCTGGGCAAAAACCTGTGGACGTCTGAACAGGGTGGCGAAAAGCTGCGTGTCTATGAAGCGCCGACCGATGTGGAGGAAGCCAACTTCATCATAGGCGAAATCAGACAACTCAAAACAGAAGGTCTGAAACTTACCGAAATCACATTGTTGTACCGCTCCAACGCACAATCGCGTGTGCTCGAACACGCGCTGGTCTCGGCCGGATTGTCGTACCGGGTCTATGGCGGCCTGCGCTTTTTCGAACGACAGGAAATCAAACACGCGCTAGCTTATCTGCGCCTGATGCAAAACACCGACGACGACAATGCGCTGCTGCGCATCATCAATTATCCGACGCGAGGCATCGGCGCACGCAGCATCGAACAGGTGCAGGAATCAGCGAAAATGCACACCACGACACTGTGGGATGCAGCCGCCCGCACAGGCGGCAAAGTTTCGGCCTTCGTCGGACTGATCGAAGCACTGCGCAGCGCGACGGAGGGCTTGCCGCTCCCCGAAATCATGGAACATGTGCTGGTGCGCAGCGGCCTTATCGAGCACTATCAAAGCGAAAAAGGCGCCAAGAAGCGCGAAGCGGAAGAACGACTGGAAAATCTGAAGGAACTGGTCACCGCCGCCACGTTATTCGTACATGAAAACGAGGACGATAGCCTGACCTCGTTCCTGACCCATGCCTCACTCGAAGCGGGAGAACATCAGGCGGGCGATCAGGACGATGCGCTGCACCTGATGACCGTGCATGCGGCCAAGGGCTTGGAATTTAACGCGGTGTTTATCACCGGACTCGAAGAAAACTTATTTCCGCATCAGAACAGCCAGCGGGTCGATGGCGGCCTGGATGAAGAGCGCCGCCTGATGTATGTCGCGATTACCCGCGCACGCCGCCGTCTGTATATGAGTTTTGCACAGCGTCGCATGTTGAACGGTCAGGTAAGTTACGGTGCCCCCTCGAGTTTCTTAAAAGAATTACCCGAAGAATTGCTGCAATGGCTGTCTGCGCGAGAAGCACCACCCAATCCCTTTGCCTCTTTCGGCTATACCGCACCGGCAATGCCAGCCCCTGTGCAGCGCACAGCAAACGGCTGGCGCACCGGTCAACGCGTGATGCACCTGAAATTCGGCGAAGGGGTGGTCACAGGCGTCGAAGGCAGCGGGAACGACGGGCGGGTACAGGTCAATTTCAAACATGCCGGCAGCAAATGGCTGGCACTCGAATACGCAAAGCTCACCGCGCTATGACCAATGCTGCGCTGAGCGATCCGCGCCTGCCGCTGATACTGGACAGTTATCAGCGCTTAACCGGAAAAACGCTATTACACGATACGGAAAGTATGTGGCACGCCCCTTTTGCCATCGTCGCCCATGACACAGCGCCCGACCCGATCTTTTTCTACGGCAACCAGCTGGCCTTACAGCAGTTCGAGATGAGCTTCGGAGAATTCGTAAAACTGCCCTCACGACTCTCCGCTGAGCCCCTGGCACAGGAGGCGCGTGCTCAACTGCTGTACAAGGTCTCGCTGCAAGGTTATATAGACGACTATAGCGGTATGCGCATTAGCAGCAGCGGGCGACGCTTCATGATCAATCAGGCAACGGTCTGGAATTTGATTGATGAAGCCGGCATCTGTCACGGCCAGGCGGCCGCTTTTACAACGCAAAAATAATTTACAGGTGCGGCGGAAATTTCGCCACGAGGCTGTCGGGTACTTCTCGCTTTGAAGCGAGACTGATTGCGCCCGCTTCCATGATCGCAGTGATCATCACGCCGGCTAGCGTTGGTAAAATGGCGATGCGCGTGAGGGCCGTCCAGATAATGTGACCCATGCTCGGATTGGCGGCGGCGAGACTGACCAGCCAGGCAGCAAGTATCAGTAATGCCGTGATGGCATACCCCGACATTAGCCAGCGACTATTTTTAAAGGCCAGTCGCCAGTGCGCATCGACAAACCAGAGCGTATTTTTTCTACTGCGCAAATAGATCGTCCCTATTAACGCACCGGTGCTCAAGAAGGGGATCAGCAGCCCTATCATGCCAAATTTTAATGCGATAACAGCGGGCGCCATCAGCAGATTGAAGCCGAACAAAGCTGAAATGAGCAGATTGTGCGGCAATTGCGCACGCTTGACTGCGGACAGATCGATCTCAAATTGCATGGCATTTCCCGGCTGAAATTCAATGAGACAGCATATTAGCATAAGCTGATACTTAAATCAGACTGATGCTACCCACCCTGTGCGGGATCAGAAATGCGCTTGATCGTCCTGTTCTACAGCGGTGGCCGTGATCACGGGCTCGGGGAAAATATCGCAGAAACTGGCATACAGCGAAGTAAAGACCATCGGCATCAAAATCAGCCACCCTAGCATCATCGGCATGCTGGCCAGTATCGCCAGCAACAAAAAGGCCATACCATAGACAAACATAGCACCGACATTATGCGTGAAAGCACGCAAACTCAGCCTCATCGCATCATAAGGCGGCACATCGCGAAAAAATACCAGCATGGGGGCAAACTGCATGGCCATCAGCAACAGTCCGAACAGCGCAACGCCTATCATGACCGCGGCACCGGCACCTGCAACCGCCTGCTGAATGACGTCGGGCGGCACCGCGACCTGACTATTCATCAATATTCCCACCAGCGCAGCACCCCCAACCATCATCATCACACCAAAGATCAGATATTGACCCACCAGTGCAATACCGCCCAACGTTATCAAATGTGAGGTGTGACGCTGAAATCCGCAAAAAAGATGCATCAGTTCCAGATCATCACCCAGTTCCAGCGAACGGCAGCCTGCCATCAGCCCAATCACTGCAACCGGCATCAACAGACTAACAAGCGGCTCTCCTATCACCGGTACCGCAGTGACACCTGCCGCGGTGACAAAGCAGATCGCCAGCAGCACGATCCAGAGCAGAGGTGCCTTCATAAACAAGGCATACCCTTTTTTGATCCATTGCATGCCCTGAGCGGCTTCCAAACGTATCGGTTCCATTTTTTCCCCAAGCCCCTGCTTATCCGTTTTCAAATCCATACGGCTTGCGCGGTGTCAATATGGTTTTTTAGTACGCGTTCAAAATGCGCCGGATCATGCGCATGAATCAATTCACCATCGCGCGGCAGATATTTATCGAAAAGCCGCGACAGCCAAAAACGCAGCGCGGCCTGCCTCAACATCAACGGCCATGCCTGATGCTCACTGTCCTGCAACGGACGCACAGCGTGATAGGCACGTAAAAAAGTCTGCGCCATACCTGTGTCGAGCATACCATCGAAACCCATACACCAGTCATTGACGGTAATAGCGACGTCGTAGAGCAAGGCATCGGTGCAGGCGAAATAGAAATCGATCAAACCGCCAACACGCTCGCCTTCCAACAGGACATTGTCGCGAAATAAATCAGCGTGTATCAAGCCTTGCGGCAAAATGGAATGATTGCGCTGCGCATGAAGTGCGATTTCACTGTCGAGCAATGCCGCTTGCCCTGCGGTAATAAATGGCCTGACCTGAGGTGCGGTAGCCGTGCGCCACGCAGCACCGCGCGGATTCGGCATGATCTGAGAAAAACTCTGTCCTGCGATATGCATCTGGCCCAGCATTGAACCCATCGCGGCACAGTGAGCCAGCGTCGGTGTCGTCGTTGACTTACCACTCAGACGACTGACGATACAGGCGGGTTTATCCTTCAGAATACCCAAAAACTGATTGTGCCGGTTTGCCATCGGTGCGGGGCAAGGGATACCATGTCTGGCCAGATGCGCCATCAGGTTAAGATAAAACGGCAGCTCATCCGCGCTCAGTTTTTCGAACAAGGTCAGCACAAAGCGACCATTGCTGGTCGTGACGAAATAATTCGTGTTTTCGATGCCGGAAGCGATGCCCTGCAATTCCTGCAACTGCCCTAAAGAATAATCATTGAGCCAAACGGTCAGTTCAGCTTCGGATACAGTAGTGTAAACAGACATGAGTTAAAAGGTCTTGATAATCCAGCGCGGCGGGCGGAATCCCGAATCCAGACTTTCCTGACGGGCAAATTTGCCATCACCCCTGTCGTCGACCAGATAGTAAGGAGGCCCGACTTTCGGAGTAACTTTAATCATATAGATGCGACCGCCCGAGCGATACTCTTCTACCGTGAGTTCAGTTTGTTTAACGATGGTCACTTCAGGCTCATCGCCTGCCGCCGCTTCCGGCGTAAATTCGGGCGGCGGAGATAATGGCTCCAGATTCGCTGGTACGGGCTGAGCCGCAAAAACCGGTAATGCGAAGCCTGCAAAAATCAACAATGACAATATACGCATGACAGCAGCCTGTAATAAATTGTAGTACGCGCATTTTAGCCGATTTATCGACTGGCAAGTTCGTGATTACCACCCGTCTGAAAGAAGCCATGAGCCCGCGACGGACAACACTCAAAAATATTTTTCATATTCCGGAACTTTTTACTAAGCGACCTGCCTGAGCATACAGTTAGCGCAAGCTATCACCCATTACCTCCCTGGATGGGTATCTTAACTCCTCCCAAATAGTTAAGAATTTCGCCCCTGATCTTTCATGTTCAGGGGCTTTTTTTTGCCTGTTGCAAAACCGACCGAACACAAAAAAGTTAAAGCAAACCACGCGGCTTATGCGGAGCATTCGCGAACAATCGGTCATATAACCAGCGTGGCAGACACCTGAGCACGCAGGCCACCCAGCCCATTTGCCACGGGATCACAGCAAATGACGTTTGCCGCTCGATTGCACGCACCATCCGTCCAGCCGCATCGCCCGCGTCCAAAATAAAAGGCATCCGGTAAGGATTCACCACTGTCATCGCGGTCTTAATATAACCCGGACAAATCGTCACGACCTTCACGCCGCTGCCATGCAACTCGACCCGCAGCGATTCCAGATAGGAGATCGCCGCAGCCTTAGATGCGGAATAGGCTCCCGCCCCCGGCAAACCGCGAATTCCAGCCACGCTGGCAATACCGACCAGCGTACCTCGCCGGACATCGCGCATCGCCGCAACAAAAGGCTGAAAGGTCTGCACCATGCCCAGCACGTTGATGTCCATGACCTGCCGGAAAGCATCCATATCTTCGGCATATTCGGTGAGCGTACCGACACTGACGCCTGCATTGGCGATGACCACATCCGGCACGCCGACCTGCGCAATGAAGTTCGCTGCCGCCAGCTGCAAGCCGGCGGCATCCCGCACATCCAGCGCATAGCAATACACCTGACCAGGAAATTCAACGGCCAGCACCCGCAGCAATTCATCACGCCGGGCGATTACGCCAACAAGTGCGCCGGACATAAGATAATGGCGCGCCAAAGCTAAGCCTAAGCCGCTTGATGCGCCACTGATAACAACCCTTAATGACATTAAGGCTTAGCTTTAACCTTACCTGATGCGCCGGCGCGCCCTTTACGCACCATCGCAACCACTTCATTCAATACACGGATCGTATCAGCCGGTTGCAGCCCGGTAATTGCATACCGGCCGTCAACGACCAGTGTAGGCGTCCCCTCGATATGATAGTCACGGATCATTTGCTTGGCACGCATGATACGGCTATTCACCGAAAAGGAATTGTAAGCTGCTGCAAACTTGGCTTTATCCACGCCGTTGCTCGCAACGAATGCACTTATGGTATCCATGTCGTACAGATTTGCTTGTTTCACATGGATAGCCTGATAAATCGCATCATCTAGCTGCTTAATTTTGCCGATGCTATCGAGCGCATAGTAAGCGCGCGCCAACGGCTCCGTGGAGTCGCGAAAAATAGTCGGCACAAAAGTCAGTTCGACATCAGCAGGCAAAGCCTTTTCCCAGCGTGCCAGCTCAGGATGCAAATGATAGCAGTGCGAGCACTCATAGAAGAAAAACTCCAGCACCTCGATTTTCTTGGCATTTGCGATCTGCGGCGCAGCCAACAGAGTAAATTCCTTACCCTGTACTGCGGCATAAGAGGTTCCGCACATCAACAGGGCTACTGCAACAAGCAAACCTTTAAGACTTAATTTCATGCATCTCTCCTCAAAAACACGACAAAAATGGCTAAAATCAGATCAGCGCGCTGGTGTAGCATCCAGCCCATTCAATTTTAATGTGCCACGTGCGCTGCTCAACTCCTGCTCGCTTGAAAACGGGCCGACACGTACACGATGCATCTCGCCTCGCCCTGGAATGTTCACCTTTTGCACACTCGCCTCCAGTCCCTTCATCGCCAGCGATGCTTTAAGATTTTCGGCATCGGTAGCACTCGCAAACGAACCTGCCTGTAAAAATCTTGGCGCCGCTTTGGACTCCTCAGCTTTAGGCTTTTCGGCCGGTTTGAGCTGCGCATCCGCCGCATCCGGCTTATCGGTCAACACTTTGTAGAATTCAAAACGGGGTTTAGCCTCATCCACGCCGGATGCTGCCGCAACATCAACCTTAGGTTTAACCGGCTCAGGACGCACAACTTCAACCGTTGCGACTTCCGCCGCAGGCCGCGTTGCGGCCTCCTTATTGACGAAAGGGCTAGGCGACTTCAATATAAACCAAGCCAAACCTGCCGCCAACGCCACCCCCACCACCATCCCCATCAAAATACCCGCAAGCAATGGGCTGCCACTTTTTTTCGGTGCCGATGGTTTACTGCCTGTAGCTTTACTCATTTTTAGTTCATTTCCAATTTAAAATATTCAACTCTTGGCAAAACTACATTTTTTCCGGTGCGCCGACACCCAAAAGCGCCAGTCCGTTCTTCATCACCTGCGCCGTTGCCGCAATCAGTGCCAGACGGGCGCATTTGACCGCCTCATCCTCGACTAAAAAGCGAGAGGCATTATAGTAACTGTGAAACGCAGCCGCTAATTCCTTCAGATAAAATGCGATCAGATGGGGCGCCAACTCCTGAGCCGCATTTTCAATCACCTGAGGATAATCAATGAGCTGCTGCAATAAAGCCGTCTCAAATTCACTATCCAGCAGACTGACATCCGCACTCAACAAATTCACGCGCTCGCCACCCCACGTTTCCAGCACGGTACTGATGCGTGCGTGCGCATACTGAATGTAATACACCGGGTTATCATTGCTCTTGGATTTCGCCAGATCGATATCGAACACCAGCTGGGAGTCCGGATGACGCGCAGCCAGAAAATAGCGCGTCGCATCGCAGCCCACTTCGTCGATCAAATCGCGCAACGTGACATAACTGCCGGCACGCTTAGAAATTTTCACCTCTTCACCGTTTTTAAGCACCGTCACCATCTGGTGCAACACATAATCCGGCCAGCCCGTTGGAATCCCTACATCAAGCGCTTGCAATCCCGCCCGCACGCGGGTGATGGTGCTGTGATGATCCGCCCCCTGCTCATTGATGACGCGCACAAAACCCCGTCGCCATTTATCCAGATGATAAGCCACATCCGGCACGAAATAGGTATAACCGCCATCGGATTTGCGCATCACCCGGTCTTTATCGTCGCCGAAATCCGTGGTGCGCAGCCACAGCGCATCATCCTGCTCATAGGTATGTCCGCTGGCAATCAAGCCGGCCACCGTTTCATCGACCTTGCCTTCGCTATACAACGCCGACTCCAGCGAGAACACATCGAATTCAACATGAAAAGCGCGCAAATCCAGGTCCTGTTCGCGACGCAAATAAGCTACCGCAAAATGGCGAATGGCCACCGCATCGTCAACATCCCCGCGACCGGTGGTACGCTGATCATCCGCCTCTACAGTTTCACAGGCCATATAAGCCCGCGCCACGTCAGCAATGTAATCGCCGCGATAACCGGCCTCAGGCCAGATGGGATCATCCGGCGTAATTCCTTTGCAACGCAACTGTACCGAACGCATCAGGTTGTCAATTTGAGCCCCGGCGTCGTTGTAATAAAACTCGCGCGTGACATTCCAGCCAGCCGCCTGCAACACATTACACAGACAATCGCCAACGGCCGCGCCACGACCATGCCCCACATGCAAAGGGCCGGTCGGATTGGCAGAAACAAATTCCACCTGAACCCGCCGCCCCTGCCCCAGGTGCAGATGCCCGTAACCGGCCCCCGCATGCAGCACGGCGTGCACAATGGCCTGCTTAGCCGCATGGGTCACGAACAGATTGATAAAACCGGCACCGGCAATCTCGACCCTTTCAATGACATCCGACTTTGGCAGGGCCGCGATCAGCGCACTCGCAATATCCCGCGGCGATTTTCGCAGCGGTTTAGCCAGTTGCATGGCGAGATTGCAGGCGTAATCACCGTGCGATGCCTGCTTGGGACGCTCTATCAAGACAGACATACCGCCGTGTTCCGGCGCGACCTCACGCATCGCTTCAACAAATAATTCGGTAATATGGGATTTAAAATTTAATACGACGGACATAAACAGCACCTTTAAAGAGGCGTTGATTATAACACTTGCATGCGAACTGACCGGCACTCGCGAGATTTCCGCGCGTCGTGCAGATCAAGAATAGGTGCTTCACGTTGCCAGATACATAGCCGCATCGGCTTAATCCATGATTTCATCCGCTTCGCAGCCGTTGTCCGGATACATCGCGACACCTAAACTTGCCGACACAAATTACGTGCGTTCCGCCACCAGTAGCTGATTTCGCATGATTCCAATCGCACAACTTGCACGACAAGCTGAGCTCAGATTACTTTACCCGGATTCATCAGATTCCCGGGATCAAAAGCATGCTTGATCGTACGCATCATTTCCAGTTCCAGCGGATCTTTGTAGTCGCGTATCGTTTCTCGCTTGAGTTGCCCAAGACCATGCTCAGCGCTGATACTACCGCCGAGTTTTTGCACAACCTGATAGACAAGGCGATTCACCTCAATTTCATGCTGCCTGATAAAGGCATCATTCCCGGCGGCGTCAAACAGTGACACATTAAAGTGAATATTGCCATCCCCCATATGACCGAATGCAACAATGCGCAGATCAACAAACCTGTTGCGCAATACGCGGCTGGCTTCGGCAATAAATTCCGCGACGCGGCTCACCGGAACAGAAATATCATGCTTGATACTCACCCCTTCAAGTTTTTGCGCCTCGCTGATATTTTTGCGCAGATGCCACCAACCCTCAGACTGCCTCGCATCACAGGCGATGCCGAACGTCAGCACGTCGCCACCAAAATTGAGCAGCGCACTGCGAATCGCGTCAGCGGGTGAGTTTTGCTGCACGTCATCGATCTTGATCAGCAAATACCATTCGTAGCGTTTCTTGAATGGCTCATGTGCATCCTCGACATGCTTGAACACCAGATCCAGACAATTGCGCGAGATAATTTCAAATCCGCTCAATGCCTGGCCACAGCTTGCCCGAATAGTCGCCAGCAATCGCACAGCCACTTCAGGGCTTGCGACAGCAACGCAGGCCGTCGCGGTCGACTGAGGACGCGGAAACAATTTCAGCAGGGCAACCGTAATAATTCCTAACGTACCTTCGGCACCCAGAAATAATTGCTTTAAGTCATAGCCCGTATTGTCCTTACGCAGACTGCGCAATCCATTCCAGATGCGGCCGTCTGGCAGTACAACCTCTAGACCTAACACGAGATCGCGGGCGCTACCGTAACGCAGCACGCCGATACCGCCCGCATTAGTGGAAAGGTTGCCGCCAATTTCACAGTGCGCAGCGATAGCTGTCAACCCTAACGGAAACAAACGATTAGCCTGTTCGGCCGCCTCGTACAGCGCAGCCAGCTTACAGCCCGCCTCAACCGTCATCGTATAGTTAATTGCATCTACGACACGAATTTTATTCATGCGCGACAGATTCAACACAATCTGGCGGCCTTGACTGACCGGCACACTCGCTCCGCACAAACTCGTGTTGCCTCCCTGCGGCACTATGGCCACCTGATTTGCAACACACAATTTGACGATTTCAGATACCTGCAGGGTATTAGCGGGAAACAGAACCGCCAACGCGGAACCGGAATAGCGCCCGCGCCAGTCTTCGCAATAAGCGGTCATCGCATCCCCGGTCAAAACCGCCTCCCGGCCTGCGATGCTTATTGCGGAGCGGATGAAAGCTTCCTGCATGATTAATGCACGGGTCTTTTGAGCGTCCAGATCTGATATAAAGAAATCAGAATTTGCAGCGCCATCGACATTCCCAGCAAGCCACCCGCAGCAATCACGATCACAGCATAGTGCGAATCGTATTTGGTCAAAAACCATGAAAGCACGTCAACGAACACCGCAAGCATAGGCGACACAACCAGAAATCGCTTAAACCAGACGTTGATTTCGCACTGAATAAAAATAGATCCCAGCATAAACAACAGCAGACTAATTCCGAACAGATGTATATGCGACAGTTTCAACAAACTGGCCATCGACATGCCGGTATCCACTTCGGCAAACTTATGCAGCCCCTGATAGGTGCTGAAATCAGCGATATTCATTCCCGAAGCCTGCACATGACAGGCAAGACAGGTCTTATCCAGAATCGGCTTGATATCCTTTGCAAAATGCTCCTCTTCTGCACCGTCCTTAAGCCAGGCCACCATTACCTCGCTGTCTTCAGGGCTTATGTTTCCGGACATCGGACCGCGTATCGCAGCCTCAAGACGGGTACCGCTACGATTACCGTAATAGCTGTTTGCTACATCGGCAACCGATAATCCCGGCTTAGTGTCATTCATTTCGTGCGTGACGTACAAATAAGCTGTAGCCATCAGGTAGCCCAACCCCACTAGGGACAGAAAACACGTGTAGAGTAATTTCTCGCTGATCGTGCGATCGTAAAAACGTTTTGGTACGATGTGACCTTCTACTGCTGCCATAGCATTTTCTCCAATTTAATGTGTGACTTTAAAACTCTAGCGGGTCAATGTCCAGCGAACATCGCAGTTTATTACTTGCCAAATCCGCCAGTCCGGGTTGCCATACGCGCAGGAACTGCTGGAGCACTCGTCGAGAATTAGCCTGAATCAACAATTGTGCTCTGACATAGTTAGCACGACGCGCTAGGGACGCAGGCACAACGCCGAAAATTTCCACGGGATGATTTAATTTAGCGCCTGCTAACTTCGCCCTATTAAGGTAAGCATAGACATCTGCTTCCACCAAGCCCTCGGCTCGCAGCATGGCTTGAAATGCAAAGGGTGGGAAATCAGCCATCTCTCGTTCGGCCAATTGCGATGCTGCCCATCCTTCAAAATCGTGCTGCTGTAAACACAGGTACATAGGGTGGTCGGGGAACTCGGTCTGTATCAATACCTGACCTGGCTTATCGGCACGGCCGGCACGCCCCGACACCTGCATCAGCTGAGCAAATAATTTTTCAGCTGCCCGAAAATCGCTACTGTAGAGTGCACTGTCCGGATTTAAAACACCCACCAACGTCAACGCAGGAAAGTCATGCCCTTTGGCCAGCATCTGCGTGCCGACCATAATATCCACTTCATTCGCTGTAATTTTGGAGCGCATCACCTCCCACGCGCGCTTGTTGCGCGTGCTGTCGCGGTCAACCCGCAGAATGCGCGCATCCGGGAATCTATCGGTCAAGATACTCTCCACTCTTTGCGTGCCGCTGCCGACCGGAAGTAACTCAGGGTGGCCACATTCAGGACACAGCGTGGGCACACGAATCTGCCAACCGCAATGGTGGCAGCGCAATCGCTGATCTTTCGTGTGCAACACCATCTTGCCTGCACAGTTTTTACAATCCGACAACCAGCCGCACTCCGTACACATCAGTACGGGTGCATAACCTCGCCGATTGATAAAGAGCAGGCTTTGCTCACCTTTGGCTATTCTATTTGCGATCTCACGCAGCAAGACTTCGCTGATACCATCGACCATCACAGTTTGTTTGGTGTAAACAAATTTAATTTCCGGAAGATTCGCATCCGCCAGTGCGCGTCCAGTCAGTTTGAGCATCGCATAGCGACCAGTCAGCGCATTGTGATAGCTCTCCAACGAAGGCGTTGCAGAACCCAGCACGATAGGAACCCCGCATTGATTCGCACGAAAAATCGCGACATCACGCGCTGAATAGCGCAAGCCGTCCTGCTGCTTAAATGAACTATCGTGCTCCTCATCGACGATAATAAGCGACAGCCTAGGCAATTCAGCGAATACAGACAACCGTGTTCCCAGCACAATCTGAGCCATTCCTGTCTGCGCCTGTTGCCAATGATGCAGCCGCTCATTCTCCGACAATCCGCTATGCAGGCTCACGAGTGTCGCGACAGGAAAGCGACTTAAAAAATAGTGTTCTAGCTGAGGCGTCAGATTAATTTCCGGCACCAGCAGCAAGACCTGCCCGCCAGCTCGCAATGCACGATCAATCAGATGCACATAGACTTCAGTCTTACCGCTACCTGTTATGCCATGGAGCAAAAAGCAGCAATAACCAGATGCACGCGTAACCGCATCGACGACCTGTTGCTGTTCATTCGTCAGTTTGTGTGCATTCGCAAAACGATGTGAGCAAGGTTCCACCTCATGAGGATTTACCTCGAATGATTCAACCCAGCCCGCCTCACTCAACCATTTCAATTGCGTTGCGGCAGAAGCCGTCAGTGTTTTAAGTTGCTGCAATGTGCAAGAATGCAATGCAAGTGTGGCAACAATGTTTCGCGCAGCCGTTTTTCGCTTCGGAATATGGTCTACATGTGGCGCGCTATTGAGCAACCGGTAGTGAAACTCATGCTTAACGGATATGGGCTTATCAGCGCGCATTCGAGCAGGCAATGACGACATGACCGTCTGCCCGATTGGATAATGATAGTAATCGCTGCAAAACTGCAACAATATAAGCAATTTAGACGAAATTGGCTCGCAATCGCGCAAAATACGCAAAACAGGCTTAATTTTCACAGATGCCAGCTCTGATCCTGCTGCGCACTCCATCACGACGCCAAGCAACTGACGGTTACGAAACGGCACAATCACACGCTGCCCTGCGACAACGACATCGTCCACCGTGTAATCAAACAAAGTGGGTAGCGGCACATCGAGGGCGACACGAACAATTGGCATTTTTCTCTTGCTTTAGAACTTACCGGATTATCTCAGACAGTTGGGTTGAGTACAGATTAAAATTTTCAGACCAAAGCAAAAACCCCCGCCGTTACCGGAGGGGGTTATGCATATAAGGCGTCTGACGATGACCTACGCTGATCCGTCCAACGTAATTTTCATTCGTCTCGCCACAAGGGCAGCATAAGAGCCGTCGTGCAGCCCTTGCACCAGGTTCAAGCAGGTCAACTATTTAGTAAGCGTAAAACAAAAAGCCCTCTTTCGAGGGCTTAGTGTTTATAAGGAGTCTGACGATGACCTACTTTCACATGGGTAATCCACACTATCATTGGCGCGGAGTCGTTTCACTGTCCTGTTCGGGATGGGAAGGAGTGGGACCAACTCGCTATGGTCGTCAGACAAACTGGTAAGTGTCTTGCGGTGCTCTGCAAGTCACTGTGTTTGTTGTTTCTTGCCGCCATTATACATGGTTTCAAGAAACATTATCTGGAAGAAGTAAAGTAAGTCTTTGATTGTACTTGCGTTACATATATAAGATCGATTTCTCAATCATACTTAATGTTATAGGATCAAGCCTCACGAGCAATTAGTATTGGTTAGCTTAACGCATTACTGCGCTTCCACACCCAACCTATCAACGTCCTGGTCTCGAACGACTCTTTAGAAGGCTTAAAGCCTAGGGAAATCTTATCTCAAGGCGAGTTTCCCGCTTAGATGCTTTCAGCGGTTATCTCTTCCAGATTTAGCTACCCGGCAATACCACTGGCGTGATAACCGGTACACCAGAGATCTGTCCACTCCGGTCCTCTCGTACTAGGAGCAGGTCCCTTCAAATTTCCAACGCCCAAGGCAGA
>Ga0154338_101_pt1 | contig 80551 bp, 82 predicted proteins | sample RifGroA2_FD_115866 | JGI IMG/M metagenome (GOLD analysis project Ga0154338, IMG submission 115866) | Gallionellales bacterium GWA2_54_124 | reverse complement strand
AGTGTGGTCAGATCCGATGCGCCCGCATCGGTCAGGATTGCCGCCAGATTCGCAGAACCATTGTTCAAGGTGATGCCCGTACCGGCCGCCGTGACTGAGCCTGCCAGCGCATTCGACGCATTGCTCAGCGTGATCGCGTTGCCCGTCGCCGTCAGGTTCGACGTGCCGGACACCGACAATGCGCCGGTCTGCGTCACCGCACCCGTTGCAACGGACAACAGATTACCGGTCACGGTATGCGCGCCGAAACTTGTTGCCGCCGCATGCGTAGTCAGTCCTGCGCTACTGCCGCTTACCGCTAAAGAACCCAGTGTGGTCAGATCCGATGCGCCCGCATCGGTCAGGATTGCCGCCAGATTCGCAGCGCCATTGTTCAAGGTAATTCCCGTGCCGGCCGCCGTGACCGTGCCGGCCAGCGCATTCGATGCATTGCTCAGCGTAATCGCGTTGCCCGTCGCAGTCAGGTTTGTCGTGCCGGACACCGACAACGCGCCGGTCTGCGTTACGGCTCCCGTCGCAACCGACAACAAATTCCCCGTCACGTTGTGAGCACCGAAACTCGTTGCTGCCGCGTGCGTGGTCAGGCCTGCGCTGCTGCCGCTTACCGCTAAAGAACCCAGTGTGGTCAGATCCGATGCGCCCGCATCGGTCAGGATTGCCGCCAGATTCGCAGAACCATTGTTCAAGGTGATGCCCGTACCGGCCGCCGTGACCGTGCCGGTCAAGGCATTAGCCAAGCCCAGCGTAATCGCGTTGCCCGTCGCAGTCAGGTTTGTCGTGCCGGACACCGACAATGCGCCGGTCTGCGTCACAGCCCCCGTCGCAACTGACAACAGATTACCGGTCACGCTGTGCGCGCCGAAACTTGTTGCCACCGCATGCGTGGTCAACCCTGCGCCGCTGCTGCCGCTCACAGACAAAGAACCCAGCGTGGTCAAATCCGATGCGCCCGCATCGGTCAATATTGCAGCCAGATTCGCAGCACCGTTGTTCAAGGTGATGCCCGTGCCGGCAGCAGTAACTGTGCCGCTCAGCGCATTCGCCAAATCCAGCGTGATCGCATTGCCCGTTGCAGTCAGGTTCGATGTACCGGACACCGACAATGCGCCGGTCTGCGTCACCGCACCGCCGGAAATTACTGATAACGAACCCGCACTTGTCAGACCAAAACTGGTCGTCCCTAACGCACCCACCCCGGTCGTCGTTGTAAGCAACGCCCCTGAAGTTGTAATTGTAGGCAGCGTCATCGTTGCCGCGCTCAGGGTAATCGCTCCGGCGCCCGACACCAGCGCACCCGCCCCGGAAATACTGCCCGTACCTGTCGCCACGCCACTTGCGGCATCATTCGCGGCAAGCGTTATCGCACCGCCGTTGGTGGTGATGCCAGAGTTCAAAAGAATATTGTTGCCAGCCTGAGCGCTGAGACCGACACCCGCACCGGCAATATTCACCGCCGTCGCAAACGTAATGTTATTGCCAGCTTGCAGCGTCACATTGGCACCTGCACCATTGAGCAGGGCCACATCAAGATTTGAGGTGCCGGCAGTCACACCTGCTGTCGCAAACAGATCAACCCCGTTGCCCCCCGTCAGAGTCGACGCATCGAAACCCGTCGCAACCACATTGATATTGAGCGGATCCAGCAGCCAGTTTCCTGCGGTCCCGTAGGTGGCGTTCGCATTAACGCGTATTCCCGCTACATCCAGCCAGTGACCGGACGTCTCGATACGTCCGCCATTGCCGCCCTTTATTCCGCCTTGCGCGCGCAACGTGCCATACACGCGTGTGGTACTCAGATTGTTTGAAACATCAGACCAGGCAACGATCGTACCGCCATTTCCATAGCCGGTCGCAGAAGCGTCCAGCAATGCATTCCGGCCAATGTACACAGCGGTTGAAGACGGAATCAGCGCATTTTTCCCCTGCCAGTCGCCGCCTGCCAGCACCTGCCCGCCGCCCGCGTCACCGGTTGCCAAAAGCTGTGCATTGTCCAGCAGCGCGACCTGATCGCCCAGTACGGCGATACGCCCACCCTGCTGCCCAGCACCGCCGCTAACGTCGAGTCTCGCCTGTCCGCTGACCGTGGTCGTACCGAAACTGCCCGAATCGAGCACGATGCGACCGCCTGCGGTATTCTGAATCGCACGCGCCTCGATCACGCCAGACACATTCACCACCGCACGCGTCATCTGATCCGCGGCCTTCGCACTCAGCAACACGACACCATCATCCGCCTGTATCAATTGTCGATTGCTAACCATCGCACCGATACTGCCGCGATCGAGCGTAAAGCCGATCAGCCGGTCGCCGCCAAAAGACAGGCTGACGCTATCCGCAGCAGCCAGAGCAACGGTTCCCTGAGGCGCTGAAAGCACCCCGTTGTTATCGATGGTCGGCGCGATGAAGGCGATATAGCCGCCCGTCCCGGTTTGAATACGACCATCCTGCGTAATCGAGCCTGCAACACCCGCCGGATTCAAATTTCGATCGAAGCTGTATTTACTGGCCAAAAAGTCGGAATTACGGATGTCCAGTGCGGATGCCACCAACCCATTCACGTCAACTCGCGCCGTACCTCCAAACATCACCCCATTCGGATTGATCAGCCAGACCTGACCGTTTGCAGAAAGATTACCCATGATGCGCGTCGGATCAGCCGATAACACACGGTTGAGCGCAATACTGCTCGCATTGGGCTGATTGAAGCGCACCGTCGCATTCTGGCCGATATCAAAATTGCTCCACTGCGTAATCAGTCGCTGCGTACTTTGATTGATTGTCAGTGTATTGAGCGTCTGATTGATCACAGCCGTTCCCGCCACAACCTGAGCGCCGACCGGCAAGGCATCGACGGCCGGGGGTTGAGCCTGCGCTGATGCCGCGAGCAATATCCCGGCCAAAGAAACCGTAACCGCCACACCGCTACCGCAGCGCTTACCCTGACGCTTGGTGATTTCTGCAACAGGAATATATGCACCCCGAACTTCACTCCATACTAGGCGAAAAACACGATTCATTGAGCCGTGACGTTTCATATTCTTATCTCCTAGAGCATCATTGTCAGCGTCAACCAGACACGACCGGGGTCTTTCCGACCATCCGCATCCGCACCTGTACTGACATTTGCACCTGGATTTATGCCCAGTTTGTGCGCATAAGTAATCCTAAAATCAGCCCACCCGGGACGGGTCAGTGCAACACTGACCCCCTGACCGAACAAACTGTAAGCATTTGGCGTCGGCAAATTAGCAGTCGGCCACAAGGTGCGGTTTTGTACGACATATCCCATATCGTAGAAAGCAGACAGCTGAAATTCGACGGACTCCCCCAGACGCCCGACATTCCAGCGCGGCTCGATAGTGAATTTGTAGCCCTCATCGCCCGCACCTTCACCACCCGGATAGGCTCGCACACCGGTCGGACCGCCTAAGGAAAATTTCTCACCACCGTCCAGATTTTTCCCGGCCTGCTGACCCGATGCCTGCAACAACAGGCTCACGTCTTCGCTCAGTCGCTGCATGCGCGACAGTGACCACAACCACTTGTTATAACGACCGGATGTCTGAGCAGAATTTGCATCCGCCTGCGCCGCCGATTTTACCCGCGTCAAATCCAGACTACCTGTCACACCGGTCAGGGATGCAGATGTAAATGCACCGCCGCCCAGTGTATCCTGATGATCCCAGTTCAAGCCAAGTGCCACGACATCGACACGTTTGTCGCTGACGGGCGTTTGAAACGCATCGGTAAACAGCCGCTTCCAGTCGTAGCTGGCGGTAAAAGCCAGATTGCGCTGCAGTGAACGAATAACGGGATAACGTGCATTGAGCGTCCAGTTTTGTGCGCTTCCCGTGCTTTGCGGATCAGGTTGCAGCCCCGCGAGTTTAAATGCCACATCGGTGTAACTGAGCCCCGCGCGCAGGCCATCGCTGCCGATCGGCAGGCTGTAGCTGTATTTTGCGGAGCTGAGCAATCCTGCCAGCGAGCGGGATAAATTTACAGAAAACTGATCACCAATACCGGAAGGATCATTGACGCTCAAACCGGCAACGATTTGATGGGCGCCGGTGTATATATTACCGTGGTTATTCAATGCAAGATTGGGCACCAGCAGATCGCCTTCTGCGGCCTGTACCGCCACGCGCGTGCCGCCTGCCTCGTCGCCCGCCTCCAGCCGCGAAGTTGCAGTCATGCCGGGCAGATCGCCGATCAACAGCAATGCACGCTCCAGCGACTCTTTATGCATCGCCTCATCAGCAGGAATACTCGCCTGCACCGTTTTTAACAAAACCTGCGGTTTTACACGCAGCTTGGAGCCTTGAATTTTCACGCCATTTTTTCGATCCAGAACCCCTTCGAAAACGTGCAGCGTGACAATACCCTCGGTGACATCCTGTTTGGGCAACAACACAGTCGCCAGGAAATAGCCTCGTTGACGATAATAGACTGTGACGCGTTCGGCCGCCTCCTGCAGCTCACCGATCGTCAGCGACTTACCGATTAAATCAGTCAACAATTCCTGCAACGCAGCTACGGGAAAGGATTTAATTTCTCCGCTAAAACGAAACGCTTTGACTGTAATGTGGAGTTCATCCGCACTAACTGCCGGCTTGACCTTTTCTTCAGGCAAAACCAGCGGCGCGCGTGAGGGGAAATCGGGTAATTGATTAAGCTGTTTCTGCTCTTCTAACACACGCCCCACATCAGGTGCGATCTGCGCATAGGAATAGGATGCATTGAACAAAAAAATCCAAATAATATGCTTTATTCTCATCGTGCCACGCACTCCAGACCAACACTCACCGTTGGCTATATTCTATGAATGTTGCCGCGGCTTATCAAAAGGCGACACCAAAAGCAGGGAAATCCCATTTTTTGAATGATAAACCATCGCATAAAACTTTGGAAAATTAAAAAGAGCCGTCGCTCATACGAATTCAATGATTTTGCTGGATTGTGTAACAACTAGACATGAAAAAGAATCCTGCAAGGATTTAAAAACGCAATTTCATTTTTTAGGAAGATTTTTGGTGCCCAGAACCGGAATCATTCCAGCCAGCATCGCTAATAAGTACCGTTTAAATTCAATTAGTTACATATAGCTTATCTCATGCGGTAGCCCAGATGGTATCACAGAAAGTAACCCAAGGATTTCGCATTACTTTACGCCCCCCATGCCTATCAAATATCGTGAGCGGGAATTGAACCCGCACGCGGTTTTAGGTTTCCTCAGTGACTCCCACCGGAACACTGACATCCGCACCCGTCATGCTGTAACTTCTGAAGAATCTCGAGGATTGCACCTAAAGGGCAGGCGCTCGGTACACTCTGCACGAGGGGAACTGCTGGGGCTGCTGCGGGTTGCCCCTTGTTGAAGACCTCCTTGAGCGCCCAGCGGTGAAACTGTTGCAGACCGGAGCGCCTCCCCTTATATGCCAGTTCCTTTACCCCCTCCCGATTGACCGTGATTACATAGCTTGATCGGTTTACATTAGCGGGGTTTATGCACTGAATAATCTTGGTTGCGTTCGGATACCCTAGCGCCTTGGCGATGTCCTTAGCGGCTATCCATGTTCCCCCGTCCTGCTCAATGATCCCAATAGGATGCTTGCCGAATGTCTTGATTGTTGTGTTCATGGTTTGATCTTTCCTTGTTGTGCTTCGTTAATGTATTGAGTGGTGAGTTGATCCAGTAGCGCCCCGCCGTTCTCAGGGTTAGCCTTAAACTGAATCAGGGCTTCGTTGAGTTCCCGCCTCAGGTACTGCGTGTGGGTGTCCGCTTGTTCAAGTGGTGGCGGAATGGCGCGGCTTAGCGACAAACCTTGGGCGGTTGCCTGTTGGTACTCCGTGAGGGTTTCCAGTAGTGCGGCGCGGTGTTGCTCGGTAGGTTGATACTGAAAGATCTGCATTGCTGAATTCAATGCTCTGATATGGTCGTACAGGGTCATAGGTGGGTTGTCTGTCATGGTTGATCCTGTTGGCTGATTAATGATGAAAGCCCCTGCAATGACTCTGTGCGGTCACTGAGGGGCTGCTTTGTGGGTGTGCGCCGTGCTATGCGGGAGGTGGCCTCATTTCGGTTTAGGTTTATTCATCTCATCGAAGTAAGCGAGGTGGTGATTGACGGTTTCCAAGTCAACCTCCCCCCTGCTAGAGGCCGCCCGCAACTCCTCCTCATTACTGTATTGCAGCCAGCCGGGGGCTGTACCTATCATCGTGGCCTCACGCTCGGCTATTGCTTGGCGGTACTTCGTGGCAACATCATGAACAATCCCCCGAAGCTTCATGGGGTCTTTCTCATTGAGCGCCCGCCGCGTGAACTCTAGCTGAGCGACTGCCCGCTGTTGGTCTGTCCAGTTACGCACAGCCCCGAAGGGGTCAAAAGCGCCGACTCCTTTTGTCTTGAGGAAGTCCGTGATGAAATCCTTACCTGAGGTGTACTCAATACTCTTAGTGATAGCGGGGGTGAAGTCCGCAATAGCATTAGCCCTCTCTGCGGCTGCTGCTGAACGGTTCTCATGGCGCACCGCTCGAAGCTCCTTAGCCATGCTGGTGATCTGCGTTGGGGTACACCCAGACTTCAAGATGTCCTCATAGGAAGCCTTACCTTCATAGACTTTAATCAGGGTGTCCGTCATGCGAAGCTGTTGGGCGGGGGTTTCCGTTTCCTTAGCGGTCTTCGCCATGTTCCCCATCCACGTCACCAACTGACCACCCTGCCCGTGGAATAACCCAGAGCGTACCTTTTCTTCATAGAGAGCCTGAGCGCCCCCTACGTCACCCAGCGCCATCTTTTCCATGACATCACCCATTGAGGCATCAATCTCGTGCTTCCTCAGGTTCTCCGCATAGGCGTATTCGGCGTTCTTCCGTGTGACGAAGTTGTGGGACGCAGTGATTTCCAACTGGTCGATCTTATCTTTCCAGCCCGGCTTGAAGTACATCCCCGGCTGAGTCTTCGTGGGGTCGGTGGGGTCTTTGGTATCCGCTTTGAACACGCTGAGAATATCAGGGTGTCCCTCTTCAGCGAACCGCTTGACCGCCTCAAACATGAGTTGATCCGAGCGGGACTCCGAGATGTTAATGCCGTGCTCTTTAGCAAACTGAGTGACACCCTTGAAGTCCTCGACGGAAGGTAGCTTGCCATTCGCTAGGGAGTCCTTAACCATGTTGTAGTTAAGCTGTACCACATTGGCCTCAGTTTTCTCCACCATGCGCCCAATGGTGTACGCAGTGAAGTCCTGACGTAACTGGACGGCGTTCTTAGCCAGCAACTCAGAATAATTATCCCTGTAATGCTGACTAGGCATCCCCTGAAGATGGCCGTTAACACGATCGCTGATGAACTTATCGAGGTCGGCGGGAGTGGAGTTCTCCTTGTCGAACTTCGTCATGTAATCAGCCTTCAACTGCAACCAATCCTGATCGGCGTGGACTGTGGAATCCATCTCCATCCAGCCCTTCGCTTGTAACCCAAAGAGGTCATTAGGATTCTCCTGACCGTTAGCACGGGCAACCCTGCCTTCCTGTGCCTGATCTTGGGCGTACTGCTCAACAACCGGTGTTGCTAACTTCAGCGCCCCAGCGAGGCGCATCATGTTGTTCTCTGCGGGGGTCACTGCGATGTTCACGGGGGAGGCAACAACCTCCGTCTGTACCGAGCGTTGCGGGGTGTCGAGTTGGGCGCGTTGTGAAATACCTACTTGGTCAAACTTTGGCATGGTTATGTGTCCTTATGTTATTGGCTGAAGTGATCCCCACGGGTGTTACTGCTGGTGAAGGCATAGGGTTGAACCGTGGGGAATATGGGCGCTGCTGGGTACAACTCAGGTTACTAGGGGGCTTCATTAGGAATTCAGGCGGTGATCCTGATGGCTGTGCTTTGGGGCGTACCGCCTGTAGTACCTATGAAGTCTGAGGGTGGTACTGTGAATTGATACCATTAATGAATAATTCATATCAGGCTATGCATAAGGCTTCATTCTGTTGCCCGTGATACTTAAAGAAGTTCAGAATGAATACTGAGGCACGACCTAAAGGCGATAATCAATATAGGTACTCATCAAAGGCGAAGCCTCAAGGGAGGTACTCTTTGCTGCGCTTTTTTCTATCTGTCTCTCTATCGCATAACGGTCGCTAGCGGTCGCTAACATCCGCAGTGCGTTCGCTAGGTTGATGGTTAAAAGTCCTCCGTGTCAGCATCGGGTGCGGGTGGCTGCTTTAGTTTACTGCTTTTGGATTTAGCGGCGGCACTGGCCTGTGCGCTCTTAATCTGAACATCGGTCAACTGCTGATCTAGTAGGGCGTGGCGATGTTTACCGTCAGCATCCGGCGGGAAGAACTCCCTCATTACCTCGCGGACAACCTCAATATCCTCGGGGACAACAGCCCCAACTCTCCGCATAATGCCGGACTCATCCGCTGGCAGACAATTACCCATGATCCAATACAAGTTCATGAGCTGGCTGTATGCTCCCGACTGTCTTAATGAATAACCGGCTGTGTCCGTGTTGAATCTCCCTGCATCCATCTTGAACCACGCCATGCGGTCCTTGTTGCCACTACGGGGCGCGGCCATTATTTACCCACTCTCATGCGTTCGGCTCTGGCCTTGAACGGGCTGGACTTAAAGAACCTCTCAGTGTCCCGCTTGTTGCGGTTCATGTTGAACTCCTTGATAAGCTCCGTCAGGTTCATCTCAGGGCGATGGGCAAAATCAGGATCATCATTCCAAGGTGTCACTTCCCCGTTGCCGCTACGGCTGAGTCTCAAGGATTCCATCGTCATGTTCTCCCCGAAGTCATCATCTGGGGTGCGCTGGATGGCCTCGATGTACTGCTGATAATGCTGCAAGGCGCGGCGTAGGATCATAGTGCGGGAAGGTTTCAGGTCGGGGAATTGAGCCGTGATCCATGCCATGCGGGTCTTGCTCATGGGGTCAAAGCGGATCGCAATGGAAGTCGTGGTGCTACTCTTGGTACATTGGGTCGTGGCCATACTGGGTGAACTCCTTGTGAGATTGTGGGGTGTCGAAAGGTTTGCAAAGGGGGGGGGGGATGCCTAGGTGTTAACACAGATACCCAGACAAGACGCACAAATTCTTCTTTACTATAACCCCCCCATCACCGCGATCCTTACGTCACAAGGACTTGCGCAGGGTCTGCGTGGGACACCACCTCCCTAAGTTCCTCACTGCTAACCCCGTGCTTCTTAGCGATGCTCTCAACGTGCCTCTTGGCTGTCTCACTGCCCCCATCGCCTGAGTTAGCACGGTTGATTACCTTAGCCAGCCTCTCGGCAGAGCGTTGATCGAGGGTTACAGTGGGCTTCTCGGATACCTTCAAGTCACGTAGGTCTTCAGGAAGCATGAGCTTCTGTACCAACTCTCTGTGCCCTGCCCTGATGTTGGTTGGATGTGTTATCTCGGTGTCGAGTGACGCGATACCAGAGTTCCAATTAGAGGCAAGCCACAGGGAGTCTGCTCGGGTATCCCGCTTCATATCTCCGAAGCCATGATCCTTGCACCACTCGCTGAACTTGTTGTCACTCTTGTGCAACTTCCTACCCACCAGTAGAGCCTCCCCCACTTGTCTCCAGAGTTCCCTCTGTTCTGCTGCGGTTGCCTTGATGCGTGACCACGCGAGTTGCCCACGGGTTACGCGGGATTCGTCTAGGTTGATTAATGAGGGTACTGATGTGTCCCCGCTGGTTCGCTGGGTACTTCCTTGAGTTTCAGGATGGTAGCCTGTGCCGCATCTCGTTCCCCCATGATCTTCTTCATCTGCTCCCCGATGACCTCAAGCATCTTCATGGGGTCATTCGCGAAGCGGTCAACGTGTGCCTCATGTACCACAATGCCCTTGGTAGCCAGTTGGTCGTACGCTCGGATTACCTTGAGGAAGAAGTGTGCATTAATCCACGTTGCATAGTGGTACACCAGCTCGCGCTCAACCCATGTGCCCCGATTAGTCCCCCCGTTGATGGTCTTCAGGGGTTCCCGTGTGCAGTCTTGGGATTCCAAGAGTGCCGCAACTACGGCCTTTGTTGACTCGTTAGCCATCCAGAACGCTGGCTGGTGCTTCGGCAAACCCCCGGCTGCTTTATGGAGGTCGTTGATAGAGTACCGACCCTCGTAGTCCTGCCTTATGCTCACCCCTCCAAGTTCCAGTGGTTGCTCATAAGGATTCAGCGGGGCGGAAGTCATAGCTAACTTTGGAATTCCCGCATCCACAAGGTTTCCCACGCCATTAGCGGTGCTAACTTTGATACGCTCAATGGTCTGCTCCGATGCACCATAGGCTCTCGCTAAGTCCTCCGCTTTGGAACTTGGGGGTGCGGGAGGTGCGGAGGGCGTCGGTGGGGCGTCGGTGGGGCGTTATGCCAGACAAACAAAAAGCCGCGCAATGGCGGCCTCATGTATTCCTCATGGTCGGTGCTGACTGGGTACTATTTCATCAATCGTTGCAGGGTGGACAGTGAGATGTTTAGTGCGGCTGCTGTCTTTCTCCAGCTACCGCCAGCGGCGAACAACTCCACAGCTTTAGCCTTGAGGTCTGCATCGTTGATCTTCATAGGCCTGCCCAACTGCACACCGTTGGCCTTCTTGATCGCTAAAGCCTCCTTGGTACGCTCGCCGATTAGCTCCCGTTCAAATTGGCTGATCGCCGCCAGCATGGTCAGAGTTAGGCGGGAGGTCGGCGTATTATCCAGCTTGCCCATATTCAACACCACTACAGTTATTCCACGGTCAATCAGAGTCTCAATGGTGGCGATGACATCCCGCGTATCACGCCCCAATCTATCCAGCTTAGCTACCACTAAGGAATCCCCGTGGGCAATCTGAGTGCTTAGTTGTTTGAACTGGTCGCGCTGCATAGCTGGAATCTTCCCCGATACACCGCGCTCAATGTAAATCAGTCTATCACCCACCTTATATCCAGCCTGTTCAATGGCAGCGAGTTGCTGCTCTGTGGTCTGATCCTGTGTGCTAACCCGAAGGTATGCGAAGGTTGCCATGCTGAATCCCCTGTGGTGTTGAATAATAGGGGTGCATTATCTCGGTACAGTGAAAGCTTGTCAATACACCGTTAAAGAATACACTTCTGCTGTATTCACTTTCGTACCTGTAAACGATGGTTAAACGGTACAGCAATAGAGTGTCAGCAAGGGGCTTGCGTTAGGTCGCCTAGTGATAGTGTCAATGGATTGCAGCGGTGCGCTGTATGACTTCCTGAGGGTTCTATGGGGCTGCGTGCTGTCCTGTTGCGGTGCATTGGTACATCTACAGGCAAACAAAAAGCCGCTCAATGGCGGCCTTGTGGATTACTCAATGATGCTGGCGCTGCCTTACTGCCAGCTATGTACCTCACCTGAGCGGATCGCCCCAGCGAAGTGTGCAAGCCCCCCGAAGCTCTCCAGCACTTCATCAATCCCCTCCTTCAGCGTAGAGCCTGTCCGGTCATCTTCCTTCGGGTTTACCTTAGTGATGCAATAAGTCTTGATCGTGTCGAAGTCCTCAAGGAACTCACGCACCCTTGCGGCTAGGATCGCTTCAACATCTACCCGTTGGTAGTCCTCAATGTGCTGTGCTGATTCGAGTGCTGCGATGTGTGTCTGTGTCATGTTCCTGCGCTCCGTTGTGATTGAAAGGGGGCGCACTGTATCGGATATGGATAGGGTGTGCAAGCATTAATTTACATTGAAATCAATCACTTAGTTATCAATAGTGAGACTCTTTGACACTTGATAACACCCCGACAATTGAGAATGGAGGTAGTCCAGCACGCCCCTCAGCACTCCAAAGCTCCCGAAGAATCACACAAGGTTATCCGCGCGAACTCCCCCGCCCCACCATAGGCATACGGAAGGGGCACACGGGGGTATGTTCAAGCGGTAGACTGAGAGGAGACCCCTGAGAAATTTGCGGCAAATATAAACCAACCACCTGCATCTGCATGACCTTCAGAACCAACTCGTCCTCACTCATCTCCCCCGTGACCACCTTCTCTTCCCCCAGAACATACCCGCCATCCTTGCGAATCGCTGGGAGGACAACCTTAGTGACCCAATCTTGGAACGGGAGGGAGTTTGGCTTGTCACTTCTGAGTACCAACTTGTAGAGGGCGGATTCACTAATCAGGGCGACATGAGCAGCCGTTAAGGAATCGAATAGAGACACCCCCGTTACGCTGGGGGTTCTCATATCAGCCCCGTACTTCTTTAAGCTCATCTTCTCGGATGAGTCGAAGCGGGTCAGGTGCTTACTGTATCCGCCATGATGTTTAGATAAACATAAAGCCTCACACACATCCTTAGCCACGAACCACGGGGCATCCTCTATGTTTACCACGCGGATACTAGAAGTGGTTACGCCGTTAGGCGGCTGGGAGTACCACCTTATCAAGCTGTTCCTTCATGCGTGCCAGTGTATAGCCCTTGCCGTATCCCTCTGCCTCGCCTTCAACTTTCCATCCGCCGATATTCCGGCTCAGGGTTTCTGGGCATAAGACATCGCGCAAGCGGTCTTTCATTGAGTGCCTAAAGTCATGGCTCCCATGTATCCGCTGAGACAACCCCAGCTTGACACTCCTTAGCCATTTATTGACTGTTGCGGATGCTGCTGTTGCTGCACACCCATCCTCTGAGCAGTAACGCGGGAATGCCATCGTCTGCCCCTCGGTGGCGTTCGCTCTGATTCTCTGAGCAGCCCAAAGGGACGCACCCACAAGGGGGATGGTTCGCTCGTTCTTCTTGCCTACCTTCAGGCTCCGCCACGGGTGAATCTGGATAATCACATGGGGGATGTCTGCATCCAGTACCAGATCGCTCAGAGCAAGGCCAGCGGATTCAGCTATGCGACAACCTAAGTCTGACTGTAGGGCGATTAGCCGACGGACATCATCATCAATGGCCCTGCACGCTGCTTGCACTTTGGTTAGGTCTGCTGTGGTGAACGGTGTACCACCTTCGGCATCTTCCCCTTCTGCTGAGATTGTTAGCCTCTTGAATGGGTTGGCCTTGTGGAGTTCCTTCTCGGTGATTACCTTGTTGAATATGGCGGTGATTGAATTTAGCTGTCGCCTGATTGTTCCTGTCTTCAGTCCCAGTGCCAGCCGCGTTTGCACGTACCTGTTCGCATCATCTCTATTCACTTCCATGAAGGGCTTATCTCCCAACAGGTCTATGAGTGTATTCCAATTGCGGTTGGTATCATCGGCAAAGTCCGCGCCTGTCTTCTGATGGTATTCTAAGAAAATCTTCACCGCATCACTGAGTAGTAACACGGGCGGATTGTTAAGCAACTTCACGGCTGCCGCCTCGATAGGGCTTAATCCTTCACGGGTGTAGGTGTCGAACCTGTCATATTTCTCTTTGATGTCTTCGCCTTCATCGGCGTACCTCTCTCTGTGCGGAGTTACAACTGATTCAATGAAATGATCCAAGGCGTGATCGTCGTGGTCTCCATTGGGTGCGAGGCCGTACTGAGCGAGTAAGCGAATACCTTTAGCCTGTAGTGGCTCATTGTCCAGCGCCTTGGTTTTTCCTGTCCAACGGGCTTCGGCTTCACTGTTCAATGCTTTGATAATGGGGGCGGCCTTGAGGGGGTCAGATGTTCCGGTACTCTGCCTAACGTATGCCCCTTCAGCATCCTGAAAGGCAACAGGCACTTTCCGGTAGTAGTAAAACGTACCGCCCCGAATTGCAGAGTATTTGATTTTCACGGATAGAAGGGAAGTGATTTTATACAGAGTCATTTTAGCACTGGTATCCCAAAGAGTTTACGAAAAGTAACCCATGAGAGACTAGCAAAATGATGTATCTAATTGATTAATAACAAGAATATATTATTAAACTGGTGCCCAGAACCGGAATCGAACCGGTACGCCCTTTTCAAGGCGACGGATTTTAAGTCCGTCAACTATCCCTTTATTTACAAGCTTTATAGACTTTAATATTAGTTTATGTCACACTCTTGTCACAGTGACGTGTAAATCAGGGGTAAATTATGGCGACAATCAGGGTTCGTGGTGATGGTCAATTTCAAGCGCAAATTCGCTTAAAAGGACATCCGGCAACGAGTAAGACTTTTCCAAATCGCCGTATGGCTGAGCAATGGGTGACGATTACCGAATCTGAAATGATGAGAGGCGAGTTCATCCAGCGCAAAGCTGTCGAAGTGATAACGCTTGAAAAATGCCTGACGAAATACGCAGAGGAACGCAGTGCAGGCAAGAAAGGCGAAAAGCAGGAACTTGTCAGAATCAACAAATTGAAGCTACACCCGTTAGCGAAAAAGGCCGTCTCGCAGATCACGGTTGATGATATTGAAGACTATATATATCAGCGCAGAAAAGACAAGAGCCAACGCAACCCAGAACACAATGTAAGCGATGCCACTATAAGGCTTGAAGTTATGCTTTTGTCTGGCGTTTTTGAAGCCGCAAAATCTAAGCGGTGGAACTACTGCCGCACAAACCCAGTGCGCGAAATAGATCAGGATGCACGACCAGGTAAGTCATCAGAACGCGTGAGGCGGCTTGTCGGCGACGAAGAGACAAGATTGCTTGCCTCACTTGATAAGCGATGCCGAAATGCAGATATTCCATTAGTCGTCCGTTTAGCTATTGCCACGGCGGCAAGGCAGTCGGAAATAATAGGTAAAGACAGCACCAGCACACGCCCCGCATCCCCCGGATTGTGCTGGGAGAATGTTAATCTAGCTCAAAGGTCGGCAAAGCTCCTTGATACAAAAAACGGGAAAGATAGAATCATTCCACTGGGAGACAGCGCACTTGCACTTCTGTCAGCACTCCCCCGCCCCATTGCTGGCGGCAAAGTATTCAAAGTAACTCAGGATGGTTTGATTCGGTCGTTCGCTGCGGCGTGTGATGATGCGGGGATTGTTGATCTAACATTTCACGATCTGCGACATGAGGCCACAAGCAGGATGGTTGAGGCGGGCTTGTCGTTGCTAGAAGTTCAGAGCATTACTGGTCATAGCAATGCTGAAATGGTAAAAAGGTACACGCATTTGGATACGCTAAAGCTGGCAAAAAAATTAATCTAGACATTGATAAGTGTTAATTAACAGCTTACAATAATTACCATGATAAAAACCTTTCGACATAAAGGGCTTGAAACCTTTTTTCGCACAGGCAGTAAAGCAGGCATACAGCCGCACCACGCCGTGAAGCTGCGCATAATGCTGACTACTTTGGACAACGCAAAACGCCCTGAAGATATGAGTGCACCAGGCTGGAGACTGCACCCGTTAACTGGAGACCTTGCAGGGCTTTATGCCGTAACTGTAAATGGTAACTGGCGAATGACTTTTGCTATTACTGACGGCAATGCTGAACTGGTTGATTATCTAGATTATCACTAAGGAAACATTAAAATGAGCAGAATGCACAATCCGGCACACCCCGGCGAAGTTTTAAGGGAATGGCTACCAGAAGGCATGACAGTGACAGAAGCAGCCAAATCGCTGCAAGTTTCACGCGTCACGCTATCCAAAGTATTGAACGGCAAAGCTGGTGTTACTGCTGGCATGGCGCTACGCCTCGCCGCGTGGCTTAGTACATCGCCTGACGTTTGGCTTGGGATGCAAACTCAATGGGATTTATGGCAAGCTGAACAACAGCCCAACCCAAATATTAAACCGCTTGAGCGATTGGCAGCGTGAAAATCTAGCTTTTCCTTCTTGCTGACTGGTTCGGCTATCTAATGATACACACAGGAGCTATCAAAGGGGTGGCGTGGCTGAGGGGGGACCCGCGCGAAGCGTGGGGTGAGAGAGCCACCCCGTTTCACCCGCCCTTTCGTCACGTAAGCGACTTCGCTGGTGCTTTTCGCGGGCTTGCCCCGCGACTCCGTTCGATCCATAAAAAATGGCCAGAGTTTTTATCTCTGGCCGCTATTATGGTTATCTGGAAATACCACGCAACATGTTTTGCTCTGCGACGCTAATTTTTGGCAGCATGTTCGCCTTGATGTTTTCAGCTGATTGCACTGCTGAAAGTGATGCTGTTACGTCGCCATGGCGCAGCTGCTGATATTGCATTTTGAGCATCAGCGCGAGCATGAAAGTCTGTTCGCGCATCAGCGATGCAGTGTCAGCTTGCGTGTTGATCGCCTCGTACCATTTCGTGTTATCGACGCGACGACCGATTTCTATGTCCAGCAATTCAAGCGGCGACACGTCACCGTTCGGCGACCACTTTTTAATCGAGCGTTCGCGTTGCGTGATGAAGTCAGCGCCACCAACAGGTGCGCCCGCCTTAATGGCTTTCAGAATGGCCGTAGATCCTGGTATGGGCTTGCGTTGAGCAAGAATGTCTACGAGTGTGTCGCGCGTAAGTGACATGCGCGCTTCGTAGACTGTGCGCAAGCCTTCATATTTTTTCCCGCTGCCGTCCTTTGCGTCGAGTTCTGCAGGCGTGAGTTTGCGCGGGCTGTTTGAGTTGTCGATTGTGTTTTCGATGTATTTTGATGCCGCGAGCATTTGATGCGCATCGAACGTCAGGTTGCCGACGCGTCCGTCTTGTCCTGCGCCCGTAAACAATGAGCCAGATTTGGCGTCAGCTCCCGGCATTGGCTCACCAGTACTGTTTGCCGATCCATTCGGATTTGCGGAGTCCGCGCAATGTTTCGGGTCTGTATTTTTATCGCAATAGTCACGTCGGTGAGTGTCTGCGACTAAAAAAGCTTGCTCTGACTCAGCTGGCGCATTGTTTGCGTGTGTCGCGAGACTCGCCTTCATCGCACTCGACATTGCCCGCGACATATCGACAACCGAGCCAGAGAATGCGGCTTGTGACTGTCCGCCACAGCCGTCAATCGCTGGCTGCTGATGCTGTTGCGCTGCATATTTCGCTTGATTCTTCCAAGCCTCCAGGTTGCGCTGTTCCGTGATGTCTGCGATCTTTGCTGACGAATCGATTGTTGCAGACATTAAAGCCTGCTGTGAGATACCAATGGCGTTGACTATTGGCGTTGCAACCGCAGCAACGATCTGCCCGAGCGCGCCGGGGAACAGCATGGTCACTTCAGCAGGAGCGGCACTTGCCGCGCCTGGCAGTGCCGCAAAAATCGCGATGCAAATCAATTTTTTGTAGTTGTTTTTCATGATTACTCCTTCATCTTCATGCTGCGGCTTGAACATCTGTGAGAAAAATTGCTGGACAGCTGTTTTTCTTATCATTGAAACCGTGAAAATTTCCGCGTCCGCGCAGTTTCGGATCTTCGAAATCCCACCAAATCACGTTCCCGTCAATTTCCGCTGGCGTCCGAGATTCGTGCAGATCTTTGATTTTTTGTATTAAATCTTGACTTGTTGACTCGTGAGCGTGCAACTGCCTGAAATATCCGCCGTTCGGTATTGGCAAGCTGCAGCTCAGTCCGCCTTCGTGCGTCTCGTTAAATGTAGCGCGCGACATGCTGGATTTTGTCGGTTTAAAATTCGTGATTACAAAATGAAATGTCGTGCAAGAGACTTTTTTTTCTAAACACATCGCGATGTAGCACTTTTCGACATGAAAAAAGGCTGTCGAGATTTCGCGCGAGGGGTGTAAAAATGGATCAAAAGCGACGCCGTCGGGGTCTCTGTATCCATCAAATTTCCAGTTTTCCGGTATCGGCGCATCATTGATTTGATTGATGATTTCGAGTCCTGATGGCTTTTTTTGTTTAACTGCTCGATATATCAGATAAACAATAATCGTGGGGAAAATCAAAAGTGCAATGATTTTTCCTGCGATTGATAGCAATACTGTCAGAATGAAAGCGATTGCTGATAAAAATGAATCAAGATAAGTAAGCATGATTACTCCTTTATATAAATGCGCGCTTTAGTATTTGCGTCCGCCCCAGCTGTTATCGCTCGGCGCGGCAGGGGTTTGGGTTTGTCCTTGCCCGACGCCGTCCTGCCCGCCGCCGCTACCGGGGGTTCCGGGGGTTGGCTGTCCGGGCTTTTGCAAGCTGCGAATGACTGACCTCGACGCTGTTGCTGCGCCAGCTATACTATTGAATTTACACATTTTAATACTCCTTTTTTCTGTTAAAAAACTATATTACTATGAGCTGGCGTTTGCCATTGTTCGTTGCAGCTGTTCGAACAATTTTGAAATAGTCTTCGCCGTCTTCATACGCTTCTGTCATTGCTTGACTCATGCCATGCTTGTGACGTGCGCTCTGCACGCCACACAGGTACGCAAAGCGCAACGGGTTAGTTGCGCAAATAATCGCCGCTGCTAGTGCCTCCGCATCGCAAGTTGCAGCGTCAAAGTTGTCTTCGTGGAATTTATCTTGATCCATTTTTATGCTCTCTTTCTTGTTCAAAATTAAAAACTTGGTGATGCGACACTGCCCTGCAAATCGAACTCAAAATCTTCTACTTCATCTTTATCTACCGCAGCTGGTGCTGTTTCCGGTGCTGGTGCTTTCTTTTTCTTCTCTGCGTACTCTTCAATGATTTGGGATGCGGAACTCATTGGGTAGCGTCCGGTCGGCGACGGCATAGGCAAATTGAATTGCTGTGCGACTGCTTCACGGCGGCTGAACGGCCAACCGTTATTGGCGGCTTCAACAACTTGTTCGGCTGGGTATGTGAGCAACCCGATGCCGCACAGGTTTCTTTCGATGCCAGCTTGATCGAGATTGATGGATGTGTGAGGCGTGAAATTAATGTAAGGCTTTGACCTGCCGCACATTTTAAAAATACTTTCGCGCATCCACACGCTACAATCCTGTTGTTTTTTAGAATCTTCCAAGATGATCGTGAGGAAAAATAACCAAAACGCAAAATTGTCCGCGCGCTTGTTTTTTTTTGCTTGAACCGCTTCTCTTTTTTCCTTTGAATCAATCTGTTGCCCCTGATCTTTGCGCCAGGTTTTCAACGCGCGCTTGTCACTTTCGAGCTGTACGAGGCGCGGAATCAGACGTTCGGGAACGCCGGCTTTGCGCATGAGGCCGGGTAATTCTGCGATTTGTATTGATGGCGGTTCAAACATTTTCAACTCCTATAAGGCCGGAACGAATCCGGCCACGGCTGTTTAGGCGTGCATGTGTTGTTGACGGTCGGACTTATCATCATCTTGATCGCCGTCCTCGTTTTTTAATGCTTCCTCTTGCTCGATGCGGCGGCGCTCGGCTTCGGCTTCGTCTGCTTGAATGTCTTCGGCCTGCATACTCATCAGTCCGTCTTCTGAAAGCGATTGCTCGCTCATTTGAAGTGTTTGGGAGATGTATGCATCGCGGACGGTCGGATCGCTCATATCGACCTTGAGTCCGCGTCGTGCCGCTTCTTGCGCAGCGTCGTGCCGGAATTGGTCTGAACCAAAAATTTTTAGGGTCGGATTATCGAGGCCTTTTTCGACTGCGACATCGAACAACTTTTTGAGGTCACGGCCATTGCCGCCGCCGCGATGCTCATGCGTAAGATTTACTTTGCACACATTGGGGTCGTAGACAAAACTGGGCTTGTCAGCACGAGGCCAGTAAAGGTTATATTTGCCGTCCTTGTGTTGGTATTCCAGTCCGGCAAAAAGCTGGCCGGACTCGGTTGGTTGTGGTTGATTCGGCGATGTATAGCGATGCGTGCCGATCCCGTCCATGCATTGCGGGGTGATAGTTTTTGAGGCTGGTGTTGTTGGTTGCCCAGTTAAAATGCTGGTCAGTTTTTTAACTCTGCTTGGCTGCGGCGGCGGTGATTTGAGAGCAGCAATGATGGCCGAATACTTAAACTCGTCACCCAGCTTGCCGCCACCGATTTTGCGGTCATTATGGCTGTAGCTGATCCCGCGAACGTCACCGAGCTTGCCAGTTTTTGGGTCTGGGTCTTCTCTGTACTTCTCGACCTGAATGCCCATTTTATCTAGGTGAGCACAAAACGCATCGAAATCGCCCGTCAGTTTTGTGGCGATTCGTGCTTGCTGTCGAATAAATTCCATGTCAAATTCAATTTTGTCTTGTTCCATAATAAACTCCTTCACTTTTCGCTCAATGTCGAACGGCGTTAAATCGTTAATTTTTGATGTTAAATCAGCGGGTTGGTTATTTTTGTTCTCCTTAATTCCGCCACCTCTCTTTCCAGTTTTTTGATTTGCGCCTGCAGGTTTTTGAAGCTTTTGATTATTTGCGGTCGCGCGTCCAGCCAATCGTCCATCGTTGCCGATTGGTTCTGGATCTGTTTCCGCAATTCTGCGGGTGTCGGCAACAGCTTCAAATCTTCGATCTTGCTCATTTTTATTCTCCATTCTGTTAATCAGGTTCTTGTATTTGTATTGCTCGCCGAGTTGCGAGCCAGAAAAGCCAACTTCGTTACCGGCCTTGTCATTTGACGTGAAACTGAGCCCCTTGATTTCGCCATCAGATATGAATGGACGGACAGTGATACGTTGTTCGGCAAGCCGGTTTGTCAGGTCTTCAAGCGTGCGGCAATCTGCATTTTCCATTACGTTATCAATGGCGTCTTGTATGGCCATGCGCGCGGGCTTCACTAGAGTGCGCACTGCTTTTTCTACCTCGCCGCGCTTTGGCTTGCGTTTGTCTGTTTTTGTCGATGGCAGGTCTGTTTTGTGGTCAAGTTCTGCGCCGACGGTGACGTGAAGACCGTGCTTTTGTTCGAGATCAGAAATAAGTTTCGTACTCTTCAGATTCTCGTTTTTTCCTAAATACACATCCCCGTTCAGACTCACGCGATTGGCGATAATGTGAATGTGTTCACCTTCGCGGCTGTCGTGTTTAATAAGAGCAAATTGATGCGCATCTAAAAAGCCCATACCGTGCATGTAGCCCTTAGCAACTTCATTCCATTTTTCATCAGAAAGGTGCTCACCAGCTGGTAAACGGAGACTGTTATGCCAGACTGGCTTGTCAATGTCCGGGCGCATGCGACGAGCAGTGCCGAATTCGCGTGAAATCTCGCGGGGTGTTGTGCCCGCCATGTTGCCGCCGATGATGTGTCCATCATCGTGGTCAACAGAGTATTCAAGCAAACCTCTGAAACCGGTTCCGCGCTTGATTTTTTGCATGCCTTTCATTCTTCCGCCTCTTCGTTCGAATCTGAGTGGTAATAGCTAATCAGAGAAGCTGATCCAGTCACTAAAAGAAGTCGCAAATCTTTGATGAGGGTTAGAATTTCAGAGTCGCCGATGTACTTCCCGGCACGCATCGAGGTGGCAACAGTAGCTAGATTGCCAATGGCGCGCCCTAAATCTGATGCTGTTTTGATATTCAGCGGGTGAATGATCGGCGGTAACTTGTCCAACAAGCATGAACGCAGGTATGTGCCACGCTGCATCGTTTTGCGGCGGGTGTCCAAAAGGTCGGCCTCTTCTGCCGACAAACGTACAGAGACGCAGATTGTGCGTTTCTGCGCATCAACTTTGTTGTGCTGATTTCGTCCCCGACTCGAGTACCTGTTCATTTCTAAAACTCCATAAAGCGCATAAGCGGATAAGCGGTTTTGATTTTCAGTGCATAAGCACGGAGCCTCGCAGAGCAAGCTACCCCGTGAGGGGGAGTAACCAAGAAGAAGAATCCGCAGGATTCGCTTCGCTGGTTAGCCCTTGCTCCCTGCCTTCCGGTGGATTGCATATTGAGGTGTTAGAATGGAAGTGTCAAATTCAACTATTTGATTACATTGTATAAATTTACGAATGTATATGTGTTTCGTAAAACCTAAGCGGCTACTTTTATGAGTTACTGTGTCTTTCGTAAAAAATATTTATGAGTTACTGTGCAACTCATAAAAAATAACGACTTTTTACCGTTTATCTGAAAAAACGACCGCTTGTCATCGAGGCCAAAATCGGTCGCGATGAAGCCAGATCAAATCGCACGGAATGAAAAAGTCGCTGCGCGGCTTTTTGTTGAGCGGCAAGCCGCTCGTGGCTGCGCTGTCGCTTGCCATGCTGACGCGCTTCGCTTGTCTGCCTGCGCGGCACGCGGGAGGAGATAATCCCCTCCACCCTTGGGTGCGCTCATTGTCGCGCCCCTCAACCCCTGGTCTAGGGTGTGGGGCTGCGCCGCCATCCGATAATTCAACATAATCTACATCTACACGATGGTTTTGAACAAAAGCCTACAGGGAGGGTGGATGGGGGAAATGGGGGCAAGGCGGGGCCGCGAATGAGGCTCCGCCTTCCCCCGTTGCGGGGACGACCCGTCAGGGGTCGGACGCCACCCCCTCAGGGGGTGAGCGGAATGGGGTGGTTTATCGAGCAACGCGTAGCGTGCGAAGATGTGACCAAAAGAACGGCTTTAGACCGGATTTTCGTCAGAAAACTTTAAAATAAAACGCTTATAAAACATATAATTATATAATTTAGACCGGAGTGACCGGACTTTTTTAATAAAAATGTATTACGCGTGAGAAAAAGAAAAGAAGAGAATATAGAATAAAGTTTGTGCTAAAAAAGTCCGTTCGTCCGGTCACATACAAATAATCAAAGAGTTACAAAAAAAAAGTCCGGTCGCTATAAGTACACAAATGCGTTCGCAATAAATTAAAAAGCCCTCTTGCGAGGGCATTAATTAAGCTTCGTCATGGAACAAGAAGATTCGCGCAACGAGTTCGCTCGGTTCCCCTCCGAAACTCGATCAATCCCGGGTACGCAGTTTGCAGTCGCTGCCAGAATTTTATACTACTCACGCTTTTCAACCCGTTACTCAGGCAGAAGAGTGAGTATGATTGGTATATTTTACATCTAGGCATTCCACCCCCACTCTGCTCGGCCACAACAGGACAAACATCTTCGCGCCACGCAACAACCGAATCATTTTCGATTCTCGCTTGTTCTTTTCTTACTCTCATCTGCTCCGGTAGTTCAGCAAAACGCCCGCGAGCGAGCAGTCGTTCAAGCCCCTCTACAGCCCAATTTAGCACCCCAGGTAGCTCGTTCAAAATGATGCTTTCAGCAAGCAGCGGAACCGCTCTCGACTTAACATCAAATGGCACAATCGCAAACCTCCGCCAAACGCCGTTCGTTTGATCGGAGAAGCTTGGCATTCCATTTCCACAGATCAACCACTTGGCTGTCGGCTTGAAACTGACAACATCACGATACTTTCTGTCTGCGCTGGTCAGATCGCCACTAATCAAAGTCTTAATGCTCTGCTCGTCGATTCGTTGCGGAGTTTCGTCTACCAACACTAGCGACGCACCCAGTAAGGCAGACAAGTTGAATCCTTGCAACTGCCCGACCCCGATTTTCATGCTCGCAACTCGCGATTTACCATGCAGCGCTGCCACCATTTCACAAAAAGTGCCTTTCCCTGTACCACCGTCGCCAACAAGCCACAACGCGAACTGGTGTCGCGTGTCGCTGATTAATGTATAACCGACGTATTCCTGCACAAAGTTTTTAACGTCATCGTCGGGCAACGACGACCGAAGATAATCCATAAACATACCCCTCGGCGCGTCTTGCAAATATCTGCACGACACACAGTGAGTCAACCCGTCTTCCGGAGATGAATCGTGCATTGATGTACCTTCCGTCTCGATGTGCAACGTACCGTTCAGCACGGGAATTTTTACTATTTTTTGGTCACGTTCAATAGCAGGAATAGGCGACAGATACATAACTGCGCTTGCAACACAGCTCACCGCTGTTTTTTCTGACGCTTTGGCTGGAGCGTGCTTGGCAAGCCAGTTAAACGCGACGCGCTCAGTATCGCCTACGTTTTGCGCCTGCCAGTGCGTACCGACGTATTTAAATATCACTCCGTCTTTCGTTTTGTAGTTTGCTTGAACTGAAAGCCATTTTGCGAATCGAAGCTGCGGGCTGCTCTTCGAATCATCTTCAAACTCTAGGCTGTCCATGTCACACCCGTCTTTCTTTCGATTTCAGCTCTTATCCATATATTTGCGGCGGTACGACCTTCCAGAACTCTCAGAGCCTTGTATTCGCCAACCACGGCCTCAGACCACCCCTCAAGGACTATCGATCCGCATTCTAGATTCGCTGACGCAACATTTGCTGCGCACAATCGCTCAAGCAAAAATTGACAATCACAGTCGTTCCCGTGCTGATCAGCTGTCTCGCCGCCACACCCAAGCCCGGAATGCCAAAGACAGTTAAACTTGTTTCTAAATAGCCTCTTTTTAAGTTTCATGACTGACTCCTTCTCGACAGCCATTTAATCCACGAACCGCACGACGGACAGTAAGCGCCCACATGATATTTTCCGGAATCTAGATTGCGAATTGAAACAGATGGAGTACATGCAGATTTGCATCGCGGACAATCAAGATGTTTGTGCGCATGGTCTCGCTCAAATCTGGCGCATGACAGCGCGCTATCGGTCGCTTTAATGTGTGCTAGAACGGACACCCACGAACTTTTGATGTGATCATCCATATCACACCCCCTCAACGCGCTTCGATGCGCGCATTTGAGAGACAGTAAGGCCCATTTTTTGGGCTGCGATTGATTCAGATTTGCTCGGTCGGCCTTTTTTACCGTGAGTTTTTTGTTTGCAGATTGCCCGAACGCTCAAAGATGACTGCGATTCCCCAGTAATCAAATACTCTTCAAGGTCGGATAAAAAACAAACGAGTTTGCAGCCGATCAGGCGGACGCGGACGGGAAAGATGCCGCGCTTGCGCGCGACGTAAGCAGCCGCGACTGTCGGAAATCCTAGAGATTGAGATACTTCTGAAAATGATAATACTGTTTTTTGAGAGTGCATGGTGTGTATCCTTTTTTTGGATACACACTCACTTTTGCAGAATGCCGTTAGGCTGGTGGTGTGTCACAAGATACCGTCTTGTTCGGTTGCCGGGTTTTCTCATTTCCGACGTTCTAATCAAATCATGGGCTTTATACTACCTGAGAGACCCCACCTCTCGATCCTACACAAATACTTTTGTGGAGTAGATTTGACTGCCTGCTCTTTCTGTCAGTTATTATCTACACAATAAAAAATATTGCAAATTTATTTTTGTAATATCTGGTAGGCGGTTGTTTGTGACGGATGAATGGCGGGGTGAAATGCGCCCTGCATGTCACATTTGTCACACTCTTGTCACAGTTACATGTAAAACACAGCAGAAATTTGGAGTAATACCCTGTAATATCAGGTAATGATAAAACTGGGTAAATTGCTGTATTTATAAGTATTTTTGGTGCCCAGAACCGGAATCGAACCGGTACGCCCTTTTCAAGGCGACGGATTTTAAGTCCGTTGTGTCTACCAATTTCACCACCCGGGCGGATGTTTGGAGGTGCGTCCCAGAGTCGAACTGGGCTAACCGGATTTGCAATCCGGGGCATAACCGATTTGCTAACGCACCCTACAGCTAAAACCTGAACTGAAATAAATAAGGGAAAGCATGATGCTTTCCCTTGAATTTGGAGCGGGAAAAGAGGCTCGAACTCTCGACCTATACCTTGGCAAGGTATCGCTCTACCAACTGAGCTATTCCCGCAGTGAAGCATCGCAAAACTTTAAAAACCAAACTCCAAAACGACTGGAGCGGGAGAAGAGGCTCGAACTCTCGACCTATACCTTGGCAAGGTATCGCTCTACCAACTGAGCTACTCCCGCATTGCGAGGACAGAATTATAATGTTTTCTGAAACCGTGTCAACTTTATTCTGCGTATTTTTACAATTTAAATAAGCGTGCAAAATTTTCACTAGTTTGCCGCCCCACCTCTGCCACACCGATACCTCGCAGCAACGCAATTTCTTCAGCCACGTGTTTCACGTAGGCCGGCTGATTGAGCTTACCCCTGAACGGCACCGGCGCCAGATACGGCGAATCGGTTTCAATCAACATGCGGTCGAGCGGCACACGCTGCGCAACTTCCTTGATCTGCAGCGCATTTTTGAACGTCACGATACCGGAAAATGAGATATAAAAACCCATATCGAGCACAGCCTTCGCCACCTCCCAATTTTCGGTAAAGCAATGCATGACACCGCCGACGCTCCCTGCTCCCTCTTCTGCCATCAGGCGCAGCGTATCCTCTGCCGCACTGCGGGTATGAATAATCAAGGGCTTGTTGCAAAGCTGCGCTGCGCGAATGTGGTTGCGAAAGCGTTCACGCTGCCACTCAAGATCGCCGGTCAGCCGGTAATAATCCAGCCCCGTCTCGCCGATCGCAATGACCTTAGGATGCTGCGCCAGCTCAACCAGACGCGCGACCGTCGGATCTTCGACATCCTCGTAATCCGGATGCACGCCAACCGATGCGTAAATATGCTGATATTCCGATGCCAACACGAGCACCTGTGGAAAATCGCGCAGATTGACTGAAACGCACAGCGCCGCCAGAACCTCGTTTTGTTGCATTTTGGCAAGCACGTCGTCGATATTTTCTGCCAACTCATGAAAATTGATATGGCAATGAGAGTCTATGAATGACATAAGATTGTTAGGATAATTGACGGGTAAGCTGACAATAGGTGAACAGCATGGATTCAAAAAATAATTTCGGATTGAGGGTATGTTGCGATTCGCGCTTCGCCGTTTGCAGATAGCTTTGTAAACGCGCCAGATTGATCACATCCAGATTGGCCACCAGGGCGGAAATGGCCGCCTGTTCCGACGGATGGTAACGCAATGAGCCAGCCATTTTCTGAGCAATCAAATCGTAACACCACTGCTGCAACCACTGTACCACCAGCACCTGCTCCGTCTTCTGTAAGGTATCTGCCATCGCAAACACGTCCATTGCACCCGGCTGCCGCAACGCGCGCAACAGTTTCTCACGGACATCCATGCCGCCCTCGGTCGCGGCCAGCTTCGCCTGCAGAGGCGAGAAACCTGCATAGGCCAACACCCCAGAAGGATTTTTCACTCCCTGACCTGCCAGCCAGCCCGTTGCCGTCGCGGCATCAGGCGCCGCTACACCAAAGGTCAGGCAACGACTTAATAGCGTAGGCAGTAATCCTTGCGGCTTGTGTGTCACCAGAATAAACAGCAACCCCGGCGGCGGCTCTTCCAGATTTTTCAGCAACGCATTGGCGGCGTTAATATTCATCGCTTCCGCCGGATGAATAATCACCACGCGCCGCCCGCACTGATGCGCGGTCATACCCATAAAATCGGACAACCCACGAATCTGATCGACTGAAATCTGCCGGCTGGGCTTCTTACCGGCTTCCACTTCCTCAGTTTCGGATTCCGGCTGCACCATGCGAAAATCGGGGTGTGAACCCTGAAGAAACCAGTGGCACGAAGGACACACGCCGCATGAAGAACCGTTGCCAGACGGATGCTGGCACAGCAAAGAACGGGCATAACTGATCGCTAGATCGAGCTTGCCTATCCCCTTCATGCCTTGAAACAGCAACCCTTGCGAGGCGCGTTCGCGCAAAGCCTGCAAACGCATCCAGTCGTCTTTTTGCCAGGGGTATAAATCGGTCATATTCAGATCGTTGCAATAATTGAATGCAACTGCTGCTGCACAAGTGCTATCGATTGCGCAGCATCGATCACCGCATAGCGCGGCGGATTTTCTGCCACGCGCCGGTGATACCCTGCGCGCACCCGCTCGAAAAATGCGCCCTGCTCCTGCTCAAAACGATCGAGTGAAATATTGTTCGACAGCCGCGCTCGTGCAACGTCCACAGGCACATCGAAAAACAGCGTCAAATCAGGCTTTAAATCCACCCACTCCTCCAGCTGCCTGAGCTTATCCCAGTCCATGCCGCGCCCGCCGCCCTGATAGGCGAAACTCGCATCCGAAAAACGATCCGAAATCACCCATTTACCGGCAAGCAAGGCAGGCTTGATGATCTGTTCGACGTGTTCTACCCGCGCGGCAAACATCAGCATCGCTTCCGTGCCGATGCTCATCGGCTGATTGAGCAACATCTCGCGCAACTGCTCGCCAAGCGGCGTCCCACCCGGCTCACGAGTCACGACAACATCAAAGCCACGCTGCCGTAACGTTGCAGAAAACCAGGCCAGATGGGTACTCTTACCGGCGCCGTCCACACCTTCAAATGTAATAAATTTAGCCATAATTTCGATCTGATCGTGGTTGATAGCGCATCAAAAACAGAAAAATCTCCAGTGACACTTGCTATTTCTGATACTGATACACCGCCCGGTTATGTTCGGACAGATTACTGGAGAATTTCGAACTGCCATCGCCGCGCGCGACGAAATACAAAGCATCGGTCTTAGCCGGATGCAGCGCTGCCTTGAGCGCCCCCGCACCCGGCAAGGCGATAGGCGTAGGCGGCAAACCGGCGCGGGTATAGGTATTGTAAGGCGTATCGCTAGTCAAATCTCGCTTTCTCAAATTACCGTCAAACGCATCGCCCAGCCCGTAGATCACCGAAGGATCCGTTTGCAGCATCATGTGGATGCGCAGTCTATTGGTGAACACACCGGCGATCATCGGCCGGTCGGAGGCCACCCCCGTCTCCTTCTCGACGATGGAAGCGAGAATCAGCGCCTGATAGGGCGTCTCCAGCATCAAGCCCGGCGCCCTTGCCTGCCAGGCTTCATTGAGCCGCTGCTGCATCAATTTATAGGCCATTTTCAGCAATTCGATGTCGCTGCTGCCGGCGGCAACCGAATAGGTTTCTGGAAAAAACAGGCCTTCCGGATGCATCTCGGCAGCACCGATACGCTGCAAAATATCGCGGTCTGACAACCCCTGCGTGTCATGCCTGATGTGCGGATTCGCATCCAGCGCGCTGCGCAATTGCCTGAAATTCCAGCCCTCTATGAGGGTGATTTGTCCGAGACTGACATTGCCCTGCGTGATCATGTCCAGCAATTCCATTTTGGACACGGCATGATCCAGCTGATAGACGCCCGCCTTGATTTTTCCGGCGCGCCCCTGCAACCTCGCAAACAGAACGAACAACTTCGGACTATCCAGCAATCCGGCCTGTTCAAATTGACGTGCGACCGTCGTAAGACTCCCCCCTTGATTGAGCGAGAACTCATACGGAAGCACAGGCGGCGTCATCGGACTGTAGACGTAATATATCCCCCCTCCTAACAACACCGCCATCAAGAACGCCATCAATTTAGCCATGATTCATCCTGTTCAAATAGAACCTGAAATTGCGCCGTACGACTCAAATCAAGCCAGCGCTGCTGCTCAAACTGCGCCACCGGCCATAATCCGAATACGCTGTTGGTCAAAAACACGGCATCCGCCGCGTATAACTCGTCGAGGCACACATCGCGCACCTCGACTGCCATGCCCATGTTTCCGGCATAGGCCATCACGCGATCACGCTGCACGCCGGCGACCCCGCAGCGCGATAAATCAGGCGTAATCAGACGCTCACCTGAGATTAAAAATATATTGCTGCGCACCCCCTCGACGACCCGCCCGTCCGTATCGAGCAGCAAGCCCTCATCCGCATCGGCGCATTCGGCGGCGGCCAGCACATTTTCAAGTCGATTAAGATGTTTGATGCCCGCCAGACGTGGTTGCGTGGCGAGTCGCAGACCGCACAAACGCAGCGTCACACCCGTGCGCAAGCTTTCAGGATAATCGGGAACGGGGGAAATATCCCAGAGATGAGTCGGTTCAGCATCAGGGGCCGGCGCATAGCCGCGTGCAGACAGGCCGCGCGTGACAATAATTTTAAAAACAGCGTTGGGGTGTGCCGGCATCAATCCGGCCAACTCAGCAGACAGCGAGGCGAAATCCGGGCAATTGATGCCTAGTTTTTCACAATCGTTTTTAAGTTTTTGATAATGCAGCGGCCAGTGTTGCGGCCTTTCCTCACAGACGCACAGGGTACGAAATACCCCGTCACCGTAAAGCAGGCCGCGATCCCGAATGCTGATGGTGTTACCTGGCACGCCATTGACCAGCATCTGATCAATCAGCGGTTAAACTTTGCTGAACACCAGCGTACCGTTGGTTCCGCCAAAGCCGAAGTTGTTGTTCATCGCCACATTGATCTTCATGTCGCGCGCTTCGTTCGCACAGTAGTCCAGATCGCACTCCGGATCCTGCTCGAAGATATTGATGGTCGGTGGCGATATTTGGTGATGGATGGCCAGTACCGAGAAAATAGACTCGATACCACCTGCACCGCCTAACAAATGACCTGTCATGGACTTGGTCGAATTCACAACCAGCCGACTTGCGTGATCACCAAAAGCAAGTTTAATCGCCTCAGTCTCATTCTTGTCGCCCAGCGGCGTCGACGTGCCGTGCGCATTGACGTACTGCACCGCATCGGCATTCAGACCTGCATTTTTCAATGCGTTCTGCATGCTGCGTTTTGGGCCGTCGCTGTTAGGTGACGTGATGTGGTAAGCGTCACCGCTCATGCCGTAGCCTGTGACTTCGGCGTAAATCTTAGCGCCGCGCGCTTTCGCGTGCTCGTACTCTTCGAGGACCAGTGCACCTGCGCCTTCACCGATAACAAAGCCATCGCGATCCTTGTCCCACGGACGACAAGCCGTTGCCGGATCATCGTTGCGCGTACTCAACGCACGTGCCGAGGCAAAACCGCCCACTGCCAAAGGACCAATCGTCGCCTCTGAACCGCCTGCGATCATCACATCTGCATCGCCGTATTCGATCATGCGTGCCGACTCGCCAATGCAATGCGTACCGGTAGTACAGGCAGACACCATCGCCAGATTCGGGCCTTTCAATCCGTACATCACGGACAGATTACCGGAAATCATATTGATGATCGTGCCGGGAATAAAGAATGGCGAAATTTTACGCGGGCCGCCAGCCAGATAATCGTTGTGCGTCTCCTCGATCGTCGGCAAGCCGCCGATACCGGATCCGATATTCACACCGATGCGTTCGGCATTCTGGTCCGTGACTTCCAAACCTGAATCCTTGAATGCTTCCATCCCGGCGACTAAACCGAAATGGATGAATTTTCCCATGCGACGGGCATCTTTGACCGGCAGATATTGTGCGACATCAAAATTTTGCACTTCACCCGCAATTTGACTCGCAAGCTGACTGGCATCGAAATGCGAGATTTTGACGATCCCTGACTTGCCCGCGACTATGTTAGCCCAGGCGGCCGAGATACCGATACCGACGGGGGAGACAATCCCCAGACCGGTCACAACGACTCTACGTTTAGACAAATTAGCTCCGTCGACAGTGAATAATTACTTTTGATGAGCCAGGACGTAATCGATGGCTTGTTGTACAGTGGTAATCGTTTCTGCGTCTTCATCAGGGATTTCGCATTCGAATTCTTCTTCCAGCGCCATCACCAGCTCAACGGTATCAAGGGAATCAGCACCCAGATCGTTGACGAAAGACGATTCGTTCTTGACTTCAGATTCGTTCACGCCCAGTTGTTCAGATACGATCTTTTTTACACGCAGCTCAATAGACATTTTAAGACTCCCACCCTGTTATAAGTTAAAAAAGCTCACGCATTGTACCAAAGTTGCCGGAAATTCCCAACTACATCCGCAAAACGCGCAAACAAGCAGACCAAACAAAGCTGTTATTCGCCGCGCAAAACGCGCAACGGCGGTATTTTTGCAACGCGGCGCGTAGAGAAATACCCGACCAGCATTACCATAACAATGCCGCCCGACACTCCAGACAGCCATATGATGCTATTCAAACGATAGGGTATATCCAGCACATAGCGCGCCAGCACCCATCCCAGCGCCACAGCAGCCAATGATGCCAGCAAGCCGGCCAAAAGCCCGATTACGGCAAATTCGCTCAGATAAAGACGCCGCAAATATGCGCTGTCCGCACCCAGCACGCGCAATACGGCGGCCTCGTGTATCCGCTCATCCTGCGTTGCGAGCAGGGCTGCATACAGCACCAGAAGTCCGGACAACAAGGTATACACAAATACCACACTGACCGTTTGCGATACCTGAGCGATGATGCCGCGCACCTGTTCGATGACCTCGCGAATATCGATCAGCAGCATATTCGGAAATTGCCGGGAGAGCGCATCCCCCGCCAGCACCTTGTCGGGTGGCAGATAAAAGCTGGCCAAATAACTGGCAGGATAATCCTGCAACAGCACAGGCGTGGCAATGACGAAAAAATTTACCCGCATCGAATCCCATTGCACGCGGCGCAAACTGGTGACCGGCGCTGAAAAAAGGCTGCCGGCCACGTCATAGGTCAATTGATCGCCCAGATGAATATTCAAGGTCTTTGCGATCCCCTCTTCAACCGACAACTCGGCATTATTATCTTCATTTCCCCGCGAGGGGGAGGCCGGTGTGTGCGATTCATTCCACCAGCGCCCCTGCACCAGCGTATTCCAGACTGGCATTTTTTGGGCATAGGATAGATTGAACTCGCGTTCGACCAGCCCCTTTGCCCTAGGATCAGCAAAACTCCCGGCGCTGATGGCCTGCCCGTTGACGGCGACAAGTCGTCCTTTGACCATAGGCAACAATTCCGGCACGGATACGGCTTGTTGCCTGAAAAATTCCTGCAAAGACTGACGCTGTTCAGACTGAATACCGACCACAAAACGGTTCGGCGCATCAAAGGGTAATTTCCCCTGCCAGCTTTGCAGCAGATCACCGCGCACCAGCGTCAATACCAGCAACGCCATGCCGCCCAGACTCAGTGCAACTACCTGCACAGCCACACTACTGTTTGCCAGTTTGCGCAGAGAATGCGGCCATGAAAATCGCACCGCAGCATACGCCAAAACGCGCAGCCACAACCACACCACACACCACGCCATCAGCAGCCCGACTAGCAATCCCGCCAGCACGAACAAGCCTAGTTTCAAGGAACCTGCCTGCCACAAGAACAGCGAGGCCAGCACCAACGCCGCGATTCCGTACACCAGCCAAGCACTGACACCCGGCAACCCCAGTTCGCGTCGTATCACGCGCAGCGGAGAAATTCGGCGCAATTGCAGCAAGGGCAAAAAGGCAAAGCCGAACAGCAAGGCAAAACCGCTCAGTGCAGCCTTAATGGCGGGCAAAAATCCGGGCTGCGGCAAATCCGTTGCGCGCATCACCCACTCAACCAGCGCTGCCTGCACCAGATAACCTGACAGTAAACCGCCCAGCACCGCGATGAATCCGGCAATCAGGAATTGATATAAAAAAAGCTGCAGCAGCGCCGATTGCGTTATCCCTAAGCAGCGCATCACTGCACAGGCGTCCAGATGCCGCAACACGTAACGCCGCGCCGCCAGCATCACCGCGACGCCGGCCAGCAGCGCCGTAGTAAGGGCCGCCAACCCCAGAAACTGCTCAGCCCGCTCCAAAGCAGTACGAATTTCCGGACGCGCATCCGTGACGTCTTCGAGCTTTTCGCCACTCGAGAGCATCCCCTTTAACGCGATGCGCAGTGCTGAGATGGGCGCAGGTTCTCCTGCGATCATCAGCCGGTACGCGATGCGACTCCCCTCCTGCAGCAAGCCGGTGCCTGCCACATCCACCTCATTCATCAATACCCGCGACGAAAAACTGGCAAAACCGACCGACTGATCGATGTCTTTGACGATGCGGGCCGCCACGACAAAGCGTTGTTGCCCCACACCCAGTTCATCGCCGACATGCAGATCAAAACGGCGCATCAGTCGCTCATCCACCCACACCGAACCGGCATGAGGAATCCCTGTTGCAACATGTGTTATGCCGTCGTTGATGTCGATCTTGCCGCGCAGCGGATATCCTGCCGGCACGGATTGAATCTCGGCTAACGTCACCTGATCCTGATGCGACACCATACTGGGAAAAGTGCGGTTCTCCACCACACGCAGGCCAAGCTTCTCTGCCAGCTTGCGATACTCAGGCGAAAACGGGCGAGTTGAGCTAATGCGCAGATCCGCCCCCAGCAAACTGGCCGCCTGCAGACTCAATGCCTGACGAACCCGGTCGGCAAACAAGCCAACCGTGGATAAACTGCCCACTGCCAGCACTAAGGCCAGCATCAAGACGCGCCACTCCCCTGCGCGCCAGTCGCGACGGAAAAAATTCAGCGCCAGCAAATAGCGCCCCCTGTTCACGGGACCATCCGCCCGGCTTCGAGGCGCAGTTGCTTGCCGCAGCGCTTGGACAGCAGCTCGTCGTGCGTGACCAGAATCAGCGTAGTACCCTGCAGGCGATTTAATTCGAACATCAAATCCATAATCTGCGCGCCGTTGCCCGCATCGAGATTGCCGGTAGGCTCATCAGCAAACAAAATCTTCGGTCCGCAGACAAAGGCGCGCGCCAATGCCACACGCTGCTGCTCACCACCCGAGAGATGTTTAGGCAGATGATGGGCGCGCAGCGCCAGCCCCACCTCGTTCAAGGATTCCGTGGCACGCGCACGCGCATCCCGCACCCCCTGCAACTCCAGCGGCAACATCACATTTTCCAGCGCACTCAAAGTAGGCAATAATTGAAACGACTGAAACACGAAACCTGCCAGCTTAGCCCTCAATCTGGCACGACCGTCTTCATCGAGCAAAAACAAATCCGTGCCATCCAGCTTTACCGTACCGCTGCCGGGCACATCGAGTCCCGCCAGCAAACCCAGCAGGGTTGATTTTCCCGAACCGGAGGCGCCGGTGATGGCCATACTCCCACCTGCCGATAGCGTGAAACTTATATCGTGCAAGATGGTCAATGGCTGCCCGCCACTTAATACTTGCTTACCCAGGCTCTCCGCCTGCACAATTGCCGTCATGAAAAATTTTACCCCGCAAATTTTATTCGTCTTCAGAACTGCCCTGCTGTTGGTCGCACTAAGCCTGCCCTACACCGCAAAGGCCGCACCGCAAAAAGGCATTTTGATATTTGGTGACAGCCTCTCGGCCGGCTACGGGCTGGATATCGCAGAGAGCTGGCCCAGCCTGTTGCAACTTCAGTTAGATAGTAGCCGTTCGGGGTTCAAAATCATCAATGCCAGCATCAGCGGCGAAACCTCACTAGGCGGCCGCCAGCGACTGGCCCGGCTGCTGGATCAATATAAGCCCGCGATCGTCATCGTGGAACTGGGTGCCAACGACGGCCTGCGCGGATTCAGCACGGCAGACATCGAAAGCAATCTGAATGACATTATGGTGCAACTCAACCAACTGCACATCAAGACTCTGCTGATCGGCATGAAGCTCCCGCCCAATTACGGCGAGCCCTACATCAGCCAGTTTCAGGGCGTGTTCCCGCGCATCGCCGCCAAACACAGGGTCAGCCTACTCCCGTTCCTGCTAGACGGCGTTGGAACTGAGCAATTTCAAGCAGACAATCTGCATCCTGCGGCCACCTCGCAACCCCAGGTGATGCGCAACGTACTGCAAGCCCTAAAGCCCCTGTTGCGCTGATCCTGAATCCTGTATTTACCGCAGCGTTACACCGCTCTTGGTCGAAAAGCCGATTGCGCTCGCAACCCCTGCGCCAAAACGCTTGGCTAAACGGTCGGCAAACCCTTCCTTCACGGTAAAATCGACGATTTCTTCAGCCTTGATCACATCGCGCGCCACCGATTCGACACTGCCATAGCCATCGGCCAGACCCATCTCGATACCGGCCTGCCCGTTCCACACCAGACCGCTGAATGTATCAGGCGTTTCCTTCAGACGCTTGCCACGCCCCTGCTTGACCACGTCGATGAACTGCTGATGAATTTGCGCCAGCATCTGCTTGGCATATTCCTGCTGATCGGGGCGCACTGCCGAGAACGGGTCCATGAATCCCTTGTTGCTGCCTGCGGTCACCAGACGACGCTCAACGCCGAGTTTTTCCATGGTGCCGGTAAAACCGAAACCATCCATCAACACGCCGATAGAGCCGATCAGACTGGCTTTATCCACGAAGATTTTATCTGCAGCCGCCGCGACGTAATAACCGCCCGAGGCGCAAATATCCTCGACGACCACATACAACGGGATCGCCGGATACTTGACGCGCAGGCGGCGAATTTCATCGTTGATTTGACCGGCCTGAACGGGACTGCCGCCCGGACTGTTGATACGCAGGATAACGCCCTGAGTTCCTTTATCCTTGAAAGCTTCCTGCAGCCCCGGAATCAGATTATCCGCACTTGCCGCCGAATCTGCCGCTATGACACCCTGCATATCGACTAAAGCGGTGTGTTTGCCGGTGCTCAACGCGGTTTCGCTCTTATCGAACCAACCCATGAACACAAACAGAATCACAAACAGATAACCGAAGGTCAGCACCTTGAAAAAAATACTCCAGTGTCGCGCACGACGCTGTTCAACAATCGCCGACATGGCCAGCTTCTCCAGTACGCCGCGTTCCCAATTCTGATCAGACATTTTGTTCCTTAATAATTGTTATGCATTAAGCCTGAACCAGGCACGCAACTGCGAAAAATCCTGCATCAGTGCCAGAGGTTGCAGCGCCAGCAACTGCTCTTCAGGATGTGCGCCAAACGCGACAGCGACCACATCCACGCCGGCATTTTGCGCCAGCAGCACGTCGTGCGTGGTATCGCCCACCATCAACGTGCGCTCTGCACTGACAGCCAATTCCGCCATCAGTTCCAGCAACATCGCAGGATGCGGCTTGGACGCCGTCATATCGGCGGTGCGCGTCGCGTGAAAATAGCGTTTCATGCCGGTTGATTCGAGCACCCGATCGAGTCCCGCCCGATTCTTGCCGGTCGCAACCCCTAAGCTGTAACCTGCCTCATGCAATTCAACGATGGTCTCGCGCGCGCCATCGAACAAAGGAATGGCCTGATCCTGCGATAAAAAGTGATGCCGGTAGCGCGCCACCAGCGGTTCATACATCGCCTCAGGCGCATCGGGCACGGCGTGACGCAAGGCCTGCATCAAGCCTAAGCCAATCACATGGCGCGCCGTGTCATCATCGGGCACCGTCAGTTCCAGGTCGCGACAGGCCGACTGAATGGAGCCTGCGATAATCGCCGTGGAATCCATCACCGTCCCGTCCCAGTCGAACACGATCAAGTCGTAGCGTTTACTCATTTACGTTATATCTGTACAAAAAAGAACGCGAGATATTACCACCTTAGCGCTTCCCTCCCCAACCTGTGCCACAATACGCCCTATGCAAACGACACCAAAACCAAAAAGAGCCTCAACCGATACGGCAAAGCCGCGCCGCACTGAAGCGAAAAGAACACCCGACGGAGCGAGCGCTAAGCCGCGTCGCGAGGGCGGCACGAAAGCAGTTGACTCAAAACCCGCGCCATCAGCGCGCCGCGCGCCGGCAACGCGTCATGAGGAGAAAACTTCTGCGCGAGGCAATGCAACACCGCGCCAGACCGAAAATAAAGCACCCGCTCGAGGCAATGCAGTGCCGCGCCAAACAGACAAAACGGCCGGCCGCGGCAATCCCGCACCGCGTACCGGCGGCAAACCCGCCGCTAAATCAAAAATTGCGCCGGCACCCGTAGCCCCGCCACGCCGCGTCGGCACCAAGATGTCCAGACTGCTGGATTTGAATGTGGCGCCGCCTGTCACCCAAAAACCGCATGCAGCCACTTCAAATAATGGCGCATTGACACACTGGCTGCTGTATTGCCGCCCGGGCTTTGAGCAAGACTGTACGCAAGAAGCCGTAGGACAGGCACGCCGACAACGCCCGGTACTGGGCGAACAACCCGGCATTCTGCCCAATAGCGGCTATGCGCTGGTTGCCATCAACGGACAATCGCTCGCTTACAGTGAACTGATTTTTTCGCGCCAACTGATCTGTTTGCACCACATCATCGAAGAGCTGCCCGAACGGGATCGCCTAACCCCCATCCTCAGTGCGATTGCCGCACTGCCCGGCACCTTTGGCACCCTGTGGCTCGAAGTGCCCGACACCAACGATGGCAAGACACTCACCGCCTTCACCCGTCGTTTTCAGCCCTTGCTGGAGACTGCACTGCGAGAGCTGGGACGACTGGTTGACACGGATCCTGCGGAGAGTCGCAAATTACCGCGCCTGCATATTTTCTTCCCTGACAAATCCGCCGCCCTGATCGGCACGAGCGATCCGTATAACAGCGCGGATGCACTGATGGGAATCAGTCGCCAATCCATGCCGGCTGAAGCGCCCAGCCGCTCCACGTTAAAACTCGCCGAAGCGATTGATGTATTTATGGATAAGGGCGAACAGTCCCGACTGCTGCGTTCAGGCATGACGGCGGTAGATTTGGGTGCTGCACCCGGCGGCTGGACATGGCAGATGGTCAAACGCGGCATGCGCGTAACCGCCGTCGACAATGGGCCGATGAAAGGCGTGCTGGCGAAAAATCCGGCGGTCGAACATCTGATGCAGGACGGCTTCAAGTTCACGCCGCGCAAAGCGGTCGACTGGCTGATTTGCGACATGGTGGAAAAGCCTGACAAAGTCGCCGAGCTGATCGGGAAATGGTTTGTCTCAGGCTGGTGCAAACACGCAATCTTCAACCTTAAACTTCCGATGAAGCAGCGCATCACCGCAACTGATGCAGCGCTGGGCGGCATCCGGAAGCAGCTGGATATGGAAGGCATCAGCTACAAACTGATCGCAAAGCAGCTCTATCACGACAGAGAAGAAATCACGGTATTCCTGAGTAAAACCAAAAACCGCTAAAGCGACCGCCCCAATCCGCACAGGGCGTGCTGCGCCAGCACCCACTACAACCGACGCCTTTAGAAGCGCGAAGCGGTGTGCGTGGCGGGCGGCAGATTTAAAATCGATTCTGGGTTGCCGCGTTGCGTCCCACCATGGCACTGCGCTACTCCCAAACTTCTCGCAGCGACGGTTTGAGCAGTGTCTGATTAGCTATGTAACTAATATCTAATGCTCAATTGTGTCCCGCTGTCTATAGCACTTGTATTCAATGAATGCATAATGACTTCACAAACTAATATTGCAATGCATCAAAGCAGATATTGGCGATGAGCCGCAATATGCCAATGCTGCCAGTCAACCTGTGACATATCCAGCGACAAAGCTGCTGTTCGCAAACTCCTGCCTCAAATTGCCAAGATGCGCGACGGCCCGCTGAAAGATGTGAGTCCCAAACGAAGAAAAAACATGAAGATAGTCCAAGGAGCTGGCGATCTTGATGAGATGGGGTATCCAGAGTTCCTGTTTTGTCCATAGATTCTGCTGTGTGTTAATGCTCGGTTGGGGAAATCGTGCTTTCATTGATTCATGAGACAAGCGAAATCTTATTGCCGTCGATACTGAGTGTGCCCTGATCGCTAAGTCGCTTCAAGGTGCGATAAAGCGATTCATGGCTTAACCCTAGCTCAGATGCCCACGCTTTGCGCGGTTGCTTCAAAGTGACAGCATCATTGATGCCTTCGGACTCAATGTAATGAATAATCCTGTCTGCAGCACCGTTTAGGTTTAGTCGCTCACATTGGGCGCGCAGTTTTCGTACTTCACGTGCAAGCTGCTCAATCCAAACATTGCGAAAAGCTGCGTTTTGATCCAGTGCGGTACGGAATGCCGCAATAGGGAAAAACAGCAGCACTCCTGTTTCGGCGGCCAGAGCGTCACAATGGTACGCTGTACCGCCAAGACTGGCCTCGGCGAAGAATCCGCTACGTGAGCGTTGTAAAACGATTTTTGTGCCGCGTATGTCGTGACGAATCAGTTGCACCTCACCCTTTACGACGCAAAATAAGTTACGTACTGAGTCGCCAATTCTGAAAATGGTATCCCCCTTTGTCATATTTCTGCATTGTGTTACATGACGCAGCTCATTTGGTACGTGTTTTAAGAGTGGTTGGGATTCAATCAGTAGTGGCCAGTCCATGTGATGTTATCGGGAAGATTAATATGATCTGAATCATAACAGGTGGATAACCTGCTACCCAATAATATAGTCCGCCGCAAAAAGGCGGGGTTTTCTGTACATCACTTTTGGGGACGTAATTAAATGAAAAAAATTTCTGCGCTGTTTGTAATCTTGTTTTGTGGCTATCTGACCATGAGCCAGTCTATCGCTGATGAAGGCGTTGCTATGGATCATCATGCCATGCACCACCAACACATAATGGATGAGCGTCTTTCTCTTGGCTTATCACCGGAAATGAAACAGCATCAACTGAAAAATATGCGTTCGCATGTGGTTGCCATTCAGTCTATTGTTGGGCATCTGGCAAAAAATGAATTCAATCAGGCTGCACAAGTTGCACATTCTGATCTTGGATTGACAGATGAGATGAAAAAAATGTGCTCGACTATGTCGGATAACGAAAAATTCAGGCAGCTCGGCTTGGCATTCCACCAGAGCGGCGATGATCTAGGTGAAACCCTAAAAAAGAAGGATATGAAAAATTCGCTGCAAGCTTTGCGAACCACGATGGACTATTGCGTGCAGTGTCATGCGACATTCCGCCAATAACGTTATTGATATGGTTCAACTATGCGAGTGGCTTATCTATAGATGTTGATGGCGGAGATTTCGCATGCTGCGTCAACTCATGATTTGCATGCCTAACGGATCAAGCAGATACCCACATGCCAGCATGCGTTGCATAATGCACCCAATTTACCAATTGCGAGAATCTTGTTGTAGCTTGGTTGATGATCAAATAATCACTGACAGTGGCCATCATTGCCGCAGACTAATTAACAGGGAGATGGATAATGAAACTCGGTATTGTGATCTACTCGAATGACCCCGAAACTGTCTGGAACGCATTCCGCTTGGGTGTGTTTTCTTTGAAGCAAGGTGATGCAGTTTCAGTATTTTTATTGGGAAAAGGTGTAGAAGCTGAATTGCTAGCCACTGAAAAATTTGATGTCCTCGGTCAGATGCGAAATTTTGTAGAGGTAGGTGGTGCAATCCTGGCTTGTGGCACTTGCCTGAAATTACGCCAGTCAGTGGCTTCTGATATTTGTCCTATGTCCACAATGCAGGATTTGCATACGCTGATCCGTGATTCGGACAAAGTGCTGAGTTTTTAAGGAAGTTACACATGGATAGCAAGCAACATTGGGAACAGGTTTATGCAACCAAGGCCTCTGATTCGGTTAGCTGGTTTCAGGAACATGCCGATCAATCGCTTCGGCTGATTCACAACACGGGGTTGAGTAAAGACGCCGCAATTATCGACGTTGGTGGCGGAGCCTCTACACTGGTTGATGATCTTGCATCAGAGGGCTTCAGTCACTTAACCATACTTGATTTGTCTGGAGCTGCACTTACCGTTGCTCGGCAGCGTTTGGGAAAACGTGCGGATGCCGTGCACTGGATGGAAGGTGATATTACGCATGCGGAATTTCCTGTACATTGTTTCGACATCTGGCATGATCGTGCGGTATTCCATTTTCTGACTGACCCTGCTGACCGCCAAGCTTATGTTGAGCGGGTGATGCGTTCAGTTCGTCCAGGCGGTCATGTCATCATTGCAACTTTTGCAGAGGATGGCCCGGAAAAATGCAGTGGCCTGCCTGTGATGAGATACCAGCCTGAAAGTTTACACGCTGAATTCGGTGATGCGTTCCTGCTGGTCGCACACGAAAAGGAGGTACATCACACCCCGTTTGGCACAGATCAGCAGTTTGTCTATTGTTATTGCCGCAAAGGGAATAGTTAACGTATCAAGTTTGATTGCGACTATCCCTTATGTTTCGTAAGAAGATATTTTCCGCTGAATTGACTGCTAGGAAGCTGCCCGTCGCGAACGACCGTTAAGTCTCGTTAGCGGGTATTCCCAAGACGAAATTAAAGACCGAAAAGCAGATATTGGCCGAGTATGCCTATTGCGCCATCAGTTTTTTGAACGCAACAGGCACCTGTTTTTTACGGACCAACGGTAATTTTCTGTACGGGGCTGAATTCGCCGCTGGTCGTAGGATCGTTATACCAGCGTATTCGATATTCGCGCACTTCGGGTACGCCTGCCACCAGCAAAGGCCGCATATCCAGCCACGGTTTTTTTAACGAAATCCCCATATTTTCCCACTCTCCGTTGCTGCGGCGCGATTCGATAGCGACAGCATCGTGCTGATACTTGGTAAATTTTACAACGACATATTCCTGAGTTTCATTGCGCTGTATTTCCAGCGTCAACCCGGGATAATTATGCGTATCGATCGATTGAGTACCGATAATTCCCAGGTCCTGACCGATGGCAGCGCTGTAAGCCGGACTGAGTTTGATGCGCTGAATCAGGTTGAACAGCCGCGACAAAATTCCCGCAGGTCTCACGGCCGGCGCATCTTCATATGAAGCCATGACAGGGAGTGGACGCAGTGTGTTGGCCGGATCATAGGCGAGTATATTTTTGTAGGCGGTGGCCTCAAGGCCGGCCTGCTGTATACCCGGATAATAAGTCGTGATATACCAGACGTAGAATTTTATGTCTGCCAGCGTCGCTGCGATTTCCTCGGCGGACAGCCCGAGTTGCTCGCCGCATGGAGCAAGCTTAGCTGCAAAATGAATAAGCCAGGCTATGCTGGCTGACTCGGAGCCGGGGAAGTAAGGCTGATTGCGTGTTGTCATGATGAATTCTCCTGTCGTTAAGAAGCAAAAGAAATGTACTGACCTGCTAAATTCTCTAGGGTTTAAAGGCGTGAATACCGGATAAAGCAACGGCGAGCTAAGTCTATACTTAATTGATTAAATTAAACAATCAGGAGAATCTTAGCGGCGATAGGTATTATTCTCAGAGATTTTATGCCCGTCCTGAACATTACCCAATCCAGACTTCGGATGTGCTGGTCGCTTCATAAAGCGACAACGCCCGAATGCTCAGCAAAAATTTTCAGTTCGCTGCTGTGCAGACTTGACAGGGCGATGCCGTCAGTCGGGCTTCTGCCGCATCGTTTTGTCGGTGGAATGCTTATGGCGGACTACGCGCTGTTGCATTTTACTCAGGGACACGTTCGTTCTGCTCAGGCACATGACCGTTCTGTTTAGGCACACGTTCGTTCTACTCAGACACATGATCGTTCTACTCAGGCACACGTTCGTTCTACTCAGGCACACGTTCGTTCTACTCAGGCACACGTTCGTTCTACTCAGGCACACGTTCGTTCTACTCAGACACATGATCGTTCTACTCAGGCACACGTTCGCGCTGCTCTTGCGCATGATCAGCGCGGCTCCTGGCACGATGCACTCCAACACCCGCCTTATCAACCGACACACCTGACAGAAAAGACGACTGATCGCCCCTGTGCAGCGACGAGTCGGGGCGATCCAGCGACGACCCGGCACGATACAGCGACTGGCCCGGCAGAACCGCGCACGGCCCAGACCGGTATGGCGACCCTATGGGCAGATGAACTCACTCATCAGAACGGGACAGCGTGGTACTGGAACGATGCAGTCACTCCCTGGAACGATACCGTCACGAGTCGGCTGGCGAGCTATTTGACATCAAAATCAGCGTGCTGATTTAACTGTTGCGCCAGTGCCCACTCTACATGCTCTCTTACCAGCGCTGAAGGATGGTTGACCCTCGATTGCAGCGCCGCCCTAACCTGTTCGCTGGCCGGCGCATTGCCCAGTGCCACGGCGATGTTGCGCAGCCATTGCTCATGACCGATGCGGTGTATGGCGCTGCCTGCCAGCTTCTCCCGGAACTGCGCTTCATCCCATGCAAACAGCTCAGCGAGGCCCACATCATCCAATTGATGCCGAATGGCAAAATCAGCTTCCACGGTCACCTTTGCAAACCGATTCCATGGGCAGACCAGCTGACAATCGTCACAGCCGTAAATCCGGTTGCCCAGCAGCGGACGAAACTCAGGCGGAATGCTGCCTTTAAATTCAATCGTCAGATAAGATATACAGCGCCGCGCATCCAGCAGGTACGGCGCGATAATTGCCTGTGTCGGGCAAATCCGTATGCACGCGTCACAACTGCCGCAATGCGCTGCGACCGGCACATCGACAGGCAAAGGCAGATTAAGATAGATTTCCCCGAGAAAAAACCAGGAGCCCTGATTGCGCGTCAGCAGCAGCGTATGCTTCCCTCGCCAGCCTAAACCTGACTTACCGGCTAGCGCCACCTCCATTACCGGTGCACTGTCGGTAAACACCCGTCCGTCGAATTCGGCCACTACACCGCGTATCCTGTCAGCAAGCAACGCTAAACGCTTGCGCAACAACTTGTGATAATCACGCCCCAGAGCATAACGCGAAATGTAGGCACACTCCCCCTGCCCCAGCACCTCGACCCCATCACGCGCCTCCCCCGGCCAGTAGTTCATCCGCAAACTGATCACGCGCACCGTACCCGGCACCAGATCAGCGGGCCGGCTGCGCTTGACGCCATGTTTTGCCATATAATCCATCTCGCCGTGAAACCCTTGGGCGAGCCATGCCTCCAACCCGGCTTCCGCACAGGACAAATCGACATCTGTGATGCCTGCGGCCTGAAACCCGAGCTCATGCGCCCAGATGCGTATCTTGCCGGCAAGTTGATCATACTGCCCTGATTGAGGAATTCTATTTTGCATAAACCCGATGATAGCCGAATTAACCTTGCCGATGAAAATGCAACGCTCGAACTGGCGGCGCGTCTGGCCGCGCAATTGCAGCCGGGCATGGTCATTCATCTGCAAGGAGATCTGGGCGCCGGCAAGACCTGTCTGGTACGCGGCATCTTAAATGCATTGGGCTATACCGGCCGTGTAAAAAGCCCGACCTACACGTTACTGGAACCTTACCATGCCTCCGGACTAGACTTGCGCCACTTTGATCTGTATCGTCTGCAAGATGAGTATGAATGGGAAGCCGCAGGCTTCCGTGACGAATTTGACGGACATAATATTCTGCTGATCGAATGGCCGGACAAAGCACCGGTGCCGCCAGCCGATTTGCTCATCGAACTCGAAATTCTGCCGCTGGGACGCTGCGCCATCCTCACAGGCAACACCGCAATGGGACACGCATGTTTAAAGCAACTATAAACTCAAGACTGCAATCTTATCTTCACGGGCTGCTGATGTCCGCGCTCCTACTGTGGCAAATTCCCGCACTCGCGGCCATCGAAATCACCGCCACGCGCGTCTGGCCCGCGCAGGACTACACCCGACTGACGATAGAATCAAAACAGGCTATCCGCCACACTATTTTTTCCGTGGACAACCCCGATCGTCTGGTCATCGATTTAGAAGATGTTGAGTTAGGCGACACCCTCAAGCAACTCACTGGCAAGCTCAATCATGACGATCCCTATATCAAAAGCGTGCGCGTCGCCCGCTTCAAACCTGGTATCGTGCGTCTGGTGCTCGACTTGAAAAGTCAGGTAAAACCGCAGTTATTCGACCTCAATCCGGTAGGCGAATACGGCTACCGGCTGGTGCTCGATGTATATCCGGCTATTCCCGCCGACCCGATGATGGCACTCTTAGATCAGGACAAGCCGGCTAGCCCCACAGCCCAAAGACCCGGGAATATCGAACGGGAAGCCACACCACTTGAAAAACCCGCACCTGAACTGCGCGCACGCACCCTGATTATCGCCATTGATGCCGGACACGGTGGAGAAGATCCCGGCGCGCGCGGCGCGCGCGGTTCACATGAGAAAGATGTAACATTAGCCATTGCACGCCGCCTGTGCACGCTGGTCAATGAAACGCTCAACATGCGCTGCCTCCTGATCCGCGATGGCGACTATTTCATCCCGCTGGGCGTACGTGTCGTCAAGGCACGCAAAGCACGCGCCGACCTGTTCGTCTCGATACACGCCGACGCCTTTATCCGGCCCGATGCACACGGGTCGTCGGTATTCGCGCTCTCAGAACATGGAGCTACCAGCACCGCCGCACGCTGGCTAGCCAAGAAAGAAAATGAGGCCGACCTGATCGGCGGCATTAACATTGCCGTCAAAGATCCCTACCTTGCCCGAACCCTGCTAGACTTGTCACAGACCGCCACAATCAGTGACAGCATACGTCTGGCCAAACACGTACTAGGCGAATTGAACGACATCAACGACTTACATAGCGGCCATGTGGAGCAAGCCGGATTTGCGGTACTCAAATCACCGGATATCCCTTCGATCCTGGTGGAAACCGCATTTATCAGCAACCCCGGCGAAGAAGCAAAACTAAACGATGAGAGCTATCAGACCAAACTAGCCAATGCAGTACTGGGTGGTATTAAACGCTACTTCGCCCAAAACCCTGCATTATCCAGACACAACATTGCACAGTTGACAAGGATGACAGCGCCATGAATCAGCGATTACTCAGGATACTAGGTGGAAAAACCGAGCATTATCCCTATGCACTGGAGAGCAAATACCCGCGTATTCTGGAAGCGATTATGTCGCTTTGGGACGATGAAGGGATTGACGATTATTTCATGCAGCTGATGGTCAGTGATCGCGGTGATCGCGCAGGATTCCCTCCTGAAATTGCCGCAGAAATCATGCACCTGAGTCTGGTTCACGCAGCACAGGAAGCGCCCAACAAGCACAAAGACATCTGGGCGGCCGCATCTGGCTCCTTTGTCCACTTCACGGCCAATCCGGCGACTGAATGGACATCCCCTGAACAGAGAATCAAGATTGAACTCTCAAAGCTTGGGGTTCTGTGTACGCCGGAAGGATTTTTTTCCGCGGCTGAGACGGGGAACCGCGCCGCCATTGCGCTGTTTATCGAAGCCAACAGCAACACCGAAATTCTCGATAATCGCGGATGGACACTCTTAATGACAGCGGCGTTCAACGGTCATAAAGAGATCGTCTGGCTGTTGACGGGACACGGCGCCGATGTCAACGCGCTCGATCTGGGCGGCAACAGCGCGTTGCACTGGGCGGCTTTTGGCGGACATACCGCCTGTGCCAGAGTTTTGCTTGAGCAGCACACAAAAATTAATGTCCAAAATAATTTTGGCTGGACCGCACTGATGCAGGCGGCTGCGCGCAATCATCCTGAAGTCGTCGACTTGCTGATTGAATGCGGTGCAAATCTCGACAACCAGGCTAATGACGGCTATACCGCGCTGCATAAAGCCGCAGCATCAGGCTATGTTGAAATCGTCCGATTGCTGCTCAACCGAGGCGCAGACCGGTCGCTTAAAACACGCGACGGCGACACCGCTGAAAAGCTCGCCATCAAGAACAAACAGGAAGAAATATTAACGCTATTCAGAGACTGATCGGAAGATCAGGCAGTTTGATAGAGCAAATTTTCAGGATCCAGTGCGCGACCACGGACAGCAGCCTCCTTGAAAGCCGTCTCCTCGCCCAGCGTTTTGATTTGTTGCACGATACGCTCGAAACCTGGCAGATCGGCGCGTTTCTCGTAGATTCCCAGCAACGCCTGATAACCATATAGGTTTTTCGGATTGGCTTCGATTGCCTGATTCAACGAAGCTTCAGCCAGCTGATCATTGCCTGCGCGCAAATGGCGGTTAGCCTCCATCAGGATCGCGTATTCAGGGGGTACGGCGCGTTCGGCATAAGCCGCTGTCTCTATCGTCCTCTCACCCACGGTTATTTTTTCAAACGTAAGGGGTGCTGTGTGTTCAACTGCGGCAGGTGGCATATCCTCAGCCACAACGGCCTGCGAAGTAAAGGGCGCATGAGCTGTCGGAAACGGCATCGTTGCATCAGGCGGTTCAGGTTTAATTAGCGGCGGACGACAGTCCTGAACCTCAGCCTCCACAACAGGTGCTGTTTCTTCATGTACCTCGTCGAACGGGCCGCGTTGCCAGTGCATGCGCCGGAATTTAAAATGCCAGACACTCCCTCCTATCCCGGCCAAAAGAAACACAATAATGGCCAATACCGTATTGAGCTCGTTTTTTTCAGGCGGCGTTTTGGCAGCTTGCACTACCGGCGCTTCGAGCGGAATCTCGATGGACGCACCAACGAGCGGAGAGACGGCCTCGACCGACGATGGGCTTACCAGTGCCCGTTTGTCCTGCAGTGATTTGATCACCGTCTGCATTTCACCGAGTTGCAGATTCAGTTCCTGCAACGCTTTTTCCTTGGCAATCAGTTCCTCTTGCAACGCATCGCGACTGTCAGCCTGAGCCGAATCATAGCTCGAGATGGAGAGTGACATGGCAAGTTTCATCTGCGAATTTCGCTCGGTACGCACGGCAACACCCGGATTTTTACGCTTTTTCACCTGACGAGCACGGGCTTTAACCGGCGTCACGTCAGCCTTGACGGGAACGACTCGAGACGTGTCTGATGAGGGCGACGCAATCGGCAGCTGATAATCTGAAAATTCAGCGGGCGGATCGAGCAAGAAAGTGTAAGCCTTGAACAGTTTTCCGGCAGGGGATGACACTTCAACCAGCAAATTAATGAAAGGATCATCCAGCGGATACGAAGTGGAAACACGAATGAAAGGCAGCATCGCGCTGGATTCGTTGACCAGCGTAAAACGAAACTTATGACTTTCAGGATATTGCATCCCGAGTTTTCGGTAATCGTCCGCTCCGGCCAAACGAATTGTCACCAGTTGCACGTCCACATCGCTCAGATCAGCGAAAGCAATTTTTGCGCTAAGCGGCTGCCCCAGACTGCTGCTCACCTGCAAATCGCCCATTACCAGCGCCTGTGTATTAACAGCGGTGCAAAGCAGACAGAGCAGGAAAATAGGTTTTATATAGCGCGCGGCCTCGATTTTCATTACCAATACGCACAGAGTTTTTGTGGACGGCCGATTGTAACCATATTCCCGAGACTTGTGGCTAAATCAGGCTGGAAACACGCCCGTTGAGAGATATCTGTCGCCCCGGTCACAAACAATAAAGACAATGACCGCATTTTCAACCTGCGCCGAAATGCGCAAGGCAACCGACAATGCACCTCCGGATGAAATGCCGCAGAAAATCCCCTCTTCCGCCGCCAGACGACGCGTCATATTTTCCGCGTCTTTCTGACTCACAAGTTCAATACGGTCGATATTTTTTCCGTCATATATTTTCGGCAAATAATCTGGTGTCCACTTACGTATACCGGGAATCTGCGCCCCCTCTTCCGGCTGCACCCCGACAATCTGAATGGCGGAATTCTGCTCCTTTAAAAAACGCGCACAGCCCATAACGGTGCCTGTCGTTCCCATGCTGCTGACAAAGTGAGTAAGCGTCCCGCCCGTGTCGCGCCAGATCTCGGGCGCCGTTCCCTCGTAGTGCGCGAGCGGATTATCCAGATTGGCAAACTGATCGAGGATAATACCCTGCCCCGCACGCCTCATCGCTTCAGCGGTATCGCGCGCAAGCTCCATACTGCCAGCCTTGTCAGTCAAAATCAGTTCTGCACCGTAAGCGCGCATGCTCTGGCGACGCTCGACGCTCTGATTCTCTGGCATCACAAGTATCATCTTATAGCCACGCATGGCTGCCGCCATCGCCAGCGCAATCCCCGTATTGCCGCTGGTCGCCTCGATCAGCGTATCGCCGGGCTTGATTTCACCGCGCTGCTCGGCGTGCAATATCATCGAGAGTGCCGGCCGGTCTTTCACCGATCCGGCAGGATTATTGCCTTCGAGTTTGGCCAGCAGTACATTGCCGGAATTGCCCGGAATACGTTTGAGTCGCACAAGCGGCGTGTTGCCGACAAAATTTTCTATAGAGGGGTACATCTTACGGCCTTGATGTTGGGTAGGTTTGCAATAACAACGGCGAGTGGAACGATGAGCTGACCGATCATATATCAAGAGCGAGCGTAAGCCCGCTCATTTAATCAACAGGCGAAAATCTCGCCACATCGCGCCCCTGATACTTTACGAGCTCAAAAAACATCTCCTTCGGGCGAGCCCAGACAGCACCCTCCGGCACGGACCGATAGATCACCAGAAGCACATCCGGATTCGCCTCTAGCCGCGCCTCGCAGACTATTTCGTAGATACCGCCCTTGTAGTGCTGATATTTCATTCTATTCAGTATGCCAGGGAACATAATAGCGATAGCCAAAACGAGATAAAGGCCTATTTATTTCCGGGTCGGTACTCCGGCTATCCGTGCTGTTGTGTGGCAAGTTCCTTCAAAAAATCGGCGATATCCCATTCGCAACCTCCACAACCCGAAAGTGCGCCGGTCCACCTGGAAATAGCATTCATATCCATGCCTTGCTCGAAAAGACTTTGAATATGCCCCCGGCGCGTGCCACTGCAATGACACATGACACTGCCCGCCACCTCTGCGCTCTGCCTATTCATCGATGTCCATTCCTAGCTGAGGCTCAGCCAGCCACATTATAAAATCTAAAATATGACGATAATCAGTTCAATCACATGCCATTATTTTGCAAGCATAACGGGAAATTCTGAAAATACGGGAGCGCTTACTCAGTCAAGGCTTTATAAATATAGTTCTTCAGTAACAACTCCAGCTCGCGACTAACGTCGAAAAATTCAATTCCATACATCACCGAATCCGAAGCGTCCTCTACCCTGACGCTTTTAATAATGGACTTTAAATTGAAAACACTATTTTCTTCATTGATGTTCATCCGGCAATAAACATCAATCACATCCCCTACCGCACCAAAAGTTTTTTTAGAATGGATCAGCGCACCGGCATGACTCACGTCCAAAATTTTTGCAATGAACGGTTTTACTCCCGTCGTTTCGATGAGACAATCGTTACCCATTAAATGATAACGGTGCGAGAGTCGCAATTTTTTAACCTCCGCAACAGGAAGTTCGCTAGGTTCAACATCCATAAAATTCGCTCTGTGTAATTTACGCGCTATAAACTCGCCATATTATATCAATCCGACTTTTTCGTTTATCAAAATATGTTTTCCGGCCTTACCGGAAAGCACCGGAAAAAATCATTTTTTTGAGATTCAAGCCTAATTCATACTCATCATCCTTGGCAAGCCAAGGATCACCTTAACTATTCTCCAAAATTAATACCCGCTTTGTGCGTTAGCACACAGTACGCCCTGAACGACCCGCTTCTCGTTCATTCCTCTGAACGAGAAGCGGGAGCCCGGAACAAACCGACACGCTGATGGGGCTTAACACTAGGCCTGCGAAAACCGCTATCTTCCCCGGAAAACAATAATGAACTTACGGAAGCAAATCACCGTCAGCGGCACCTCCACTTCTGCATTGCACAAAATTAGAATTGCTGGCGCAGCTAACTTATTGATTGAAAAGTGGAGTTATTTTTTGAAAAATTTATTAAAAATATCTGCATAAAACATATTGACTTTTCTACATTACCCACAAAACCATACGCCATATAGGCTGGCGCCACACACGCACTCCCGGACTCCTCAAACTTACGATAACATATTGTTTATAAATAACTATTTATAATTACAAAAAACAGGCAGCCTGTTAAAATCCCTTGCGGAATGGTACTTTACGGGCTTAACCGGCCACATTATCCACAGAGTTATCCACAGAAATTGTGGATGAAACAAAAATACTCTTTAGGAACGAGGGCTTGGCACAGGATTGTGTTAAGTATTATGCAGTAACCGACACGAATAGTATGGATTGCCGCGAAAAAGGCGGACGTGCAATTGAGTCATCGCCCCCTAACCTCCCGACGCTGGCAAGACATCAAAACCGGACTGACAAATTAACGACGAGTACGATTAAGACTGCGCAATATGCATAGACGTTGCTGCTCTGTGCGTGCTGCAACCATCTGTTCTCTGGCATCCATCTCAGGCACGGTATTACGGGAAATTTCTGCGGAGGTATCATCGCTGGAATTTTTGAAGTGCATTTCTGCGTTGCTCATGATGAACCGCCTTTCAGTACGCTAAGTTTATGAAGCACTGAATTGATTAACGGCACCGAACGGATGATCATTAGGGCTGAGTAGAATTTCTACCAGCAACAGCCTGCACAGCTGACCATAACACCAAAAGACGGCCTGATGACGTGAAACTGCTTATGCATCCTGCAGCGGTTTCGAAACATTCTGATCATTGGCATCAAGCCCTCTCCCGGAGGGAGGGTCTGTTTGCATGCATAACATCCGTAGTTTTTTTAACAGATCATCACGCAATTTCTTGAGTTCGATTAATTTTTCCTGAACGACCGGTTCGCGATCACCCGCCTGTGATTTCAATAAATCGCAGCCCCGTTCATGAACCCGCTCATGTATGACTGACAATTCCTGGAATGCCTGCAACGGTCCAAAATAGCTCTTTCCCGCGCCATTGATCCACTGACCAAGATGACACTCAGAATGCTGCATCAGAGGCGACTCATCCACTTTATGCGCCAAATAATCTTCAATCCGCGCCACCCAGGCACGATGCCCCACGTCTGCAAAAACAATCGCAGAACCGTGAAGATTAGGTAATTGCAGCGAATGTTGCCTCCATGACTCGGGAGTGACCCAACGGGTCAACCAAACCTCAAAATCCTGAGGCGGGACGGGTCGCGAGATACCATAGCCTTGCGCCAGATCACAGCCCAACAACAGCAAGGCATCACCATGCACCACGGTCTCTACCCCTTCTGCAATCACATTTCTGCGAAAAGAGGCCGCCAGTCCAATCACACCGTCGACAATCGCAAGATCATCCACGTCAAACAACATGTCCCGAACAAAACTCTGATCAATTTTAATCAATCCTGCAGGCAGCTTCCTCAGATAAGAAAGCGAAGAATAACCTGTACCAAAATCATCCAGCGCAATGCCAATACCCAGTTGGCACAACGCATGCAAGACCTCCGAGGTTTGCTGAATATTTCTGAGTGCAGCGGACTCCAAAATTTCCAACTCAATGTGACTTGCTAAAACATCGCTGTTTAAAGCAAGGGAGTTGGATAGTTTCTGTATAAAATCGACTTGCTGCAATTGATTTGCGCTAACGTTTACACTCATTTTTAACGCAAGGCCCAACTTATTCCATATCCCGCACTGCCGCATCGCTTCTTCAATGACCCAATCCCCCAATTCGAGCTCAACCGGATGGTTATCAATATAGGGCAGGAAATCCATCGGGGGGATCAAGCCGCGTTCAGGATGCATCCAGCGTATCAGCGCCTCTGCACCAATCACCTTGCCGGTACGCATATTGACTTTGGGTTGGTAATATAAAACGAACTGCTTTTGCAGCAGCGCTTCCTGAACCCCCGCAATAACGCTCATTCTGGCCTGAGCAACATTGTCCTGATCCACATCAAAATAATGGACGCGATTCTTGCCTGCCAGCTTGGCCTGATACATCGCCATGTCAGCATGACGAATCAATTGATCAGCATCGGATGCATCCTGAGGAAATATCGTCACCCCGATGCTGGCTGAAACTTGAGCGACTCCAATGCTGGTCACAATGTCTTCTGACGCAGCGAGTAAAATGCGATTTAAAACCATTTGCGCGTCTTCGATCCGTTCCAGCTCTGTCAAAATAGCAACGAATTCATCTCCGCCCAATCTTGCTAAAGTATCGCCCTCCCTCAATGCTTGTTTCAACCGTTCGGCAATGCCAACGAGCAGTTCATCTCCGACAGCATGCCCATATTGGTCATTGATTTCCTTGAAACCATCAAGATCGATAAAGGCAACCGCGACTGAACGTTTCGTTCTTCGACTCTGTACAATTGCGCTGTTAAGCCTTAAGGCCTTAAGCGTCCGGTTAGGCAGTCCTGTCAACGGATCATAATGAGCTAATAATTTTAATTTTTCTTCCTGTTCCTTTATGCGGGAAATGTCAGTGAAATGTCCAACGAAATGGGTGAGCTCGTCCTTACTGTTTTTCACGCTGCTAATGGTCAAGATGCCCGGGTACTCAGTACCACACTTAGTTTTGTTGACGATCTCTCCCGCCCAATGGCCATTTTGTAAAATCGACTCCCACATATGTGAATAAAACTCTCTGGACTGTTTTCCAGATTGAAATATTCTCGGGTTCATACCGATCAGTTCTTCACGACGATAGCCGCTGGTGGCGATCAGCGTTGCATTGACATCGAGAATGACACCCGCAGGAGTGGTGATCAATATCCCTTCCTTCGCATGCAGAAAAACAGACGAAGCAAGCTGCATGCTTTCCCTGTTTTTAACGGCCTCGGTTACATCATGCCCTACCGCAAGTAACATATCCGCCCCGTTTAACTTAATAGGAGCAAGATTGACCTTAACGATAATCTGCGCGCCCGAAGGGGTGGTGTGTATCCAGTCGAATCCACGAATCTCTCCCGGAACGGTCTGACCAACGGTTGCAAACAAATCCTCAGCCGAGATCCCATTGAGTTGATATTCAGGCGAGACTTCACACGGGCTTTTTCCGATAATGTCCTGCTTTCCCTGATATCCGAGCAGATTTAAAGCACAATTATTGCAATCGACAAAACGCCCTTCTTTCAGCAACCATATTGGCTCAGGAGATAACTCAAACAACATGGAAAAACGATTGCGCGATTGCCGTTCCTTCCGGTTTTGAAAATAGAGCCCTGCCAACAAGAGCGTCCCCAGCGAAAACAGGATAGCCATCAAAGATGAAACCAGTAGAAAATGACGACTCCAAAAATCATGCAGTGTGAATTTGGGCACGCCATCAAAAGGGGCCATACGAAGTTCCCTTAAGACCTCTTCAACACCTTCATAGACAGCCGGTGTTGAAAATCCCGACAGATGCGATGCAACAGCCGCAGGATCAGTTGATTTCAGAGAAAGCAAAGCAACGGTTATCGCCCGGGTAATATGCTCATCCAGATGCGGGGTTACCGTAACCGGCCATTCAGGATAAAGAGGGGTCGAAACAAGGTACGGAAAATTCACCGGCCGCTGTTGATTAATAATTTTGAACTGATTAGCCTTAAGCTTTCCGTCCTTAATCATGCCTTCCAGTACGCTGTCACGAACAAATCCCGCATCAGCTTGACCGTCCATCACAGCCTCAACCACATTCTTGTGAGGCATGCCAGTCTTGACAAACAAGGATGATTTTCTATCGATTTCAATGCCCAATTTGAACAGTTCATAGGCTTGCATTTGATATCCACCCAGGGAATCTGTGCCGACGATAGCAATTCGCTTACCGGACAGTTCTCCAAGTGCGTTTATTGTTGAGTCTGCCCGGGTAAAAATCACCCCGCCAAAAGAATGCAATTCATATTGCCCCGTCTGATTGATCAGGGTGACAAGCGGTGATTTAACGAGGTCGCGATGATTCAGCAACACATAATGACCAGGGTTGGTCACCACGACATCGACCTTTTGGTGAGTTACAGCGTCATTCAGCTCATCATAATTGAGCACCGACAATCGTACAGGACGCTGTAATGAGCTTTCCAGATAGTCTGCAATCGGCTGCCATTGAGCAAAAACATCAGGTTTGGGTTTGAAGGCCAGCACAGCGAGCCTGACGGGGTCTTGCGGTATGTTTTCAACTGCACGCGCTGAAATACTCAGCAGCGTCATGAGTAAGACGACTAAGAGTCGAAAGCGGAGGGTGAAATTCATGACATCGATTCGACTTTGCATTATTAATCAAATATTCCGATCAGACACCCTGCCATCCGTAACGAAATTTGCATTCTGACTCCCGCATGCCGTCATGCTAATGAACGCCTCGCATAAAACAACTGCAGTAAACGCTCTCCCCCATTCAATTTTTACCTGCCGGCACGACCTTCACAACTACTGGCGCAATGGACGCAACGCCAGCAAATACTATCATTTAAAGTCTTGCTTTGGTATAGCGCACCATTGTCAGGTTAACTTCATAACGCATTGTGAGCCCCCTCCAAGGAAAGCATTAAATTTTGTAGTAGCAAGAAACATAGCTCAATACACGACTGAGTTCAGCAAACTGACAGTCACGCGACATAAGGACGCGGGATTGCGAAAGCGCCAGCATACGTTGCGTAACGGTGAAACCTTCCCTTGCAGGCAAAACTGCAGCTGTTGATTCAGCCTATGCTATTCGTGTTTCTCATCCTCTCCGCACTGACCACCGCGGTGAACATGGACGACCAGCTTCACCACAACGCCCGCCATGCGGCAGAGAGCATCGCGAATGAAATGCTGGACAGCGCTAACTTGATGATGGTCACCGGACAAATCAGCGATCCAAAAACGCGCAAACTGATGCGACAGAAAATATCAGCATCGAATAATCTGCTGTCCTTGCACTTGATACGTTCCAGCCATGTAAACCAACAGTATGGTGCCGGACTTCCTGAAGAGCAGATACAGAACGATATCTAGCGTCAAACGCTGTTACACGGGCAGCCCTACTATGCAATTGACCGGTCTGGCGGGGGGCTGCCCTACATGCCGTCATTCCTTACATTGGCAGTCACGAACACAGTGACACCGACTGTTTGAGCTGCCATCAGGCACCAGAAGGTAGTGTACTTGGTGCCGCCGATCTAAGCATAGATCTCAGTGAAGAATATCAGGCGTTCTACCTGTTCATGGCGAAATTATTTGCAGGACAAGTATTCGCACAGCTATTCCTCTTCTTTTTCATCCGCTGGGCTGTCAGCCGATATGTTTCCATGCCGGTACGATCTATTAACAGCCACCTAGAAAATCTGGTTAATGGGAATAGCGATATGTCTAACCACACCATCATCAGCAGGCAGGACGAAATGGGCAATATCCTTTGCTCGGTGCAATCAACCAAAGTCTTGGTGGGTTCGGTGATTGACCAGATCACCGCAGCGGCCGCTCAAGTAAATGAGCGCTCCACTCATCTGAATATAGCGGTCGAAAAGCTGACCGATGCATCACTAACACAGTCTGATGCGTCGAGCAGCATGGTAGCCGCTGTAGCGCAGATGAGTGTCAGCATGGACCAAATAGCCAGCAATGCCCAAGAAGTCATGAATATCTCCGTGAGTTCAAAGCGACTGGCCGACAATGGCAAACAGGTCATTGAACAAGCCGTACAGAGCACATCACACAGCATTGCACGCGTTCAGGCTCCTCATGCTAAAAAGTGCCGGTGCTTCACACCCTATACACAGCGACGGAATTTTTCAGTTGCAATGCAAGTACATCTAATTCTGCCGCCGTAGTACTGTTGGCAACAGACGCATTATTGTTGCTCTCTGTCATTTGAGCGATCTGTTCAATATTGACAGCAATCTGGCGAATCGCGGCATCCTGTTCAGCTAACGCATTAGAGATGCTCATTACATCGCTGGAGACCTCGACATCATCCTGATCAATCTGTTGAAGTGCATTCGCAGATTGGTTGACTAGCGCCAAGCTAGAGGCCGCATTCATATTGGCCTGTTGCATTGAAACCACAGCGCCGCCGATATCCTCTTGAATAGCTTTGATCAAAGCAGCAATCTCCCCTGTCGCCAAACCAGTACGTTCGGCCAGCTTCCGGACCTCGTCTGCAACCACAGCAAACCCGCGACCTTGCTCTCCGGCACGCGCCGCTTCAATCGCCGCATTCAAAGCAAGCAAATTGGTCTGGTCGGCGATCTCCTTGATCACTTGAACGATATTACCGATTTTCTGTGAGCTCTCATCAAGATGCTGTACGCTCTCTCCTGAGTCTCGAATCAGTTTTGCGACATCATCCATTTTGATGACCGTCTCCTGCATGATCTTCCCTGCACTCTCGCTATCCTGGCGAGCTTGAATCACCAACTCGGCGGCCGCTTGTGCATTGCTAGCTGTTTCGCTGATGCTGACTGAAGATTCTTCAACTGCAGCGGCCACCGATTCTGCTGCACTAGATTGAACGATAGAATTTTCTCTTACCTCATTACTTGAAACCGCCAACCCATGTGCAGCAGCGGTAATCTGCTCACTCGATTGTTTTGTCTCCAAGATGATTTTGCGGAATTTATCGATGAGCTGGTTCAGCGCCTTACCGGTACGAATGACTTCAGAGGCACCCCGCTCAGGCACCTTGCCCGAAAAATCGTTATTAGCAATTGCCTTCTCAGTAAAAACCACCATGTCATTGAGCGGTGTTCCGATACTCTTTGCGACCCAATAGGATACTGCGATGGTCAATAAAATCGCCACCATCCCTCCAAGCAAGACGGCAATAAGTTGAGTCCGGCTGGTACGCTGAAGTGCTGCCGCATCCGTATTAATTTGGTTCGTAATAAGCTCTTCGGTTGCATGCAGCCCATCGATCTTCATCGTGATCGTTTTAAACCATTGCGTGGGTTCAACGCCAAAATCCCCTTCAGATGATTTGCCGATGAGTGTCTCCCGGTAGACTGCCACCTCTTTTTCAGCCGCACCCGCCAATACAGTTGCAAGTGAAGCCTTCAACTCCGAACTAGCGATGCTGCGAAAATCATTCAGATAAGCTTCCTGATGGTTAATCTTGCTCAAGATGGTTCGGTATTGCGCTGGTACTATCTTGTTGGCGGCGAACGCTGCCGTGACTAACGCCCGCTCCTGTCCGGCATTTTCCTTCGCGCGAAGGAAGCTAAGATAAGCGATCATCTGCTGAGAAACAGAAGCATCGCTATTCGATCCAACGCCGACACCCATTGCATCGATTAACTGTGAAATCGTTCCTGTGTAATACGCCACTTCCTCCGGAACCGTTAACGAAAAATCACTGGCCCGGTGACGCATATCGGCAAGCTTATTGAGACTATTTTGTGCTTGGGATACCGCCTCAACAAGCTTCGGCATTTGACCTGAATCGATCGTAGCAACTTCTTTGCTCAGCTCTGCCAAGCGCTCACTCGTCTTCTTGCGCATCTCCGGCAATACATCCGAAAATTTTTGTCCTTTTGATTGCAGAAAACCCGCTGTCGCACCCCGTTCAATCTGAAGCGTGTGGATCAAATTTCCCGCACTCACTGACAAGCTCATGAGTTGGTGCGTCTGAACGCTATTTTGATAGGATGTATAGGCTTGGATAAACAGCAAACCCGCTAAAAAAATGAGTGCGACAAGCGGGACTATTACGAGTAACACCAGTCTTTGGCTTATTGAAGCTAGTTTCATTGCATCCCTCCTTATTTATTTTTACTGTACACCGCGCGAACTGAGCACTCGAATTGAACTTATTGAAAAAATTCAGGCTTAATCTATGTATTTTCGGCACATCAAAGCGAATCTTAAGCAGAAATAAAGCAATCAAAACAGTGTACTTAAAACGAGCTCTCTGATTGAATACTCAAAATCATCAGCTTGATCCACTGCACTCATCTCAACCGGGCTGTCCATCAGCACGTGGCCTCAAAAATGCAGGCAAGTAGCGCCATACCCACGGTGAAAAGCAAGCCAACCACCCCAGCGCGGAAAGTATGTACCACAGGTAGGCATTTTGTCGCGGCAACACATCGGCCATCACCCGCGATAATGCAACTAACTGCATGCCGAGAAACATCAGCTTGAGCGAAGTCCCAATCGTGAACGGCAAACCGGAATGGCCGAGAGTAACGCGTGTGCCCATCCCTATCATCAAGGTGGTGTAGCAGCCGATCGTGAGCGCATGTAACGGGGCCAGTGCCCACCTGAATTCTCCGCTCATAAAGAAAAACCAACTTTGCACAGTGAAAAATAGCATGGCGATACCCATCCATGCGAACCCCACATGCAACACCGCCAACAGCGGATTGCTCAAACTGCGGCGGAAGCCCCATAAGTAGCTCAGATACAAAGCAGAGGCCGCAATCGGTGCATCGCATAACCATAACCATTGCGTCTGACCTGCGAATGACAACCCGCCATGCACGACACTCCCCGCCAACACGGTCCACCACGACCAAAATGGCCGCGGTACATCAGGTTGCGACAACGCATTGCTTGTAAAAAAAGGGATCATCCGGTGCGCAACACTGGCGAACAGCGGCAGGAGAAAAAACCATAACCCGCTCTGAATCGAGAAATTCAAAAAACCATATTCAGCGGTAATCAGCCAGATAAGGTAACTCGCCAGACCGCACCATCCCAGCGCAAGCGCGATGACCAATACAATGGGATGACGTTTGTCGCCCGGACGGGTATCCAGCAACACGCGTATTAAGGCATAGAGTGCAACGCCCCATCCGCTCAGGACAGAGACGACGGCCGCAACCAAGATCGCCATGCTGAAGATCATACCGGCATAGAACACAATTACACCCAGAATCATCAATCCAAAAGCAGTGACATAGCGCCTGGCGGGAATTTCTTTGCCTGCCATCCAACGCGGAAAAGTCGTCATCAAAAACCCGAACATAAAGAACGGTAGCAGGCTGTAAATCATCAAAAACACATGTGCAGCACGCGGTTCGACAGCCCAACTGACGGGCTGAGCAATGATGCCGTATCGCGTTGTCAGTTCGAACGTCCACCACAGCATGACGGCAATGGATTGCACAGCCCCACCGAAGAACATAACGCGATGCGGGGCTGCGGTGAAGGTTTTAAGCATATAAATTCCGTACTGAACATAAAAAATCCGCTTGAGGGATACAAGCGGATTGCTAGCAGAGGCTAAGTCCTAAGTAGCGCTGGATGCTTCGATCATCTTTCGACTCTCACCCCGACCGATAGTCAGCAAGTCCCATACCAACAAGATAAAGCCGGCGAGGAACATCACGCCAAACACTTCACGCCACCACATACCTTGAACAAACCAAGGATGTATTTGTGCCGCGAAATACCCGATCCAGGTCGAGCCTTCGATAGCACGCTCAATCTGCGACTGCACATAACCTGAAACCAACATAGAGACCGTCATGCCAACCATGCCCAGGTTGAGCAGAAACAATGCCCACTTCCACTTCCAGCCATTGCCAGCCAGATCGCCTGACATCCAAGTGCCACCGCGCCAACGCTGGATGCCGAGATAAAACATGGCGATAATGATGGTCGCGTAAGCGCCAAAGAAGGCTAGGTGACCGTGCGATGCAGACCACTGTGTACCGTGGGTGTACAAGTTGATCTGCGGCAACGTGTGCATGAAGCCCCACACACCTGCACCGAAGAAATTACCGAAGGCGTGTGCAATTAACCAAGCCATCGCAGGATGGTTTGAATTTCTGGCGTGACGCGCACCTGCATCGAACACGGCATGCACCACCATCGCGACCAGCGGAATCGGTTCGAGTGCAGAGAAGAATCCGCCGATACTGAACCAGTACTCGGGCGTACCAATCCAGAAGTAGTGGTGACCTAAACCCAGTATGCCTGAACCGAACATTAAGGCGACTTCGATATAAAGCCATGTCTCGACAATTTTGCGACTCACACCTAACACCTTCATCAGACCGTAAGCCATGATACAGGCGACCATCACTTCCCATGTCGCTTCTACCCACAGGTGGATCACCCACCACCACCAGTATTGGTCGATAGAGATGTTGGTGGTGTAGAACATGCCGGCCAGATAGATACCGAACAAAGCCAACATATCCAGCACCAACACACCCGCGATGCCGGTGTAGCGCCCTTTGGAGAAGGTGGCAGCTACGTTATAGAACACCACCAGCACACTGACCACGATGCCAATATCGGCCCAACGCGGTGCTTCAATATATTCGCGGCCTTCGTTGATGAGCCAGATAGTGGATTCTTTGCCCGGACCGATCTGCACAAACAGATACACCAGCACCACGACGGTCACCGCCGCGGTGAGCACCCAGTAGATAAGATTGCCCAGCTTGAGTCCGACCACCTCATGTTGCGATTCTTCTTCCAGCAGCCAATACACCGAGCCTAAGAATCCATAAAGCAGCCACACCACCAGCGCGTTGATATGTACCATGCGATTGACGCTGAAATCCAGCACGCCATACAAGAAATCCGGATACAAATATTGCAAGCCCGAGAGCAGGCCGAACAACACTTGCGCACCGAACAACACGATCGCTACGGTGAAATATTTCACCGCCAGCTTCTGCCCGCCGTTCAGGTTGGCACTTTCTAACTGTCCTAGCGTCGCCATGATCAATTCTCCTGCTCGATGGATTTAAAGTTATAGGGGAAGCCGTTGGTGTCGATGCTGGACATCCATTTCAGGAAGGCCACCACGCCGCGCGCCTCTTCATCTGTGATATCGAGCTTGGGCATACGCCGGCCTAAACTGTTGTGTAATTTATCGGACGGATCCTTGATGAAATCGACCATTTGCACTTCGCGCACTTCTTTGCTACCCCAGTATTGATCCAGCCATGCTTTGGTAAGATCAGGCGCGTAGTAAGCACCATTACCCAGCAAGGTGTGGCAATTCATACAGTTCTTCGCCTGTGTCGTCAACTTTCCCAGTTTGACCAGCGCTTCTGCCTCCTCTTCGTTCAGCTCTTTACCGAACAAAGGCTCTTTCGCACCGATCACCGGCACTTGCACATGACGCGACTCGTCGAATTTATATTCGATTCGATAGTTGATGACCGAATACGCCGGAACCCGTTTTGAACCCGTCGATATTTGCGGAATCGTATCCAGCGTTAATAATATCAACGCGACGAACGATCCTCCGGTGACCCAGATGGCCGTCTTGCGCCAAAATGATTCAGATGCCCACCACTGACTTGTCGCCATGGTTCTCTCCTTACTCAACGTTAAAAATCTTTAAGCGGCGCAGGCTCCACCTGCTCCGCGCCATGTGTGCCTACGCACAAATGCCAGATCGCATGCGGTGCGAGCAAATAACCACCCAACATAAATGCCACGATAGTTGCCCAAAAAGGATGTTTCAGCAGATTAGCGGCATCCGCCAAAAATAGTGCGGCGATGAGCAGTCCTGCATAGGAAAGATAGGCCAAAGGCATCAGGCGCTTATCCCCCCTGAGGCGTGAAAAAGCGAATAACAATGCATACAATGCCCCCAACATGATCACCATCGCGGAAGTGAAGAAGATGGTGAAAAAATTCCCGAGACTGGCAGGTTCGATCATATAGACTGGCATTGCTCATTTAATGATTCATTAGAAAGAAATGTATTCTATTTTTCATAAAGATGCAATTAATTTGAATGTATTATGAATCCAACCGAAAATACGGCAGAATGTCGAACGCAACATTGATGCCTTTAATAGACAGGTAACCCCTTATGCAACTGAATCTTTCCACCGATATCGCACTGCGCACCCTTATCTACCTGGGACAAAAAAGGGAATCGGCCACCATCGCCGAGGTCTCTGATGCCTTCGATATCGTCAAGACCCACTTGATGAAAGTTGTCATGCAATTAGTCGCTGCGGGACTGGTTGTCAGTGAGCGCGGCAGAAACGGCGGTATCCGACTAGCCAGGGATGCATCAAAGATCGTGGTCGGCGATGTCGTACGCTTAATGGAAAACAACCTTGCACTCCTTTACTGCATGAAAGCAGACGCAATGGAAGATTGCTGCCCTCTGATGCCAAACTGCCACTTAAGGACGATACTCTTCAACGCACGTAACGCTTTCCTTGATACGCTTGACAGCAACACACTGGCGGATCTTCTGCCTGACACGAAACTGAATTTGAAGTTAAAAAAAGGAGTATCAACGCCATCATAAGATGTGCCTGCACGTCGCCTGATGTGACCATCTCAATACGCTGATAAATGAGTTTCTGCCGTTTGCACAGGACAAACTGATTGACTGATGCCATGTCGCGAATAATAATTACGAAAGCTCTGCTCAGGTGGCTTAATGAACAGCCATCGCCAACCAATATTTTAAATTCAGAGCGGCGCCCAGAAGCAGTTCGAAAATTTACTTGCGTCAATTCAACCTGCTTTATATTTCCGAAAATATCACCGGTAAACGACACGGCGAAAATATATTCCATGTTACGCACGAGCGCATTAATTCCCATATTTAATGACTAAATTAATCAGCACATTATCTCAAGTCAATGACGAACGCTTGCGAACTATCCTCCAAGCGATTCCTGATTTAATTTGGCTAAAGGATATGAACGGGGTTTATCTTACCTGCAACCACCGCTTTGAACAGTTCTTCGGCGCCCTCGAAAAGGACATCATTGGACATACTGACTATGATTTTGTCAGCAAGGAGCTTGCCGATTCATTCCGGGAAAATGACCGCATCGCGATGATGAAAGGCGGCCCCAGCAAAAACGAGGAGTGGGTCACCTTTGCAGATGACGGGCATCAAGAATTGCTGGAGGCCACAAAAACGCCGTTATTTGATACGGAAGGTCAACTGATAGGGGTGCTGGGAATCAGTCGTGACATTACACAACGCAAAAGAAGCGAGATGTATGAAAAATTTCGCAGTTCGACCTTAGAGTTGCTGGCAGGAGACAAACCGCTCGCTGTGATTCTGGAATTTATTGTAAGGGGCGTAGAGCAACTCAATTCAGCGATGTTTTGCAGCATCCTGTTGCTCGATGAGGAAGGTCAGCATCTCGGTCATGGCATCGCACCCAGCTTGCCCGCCTTTTATAATGCAGCCATAGACGGAATCGCCATTGGCGTGGGTGTGGGTTCGTGTGGAACGGCCGCCTATACAGGTGAGCGCGTGATCGTAGAAGACATCGCAACCCACCCTTACTGGGCGCCTTACAAAGCACTCGCTGCAAAAGCGGACTTAGGCGCCTGCTGGTCAGAACCAATACGCTCTTCTTTTAATCAGGTATTGGGGACGTTTGCGATTTATCACAAAGACAAAAACTACCCCTCAGAAGCAGATATTTACGTTATCGAACAATCTGCACATCTGGCAAGCATCGCGATTGAACGCAAGCTGCTCGAAGAAAAAGTGCGCCAACTCGCGTTCTATGACACGTTAACCAATCTACCCAATCGTCGACTGCTCAAAGAGCGCCTGAGTCAGGCGATGTCGGTCAGCAAGCGGAGTCAGTGTTATTGCGCGCTGATATTTCTCGATCTTGATAATTTCAAACCGATCAATGATAGGTATGGTCATAGCACAGGTGATTTATTGTTGATTGATGCAGCTAAACGATTGAAGCGTTGTGTGCGCGAAATGGACACGGTGTCACGGTTTGGCGGCGATGAGTTTGTGGTATTGCTGAGTGAACTCGATACAGATGAATCCTGCGCTACTGAACAGGCGAAACTGGTCGCTGAAAAAATTCTCACCGCATTATCCGAACCCTATGTACTGAAAGTCAGTCAGGGTGAATATTATTCTAGTGTCGAGCATCACTGCACGGCGAGTATCGGCGTTACAGTGTTCCTCAATCAGGGGATCAATCAAGACGACATCCTAAAACAGGCAGATGCAGCGATGTATGAGGCCAAAGAGGCGGGGCGAAACTCAATCCGGTTCCATGACAAGTCAACAGATTGATCTAGATTAAAGCATTGCAATAAACACACATTGGAGCAAGTGTTATGAAGATTGACACCCTGGATTTAATTAATGATAACTGGCATTTTTCCAGCCAATTTATTGAAAATAAATCACTCTGCCAAATCGTTTTTGTGTTTGGCGAGTCCGATTTTATTCAGGCCGAACAGGTTTTTCAAGGTCTTCGGATTTTATACCCTAACGCAAAAATTGTTGGTGCTTCGAGCGCCGGCAGTATTCTTGGCTCAACGATTGCCAATGCTGCCGTTGTAGCGACAGCGGTCTACCTTGAAAAAGGGGCCGTCGAACTGAGCACCGTGGATTTTTCGGCTGAAAGTGACCTTGAAGCCATCTCAGCCGATTTGCTCAGGCAACTACCCGCAGATGGGCTCAGGCATGTTTTTGTACTTGCTGACGGTCTGAATCTCAATGGTTCTGAGCTGGTAAAGGGAATAAACAAAGTCACTTATGGTGTCACAGTCACCGGTGGTATGGCAGGAGATGGGGATAGATTCCTGCATACATGGGTAATTGCTGATGCGCCTGCGCGGCAAAACCGCATTGTTGCTGTAGGATTTTACGGTGCTGATCTGGTAATAAGTACAGGATCTCATGGAGGCTGGAGTTCTTTCGGTGCTGATCGCCAAATTACACGATCATTCGAAAATACCCTGTTTGAATTGGATAATGAACCCGCGCTTGATGTGTATAAAAAACAGCTGGGTGAATTTGCCAAAGATTTGCCGCTGAGTGGCATGAGATTTCCGCTGCATATCCGCGCACCCAATGATTCGGAAGGCGTTATTCGCACACTGCTGCAAATTGATGAACAGGCTAAAAGCATTACTTTTGCCGGCGATATTCCCTGCGGCTATATTGCACACCTGATGAAACCCGAACTTCACCAGCTCATTTACGGCGCAGGGGATGCGGCGAAAGAAATTAATCAGGCTAATAGTCATCAGGCGCTGGGACTCGTGGTTAGCTGTGTCGGACGCCGTGTGGTCATGAAACACATCATCGAGGAAGAGCTGGAAGCGGTTGAAGAAATCCTTGGCACAAATGTTCAACTGGTGGGTTTTTATTCCTACGGTGAAATTGCGCCCTTTAACGATAGACCTGAACAGTGTCAACTCCACAATCAGACGATGACACTGACTGCCCTCTATGAAAAATAAACTCTATTGAATCATTAGCGCAAAAATTGCCTGCAATATTTTTAGCGGAAAATGCTGCAGGGGAAAATTTAAACTCATATCACGCCAAAATCAGAACAGCCACACATCTGCTGCACCATCTTGCTTCTGACTCTGCAAGGAATCGATGATTTCGCCAAATTTCTGCTCCATCTCAACGGTATCCTCAAACAGTTTCAAGACCGGTGCAACATTTCTTTGCATGATTTCAGTGACCATTTTTTCCTGCCGGTCGGTTAACGCCAGAAAGATAAATGACGCCTCTACCTCATCGATCAGTTTGCCCAGCAACTCGCGACTCTGATTGAGCTGTGCACGATAAAGCTCTCGCACCTCTTCAATCGACATCGTCGCGTTCAAGCTGGCTGACTGCAACTGCTCGGCTTTTTCAGCAGAATCCTTGCGCATACTGATGGTCTCGGTAATCGCCTCGGCCGTTTCAGCCAGAATACACAGGTTATCCCGAATTCGTCCTGCCGTATCCGCGTCCTCCGGCGTATCGATAACGATCACCGACACCAGACTGTAATTGATTACCATGCGGCGACGAAACTGAAAAACCCGCCCCATCTCCTTGCTCTTTTCCAGCACGGATTCCTCAAGCGGCGTAGCAGCGCCCTGCGGTGTCAGCGTGATCACGCCGCCCGGATGACGAATTTGCACATGACAGTTAATGCCATATTGAATGGTGGCTTCGAGCAGATTTTTCGCCAGCTGATGCTGATCCGAACAGCTGATACTGCTGCGCATGAATTCCATCAACACGCCGCTGTCATTCATGTTCGACAGGAAGCCAATCGCTGTTTTTTGTAACATCTGCGTCTCGCCCGCGAGACGTTCACGCTCGATACAAGCGTCAATGGCAAGACTTACTTTACGCGCCAGTATTTCCGCGTCAAAGGGCTTGACGATAAAATCATTCGCGCCGCAATCAAAGGCTTCAACCCGTTCCTCAAGCGTATCGTGTGACGAAACAAAAATAATAGGAAAACTTTCTGATTCGCGCAGCCGTCGACAGGTTTCATAGCCGCCTATACCCGGCATTTCGATATCCAGCAAAACCAGTTGCGGCGGAATATGTGCAACACTCAGCAAGGCAGATTCACCGCTATCCGCCTCTTCGACCTCAAATTCATCTTCCAGCGCAAAACGCAACATCTCGCGACTGACCAGGTCATCATCCACGATCAACACACGATGCCTGGCTGACTGTCGATTGGAATTACTCATGCACTATCCTTTAAAATTAAGTTATTAAAGCCGAGCCGCAATCACAATGGCCAGTGCGGCTTCAAATTCAGAGAGTTGCGCCTCACCCGCCGGCACTGATTCGCGATACACCTGTTCGAGTACGTCCGCCGCAACACTCAATTCATCGGCGCCTATCGTACCTGCAGATCCTTTGATCGTGTGCACCAATCGACGCGCCGCATCAAAATCCTCCACCGCCAGCGCCTCACGCAACGCGCGGGGAACACCGGCTGCCTGCTGACAAAACAGACCATGCAAGCGCCGATAGGCCGCAACATTGCCACGCATACGCTTTATCACAGGCGCCACATTAACACCGGGAAAATCCGGAAGTTCACTTTCATCAGCGACGACTGGCGAGACTAAAAGCGGTACAGACACAATCGGCTTTACCGGCACAATCGAGCGCAACAGCGCCGAATACAATTGCTCAGGCACAACGGGCTTAGACAGATGATCGTTCATCCCCGCCTGCCTGCAACGATCCTTATCAATTTGATCGACATTGGCAGTCAGCGCAATGACCGGCATATCTTTGTACGCCGGATTACCGCGCAGCAACTTACACGCAGTCAGACCATCCATCACCGGCATTTGCAGATCCATCAACACGACATCATAATGTGATCGTGCCAGCTGATCCAGTGCATCCTGACCGTTTACAGCCAGATCAACCTGCAAGCCGACCTCCGTCAGCATCTCGCTCATCACCTGCTGATTAAAGGCATTATCTTCGACCAGCAAGACGCGAGAACCACGCAGACTCGCCATTTTCCGTTCGAGTTGTTCACGCGAGTGAGCCTGTCCCACCGGTTCACCGGAATGCCGGGAATCGAGTGCAAACTGCGCCGTAAAATAAAAGGTACTGCCAAGCCCGGGCTCACTTTCCACCCAGATCCGCCCGCCCATCTGTTCAACCAGACCGCGACAGATCGACAAACCCAAACCGGTTCCGCCAAAACGGCGCGTTGTCGAAGAATCGGCCTGCGAGAAAGGCCTGAATAACAACGCAATTTGCGCCGGTGAAATCCCGATGCCGCTGTCCTGCACGGCAAATTGCAGTTCAACGGCTGGACCGGATGACGCACCCGACTGACAACGGATGTGGATGCTGCCCTGAGTTGAAAACTTGATCGCATTACTGCACAGATTGAGCAATATCTGCTGTAATCGCATCGGGTCGCCCCGCAGCGGATACTGATCGATCCCCTCTTCAAGATCAACATTGATCGTCAAGCCCTTATCTGCGGCCAGAACGCCAACCTGATCAGTGACATTTTTCACGAGCCGGCTAATCCTGACTGGAATAGATTCAAGTCTAAGCTGCCCTGCCTCAATCTTCGACAGATCGAGCACTTCATTAATAATATGAAGCAGGGACTGCGCAGCACTACCGGCCTTAGTCAAATAATCTTTCTGCTTTTCGTCCAAGTCGGTGCGCAAACAAAGCCCGTTAAAGCCGATAATCGCATTCATCGGCGTACGAATTTCATGGCTCATATTGGCCAGAAAGTCACTCTTGGCTTTATTCGCCGCTTCAGCCTGCGTCTTAGCCTCGAACATTTCACTGGTGCGCTTTGACACCAGCGCTTCCAGGTCGCGGCGGTAGACTTCCAGCTCTTCATCCATCAGTTTTTTCTGGGTGATGTCCTTCTGGATGGCAACATAATGGGTGATTTCCCCGTCAGGCTGCCGGATCGCCGATACGATCGCAAAATCGGTGTAGTCCTCACCGTTTTTACGCCGGTTGATAAACTCCCCCTGCCAGACTTCCCCTCGTTGCAACGTCTTCCACAAGTCTGCATAAACTTCAGGCCGGGTGAGACCGGACTTGAAAAATCCAGTCTTGCGGCCGATGGCCTCGCTTGCGCTATAGCCTGTGATCGCAGTAAACGCAGCATTGACATACTCAATCACGCCGGATGTATCGCAAATCACGTTGCTGTTTGGACTTTGCTCTACGGCCTGAGAGAGTTTACGCAACTGCGCTTCATCCTGTTTACGCTGACTGATATCGTGTAAAAATGAAAAGCAGCGCCCTCCTTCCGCTTCAATATAAGTAACATTGATCTCAACCGGCCAGATGTGACCACTCCAGGTTTTATGCTGCGTCTCAAAACGGGCGTGCCCCTGCTCAGCTAGCCCTTTTAGCACATGGGCGACATCAGCCGCTGTCATCTTCGCTTCCAGATCGCAGATATTCATCGTTACCAGTTCATCTGCGCTGTAGCCTGACAGACAGGCATAGGCATCATTCGTTTCCAGTATGCGTCCTTGCATGTCCACGACCAGAAAACCATCCTTGGAAGTTTCGATCACGGCGCGATACTGCAACTCGTGCTGGCGGATCTGCTCGAAATTAAGCTCATTGAATTGAAGCTGCATCTTACGCAGCGCCAGCATATTGCGCACGCGTGCGGTGAATTCAATGGCATCGAGCGGCTTATTGATAAAATCGTTAGCGTGTAACTCGAGTGCCCGCAACTTGACTTCACGCTCAATGGCGGCTGACACCATGATGACCGGTACAAGAAGATGTTGAGGGAGTGCGCGAAACCGTTTGATGAACTCCAGCCCGTCAAGCACAGGCATCATGTAATCGACCAGCAACAAATCGGGGGCATTGGATTCGCACCAGATAAGGGCTTGCATCGCATCCGTGAATCCCACAGGACATACCCCATCTATCTTTAACAACAGCTGAACAACCAGCGACAGATTGATCGCATTGTCATCGACAACTAAAACCGTAAATTGCATATCCAGTCACTTTTAATTAGGCGCGAGGTATTCACACTACCACCGGCGCTGACTTATTGCATTAATGCCGTCAGCTGGTGCAGTTGAGATCTTATCTCCGTATTCATTGTCTATAACGCGTTTCAGAACGCTTGAACTTCTCGCGCGGATGCTAACAAGCAAATCGTCATCTGCATAAGTGATATTATGTATATATTTTTGATAAAATGTGAAAGGTAGTGTTGCATTATCCCCATGAAAAATCATTACACTCCCTTCATTACCAACTGCAAAAAGGCTGATCATGGCTCATAACAGGCAGACTCCAAAGACATTTTGCACGACACGCGAGGCGGCAGAACTCCTTTCCGTCTCGCTGCGCACAGCACAACTCTGGAGCGAGAGCGGCCTGCTCGAAGCATGGAAAACGGATGGCGGTCACCGGCGCATTTCTCGGCTGTCAATCGAAAGGTTGCTGGCCAAACCGAGCGTCAGACAACTCGACAACACAAACAAAACGCCTGAAGCGTTAAAAATACTCGTGGTAGAAGACGATCCGGTCTTGCGTCGCCTCTATGAAATCAATATACAGCGCTGGCCGATACCCATCCTGTTCACTTCGGCTAATGACGGATATGAGGCGCTGATCCGCATAGGGAACGACAAACCAGACCTGCTCATTACCGACTTGCAGATGCCAGGGATGGACGGATTTCGCATGCTAAACAGGCTTTGCAATATCGCCGAACTCGCCGACATGCAGATTATTGCCGTCAGTGGACTCGATCACGCTGCGATCAGCGCACACGGCGGAATACCGCATGGCATATCGCTGTTGTCTAAACCCGTCCCGTTTAGCCATTTACTCGCGATCGCTGAAAAAACAGCCCAAATAAAATTACTCAAAGCGCGGGAGGCAGCATGAAAAAAGTCTTACTCGTCGACGATCACGCCGACATCCGTCGCCTTGTCCGCATTACACTGGGACAAAATTTTGATATTTTTGAAGCTGAAGATGGCGCAACGGCGCTGCAGCTCGCCTTAAAAATCATCCCCGATCTGATTGTGCTCGATGTCATGATGGCTGGCGCTCTGGATGGACTTCAGGTGCTGGACGCAATCAAGAGCACGCCTCAACTGCAGCATACCCATGTCATCATGGTCACCGCGCGCGGTCAGGTGAGCGACTATGAAGATGGTATGCAACGCGGCGCGGACGCCTACTTCATCAAACCGTTCAGCCCGCTCGCCCTGGTTGCTGCCATCAAAAAACAACTCAGCCGGTAAATCCCGATGAGCACACGAACCCCGCAAAAGCGCCAACAATTCTTTCCCGCTTCCGAAAGATCAAAAACATGATCAAAAAATTTTCAGTCTCGCGCGGCGCTTCGGTGTTCTTCAGTGTGTTGCGCAGCACCCGGCATCCCTGTTTGGGGGATGTCCGGGCACTTTAAAGACAACTTCAATGAGGATGTACTCAGCGAACCTTTAGGACACATCACATGAAAAAAATTATGATCGTCGATGATCAACCGATCATCCGAAAAATGATCCTGATCGCACTGCAAGATAAACGTTTTGTTCTGACCGAAGCCTGCGATGGGGATAGCGCCTATCAGTTGATACTGAAGGACAAGCCGGATGGCATTGTGCTCGATGTCATGATGCCGGGCCAACTCAATGGTTTTCAGTTATGTGAACGCATCAAGCAGTCGCCTGAGCTGTCCGGCATCCACGTTGTGCTGGTCACCGCCTGCGGCCAGATTGCTGATCAGGAATTTGGCCGCGCACTCGGTGCGGATGCCTACTTTGTCAAACCCTTTAGCCCGGTGGCGCTCGCAACGTACATGAAGGAAGCGCTGCTCAAGCCGGAGGAACAGTGATGAACAAACGTCCGCGCTATATCACACTGATCGAAGCGGAAGCCGGCATGGAACTGGCAGCCCCGTTGAGCACCATCAGCCATGGCATTCTCAATCTGACGTTGCCGGCAGGCCATATTCTGACGCACAACAGTCTGCAACAACTTTACGCTCACAAGGCGGAATTCATGTTTATCGTGGAACCGGAAGACCGTGCAAGTGAACAGATTGCCATTGAAGCGGCCGAGACGGCTCATCGCGTCATGGAAATTTTCGCCGGTGCTGATTTATCGGATCCTGCCATGGCGACCCTTTTCAACCAAATTCTTATTTTTCACAGCAAATGAACCTCGCCCATTCTATCTGCCAAGATGAAGTCATCAGACTGTGCCAGCAGCTGCCAAGCTTCCCTTTAATCATTAGCAAAATTCTGTCCGCCGTCAATGATACGGACGCCAATTTAAATGAACTGGTCAGTTACATCGAGCAGGATCCGGTCATCGCAGCCCGCGTGCTATCACTTGCCAACAGAGCGGGCAGCCGAACGCGCAATCTGTCTGAGATTATGGATCTGTATACAGCCATTTCATTAATTGGTGTGGGAAACATCCGTGAAATGACACTAGTCAGCAGTATCACCGGTTTTGCTGCCGATAGTCTGAGCGTCCAGATTCCAGAAAGGTTTTGGCGACATTGCGTAGCCGTTTCAGTCTGCACGCAAGAACTGGCCCGCCAGATTGATATGAGCCGAATCACCTCGGAAGCAGCGCTGGTCGCAGGACTGCTGCACGATATCGGCAAGCTTTGGCTGTACAGCTTCCGACCCGAAGCTTATCAGGAGGTCTGGTTAGAGGCTCGCCGACGTCAGGTGGGCATAGAGGATGCCGAGCAAGCCGCGTTCGGCGTCGATCACGCCGTTATCGGTGCCTGGATCACTCAATACTGGGGCCTGCCCGATAGCATTAGCCATGCCATCAAACATCACCATGCACCGGGGCTTCATTGCAGCGACCCGCTGGTGGCCTTATTGCACGTAGGCGAAGTGATGACCAATGCGCTGGATTTGGGTGGCGCTCAGGGAAGTCGTGTGACGTTTATTTCAACGGGTGCATGCGAAAAACTGGGGCTAATCTGGGGCTGCGAAGCACGTCCGGATTTTATATCCTTGTTCGGCAGAATCACGGCGCGCGCGCACCATGCCAGTATGCTTTTTTCATAACAGTCGCGTACAGGCTCAGGCAGATTGCCAAAACTTCAGCATGACTACGGCTGCAATCATGGGCTGCCGGTGACGCAGCAATGCCAGATGTTGCACCCTTGCCGTCTGCCCAAACTTGTTTAGGCAGACGAGCTGGCTGAGGTGCCGGATTGCCTTTAAAGCACCCATTCTCGGGTGCCAGCATGATCAAGCGTGAAGGGGTGGCTGCGGGGCTGCCCCAACGATTTTGATGGTGCTGCGAAACTTTAAATTTTATGCTTGTATATTGATAATATTGCCGATTGATTGGCCGCTGGTGTTAACGGTGGGGGCTGATTGTGCGGTGACGGCATTTTGCGCGGCATCATCTTTGTCGCCGTCATTCTCAATTTCTTTAGCATGTGTGATGGCACTTTGCGGTTGTACGCTGAAGTTTGTCGCTGAGTGTACGGAGCTGATTTGCATAATAATCACCTTGTTGTAAGTAACGTAAAAAAAGGCCTTTCATCGCTGAGCAAAGGCGAAATAATGATACTACATTTTTCGTTGTTATTTAGTTATTTTTTTGGGTTGCCAAGATTGGCTTGCATCCAGATTTTTGCAATGCTAAAGGATCCATCCCGGCTGCTAGAATAAGCTAAAGGTTTTAAACCCTGCAGAGCAGGTCTAATTTTTGCTCAGAGGTCCGGAACAAAACAGCATGAAGCGATAATAACAAAATGCAGGATAAATTATGGAACAGAAAAATTTAAGCGTGGCGCTATATGGTCAGTTGCTTTGCATGTTCAATTTGATTATTTACACTTGTGTAAATATCTTCAGATTTGCCAGGGTCAATGCCTAATAATTCCCACTCTTGCTGGCCAATCCTTTTTTCCAGATTAGTTGCACCAAATGACGGAAGTAATTTTTCAGCCAATGTTATGAGGACTGCTAGGGTATTATCGATGCTGTCTTTATTGTGAAAAAAATCTGATAAATGGTGGTTGCGTAATGCCGAGACAATATTATTTTCAAGTCCCCAGTTGAGTGCCAATTGTGCACTGAGTTCGCAGTGGGTTATCCCCAGTAAATTTTGCTCAATTTCAAGCGTAGAAATAGTGCTGTGTTCCTGGCAAATTTGTTCATGTAATTGGTCGCTGAGTTTAGTGTCCAGATAAGACAATACCAAATAACCAATATCATGCAAAAGACCCGCTAAAAAAATTTGATCATCGTCAGGTCTCGATTGCTCAGGCATAAACTGTGCGATGGCGCGCATAGATAGCGCCACGGTCAGGCTGTGCAGCCACAGTTCTGTCACATTTAATTTACTCTGCGGCATCTGAGTCAGCGCCGAGATAGCTGCAATTCCAATGGCAATGGATTTTACTCTGCTCATGCCGAGTAACATTGCAGCACCATTGATAGAGGAGGTCTTTCTTGACGAACTTAATAATGGTGAGTTGGCCAACCCAATAATTTTTGCGGATAGCTGGGGATCTTGCTCAATTAGTTTGAGTAAAGCGGATTCTCCATCGAATGTTTCAATCTTTAAACTAAGCAGTTTTTGCGCAATTGTCGGCATGGCCGGCAGGGTATCAATTTTTTCAAGGCGGCGTTTCAGCATGATGATATTTTTAAATGGAAATCTCTATATATAATACGGCGCGCTCACAAAAAAAGTGCAATATTTTGAGAGGGAAATATTGCATGGGAATAGTTACTCATATTAAGTATCGCTGACCGCGGTTAATCGGTAATAATATTTTTCTGTATTCTGGCGTTGCTTGTTTTACAGATCATTAATCAGGATGCGGGTTTATTTCAAGCATCCGTTGCAAAAAATCAGTTGAGAATGGCCAGTCAGAGGTAGATTCGATATTGAAGATACCATCCTGTGATTTTGATAAGTCGACAATTTCTGGATGAATATATTCACTGCTTCGAGTCGAATAAAATACCGTGATACGTGGCGTTAGTAGACTTTTAGGGGTCTGTTCAATGACGATGCCGAGTCGACCGGAATTTAGTGTTACTAATGACCCTACGGGATAGATACCGATCGTTTTGATAAAGGCATGGAAAATGAGTACATCATAGTTTCCGTCTTTCCATTCAGCCATTTTTCGAATGGCAATGGCCGGTTCCCAAGCCTTTTTGTAACAGCGATCAGCAGTAATGGCATCGTACACATCACAAATTGCCGCCATACGAGAAAACAGTGAAATAGTATCACCTGACAACTGCTTTGGGTAGCCACTGCCATCCAGTCGCTCATGGTGATGCAAGCATACATCCAGTGTAATTTCGCTAATTTCCGAAGATTGTGACAGAATATTCCAACCCAATTGCGGGTGTTCTTTCATAACTTCAAATTCACAATCACTCAGATGTGATGGCTTGTTCAGTATATTTTCCGGGATTAATGATTTGCCAATATCATGCAATAACCCAGCCATTCCCGCTTCGTTTAAGCTGGCCCCTTCCAAGCCCAGTTTTCGTCCTAATGAAAGCATTAGGGCGCAGACGGAAATTGAATGAAGATAGGTATAGTCATCCTTATTTTTTATGCGTAACAGGCTTAGCAGCGCAGAGTCATTGCGCAGCATTGACTGGTTTATTTCATCGACTAATGACTCTACATTTTCCAGATTGAGCATCCGTCCCATACGCGCGTTTTGAAACATGGAAATGACTTCTTTTTTTGCTTTAGCGTGTATGATTCGTGCGCGATCAATTTCATCGTGAAGACTTATCTGGTGATTTTCGGTATGGCTCTGAGTTTTACTTGCGAGGAGCAAGGTTTCTTCTACCTTAAGATTTTCAATGTCTTCGCTGGCAGTATTTACTTCAGGTGCAACATCAATACCCTTTCGGGTGTTAATCCATACTTCACGGACGGCGCTTCTGTGCAACATGTGCAGTATTTTCGAGTCTTTTACCTCGAACGAGCTTTTCCAAAATGGATGGTCCATCCAGCCTCCGCACATTTCTTCAATATGCATACCTAGCTTCACATCATCTACGCTAATTTTTTTCAGCATTTTTATCCTAGTGCCCGATATTCGTGTTGACTATGCTATCAGAGGACAAATCTCCCGAGTGTGGGCTGTTGTCGTCAAAACAGTCATGACGCCAGCAGCACGGACTATCGCAAAACTTTGACTTGGCTGTGCCATAACAAGGTGATGCTCCGTCTGCTAGCTGAATCTCTCTGATCAGCGAAGCCTGATCTTTGAAGGTGCTGCGTACTTCATTTTTGTTCATGGCAAATCTCTGTGTGTACATTTAATTATGACTGGTCGATTTCATGATGCACTGCAGCTCACCAATGGAGTCGTCTATATGATCGTTAAAATTTGCTGTATAGAGATAATCGCCTGGTGTATCTTCCGTTGTATCGTATATTATTTCAGCTCTGTCCCCGGCTAGTATTGATGCCAGGGAGTGTAATTTTTCGACGGTACAAACTGACAGCTGTTTGGCCTGTGGAGGGAAACTATTCTTGACGTAATCCAACTCCATCGCTAACTTGGTCAGATTTACAGCTAGCTCAAAGGTGTTTTGGCTCATGATTTATGCTCCAATTGGCTGGGGTATTTCATCGGGGGGCGCTCATTTTTGGCTTATGCGGTTACCGAGCTTGTCGTTACAGCCTGAAACGGCTCGCAGCGGATTCAAATCGGCGCGCTAACTGCTCAATATGCAAAATTCCCTCCGTGCTCTGCACGATGTGGCTATGATTTTGTTCTGCCAGCAGCGCTATGTGTTCAATATGTCGTGTGATTTCTAAGCTGGTTTGATTCTGCTCATGTATGGATGAGGCGATTTCATCGACGCCACTGCTTGTCGCATTCACCGATGTTCCTGCATTGTCAAGTACGCCGGTTACCTGATCAATATGTTGCAAGGTGGTATGCAGCGAGGCGAGGCTGGATTTGATGGATCCTTCCGCACGTGCCGATTTTTCGCCTAATGCAGCGATTACGCTGTCAATTTTCTGTGCCGAGCCAGCGGATTTTTCTGCCAGTTTGCGCACTTCATTGGCGACTACGGCGAACCCGCGTCCTTGCTCTCCTGCTCGTGCGGCCTCAATGGCCGCATTGAGTGCCAATAAATTCGTTTGTTCCGCGATGTCTTTGACTTGTTGTGCCATGTCGGCAATGGTGCGGGTGCTCTGCACGAACTCATCTACCGACACGGCAATTTGCCGGACTGTTTTTTCGACGACCTGTACTTCCCTTATCATATTAATTGCATTTTCATTTCCTGCGCGGGTGTATGTCAGGCTTTCTTCTGACATCATGCGTACCTCATCAGTGCGGTGTGCAACGGAGTCGATTCTTGACGACATGTGCTTAATGGCAATGACGGTTGCGCTTGCAGCTTCGCTCTGCATTAAGGAGTCACTGCAGATATGTCCTGAGGTGGCTGTCAGTTGTGCTGCGGTTCTGCATACGTCTTGTGCGCCAGTTTGAACCTGCCTCAGTGTGTCTGACAGGCTATCAATCAGCGAATCGAATGCCTTGGAGGTTTGTCCGATTTCATCGTTGCTGCTGACGGGGGCGCGTAACGTCAGGTCCCCTGTGGCTTGTATTTTAAGCATGATATTTCGCAGATCACGCGCTGGCTGGGTTAGGTATTTGATCACGCTGCCCACGACAAAGAACAGCATCAGCTGAATAATGAGTTGTGTGCTCCACAGCGCAATATTGAGTTGTTTAATGAGCGCATATTCCTTGGAGACATCGGCAACGATGCTGACGGCACCGGTAACGTCTCCCTCGCGAACCTTGTGGCATTGCAGGCAATTGATCCCGCCGTAATTTTTGCGGGCTGAAAAGGGAACGACCATGCGAAAGGTTGTGCGTTCGCCCTGAGGATTAAATTTTCCAGTTTGAATGCCGAACCCGCCTAGTGCTCTGAAATCCATCGTGTCTTGAGGTTGTTCAAAAGGCTGTCCGGCGCCAAATTGTTCTTCAACGGGTTTGCCGCGTATCACCCTTAGCTCCGCAATATTCAGACTCTTGTCCTGTCTCGCATCTTCAATGGTCTGTTTGCGTCTGGCTGGATCTGAAATTGAGCCGTTCAGCATCAGTGTATTGATTTGGGTGAATGACAGCTCTGCTGACAAGGCCGTTTTTTGCGTGACTTCATCGAGCATTCTCTCTTCAAACCATTTTACGGTGAGGTGTTGTCCGAAAAGCAGTACCGACATTAAGATCAATTGCAATGGGATTTGCAATTTGTTTTTAAGAGAAAGGTTGTTCCACCACTTTTTCATAACACCCCCGAGATTTCGTAAATGGTATCATAAATATCAGATGCGAATTGATTTTATCAGTCCTGTATCAATTTTATCAAAATGCCAGTAGAATAATCAAGTCGTAAGTGCTGAGCGTTGCTTAGTGAGCGTTGTGGCGGTGTTTTCAACGCCCGGCGGTGTAGGGTGATTTAAATGAGGCTGTGCAGGTTAGGTCATGCAAGCGGCTGCAAGTAACGCGGCTTGGGAATAGATGCCGGAGCCGTGGCGCGATCTCGACTAGGTTCGCTTTTGGACGTGTTTTGTTTCAGATTTGTTTGTTGCCGCTGGGATGTAAGGGGGGGAATGACATCGTTGTGGCGGTTATTACTTAACGGGGATCTTGATGAAAAATAAAGTGGTGCCAACAAGCGTGGAGCGAGTTCTGCAAGATAACGACTTGATTGTTTCCCGTACTGATTTGAAAGGCATTATCACATATGGTAATAATGCCTTTATCAAATTTTCCGGGTTTGCGCGAGAAGAGCTGATGGGGGTGCAGCATAATTGTGTGCGTCATCCTGATATGCCGCGTGCCGTTTTTAAGTTGCTGTGGGACACCTTAGCGCAAGGCCGCGAAGTTAACGCTTATGTGAAGAATATGTCGAAAGACGGTAGCTTTTACTGGGTTTTGGCAAACGTTACCTGCGATTTTGATGAGAGTGGCCGTGTGTCAGGATATTACTCTGTCAGGCGCCGCCCGAGTCCGGTTGCCGTATCTGCCGTATCCGCGTTGTATCGCACCCTGTTGGAGGCAGAGCGGAATGCCGGTACGCGCGATGCGATGGATGCATCGACCAGGATTTTAGTTGATGCAATCGGCAGTCAGGGTTTTAAGAGTTATGAGGAATTCATATTTAGTATCATCAAGTTAGATCGTACAAGATAACCTGTCAAGCTGATCGAGCTGAGTGTGTCCGTTAACGAATGAGGTGGTTTATGAAATCGATTGTTACTGTATGGTCAGGCTTTAGTGTGCAATTGCGTTTGCAAATTGCACTGCAAATAATACTGTTTATCGTGCTGACTGGAATTCTCTTCGTGTTAAGTGTTCATGAAGATGAGGTGCTGGAAGATTTTCTCGGGCAATCCACGCAGGAGGCTTCGGATGGCGTTCTTAACGGCCTGAATTTGATGATGGTCGGTGGCACTATTTCCGACCCGGCTATGCGAGCACTGTTTGTCAATAAAATGAAGGATTCAGAGGGCATCGTTGATCTGCGGGTAATGCGCGGCAAGCCGGTGCAGGATCAATTTGGGCCCGGTCTTGAGCAGGAGCAGCCGCGTGATGAACTCGATCGTCAGGTATTGACCTCGGGGATGAAAAGCACGACGCGTTATGTCGAAGGCGATAAGACGATCTTGCGGGTCGTATTCCCGTTTATTGCCAAAAAAGAATTTCGCGGAACAAACTGCTTGAGCTGTCATCAGGTTCAAGAGGGGGTGGTGAATGGCGCGCTTGATCTGCGCCTGGATATAACAAGTAAACTGGCCAACAGCAGCCGTTTTATGATGATCGTGTCCGGCGTGTTTATTGCCTTGCAAGTGCTGCTGTTCTTTATTTTGCGCTGGCTTCTGGCGAGGAATCTGCGTCCGCTGATGAGTTTGCAGCAAGAAATGCGAATTGTTTCAGAAACGGGAGGATTTGGCAGAAGGCTTGATGTTCATGTCGGGTTATCTCCTGAGCTGCGTGATATTTCTGTTTCATTCAATGAAGTGCTTGATTCTGTTGAGGCCGTATTCCGCGAGTTGCAGGCTTCTGCCGGTGCAATGAAGGCTGGGGTTACCTATCGGATTCCGCTGGCGGGAGGCATGCGCGGTCAGGCGCGGACGGTGCTGCTAGCTACAGAGGATGCATTCAATGAACTGAGCTCTCAGACGCTGGCATTGGCTTCCGTTATGAGCGCGATTCAAAGCGGTGATTTTGCAACGCGTATGCCGGATGGCGCGAATGCCGAATTAGTGTCGAACGTTAATTCGGCGATGCAGGCGATGCAGGCGATGCTGGGTGATGTGGGCGGCGTGATGAACGGCGTATCGCAAGGCGATCTGACTGGCCGTGTGAGAGCGGAAGGACGCGGTGATCTTGCCCGACTGAAAGAGGCAATC
>Ga0154338_104_pt1 | contig 218192 bp, 182 predicted proteins | sample RifGroA2_FD_115866 | JGI IMG/M metagenome (GOLD analysis project Ga0154338, IMG submission 115866) | Gallionellales bacterium GWA2_54_124 | reverse complement strand
GCCTTGGGCGTTGGAAATTTGAAGGGACCTGCTCCTAGTACGAGAGGACCGGAGTGGACAGATCTCTGGTGTACCGGTTATCACGCCAGTGGTATTGCCGGGTAGCTAAATCTGGAAGAGATAACCGCTGAAAGCATCTAAGCGGGAAACTCGCCTTGAGATAAGATTTCCCTAGGCTTTAAGCCTTCTAAAGAGTCGTTCGAGACCAGGACGTTGATAGGTTGGGTGTGGAAGCGCAGTAATGCGTTAAGCTAACCAATACTAATTGCTCGTGAGGCTTGATCCTATAACATTAAGTATGATTGAGAAATCGATCTTATATATGTAACGCAAGTACAATCAAAGACTTACTTTACTTCTTCCAGATAATGTTTCTTGAAACCATGTATAATGGCGGCAAGAAACAACAAACACAGTGACTTGCAGAGCACCGCAAGACACTTACCAGTTTGTCTGACGACCATAGCGAGTTGGTCCCACTCCTTCCCATCCCGAACAGGACAGTGAAACGACTCCGCGCCAATGATAGTGTGGATTACCCATGTGAAAGTAGGTCATCGTCAGACTCCTTATAAACACTAAGCCCTCGAAAGAGGGCTTTTGTGTAAAGCAGCACTCAGTACTAACCATTTTGATGATTTATTAAGTCAAAACGGGTCGTTAGCTCAGCTGGTAGAGCAGCGGACTCTTAATCCGTTTGTCGCAGGTTCGATCCCCGCACGACCCACCAAATAAACTAAGCCTTGCAGAAATGCAAGGCTTTTTTATTTTCTGCGGAACGTAGCCAAAACCTAACCATTAGAGCCTCACCGCATCTGGAATCAGGCAGTGATCGGGTCGGTGCGCTGGATTTTCAGCTGTCTCCGACTGAGTATATTCCCCGCTTGGGCAACCATGCTTCCCCTGAGGCGCTTATGGAAGCGGCCCAAAGTGTGCAGGAAGGATTACCTATCAGCAAAGCCATGGATCATGCGTTACAGCATAGCACCTCGATTGGTGGTGCGCGCCCGAAAGTCATGATCGAGACAGGCAAGATGAAGCGAAACGAGATGGATAGAAAATTACTCATGGGCAGGCAGTTCTTGAATCCATCCATTTCATGGTGAGTGAGCTAAAATTGCGCTGCTGTCGAGCTGCATGAGGTCGCAGCGGATTCCTTTAAGCAGGCCATGCCTGTGATGTGTGTAATATGCGAATAATCTCAATTCGTTTGGCTTTTGGGCGAACCCGATAGATCACTACAAAATTTGTCCTTGCAATAACTAACTCGCGAGTGCCTTTTTTTCGCCCAACGTGGCCTATTTCTGGATGCGCAACAAGATGGTTAACTTGCGCCTCGATGCGACTATCTTGTTCAATACCCGCCCTTGGATTTTCTTCTGCGATGTAATCAATCAGCTCATCCCTGTTCGCAATTGCCTTGGGTAGCCATGCAATTATCATGCAGCAGCCTCAAGGCGTTTTTCCAACGCCCGGCGCTTGGCTGCAAAGTGTTGTTGAGCTTCTTCATTAGAAACCCATTTCGTGTTTGGATCGTCGGCTTCTTTGATGCCATCAGCTATCTGCGACCGGAACCATGTGTCATAGGCCGCGGCCTCGTGAGCGTGCTTCAACCGTTCGGCAGAGTCTGGGCGCGACTGGCGCATAACATCGTCCCTGCTGAAGTTGCTGGCATCGAGACTATCTAGCCTAAAAATTCGCAGCTCATTGGTGACGTAACCCATGCAGGCATCGAGACTTCGCCACTTGCGCGGCTTGTCTGTTCTTTGTGTTCCTAGCAGCTTCTCGGTCAACCCCAGCTTGAGCATGATTGACCAACCACCGGGTTGGCCGATTATGGACGCGCCTCGAATGGCGCAAGCCTCTACCATTTTTCGAGCTAAAGCAGTGTCTATCGTATTGCTCATGAAATCCTCGCGCTGGTGATTAAAATTTAACTGTTACTATTATGTTTTTTATCTATTAAAAATGCAATTATGTATTTGAATAAAATTTGAGGTGCTGCATGTCAGCCGCGCCGAACGCGGGGCGTTTGCGGCAAAATTTTGGTAAGGTAAGCTCATCGCCGTCATTCGTGCTCGTGTCTCGAAACGTAGTCCGTGTATCGTTCTCTCGCATCAGTTTCTCGACTCGCGGCTTGGATGCCGGGCAATCCACGGGGAGCTGGTCGAGGTGCGTTGGGTACACGAGTCAGACCTGAGACCTTTCAATCGGCCGGTTCACGAAATCGTTTTATCTAGCTACTTTGGTCTATAGATATGAGTCTTGTGGAATGTATAATCGGCGTCACTCTGATCACCGTGTTGTTTTATGAAAATTAAAGGCATGATCCTTGCCGCTGGCAAGGGCACCCGTGTTCGACCGCTAACTCAGGACCTGCCCAAGCCGATGATTCCGATCCTCGGCAAGCCGGTGATGGAATACCTGATCGAACATCTGGCGAAGTATAACGTCGATGAAATCATGGTCAATGTGGCCCACAAGCACTGGAAAATCGAAAATTATTTCGACAATGGCAGTCGCTGGGGTGTTCAGATCGGCTATTCATACGAAGGGGTGTACGATCACGGCGAGATTACCGCGCAGCCGCTGGGCTCTGCCGGCGGTATGCGCAAGATTCAGGATTTTGGCGGATTTTTCGATACCACGACGATCGTGATTTGCGGTGATGCGCTGATTGATCTGGATATCGGTGCGGCGGTTTTTGAGCACAAGGCCAAGGGGGCGATGGTCAGCGTCGTTACGCTTGAAGTTCCTAACAGCGAAGTCGGTAACTACGGTGTGGTTGAAACAGATGGGGATGGTCGCATCATTTCCTTTCAGGAAAAGCCTGCGCCTGAGATGGCCCGCTCGAATTTTGCCAGCACCGGGATCTATATTTTTGAGCCCGAGGCGCTCGATCTGATTCCGCAGGGCAAGGTCTTTGATATTGGCAGTCAATTGTTTCCGATGCTGGTTGAGAGGGGTATTCCATTTTATGCGCAAAAGCGCTTTTTCAACTGGATTGATATCGGCCAGGTGTCGGATTACTGGACGGTTCTGCAGCGCGTGCTCAGGGGAGAATTACCCCATATGCAAATGCCGGGCACACAAGTCAAGCCGGGGGTCTGGGTGGGTATTAACACCCGTATTGACTGGGGTAGCGTGGAAATTTCCGGTCCTGTGTATATCGATTCGGGTGTCTGCATTGAGGCGGGTGCAAAAATTGCCGGCCCGGCTTGGATTTCTCACGGCTCCCATATTTGCCGGGACGCGCAGGTGCTACGAAGCATTCTGCTCAATTACACGCGTATCAGCGCCGGCATGATTTTTGATCAGACCATCGTGTCGCCAACATACTATTTCGACCATTGCAGCGGCGAGACTTACTATCTGGGCGACGAAGGCACGGATTTGCGCTGGGGAGATGCGCGAGGCCGGCGTTGTAACTGAGGTGCCGGGCGTTGAGGTTACTCCGGGTGCTGCGGTTTTCGGGTTAATTCATTGACTAAAATGTTGCTTCGAATCAGAATCCGGACCTGAGTGCATCTTGCACTGGCAGGAAGAAATTTAGGGGGCAGGTGCAGGAATGGATCTCCGCCGTCTCTGCCAAGCCTCTCGCAGCCTTAAACTTTGAAATTATATCTATGAAAATTGCTATCGCCGGTACAGGTTACGTTGGGCTCTCCAACGCGATTTTGCTTTCCCAACATAATGAAGTGGTGGCTATCGATATCGTCCCTGAAAAGGTTGAGATGCTCAACCGCAAACAGTCGCCTATCGAAGATGTTGAAATCGAGGATTACTTGCAGCACAGGACACTCAGCTTCAGGGCGACGCTGGATAAAGTGGATGCCTATAGCGGTGCCGATTACGTGATTATTGCGACGCCTACCGATTACGATCCTGAAACTAACTATTTCAATACAAAATCGATCGAGTCGGTCATCAAAGACGTGACCGCGATTAATCCGCAGGCCGTGATGATCATCAAGTCTACCGTGCCGGTGGGCTATACCGCCAAGCTAAAACAAACGACCGGTTGCGAAAACCTGATCTTTTCGCCTGAATTCCTGCGTGAAGGTCGCGCGCTGCACGACAACCTGCATCCCTCGCGCATCGTCATCGGCGAGCGTTCGAAGCGCGCCGAAATCTTCGCCGGTTTGCTCAAGCAGGGCGCCGTCAAACAGAATATCGACACGCTGTTCACGGACTCGACCGAAGCCGAGGCTATCAAACTGTTTGCCAATACCTATCTTGCAATGCGCGTAGCCTATTTCAACGAACTCGATACCTATGCTGCCACACACGGCCTGGATACCAAACAAGTCATTGATGGCGTCTGCCTTGACCCGCGCATAGGTGACCATTACAACAATCCATCATTTGGTTACGGCGGCTACTGTCTGCCTAAAGACACCAAGCAACTGCTGGCGAACTACAACGACGTGCCACAAAACATCATGCAAGCCATTGTGGATAGCAACACCACCCGCAAAGACTTTGTGGCAGCCCAGATTTTGAAGAAGCTGGATGCGGACGCATCGCTCAATTCTAAATCTTCGATCCGCAATCCTGGGGTTGTAGGTATCCACCGCCTGATCATGAAAGCCGGCTCAGATAACTTCAGGGCGTCGAGTATTCAGGGCATCATGAAGCGGATCAAGGCTAAGGGAATTGAAGTTATCGTCTATGAACCCGCACTGCACGAAGCCGAGTTTTTCCATTCGCGTGTCGTGAATGATCTGGCGCAATTTAAAAAAGAGGCAGGTGTGATCGTCGCCAACCGCATGAGTGCGGATTTGTCGGATGTGGAGGCTAAGGTTTATACCCGCGACTTGTTCGGCAGCGATTGATTTTCGCGCAGCGCTGTCCGGTGTTGCGCCGCACCAATGGCACATCTGCGCCGGTAATGGTCATAAAGTGACGATTGAACCGCGACAACTAACGGTATGCTCTGCTGCTGACTTCCTGTATTTCGGTAAAAATCGAACTGAGCCATATTTACCGTGCGGTGTCTTCATCAGCGAACGAACCTGATCGCTCATTAAATCCGTTCCACATCCCGGCGACTTGCTTTGCCTGCTCCTGACGACTTAGCTTTGCACGCTGTCTCGGCACAATATAGCAGTTAATAAGCTCTCCACCACAGCGGACAGGTTGGGCGTCAGTGCCTTAGCGACAATATCTTCATTTAACGTCAAATTCACCGCGCGCTTACGAACAGAACTGGTTTGTAATGTGGTCATGACAATCATACCTAAATTTGCTATGCGCATTGTATGTGCATAAAAATTCAAACGGGACGCGGCTTATAAAATTCGAGGGACTGACGCGGATAATTACGCTATTACCCGGATAAATAAGCTGAGGTTGCCAGGCTGTTTATGGAGGCCGGCATCTCTTCGCCCTATGAAGCGCCGGAAGCGGCCGAACTGAGTGTGAATACAGGTGCGGCGGATCTGGATTTATGCATTTTTCAGATTCTTGATCTGCTTTTGCAGCATGGTGTGGCAGGTTAATTTAGATATTATCGGGCGTATATAGACCTTTGGGTCTATATAAATCGATCTGTTTAGCCTATAGAATGCTCAGCCTCTACAAATTGCTGATCTTCACAACTACGCAAAAGACGATATGCGGTGAGATTACCTAAACACTTCCGTAATAATGATTTTATAAGGCGAGCGATGATTTTAGTAACCGGCAGTGCGGGATTTATCGGATCGAATTTTGTGTTGGACTGGTGCGCGCTGCACGATGAGCCGGTGTTGAGTCTGGATAAGCTCACCTATGCGGGAAATCTGGAAAATCTGGCCTCGCTTCAAGCTAATCTGCGCCATAGCTTTGTGCAGGGCGACATCGGCGATGCGGAACTGGTAGCTCGCCTGTTGTCGGAACATCGCCCCCGCGCAGTGATCAATTTCGCGGCGGAAAGCCATGTGGATCGCTCGATACACGGCCCGGAGGATTTCATTCAGACCAACATCGTCGGCACGTTTCATTTGCTGGAAGCCGTGCGCGCCTACTGGGGCGAATTGCCTGACGCCGAAAAATCCGCCTTCCGCTTTTTGCATGTGTCTACGGACGAAGTGTACGGCTCGCTGGCGAAAGACGAACCCGCGTTCACCGAAACGCACCGTTACGAACCCAATAGCCCCTATTCGGCCAGCAAGGCGGCCAGCGACCATCTGGTGCGCGCCTATCACCACACCTACGGTCTGCCGGTACTGACGACCAATTGTTCAAACAACTACGGCCCGTATCATTTCCCCGAAAAACTGATTCCGCTGCTGATCGTCAATGCCCTGGCTGGCAAAGCGCTGCCGGTGTACGGTGACGGCCAGCAGATCCGCGACTGGCTGTATGTGAAAGATCATTGCAGTGCGATCCGCTGCGTGCTGGAAAAGGGTCGTCTGGGCGAGGTGTACAACGTCGGCGGCTGGAACGAAAAAGCCAATCTCGACATTGTGCATATCGTCTGCGACCTGCTGGATGAACTGCGTCCACGTGCGGCCGTACAGCCCGCAATCTTCAATTTTCAATCCTCTTCATACCGCTCTTTGATCACTTTTGTGACGGATCGTCCCGGTCATGACCGCCGCTATGCGATCGATGCACGGAAAATTGAGCGCGAACTGGGCTGGAAGCCAGCTGAAACCTTTGAGACGGGCATACGCAAGACGGTGCAATGGTATCTCGATAATCAGGGCTGGGTGAGCAACGTGTTGTCGGGAAATTACCGCCAGTGGGTCGAAAAGCAATACGGGGAGTAGGAAGTGGTGAGTACAAAGTGGTGAGTGGTGAGTGGTAAGACAAACACGGTCAAGTCAGATGAAAATTCTTCTTTCAGGTAAAAACGGTCAGGTCGGCGTAACAAGAATGCTGAGCAAAGTTTTGGAGAGCAGGAAATAATGACGACAGCTCTGTTTTTTGTGATTGACGCTCGGGCGAATATAGACCTTTTGGCCTATATAAATCGATCTGTTTAGCCTATATACTGCCCCAGGATAAAAGCATAGGATTGAAAATCCTGTCAGTCTGTTATTGCGTAGCCCGTAGGGCTGTGGCAATCCAGAATTTTTCATTGGAATTCAATATTTTTAAAATAATGCCTTACGTAAGGCTGCATTAACGGACAACCATGAGCGAATTTCTGTTTACTTCCGAATCTGTATCCGAAGGCCATCCTGACAAAGTGTCAGATCAAATCTCCGATGCCATTCTGGACGCGATTCTAGCGCAAGACCCCTATGCGCGGGTAGCGGCAGAAACGCTGACCAATACCGGACTCGTGGTTCTGGCCGGTGAAATCACCACCACCGCCAATGTCGATTACATCCAGGTCGCGCGCAATACTATCAAACGCATCGGTTACGACAACACCGAATACGGCATCGATTACAAGGGTTGTGCGGTACTGGTTGCATACGACAAGCAAAGCCCGGACATCGCACAAGGCGTGGATCGCGCCTCCGACGACTTCCTGAATCAAGGCGCGGGCGATCAGGGCCTGATGTTCGGTTACGCCTGCGACGAAACACCGACTTTAATGCCGCTGGCGATTTATCTGGCGCATCAGGTTGTACAACGTCAGGCGCAATTGCGCCACGACGGTCGCCTGCCGTGGTTGCGTCCGGATGCAAAATCGCAAGTCACCATCCGCTACGTGGACGGCAAGCCGCATTCGATCGACACCGTGGTGCTCTCGACTCAGCACGCGCCGGATATGACGCTCGAAGCAATCCGCGAAGCTGCAATCGAAGACATCATCATGCCGATGCTGCCTAAGGAATTCGTCAAGGGCAACATCAATTTCCTGGTGAATCCGACCGGCCGTTTTGTGGTCGGTGGCCCGCAAGGCGATTGCGGCCTGACCGGTCGTAAAATCATCGTGGACACCTACGGCGGTGCAGCCCCTCACGGCGGCGGCGCATTCTCAGGCAAGGATCCCTCGAAAGTGGATCGTTCGGCCGCTTACGCAGGTCGCTATGTTGCGAAAAACATCGTCGCAGCGGGTCTTGCCAGCAAATGTCTGGTGCAGGTGTCCTACGCGATTGGTGTTGCAAAGCCAACCAGCGTGATGNTCGACACCTACGGCACCGGCAAGATTTCTGATGACAAGCTGACCGAACTGGTGTTGCGCCATTTCGACCTGCGTCCGAAAGGCATCGTGAACATGCTCGACCTGCTGCGTCCGATCTACGAAAAGACTGCCGCTTATGGTCACTTCGGCCGTGAAGAACCGGAATTCACTTGGGAAAACACTGATAAGGCGGCTGCGCTTCGCGCAGATGCCGGTTTATAAGTACTCTCGCGGAGCGACAGATAAGTGTTTCGAGGAGGCTTGCCGACTCAAGGCACCGATAAGGCGGCTGCATTGAGAGCTGACGCAGGGCTGTAAAATTTGTGTACTATTATTTGTATTAGATTAGATAAGTGAATAAATTATGAAAATTGCAGTCGTTGGTCTTGGATATGTAGGGCTGCCTTTGGCGGTTGAATTTGGTAAAAAATTTCCTACTGTCGGTCTTGATCTGTCGGTCGAAAAGGTTGCCGCATATCGCAACTTCATCGATCCGACAGGTGAGGTGAGTGAAGACGATTTGCGCGCGGCTACACAACTGACTTGTCACACCGATCCCTCTGTTCTGAGCGACGCGGATTTCATTATTGTTGCCGTGCCTACCCCGGTCGATGAAGCGCATCAGCCTGACTTTACTCCGCTGATCAAGAGCTCAGAGAGTGTCGGTAAATATATCAAACGCGGCGCAATCGTCGTTTATGAATCGACTGTCTATCCCGGCGCGACTGAAGAGGTGTGCATACCCTTAATTGAGAAACATTCCGGTCTGAAGTGGAAACAGGATTTCTTTGTAGGTTACAGCCCTGAGCGTATCAATCCGGGCGACAAGGAACGTACCGTCACCAAGATCGTCAAGGTCGTATCCGGAGATACACCAGAGACACTTAAAAAAGTGAGCGAAGTGTATGCGTCGGTAATCACGGCCGGTGTGTATGAAGCCAGCAGCATCAAGGTGGCCGAGGCGTCTAAAGTGATTGAAAACACGCAGCGCGATCTGAATATCGCTTTGATGAACGAACTTTCAATCATCTTCAATAAAATTGGCATCGATACGCTGGAAGTGCTCAAAGCATCCGGCACGAAATGGAATTTTTTACCATTCCGTCCGGGGCTGGTCGGAGGTCACTGCATCGGCGTCGACCCTTACTATCTGACCCATAAGGCGGATATGTTGGGCTATCATCCGCAAGTGATTTTAGCGGGGCGTCGTATCAATGACGGGATGGCCGCCTATGTTGCGCAGCAAACCGTCAAGAAAATTATTCAGGCGGGCGGTTGTGTAAAAGGCTCTAAGGTGATTGTGCTCGGTCTGACTTTCAAGGAAAACTGTCCGGACTTGCGCAACAGCAAAGTAGCGGATCTGGTCAAGGAATTGCAGGAGTTCGGTTGTGATGTCAGTGTGCACGATGCGCTGGCTGCGTCGAATGAAGCGCAGCACGAATATGGCATTACCCTGACTGAATGGGATGCCTTGCCAAAACAGGTAGATGCGATTGTCGCGGCGGTATCTCACGCACAATACATTGATCAGCCTATCGAGCAATTGTTGGCAATCTTGAAGCCAGGTGGCGTGTTTATCGATATCAAGTCGGCTTATTCTGCCCAGATGATTGAATCGGCCGGCTTTGCCTTATGGCGCCTGTAAATGAACGAAATAGTTAAAATCGAGAACCTGAAGGATCTAATTATTGAGGTTCAGGGGCTTAGTGTGCTTCTCGATAGCGATGTTGCAAGCATCTATAGTGTTGAAACAAGGGATATTAACAAGGCAGTCTCTAATAATCCGGATAAGTTTCCCGTCGGATATATTGTCGAACTTACAAAGAGTGAAAAGATTGAACTGGTGGAAAATTTCCCCCGGTTCAATAAACTCAAGCATTCTACGGTGAATCCAAAAGGATTTAGTGAAAAGGGTTTATATATGCTAGCGACTATTTTGCATAGTAAACAGGCCATGAATGCCACCTTTGCAATAATTGAGACCTTTACTAAAATTCGCGAGCTGTCGAGAAATGTCAAAGAGCTGTCCGTGATACAAGATAAAGCACAACAAAAGTCACTGATGCAGCGCAGCGGTGAATTGATCACCGAAATTCTAGACGATGATCTGCAAACCAGTGATGCCGAAACGACGATCGAACTTAACTTTGCTGTCCTGAAATTTAAGCATACAGTAAAAAAGAAACGTACCTAATGACCCAATCTACTAAATACGAACAACTAAAATCCCGCCTGATTAACGAGCCGCATACCTGGTTGATCACGGGGGTCGCCGGTTTTATCGGCAGCAATCTGCTGGAAACGCTGTTGAAATTGAATCAGCGTGTCGTCGGACTCGATAGTTTTGTAACTGGATTCCAGCAGAATCTGGATGAGGTCGAATCCTTAGTGACGCCAGCGCAATGGGAAAATTTTAATTTTATTCGAGGCGATATCCGCAATCTGGACGATTGCCGTCGTGCAATGACTTTTCACTCAAAACAAGGAGCGCAAAGCGCGACTATGTTTTTAGGGGAAGACTCCTGCGGTCTTAGCACTCAGCACTCAGGACTCAGCACTCAGCACCCTGTAGAGTATGTGCTTCATCAGGCCGCTTTAGGTTCTGTGCCGCGCTCGGTCGAAAATCCGATCAATACCAATGAAACTAATATCAGCGGCTATTTGAATATGTTGGTTGCGGCGCGCGATGCAAAAGTGAAGCGCTTTGTTTATGCCGCCTCCAGTTCGACCTATGGCGATCATCCGGCACTGCCCAAAGTCGAGGATAAAATTGGTAAGCCGCTGTCGCCTTATGCCGTGACCAAATACGTCAATGAACTGTATGCCGATGTGTTTGCGCGTACTTATGATTTCAAGACGATAGGTCTGCGCTATTTTAATGTGTTCGGTCCTCGCCAGACACCGGATGGCGCTTATGCCGCTGTGATTCCAAAGTGGATTGCCAGCATGATCAAGGGCGAACCGGTGTATATCAACGGGGACGGTGAAACCAGTCGTGATTTCTGCTTTATCGAGAATGTCCGCCAGATTAATTTACTTGCGGCGACCTGTGAAAATCCTGATGCGACGAATCAGGTTTATAACGTCGCCGTCGGTGATCGCACCACGCTCAATCAGCTCTATGAGCAACTACATCTGAATCTAGTGTCAGCTTACCCGCATCTGAAGGATGTCGGCCCTGTTTATCGCGATTTTCGCGGGGGGGATGTGCGCCATTCGTTAGCTGATATCAGCAAAGCATCAGCTTTGTTGGGTTATCAGCCCACTCACCGTATCGCGGATGGACTAAAAGTTGCGATGGACTGGTATGTCGGTTTTGTTGAAAAGCAACAAGCCTAACGTGTGGGGCCTTTAGCCTAATGCCGCTAGCTGCGACCGCGAGACAACGTCGTGGCGGGTGGTAGGAGTCTCGCAGAGACGTGGCGGGCGGCATTCCGGTTTTGCTGCAGCGTTAAGGTTCGTACAAATTGTGGCGATCGTGCCACATTGAATTTCCTGCAAAGGCCCGAAGAGTCTGATGGCGGCAGGCGAGTTATCTAGCGTACCTGCTGTTTTATAAATGAGCTTCCCCCGAAAAATATTCTTCAAAGGGGGGAACGTAAAATTAACCTCTAATGACCGCTTTGATGAATAAATCAGCCTAATTGGAATTGTTTTTTTTAATAAGTGATTGTTTTTAAAATAGTTAATATGTATATAGGCCATATGGCCTATATGCTCAGCTGTGTATTTTGATTATATTTCCCAGCTCTTGAATTTCACCTTGCGGGTGATTTTCCGGAATGGTAGCCAATAGATGATTGTTTTAGTGCCCGATTAACCAAGGTTTGATGATCAAAATGACTCAACGTAAAGGCATCATTCTCGCGGGCGGCTCCGGTACGCGATTGCATCCGGTGACACTGGCGGTTTCCAAGCAGCTCTTGCCGGTGTACGACAAGCCGATGATTTACTATCCGCTCTCCACCTTGATGCTGGCGGGGATACGCGACATCCTGATTATCTCGACACCGCAGGATACGCCGCGCTTCGAGCAATTGCTGGGCGATGGCAGCGCGTGGGGGCTGAATCTGCGCTACGCGGTGCAGCCGACGCCTGATGGGCTGGCGCAGGCCTTCATCATCGGCCGCGACTTTATCGGCAACGACCCGTCGGCTCTGGTGCTGGGCGATAATATTTTTTACGGTCACGATTTCCAGACTCAACTGCGCAATGCCGCACAGCGCAAGGAAGGAGCTTCCATTTTTGCCTATCACGTGCGCGATCCGGAACGCTATGGCGTGGTCGAATTCGACAAGGCGGGCCGCGCGGTCTCGCTGGAAGAAAAGCCGCTGGTGCCCAAATCCAATTACGCCGTCACAGGGCTGTATTTTTACGACAACGACGTGCTGGACATCGCAGCAAATCTAAAACCTTCGCCGCGCGGTGAGCTGGAAATTACCGATGTGAATCGCATCTATCTGGAGAAAAACCGTTTGTCGGTGGAAACCATGGGGCGCGGCTTTGCCTGGCTGGATACCGGTACGCACGAATCTTTGCTGGACGCCAGTTTGTTTATCCAGACTATTGAACATCGTCAGGGCTTGAAAATCGCCTGTCCGGAAGAAATTGCCTACAGCAACGGCTTTATCGACGCGGCGCAACTGGAAAAACTTGCCGCCCCCTTGATCAAGAGTGGTTATGGTGCCTATCTGATGCAGGTGCTCAGGGAAAAATGATATGGTTTGTCATTCGCTCAAAACAACGAGCGCAAAGCGCGACTATCATTCAGCAACTTAACGGTCTCATCGTTTAGTTGCGTGAGATAAATGTAAACTTGGCTTATGTTTTGTCGAGCCTAGTTGAATTTAGTTGCTGCATCAATGCCCTTCATTCAGGAATAGGCGATTTGTCGCCTTGTATTCCGAGGGAAGATCCCTGTGATCTTGCGGAATTGCGGGCTTGCGAGGATGAGCCTTTAGCCGCGAGTCTCGCAGAGACGTGGCGGGATGCTGTCGCCGACGCGGCAATCCAGAGACGTGGCGGGTGGCAATCCAAGACGTGTGGCGGGTGGCAACCCAGAATGTAACTGATGTAATGAACAGATGTGTTAAAGTAATGCCAATATGATTCAAGGAGTTATGTAATGCGATTTTTAGATGTGAAAACAGATTACGCCTTCAAGCGCGTATTCGGCTCTGAAAATTCCAAACCTGTGCTGATCGGATTTTTGAATGCCATTCTCGACTATCAGGGCGAGCACGCCATTGTAGAATTGACTATCGTTGATCCTTATCAAATTCCCCGCCTGGAAGGGATGAAGGATACCTATGTTGATGTGAAAGCGGTACTGGCGAACGGCAAGCATGTGATTATCGAAATGCAGGTGCTCAATGCGCCGGGTTTTGAGAAGCGTATTTTGCATAATGCGGCCAAAGAATATGCCAGTCAGTTGCAAAAGGGCGACGATTACACCTTGCTCAATCCAGTGATTGCGATAACGTTCACCGATTTTTCCATGTTTGACGACAGTGACGACTATATTAGTCGGTTCAGGTTGATCGAACGCGACCGCTTCATTGAATATAGCGATGAAGTCGAACTGATTTTTGTTGAGCTGCCAAAATTTACCCTCGCGCTTGAGGATTTAAAAAATATCCAGGATAAGTGGATCTATTTCATTCGAAATGCCGGCAGTTTGGAATATATTCCTGATGCGCTTGGCAGTGATCCCGGCATAAATCAGGCATTCGGTTTTGCAAACGAAGCCGCTATGACCCGTGAAGAGCTGGAAATCCAATTTAAACGTCGTGACTTCATTATTTTGCAACGTGGTTCGCTTCTGCTGGCTGAATCGAAGGGGCGAGAGGAAGGGCGAGAGGAAGGCCGGCGGGATGAACAGCGCAAGACAATTTTGGCATTGTCAGCCCGAAATTTAGATGCTCAGTTTATTGCCGACACCTTAAACCTGCCTGTTGATTTCGTGAAAGAGATTACTTCGCTCTGAGCCCGTCATTCGCTCAAAACAACGAGCGCAAAGCGCGACTATGTTTTTAGGCGAAACCCCTTGCGGGCTTGCGAGGATTGGCCTTTAGCCTAATGCCGTTAGCTGCGACCGCGAGACAACATCGTAGCGGGAGGCAGGAGTCTCGTAGAGACGTGGCGGGTGACAATCCAGAAGGATGTTGTTCAGGGGTAGGGCAGTAGTTATATTTTTATTTAAAGCGCATAAAATTAACCGCATTGTGATTTTTATATGAAAGCGATTCAAACTGCAATCCCGGATTTGCTGATCCTCGAGCCTAAGGTATTTGGCGATGATCGAGGCTTCTTCTATGAGAGCTTCAACCGTCAAAAGTTTGCCGAGCTGACCGGACGCGATGTGGACTTTGTGCAGGACAATCATTCCCGTTCGGTAAAAGGCGTATTGCGCGGTCTGCATTATCAGATTCAACACCCGCAAGCTAAGCTGGTGCGCGTGACACAAGGTGCCGTACTAGATGTGGCGGTGGATATCCGCAAGAGCTCGCCAACCTTTGGGCAGCATGTGGCGCTGGAATTGTCTGCGGAGAACAAGCGCATGTTCTGGATACCAGAGGGTTTTGCGCATGGCTTCGTCGTTTTGTCCGACACGGCGGAATTCCTCTATAAAACCACCGATTACTGGGCGCCAGAATATGAGCGTAGCATTCGTTGGGACGATCCAGAACTGGCGATAGACTGGCAGTTGCAAGTGGAGCCAGCTTTGTCCAGTAAGGATTTGCAAGGAAAGTTGTTCGCTGCAGCGGAATTGTTTGTTTGACAGCTTGAAATAAATTGAGATATTTTTTTCAAAATTTACTTTGAGTTTTAAACTTGGCCTTGATCGAAAAACTAAAAAAATTACATGACAGATAGAATGTATTTCACTTCAACGAGCGATTCAATTATCGTGGTTTTGCTATGAGCATAGGCCGTCACACCTTGTACAATCTCGGAGGTGCAGTTATCCCGATGCTGATTGCGCTAGCCACTGTGCCTCTATATATAGGCTACATCGGCACAGAGCGATATGGCGTACTTGCCGTCATTTGGGCTCTATTGGGATACTTTAGCTTCTTCGATCTTGGTTTTGGTCGAGCAGTCACTCAGCGTATGGCGCGTCTTTCTGAAGCGGATGATGCTGAGCGCAGTAAATTATTATGGACTGCGTTGCTAAGTACGTTTGTACTCGGCATTCTGGCAAGTACGGTGGTCTGGATATTTTCTGACTATATTTTGTTGAATAAGATTGATATGTCTATCACAAGTCGTTCAGAAGTGTCTGGTGCGCTTGCTTGGATGCTCTTAGCCCTCCCCGTATTATTGCCAAGCACCGTTATGCAGGGGGCTCTTCAGGCGCGTTTGCGTTTTGCGGAGGTTAATGCCATTCAACTCATTACCAGCATGATTAGCCAATTGTTACCGCTCGCTGTAGCTGCATCTGGTCATGTTGAGCTGGAGGTCTTAGTACCTGCTGCGCTTGTATCCAGAATACTGACAGCAGTATTGCTATTCCATCAAAGTCGTTTGCATGTTCCATTAGTGGGCAGGCCTATGATTGACAGTGATGATCTCAAGGCATTAGTAGCATATGGCGGTTGGATTTCGGTAATGTCCTTCCTTGCACCACTGTTGGTGACTGTCGATAGGCTTATTATTGCAACCCTGAGTGGCGCCAAGGCAGTAGCGTTATATACCGTTCCATATGATTTGGTCACACGAGCTATGGTGATACCAGGTAGCTTATCATCAGCACTTTTTCCTCGTTTGGCATCGACCGGCGCAGACGAGTCACGTGAGTTGGCGGAGCGAGCTACGTTAATACTGCTTGCCGTCATGACGCCGGTTGTAATTGCAGGTTTTTTTTTAGTTCAACCTTTCTTAAATATTTGGCTCGGAGTGGAGTTGGCAAAAGGAAGTGCTGGTGTAGGTGAGCTAATTTTGTTGGGAATATGGGTGAATGCAATGGTGATACCCCATAATGCAAGATACATGGCAACATGTAATCCACGAACTGTCGTTATTATTTATTTGATTCAAATTCCAATTTATCTTTTTATGCTTTGGGTGGGGATTCAATATTTCGGCGTTGCAGGTGCTGCTGCTGCTTGGGCTTTGCGAGTTGTTATAGATACCACCATGCTGCTTAGATTAAATAATGCCTTACTGAAAACGCTCAAGCTAGCATCTGGATCTATGCTGCTCATAGCAGTCGCAGCTTTCGGAATCACTCTAACTAACTTGCCTAGTTTTGTTCATTGGATGATCGGAATAGTATTAATTGGCATTGCGCTATTTAAAGATAGAAAACACTTAATTGACGTAATGCAAGCCATCTTACTTCGCAAAGAAAAAAATCATGATCGTTAAATTGATTCGTAGATTGTTCAATAAATTTCACCAGCTACTTTATCCTAGTCCACCGAAGTACTTGGCCCAAAGGTATCCGGAATACCAGATTGGTCAGGGAACTTACGGTGATCTCACCGTGCTTTCTTGGGGGGAAGGGGCTATTCTATCTATGGGTTCTTTTACTTCAGTTGCTTCTGGAGTAAAAGTTTTTCTGGGTGGTGAGCATCGTATCGACTGGGTAACGACTTACCCTTTCAATGTTTTATGGGAATCCGCTAGTCAGTTAGAGGGGCATCCAAAGACCAAGGGGAATGTGATAATTGGCAATGATGTATGGATTGGTACAGAGGCTATTATCTTGTCTGGTGTGAAAATTGGTGATGGTGCTGTAATTGGAGCACGAGCAGTGATTTCAAGAGATGTGCCGCCCTATTCTGTGGTGGCGGGCAATCCAGGGAAGGTCGTTAAATATCGTTTCGAAGAAAAAGTTATTGAGCAATTGCTTGAGATCGCGTGGTGGAATTGGAGCGAAGCTAAAATTAAAGCCGCAATGCCTCAGTTTCTAGATAACGATATCAGTTGTTTTATAGAAAAATTTGCAATTAACAAATAGCATTTGTCAGAGCTAAGCAACACAGAGGATCAATATGAAAGATGTTTTGTTAAACGATTGGCCATCCCATGAATTGGAACAAGTGAAAAACTGCCCTGTGTGCGGCGGGGAGAAGCGTGAGGTGTTACACGAAAATCTGGTGGACAATGTATTCTTTGTTGCACCTGGTCGCTGGACTTTGTATTGCTGTACTCAATGTAATAGTGCTTACCTGGATCCACGTCCCAATCTTGAAAATATTGGTAAGGCGTATGGGACATATTACACGCATGAGGCCGGTTTTGTTGCGGAAGATACATCCAAAATTGGCTACTCGCGAAGGTTAAGGCGGATGTTAGCTAACGGATATTTGAATCATCGTTATGGCACACAGCGGCAACACGCTAGTGTGTTTGGTATTTGGCTAGCGAGGCTGTTACCCAGTCAACGTCAAGCCTTAGACGTTGGATTTCGTTACTTGCCTAAACCAGTATGTGGGCAGCGTTTGCTCGACGTAGGCTGTGGCAATGGTAATTTTTTGGTCAGTGCACAAGAAGCGGGTTGGCAGGTGTCGGGCATAGAGCCAGATGCCAAAGCAGCTGAGGTCGCGCATGATCGTGGCCTCGAAGTCACAGTAGGCACCATCGATGACTTGTCGCACATAGCCAACTTTTTCGATGTGATCACAGTAAGTCATGTAATCGAGCATGTGCATGAACCAAGGGAGTTTTTGCAACATATTCATCGCCTTTTGAAGCCGGGTGGGATTGTTTTTATTGACACCCCGAACATCGAAAGCTCTGGCGCACGTTTGTTTGGAAAAAACTGGCGGGGGCTTGAAACACCACGTCATCTTGTTCTATTTACACCTAATAGCCTCACCAAATTACTTTTTGACGAGGGTTTCGATCACGTTTTTCCTCAGTGCCGAACCACTGTTCAGAAAGGAATGTATTTAAGTAGTATGAGGATGGTGGAAGGACTTTCGCCCTATAGTAGTCAATCTATCAAACTACCATTGACACATCGCATCAAACTGATACTTTCAAGATTCAATTCTTCTCATCATGAGTTTGTTACATTAACAGCAAGGAAAAAGACTGCATGAAGATATCCATAGCGCTGGCAACTTATAACGGTGGAAAGTATCTTCAGGAGCAACTTGATAGCTTTTCGAAGCAGTCACGGGTGCCGGATGAATTGGTTGTGTGTGATGACGGCTCTATTGATAATACTCTGGACATACTTCGCAAATTTGAAAATCAAGCTCCATTTACTGTGCGCATTTTTGAGAACCCACAAAATTTAGGCTATGTGCAGAACTTTGCCAAAGCGATGAGCTTGTGTTCAGGTGACATTATTTTTCTAAGTGATCAGGATGATGTTTGGTATCCAAATAAGCTTGATGTGGTAGTCCGTTACTTTCAAAGTTATCCGGGCTGTTTGCTGGTGGCTAATGATTCTGATTTGGCTGACGAAAATTTATTGCAAAGTGGACTAACTATCTCTGGGCAATTGCGAAGCAGTGGTGTTACTGATCGGCAGTTCGTTAATGGCTGCGGCTCTGCGATCAGTAAAAAATTCTTGGATATTATGTTGCCAATTCCCACTATGATCCCAAATGCACACGATGGATGGATACACGATTTGGGTTATTGGCTGGGGTGCAGGAAAGTTATTCCAGATGTATTGCAGTTGTATCGTCGTCATAATAGTAATACTTCACAGCCACTTGCCGCCTCGCTATCCAAAGTTTCTTGGCTGGATGAATATAAAAAATATCAAGGAATAGATCCCCGAGAAGGGTATTACAAAGAGATAGAGAAGTTAAAACTTATCTCTGAGAGAATTTCATTGTGCAAAAATTTAGAAATGTTCCAAACTGAGAATTTTTATTTTTCAGAAAAAGTGGCGGAAATACAAAAAATACAAGCTGCAATTCTTCGTAGGTGTGAGTTATTGGGCTGCGCTCGTTTTGTCCGTCCTTGGTTTGCTGTGAGCAATTATCTTCATGGCGACTATGATTACTTCCAGGGTTGGAAAAGCTTGATTAAAGATATTTTACGATAACCATGAAGATGGTGATATCGTCTTTAATTTTTTAACTATTTGATTTAAATGAATATTTATTTTAGAAAAGCCAATAGCTTGTTAATTGCATTGTTCGTTAAGTGGCGAATTTTGTGGGTCCGAATCAAGTTTAGGCTATGTGGTATCAATATCATCATTGGGGAAAATGTATCTATTGGGCGCATGGTTCAGATTCAAGTAACTGATGGCGGAAAAATTAATATCGGTGACGGCGTAACTCTTCAAGACTTTACTTTGTTATGTGCGCAAGAAGGAAGTATCGAAATTGACAATAACACTTTTATTGGCGTTGGAAGTCACCTTGTTTCAGTTGAGTCAATCAAAATTGGGAAAAATTGTCTGATTGCTGCCTATTGTGTAATTAGAGATGCCAATCATGGAATGCATCGTGACATTCCTATGTTTAAGCAAAAGCAAGTTAGTGCGCCGATTAAAATAGGGGATGACGTTTGGTTGGGTGCGCATGCTGTGGTGACGGCAGGCTCAATGATTGCGACGGGGGCCGTAATAGGAGCGAATGCTGTAGTTACTAATGATATACCAAGCTTTTCTATTGCTGTTGGTGTGCCTGCTCGTGCAATTAAATCCCGATAGTGTTTGTTTGTGGGTTGATTACAAGTGCGGTTTGCGTGAGTAGCATTGGGGGGGGACAATTTTTTGGAAGTCGGTGTTTTATGAAGATTTTGTACGTAATAGGAGATTTAAGTATTGGTGGCGCGGAGGTGTTTACCAAAAATATTTCAATCGCAATTACTAATTTTGGAGCAACTGTCGAAATTGCATGTTTTGACGAATCAAGATTTTTAGCTGACGAACTTGAAGCTGCTGGTGTTGTTATTCACTCTTTAGGAAAGGCTCGATTCAGTTTCCTTACCTCTGCTTATGAAATTAGCAAAATTGTTCAGGATAGAAAAATTGACGTTATTCATGCTCATTCATTTTCTGCTGCTATGCGTGTTGTCTGTTCCCAAGTGATGGGTAGTAAAGCTATAACCGTTATGACTTACCATAATTTGGGATACGAAGCATATCCGCCCAAAAATATTTATAAAAAAATTAGGCGGTTCGCAGAGGGATTAATATTTAGATCTTTTTTTGATCACTGGATTGCTGTTAGTTCTGCTGCAGCTGACTCATATAAATATCACTATGGACATTTAGAAGTTGAAGTGATTCACAATGGTATTGACTTGAAGTGTGCGGTGGTCGCTCGTGCCCAGTCACATTCTGAGACGTGGGAAAAATTTGAAGTAATTACCAAGGGTCCTGTAATCATCCTGCCTGGTAGGCTAGTTTGGGAAAAGGGGCATCAAATTTTTATTAGTTCTATGATAAAAATTATTGAATTTTATCCAGATGCACTTGCCTTGATAGTTGGCGATGGCCCGTTGCTTAATGAGCTTATAAAATATTCAAGAGATACCAAGGTTATAAATAATATTAAATTTATGCCGGGTCTTTCTCAGGAAGATCTATTCGCATTGATCTGTTCAACAGATGTTGTTGTTATACCCTCTCTCTCTGAAGGATATGGATTGCTTGTTGCTGAAGCAATGGCTCTTGGTGTTGCGGTCGTCTGTAGTGATATTAAAGCTATACGCGAAGTTGTTGGAGGGGATGACAATGCACTATTGTTTCAGTCTGGTAATTCAGATTTATTAGCGTCAAATATTTTGCAGTTATTAGATGACACAGGGAAGCGTACTTCATTAGGTGCGAAGGCGCTTGTCCGTGCGGAACGTGAGTTGTCAATTCAGATTGTCGCGAGGCGACATTTGGACCGTTATCAACAACTGTTATTGAACAGAAAAAAATGCTAGTAGGCTATGTTTTATTTTTAGGGGCTGATTGAAATTTATGGTGCGACGCTCGCCGACAATTTGTAGGACAGAACTTTTTAAAAGCCTGTGGTGCGGTGGTTTTCGGCGCGCACAAAATAATGATCGAGTTATCTTTACTGGTTATGCACGCTTTGCACTACTCAATATATTGAAGGCGTTGGAGCTTAAACCAGGCAGCAAAGTTTTAATTCCATCCTATGTTTGTAATGTGGTGCTCATACCTTTAGCTACACTTCAGTTAGTACCTGTCTATTATAAAGTAGATGATTCTTTTCGAATTGATCTAACCTCTATACCCGTTGATCATGATATTAGCGTGCTGTTAACGGTTAATTATTTTGGATTTGGTGTTGGGATTGAGTCTGCTAAAAAGCTGATTTTATCTCGAGGTTGGATTTGGATAAATGATAATGCACATGGTTTTTCTAGCCTACATAATGGGCAGAATTTAGATGAGTTTGGCGATTTTTCAATCACATCATTTCGTAAAACTATTCCTGTACTGAATGGTGCTTATGTTGCTATTAATACCAAGCGTTATTCACATTTGTTTGAGCAGATAAGTGAGTATAGTAATCAACAGAATAATGAGAATCATTTGAAGTATTTTGTTAAGACACTTATCAATATTTGTGGATTTCGGATTCGAAATAAGTTACCGGAATATACAGATGTGTTATCGATTGAAGATAATGATCAGAAATATTTGAGAGCTAGTTTTTGGGGGGAGAAGTTGATGAAGTCGTGCAATCAATCATATATCCGAGACGCTAGACGAGAAAATTATCACCTGCTAGAAAATTTTTTCGCTGACAAAAATTATCAATTTTTATCAGTGAAAAATTCCTTACTCGAAGTTGGAAATACTCCGCTGGCCTTCCCTTTGATGGTTAGAACTATTTGCTCGCAGTCGAAACTTCTTCAGTATTTAAGGTCTGGAGATATTGATGCTTATGCATGGCCTTCACTACCTGCTGAGATTCAGCAGTCTAACTTGCACGGGGCCGTAGATCTACTGCGCAGCTATATATTTCTCCCATTGCATCAAGGCCTAATTATGAAAAGCTATATTGAAAATCTTGAGAAAGTACTAGATGAAATTTGACTCGTTAGATAAGTACCAATCAATTTTTTTGGAACCAGAATGGACTTTGAGTAAATACTATGGCTGGAAACTCGCTGTGGAAGGTGCTGATTTTAAAGTTCTTATAAAGAATTTTGGCCCCATAAAACGTTCCCTAGTTTTGTCTCAGCTCACTCAAGATAAGTTACATAGTGAGTTGCTCAAACTTTCTATTTTTGGACCGTTTTCGATGATTACGATCAAAGATTTTGCAAATCAAACCCAAGATTTTTGTAACGAGATGTTGATTGATGGATTACGTGTTGCAAAGGTTGTTGATAGCGAAAGATTGTTTAATAAATACACCTTCGTTGTAGATCTTAGCCTAGAGGTCGATAAGCTTTGGTCTAATATGAATGCTGATAACAAGCGCGTTTGTCGCAAAGCTATCGCTTCCGGTATGGTTGTCGAGTCAATATCTTTGCTAAACGAAGAGCTTTTTACTTTATTTTACGAGCGTTATTCCAAAATGGCTATTGAGCGCTCATTGGAAATACCCAATGAAACAATTATCAGAAAAATGTTTGAGGATGGTCGTTTGTGCATGTATTACGTACGTAATGGAGAGACTATATGTACTATTGCACTTGTTTATTCAGCAGATTCCAAGTCTATTTTTCTGTATGGGGTATCTGGCGATCAAAAAAACGATGGATCCGCTCAATTGGTTCAATGGAAAATAATTGAACATCTGAAGCAGATAGGGCAGAGTTGGTATGATTTGGGCGGAGTGCCGGAGTTGAGTGACTTAAACGGTATATGTCGTTTTAAAAAGAGCTTTGGTGGTGATGGGGTTGATTTAGGGCCAGAGTACTATCGTTGTCCAACCTTTTTGATGCTCGCTAAGAATATCTACAAGAAATTTCGCGTTGCGCTATGAAAAAATATTTAAAAACTATTTTTTTCTTTGTAATTGAATTGTGTGGAATAAATATTTTGTTCCGGTACATCAACAGGGGGCGAATAAAAGTACTGATGTTTCACAGTATATCTCAGCCCGGTCAGTATTTTGATAATGCTATTTCTGAAGCAGGCTTTGCACAACAGATAGATCATTTATCTAAATATTACGCCGTATTGAAGGTTACTCAAGAAGGTGAGTTCTCTGGGTACGACCCTAAGCGGGTGAATGTGTTGCTTAGCTTTGATGATGGCTTTAAAGATAATTTTATTACGGCAGCTCCGATTCTTGCAAAGTCTGGTTTGTCTGGAGTTTTTTTTGTGATTGGCGAATGTTTGCAGAACGGTAGTACACCCTCATTTATTAAAGCTCGTTTGGGTCAACTTCCCATAAATGAAGTCTATGGTACTTTCTCAGCAAAAAATGCATGTGAAATGGTTGTCATGGGCATGACGATTGGATCACATGGGCAAAATCATTTGGATTACTCAAAGTTACCTTTTGAAGAGGGTTGCAAAGATGCTGTTGATGCCAAAGTTAATATTGAACAAAAGATGGGCATGCCTATAGCGTTATTCGCTTTTCCATGGGGGCGGTTTCATGAGCGTCACTTGGATGAACTAAGACGAGTTTATAGACGAGTTTTTATAACGCGTCACGGCTTTAACAATCTTGATGATTTTGTATTTTACAGAAATGAGATCGCAAATACGCCGCATCTCTGGTGTGCAGCTTCTGGCGCTTTAGATTTCTTTATCGGGCTATTTAAACCGAATGCTGACATGATCTTAAATAAGTTTGGAAAAACGGAATGACAGGTGCATCGGTACTTTACATAACCTACGATGGACTGATGGAGCCGCTTGGCCAGTCTCAGGTTTGGCAATACTTAGCGGGTTTAAGTGTTAATCACAAAATTGTATTGATGAGTTTTGAAAAACAGGTTGACTGGGAAAATGAGACTGAGAAATCTAGAATCAAGGCGGAGGTCAAGTCAAAGGGTGTGATTTGGGTTCCCTTGCGCTATCACAGTAAACCGAGCGCGCTGGCTACCTTATTTGATATTATCACGGGTATTGTGGTTGGCTCATATCAGGTGGTGAGACACCGTATCAAGATCGTTCATGCCCGAAGCTATGTGTCTTCGGTGATTGCATTATCTCTGAAGAAATTGTTGTCCATTAAATATATCTTTGATATGCGCGGCTTCTGGGCGGATGAGCGGATTGATGGCGGTATCTGGCCGAAAGGTTCGCGGTTGTATCGTGTGGCGAAATGGTTTGAGCAAAAATTTCTGCTCAATGCTGATGTGGTGGTGTCACTAACCCAAACCGCTGTTCAGGATATGTGCTCATTTTCATATATGCAGGGCATCCAACAAAAATTTGTAGTTATTCCGACCTGCGTCAATTTAGCTTTATTTCACCCCGCTGTAACAACCATCAAGCGTCATGCAGATGACTTTGTTTTGGGTTATGTAGGGTCGGTTGGAACTTGGTATCTATTTGATGAGGCGCTGCGTACCTTTATTGCATTGGTCAAGCTTAAACCGCATGCGCGCTTACTGATTATCAATCGTAACGAACACGACTTCATTCGAGAACGAGTGACAGTCCTTGGTGTGGATGCTGCAAAAGTGGAACTAAAGTCGGCTGCACATCATGAAGTGGTACAGGCGATCCATCAAATGGATGCCTGTGTTTTTTATATTAAACAGGCATTTTCCAAGCGTGCTAGCGCACCGACTAAATTCGGTGAATTGCTGGGCTGCGGCGTGCCTTGTATCAGCAATAGCGGGGTAGGTGATACCGAATCCATACTTAAAGGCGAGAATGTCGGGGTGGTGCTGGATAGTTTTGATGATGCAGCCCATGTGCAAGGGGTTGAGATATTGCTGAAACTTGTGGCGGATGTCGATGTGAAACCTCGTTGTATCAATGTGGCGAATCAATATTTCGCGCTGGAACAAGGCGTCAAAAATTATGATCAGATTTATCGGGAGCTTTTTTGAATGTTGATTTCGTTATTTATTAAATTTGAACTGCTTGATATATTTTCCGAGTTTTTGGCACCTAATCATGTTGGTTGCACAGTATGAATAAAACTTTATATCGTGCCGATATTGATGGGCTACGCGCAGTTGCCGTATTTTCGGTACTCTTCTTCCATCTTCATGTGACCGGTTTTTCAGGGGGATACGTCGGTGTTGATGTGTTTTTCGTTATCAGTGGTTATCTCATCACGGGCCTTATTAATGCAGAAATGCAGCGCGGCACTTTCTCCTTAAAGGCTTTCTACCTGCGCAGAGTTAGAAGACTCGCACCCGCTTTGCTGGTAATGTCTGTGCCAGTTTCAATTGCGGCTTATATTCTTCTCAAGCCGGAGGACTTGCGCTCGTTCGGACTGTCGCTCGCGCTTCAGTTTGTATCGTTACAGAATGTGCTTTTTCTTTCAGAAGGTGAGTACTTTAGGGGGGCTGATATGAAGCCTCTATTGCATACGTGGACGCTGGCTGTGGAAGAGCAGTTTTACCTGCTCTGGCCATTGCTAATACTTTTTACACGTAAAGTCACCTTTAAAGTAAAGATGATGTTGATCGGTGCAATCATGTTTGGCTCGTTTGCACTTAACCTCGCGTTGATGAGTATCTCCCCAAAGGCGTCTTTTTTACTTTTGCCATCGCGCGCTTGGGAATTAGGTGCCGGCGGATTGGCCGCTTTGCTTGAAACAAAGGTCTTGTTTCGTAGCTGTTTAACAAGCAAAGTTAGAGCAATTCTGGCATTTTCGGGACTCTTCGCTGTACTTTTTTCTGTATTCATGTTTACTTCAGAAACACCTTTTCCCGGTACATCTGCACTGTTACCTGTGTTGGGTGCGGTTTTTCTAATTGTCTCAGGGATAGGATCAACGACTGTTATTGGACGATTTCTTACTCTCCCGTTAATTGTGAGAATGGGGATTATTTCTTATCCCATGTATCTGTGGCATTGGCCGCTTACCTCATTGCTGCGTCAATTCAAGCTTGATCCGGCACAACCCATCTATGCAGTTGCTATTGTTCTAATGACCATTGCTCTGGCTGAGATAACCTATCGATTTGTTGAGCTACCGATTCGCCAGCGTAGGTGGTTTGCGACTACGAAGCCTTTGCTAATATCTACAGGCTTTGGATTTGTGGTTCTGGCTGCTTTTGGTGTGCATGTCTGGGCTACGGATGGAGCCGCGTATCGTTATGCTCCGGTTGCACGCTCTCTTCTCACCGCCCCTATGTTTGCGCGTAGTGATCGTTGTGGTTTTGTATTTAAAGCGCTTCACCCTCGAGATCAGGTTTGTGCGTTACGTGAAGCGACTGGTGTAAAACGGCGCGTCCTGCTGTGGGGTAATAGCCACGCGGATATGTGGTCAGGACTTTTCTATGATCTTGCGAAAAAACACGATGCCGCGTTTTATCTCAACGCTCGGAACTGCAGGGCGACCACAGATCACGAATTTTGTGGTGTACAGGTTCAGCAAAATATTTTCAACTTTATCGATTCACACGAAGTTACTGATGTTGTCCTCGCATCGACCTGGTTTGGTGGATATAACATTCCCGATGATGTATTCATAAAACAGATAAACGATGTCGCTTTTAAGCTGGCGAAGCGAGGGGTGCGAACATGGATTGTTATTGACGTGCCTAATAGTAACTTACTAGATCCCATTGACGCCTACGAAAAAAACCCGGTAAACCCACAGTTTGGAAATATACCTTTCAGTGAATATATGCCTTTGCAACAACGGGAAAAGTCATTTTTTGATTCAGTTGCTCACAAATTTAGTAATATTCGTATCGTTGACCCATCTGTCGATCTGTGCAGTAAGGTGAACTGTCCCGGTGGAAAGGATGATAAATCATGGTATAGAGATGCAGGGCATCTCTCCGATGCGGGAGCCGCAGCAGCGCAGGGGCAGTTTTTACCAGTTTTTATGAGTCAACCGGATGCCGGCTATTAATGCTGATTACTCCTGTATGGTTTATGTCCTTGTGTTTGACACTGTACGTACTGTTAAGAGTTCTAGAGAACGTGAATGATGATTCGTTTTTGTGTTGGCATAGCCAAAAATATCTCTCGAATGGGATTTGATGCATATTCTTCTTCTTAGCCGTTACGCCAGATTGGGTGCCAGTAGTCGTTTGCGCTCATTTCAGTATCTTCCTTATTTAGAGCAAGCCGGTTTTGCGGTAACCGTCGCTCCTTTGTTTGATGATGACTATGTGCGCGGTTTATCGAGCGGGACTATTTCCAAGTTTTCGATATTGAAAGCTTATTGGTTACGTTTGCGATTTATTCTTAAAGCAAAACAGTTTGATTTGGTTTGGCTGGAATACGAGTTATTGCCTTGGTTGCCCGCTTGGCTTGAATTGACTTTATTCCCTAGAAATGTACCGCTAGTGGTGGATTACGATGATGCAATTTTTCATCGTTACGATCAACATCGTTTCCGTTTGGTTAGAAAGTTACTTGGTCATAAAATTGATGCGGTGATGCGGCGCGCTGCTGTGGTGGTGGTCGGTAATGAATATCTGGGTGATAGAGCTAGGCAGGCAGGTGCAAAACGCGTGGTAGTGTTGCCCACCGTGGTGGATGCTACTCGCTATGCCGTGGTTGAGAAAGTCAATGCGCAAGCTGTGACCATCGGTTGGATAGGTCAGCCATCAACGGCTAAGTACTTAAGTCAACTTGTGCCTGAACTTAATGGAATCCTAGCCAAACATGGGGCGCGTATTGTCGCAATCGGACCTAAAACCGAGCAATTTCAGTTTCTGCCTGTTGTCGTTAAGCCTTGGGCTGAAGACACCGAGGTTGCCGATATTCAGAAATTTGATATAGGTATCATGCCCTTATCGGAAAGTCTTTGGGAAAGAGGTAAGTGCGGTTATAAACTTATTCAATATATGGCGTGTGGTAAGCCCGTTGTGGCTACGCCAATTGGCGTCAATAATATTATTGTTCGGCACGGTGAAAATGGTTTTTTAGCAAATGCTGTTGCCGAATGGTGCGAAGCGCTTGATAAGCTTTGCGGAGATGCCGTGCTGCGCAAGCGCATGGGTGAGGAAGGTAGAAAAATAGTGGAAGAAAATTATTCATTGCAAGTTGCTGCACCTCGGTTGGCAGAAATTTTTCGGTCAGTAACGATACCCGTGGAATGACTGTTTTTTCGAATTCCCTCAGATTTTTATGAGTTTAATGTGCTGCTGGAGGCTAAGTTTTGATTCCTTATTTGTTTTTGTTTTTGCTGCCTGCGTGGCTGACTGTTACGCATCTCCGACCTGAGATAAAGCGTTCTGCGCAATGGACAGGTGGATGGTTCGTGATATTTTTCTTATTGACGTTTATGGTTGGTTTTCGCTTTGAAGTAGGAGGGGACTGGGAGACTTATTTAAAGCACATCGATTCTGTTACAAATATTCCATTGCAAGAAGCGCTTGCTCTAGGAGATCCCGCTTATTGTTTGCTGAATTGGTTGGCGGCAGAAACTGGGTTATGGATTTACTTTACCAACACCGTGTGTGCGGCCTTATTCACTTGGGGATTACTGGTGTTTTGCCGTGCGCAACCTCGTCCTTGGTTGGCGCTGGTGGTGGCTATTCCTTATTTAGTGACTGTCGTGGCGATGGGCTACACGCGTCAAGGCACTGCTATCGGTTTGGCGATGTTGGGCTTAGTGGCGTTGTCTAACCGCAACACATTAAGATTCGTGATCTTCGTGGTGTTAGCCGCGACATTTCATAAATCAGCTGTTATTTTGATGCCGTTGGCTATTTTGGCCGGGACGAAACGCAGAATTTGGACGCTGGCTTGGGTGTGTGTGGCAAGTGTAATTTTTTACTTGTTAATGTTGGATAGCTCCGTTGAAGGATTGAAATCTGGCTATCTAGAAGCGCAATATCAGTCGCAAGGTGCAGCCATACGTATTGCAATGAATGCGGTGCCAGCAGTTTTATTTTTATGGTTCAAACAACGATTTGAAATGCCGCAGGTAGATCGCGCGTTCTGGACATGGATGTCATTTGCTGCGCTGGGATTTGTTATTCTGCTGCTAGTATCACCGTCCTCCACAGCAGTTGATCGGGTTGCGTTGTACTGGATTCCTCTGCAATTATTTGTTTTGTCACGCCTGCCAAATGCAATCGGTAAGCCTAAGGGAGAAAATAAAGAGTGGGTGTACGCTGTGGTCGCCTATAGTGCAGCCGTATTATTCGTTTGGTTGTTCTTTGCGAAAACTGCTTTTGCTTGGTTGCCTTATCAGTTTTATCCATTTGTTTGGCTGTTTCAGTAAAAAACAAGTGCTTAGTGCTGAGTCAAAAAAGTTCTGAGTGCCGAGAAATTACAAAGGCAAGTGCTGAGTGAAAAACTGAGTACTGAGTGCTGAGACAAAAGCAAAGGCAAGTGCAAGTGGGTTGAACCGATCCGCCATCCAAGTCTGTTTATTTGATAATTTGGCTTGCACAAAATTCAGGACATCCCCCATTTTGCGTGATAACACGCTGAGAGTCCGCATGGGTGAATGTGGACGACGTATCGTCGAGCAAAAATATTCATTACAAGTGGCGCTGCCGGTGATGGCGGCTACGATAAGGGCTGTATATGATAAAAAAATATTTCAGAAATAAATATTCTCACCGAGAAACTAGGCCAAAATGCATAGGCATTTAGGCCTATATATCTAGTGTGATTAAATTGTTCTAATGCACCACCCCATATTATGTGTACTAGTTATGAGTGCCAGGTAAATATATTCATATGAAACAAAAGATTATCCGTGTTGCAAAAAAATCTGCATGGATTGTTGGAATCAAAATAATCGTTATAGGATGCCTTTTTGCATTTTTTGCGACTATAACCAATGTGCCGACTAATCTTGAGGCCGCAGATAATGTCGTATTCAAGAATTTTTTGAAGATCGACGGGTTGCAGCATCCAAAAAACTTTTCAGAAGAAATTCAAGCCATTAAAACAATTCAACATCGTGTGTTTGAAAGAGCACCGGTTGGAGCGGGTATCCCAGATTTTGAGCCTCGTGAACCATCTGATTTGATGATGCGTCGGGAAGGTTTGTGCTTTGATCGCAGCCGGACGCTGGATAAGGCCTTTGAGTATATAGGGATGCCCGCGAGGCACGCGTACCTGCTATATCGGACGGATCGTGGATTTTTGAATGCGTTGTTCCATTACGGGCAGCCCTCACATGCCATTACGGAGGTAAAAACCAGTCATGGCTGGATGTTTGTCGATTCAAATACGGAGTGGATTGCGCTGACGCGTGATGGTCAGGTCGTGAATGCAGATGATGTATGGAAACGAACAGCCGAGTTTGATGGGATGCCAAGTTATCTGAATGACCCCTGGTGGGCGATACGCGGGATGTATTCACGCAAAGGCCAACTGTATCCGCCGTACATCGTGTTTCCGGATTTTAACTGGGTGGATTTCTTTAGCTGGATTGTTAAAGGATAAAAAACAAGTACTGAGACAAAGGCAGTAAAAACAGTTCTGAGAAAAACAAAGTACAGAGACAAAGGCAAGTGTTGAGAAAAACAAAGTACAGAGTACTGAGTAAAAGGCAAGTGCTGAGTGCAAAGGCGAAACAAAGGGCGTAGATATTCTGTAAACCGGGAGGGTGTATGGGGGTTTCGCGATTTGAGGATTTGATTGCGTGGCAAAAGGCCAGAATGCTTTCCGCATCGATTTATCGTATTTCTACCCATGGTACTTTCGCTAAAGATTACGGTTTGAAAGATCAAATTCAGCGAGCTGCTGTTTCTGTTATGTCGAATATTGCCGAGGGGTTCGAGCGCAGTAGTTCGGCGGAGTTTCATCAATTTCTGGTTGTTGCGAAAGCCTCTTGTGCTGAAGTACGTTGTCAGCTTTATGTCGCTATTGATGTTGGCTACATTGACCGGGCTACATTCGATGAGATATTTGTGCTGGCTGAGGAGGTTGCTCGGTTGGTTGGCGGTCTCAGAGCCTCAGTTAAAAAGACAGTACAGAATAAAAGATAGTGCTGAGGGAAAACAAGTGCTGAGGAAAGCTAAAGGGCTTAAAGATTCTGTAAAAGGGGAGGGGAATGAAGAATGTGGCTGATTTTGAGCCTGCCGGTGTAGAGATATTCAATCCTTAGTGTGAGTAAAGGGCTTTGCTGATGTGTGGATTGACCGGGTTTTTAGGCGGGAACGCTGATGATGCTGTTTTGCGAAGTATGGCTGACCAGATTTATTTGCGCGGCCCTGACGATGGAGGATATTGGAGCGATGCCGCTCAGAAAATAAATATGGGGCATCGTCGACTTGCAATCGTGGATTTGTCGCCGGCAGGTCATCAGCCGATGTTGTCTGCGCAGGGACGTTATGTCATAGCGTTTAACGGGGAAATTTATAACCATCTTAAACTCAGGACAGAACTGGAAAGAACGAGTGCTGAGCATAAAAACCAAGTACTGAGTGCTGAGGAAAGAAATACAAAGACGGGTGCGGAGTGGATTGGGCACTCGGATACCGAAACCTTGCTGGCTGGAATTGAGACGTGGGGACTGGAGGCGACACTCAAAAAGTGTATCGGGATGTTTGCGATCGCTCTGTGGGATCGCGTCGAGAATAAGCTGACACTTGCACGCGATCGTATGGGCGAAAAGCCGTTGTACTACGGCTGGCAGGGTGAGGGTGCACAGCGGGTGTTTTTATTCGGCTCGGAGTTGAAGTCCCTCAAGGCGCATCCGGATTTTTCGGCGGACATTGATCGGGGGGCATTGTGCTTATTGCTCAGGCACAACTATATTCCCGCCCCGCATTCGATCTATCAAGACATTTATAAACTCGAACCCGGTTGTTTATTGTCTGTCTCGTTGATGGAATCTGAGCCTGTCCATAGTCAATATTGGGATATGGTCAGTGTGGCGAAGGCAGGTATTGCGCAGCCCTACTCAGGTACGGCTGATGAGGCGGTGGATGCATTGGAGTCGCTGGCTAAAGACGCCGTGCGCCAGCAGATGATGGCGGATGTGCCGCTGGGTGCGTTTTTATCCGGCGGGATAGATTCAAGTACGGTGGTCGCCTTAATGCAAGCGCAGTCGTCGCGTCCGGTCAAAACATTCACGATCGGTTTTAATGAGCCGGGCTATAACGAGGCTGAACATGCCCGCGCGGTCGCGAGTCACCTGGGAACCGAGCACACAGAGCTGTACGTGACGCCCCGTCAGGCGATGGATGTGATTCCGCGCTTGCCCGAATTGTATTGCGAGCCGTTTGCCGATTCATCGCAGATTCCCACTTTTTTGGTCAGTCAGCTGGCAAAACAGCATGTGACGGTGTCATTGTCGGGGGATGCGGGAGACGAGTTGTTTTGCGGTTACAACCGCTATGTGCTGACTCAGCGTTTGTGGAAAAAGTTATCAGCCGTGCCGGTGCCGCTGCGGGTCTTGGCGGCTGGCGGGATTACGGCGCTATCTCCTGATACCTGGGATAAGCTGGCACATCGGATTCCGGGTGGCGCGCGCTGGAGTATGTTGGGGGATAAGTTGCACAAGGGGGCGCGAGTGCTGGCGAGCCGCACTGTCGATCAGCTGTATCTGGGGATGGTCTCTCACCTTGAAAATCCGGCTGACTGGGTCATCGGCGGGCAAGAGCCGGCAACTCGCTTGACGGGTGGGCGCCCGGATCTGGAAGGGATGGGAGAAGTCGAACAAATGATGCTGCTCGATGCGATCAGTTATTTGCCCGATGATATTCTGGCCAAAGTTGATCGTGCCGGGATGGGCGTGTCGCTGGAAGGCCGGGTGCCGTTTCTGGACCACCGGCTCGTGGAGTTCGCGTGGCGTCTGCCGCTGGAATATAAGTTGCGTGACGGGCAATCAAAATGGCCCTTGCGTCAGGTGCTGTATCGCCATGTGCCGCGTGAGCTGATCGATCGCCCGAAAATGGGTTTCGGTGTTCCGTTGCATGACTGGTTGCGCGGACCCTTGCGCGAGTGGGCAGAGGAGCTGCTGGATGAGGTGCGTCTGCAACGGGAAGGCTATTTTCATCCCGCTCCAATCAGACAAATGTGGGCCGAGCATTTAAGCGGTAAGCGGAACTGGATGGCCCGTCTTTGGTGCGTGCTGATGTTTCAGGCGTGGCTGGAAGCTAATCACTGAATGCAACAGAGTGCTGAGTTCGGAGTTATATTAAGGTGAGTTTATGAAAGTCATGATTGTGCTGAACACGGCTTGGAATCTGGTTAATTTTCGTGCCGGTTTAATCCGCTCGCTCGTGGCGGATGGTCATGAGGTCGTGGCTGTTGCGCCTTACGATGACTATGCTTCACGCTTAGCGGACTTGGGTTGCCGCTTTGTCGCTTTACCTATGGATAATAAGGGGACCCATCCCGGTCGGGATTTGCTGCTGTTTTTAAGATTTACAAGCCTGCTGTATCGTGAAAAACCTGACGTCTATCTGGGGTATACGATCAAACCCAATATCTATGGTTCGCTGGCTTCCCATGTGCTGGGAATTCCTGTGGTAAACAATATCGCGGGGCTCGGAACGGTATTTATTCGCGACAACTTGCTGACCCTGCTGGTGCGCGGATTATATAAGGCGGCTATGTCGGGCTCACGGCACGTTTTCTTTCAGAATAATGAAGATCTGGGGCTGTTTGTTGAAAATGGCCTGGTGTCTGCTGATAAAGTCAGTCGTTTGCCGGGTTCTGGAATTAATCTTGAGACCTTTGTTTGTACACCTGCGCTGCCGTCAGGAAATCGACCATTTTGTTTTTTACTGGTCGCCCGATTGTTGTGGGACAAAGGGGTGGGGGAGTACGTCGAAGCAGCCCGATTGATTCGTAATCAATATCCGACCGCCCGATTTCAGATGCTGGGCTTTCTGGATGTGCAAAATAAAACTGCGGTATCTACTGAGCAGATGGATGAATGGGTTAAGGAAGGGATCGTTGAATATCTGGGGGTGGCCGATGATGTCAAACCCTATCTGGCTGCAGCCGACTGTGTGGTTCTTCCTTCCTATCGTGAAGGTGTTCCGCGCTCGCTGCTGGAAGCGGCTGCGATGGGGCGCTCTATCGTTACGACGGATACGGTTGGATGCCGCGATGCGGTTGAAAATGGGGTGAGTGGTTTGTTCTGTCGTGTGGCCGATGCACATGATTTGGCGGAAAAAATGCAGACAATGCTGGAACTGACTGATTCTGTACGGGCGGACATGGGGCTGGCGGGGCGCAGAAAAATGGAGCTTGAGTTTGATGAAAAGATTGTCATTGGGCGTTACAGGCAAGTGCTCGATGAGGTGGCGGCACTTATCGCCACGGCTGATAAGGGATGAAATTGAACGGAAAGGTTGGGTGTGAGAGCGTGTTACGAGGTGTATTGACGCAATTCAGTACATTCGTCGTTGCATTTTCGAGTTTATTTGGATTGTGTTGAATATAAAAACGAATTAAATCAGTAATAACTGTTCGGTATAGGCCTTTTGGCCTATATACATCCGCGACTGATGTCGCTAAATTGTCACGCTACTGTGTCATTGTCGATGCAAGTCGCAATTGTCGATTCAAATGGTGCTTAATCAATGTTGATAGTTTTACCCGGCTTACTCGTGTCCTTTGTTGCGTGCTACCTGTTAGTGCGCTTCAATCGCTTGCACGCGCATCTGTCCAACGACTATACCGATGCCGGGCCGCAAAAATTTCACGCACAACCGACTCCGCGCATCGGTGGCGTCTCGATTGCCTTGGGGTTGCTGGTGGCGTATGCGTTTGACAGGGTTATCAATCCCGATGTGAATGTGATCAGTCAGTTCGGTTTGCTGATGCTGGCAGCGATTCCTGCCTTCGCGGGTGGATTGGTCGAAGATTTGACCAAGCGGGTCAGCGTCAGCAAGCGATTGGTCTTGTCTATGGTCTCAGCCGGTATCGGTGTCTGGTTGCTGGGCGCTATCGTCAATCATCTGGGCATCGCGCCGCTGGACTGGTTGTTGCAGTGGCCGCTTGTCGCCATTGTGCTGACACTCTTTGCGGTGGGCGGTGTGGTCAATGCGATCAATATCATCGACGGCTTTAACGGCATCGTCAGCGGATTTGCGGGATTTATGCTGGCGGCAATCGCGCTGGTCTCTTTTGAGTTGCAGGATTACTTTTTATTGAATGCATCGCTCGCGTTGCTGGGGTCGCTGTTAGGGTTTTTGCTGTGGAATTATCCGCATGGCAAGATATTTTTAGGGGATGGCGGATCCTATCTGATTGGCTTCTGGCTTGCAGAGCTCGCGGTGCTGATCGTGGCGCGACACCCTGAGGTGTCGCCGTGGTTTGCGGCCTTGCTGCTGGTTCATCCGGTTTGCGAAACGCTGTTTTCGATTTACCGCAGAAAGTTTTTGCACGGCAAGTCGCCCTGGAATCCGGACGGCATGCATCTGCACACGTTGATTTTCAGGCGCTTGAATCACCGGCAGTGGGCCTCCAGTGATCCCCGCCACAAGGTGCAATGCAATTCGATGACCGCGCCTTATTTCTGGTTTTTAAAGGCCGTGACGGCATTGCTGGCGGTGCTGTTCTGGGATAATTCCACGTTGCTGATACTGGCAACGCTCGCTTTTGTCTTCGTCTATGTCTGGCTGTACTGGAGTATTGTCAAATTTAAAACGCCGCGCTGGATGGTCAAGCGCGAGCGGCGCGCCGAGCGTACCGGCGGCAGACGTGACCGGCGCCCGCAGTTTCAGTTGGGCGGAATACCTGTACCGGTTCCTTTCCGGTTGCATAAGCGCAACCGCCGCCATGAAATAACCGGCACTAAAATTTTCAGGCCGTTCGAGTGCGAGCGGCGCAAACCGCGTTAATGAGTTGAGTGCCGAAGCTAATTGTAATGCGGCTTGGGCTATTTTTAAGTCATCTGTAAAAGACACTATGAGTCATCACTTATTAACAGATATTGAGAGCAGCGGTCATCGTTATGACAGTCGCACTTCTCGATTGCGGCACGCAGATTCCAGACCTCGCGGGCAGCTTTGGGCGTTGCTGGCATTGATCGTTTATACACCGTTGCCATTGGCGAGCAATCGTCCTTGGGCGCTGGCACTGCTGGGATTGTTGACAGGACTTATATTGCTTTGGGTTGTTTGGCTGCCTGCAGGTAATGCGCTTGAAATTGCCTGGAAAAGGGCGAAGTCGCCGATCATTTTGTCGGGGTTGTGGATAGGATTGCTAGGTGTTCAACTGATTGGGTGGCCGGCGGCTTTGCTGAGTATGCGAGCGCCATTTGCCGAGATCGCCACGCTTTCGATTGATCCTTATTCAACGGGATTGTATCTGGCTAAGGCCTTAATTTTATTTGCAGCATTTTGGCTGGTTGTAACGTTGATAGATACGCAAAGGCGAATTGAATTGCTCGCACGTGTTGTAGTAATTTCAGGCTTGTTGCAGGCATTGACAGGCGTGGTTCTGATGGCGAGTGGCACAACATTCCAGATTTTTTTTGTGGATATGGAGTCGGCCAGAGCGCACGGAACATTTGTATCGCCTAATCAATATGCCGGTTATCTTGAAATGACGCTGGCCATGGGCATAGGATTGATGATCGCTAAGCTGGATGGACATACTGTAATGAACTGGCGGCAGCGTCTGCATGGCTGGCTGGCTGTGCTACTGACAGGTAAGGCGATGCTCAGGTTGTCTTTGATCATCATGGTGGTGGGGTTAGTTGCAAGCCGGTCGCGCGGCGGAAATTCTGCCTTTTTCGCTAGTTTGCTGATCATCGGTGTGGTGACGGTCATCTTATCTAAGTGGGTGTCGCGGAATTTGACCGACAAGCATGCGACGAAAAGATTACATTCGACAGTGGTGTTTATTACCAGCCTAATTGTTCTGGATGTCATCATTATCGGCGGTGTGGTGGGGGTAGAAAAGGTCGTTCAACGTATTGAAAGCACCAATTTGGAAAAACAGGCTGCAGTTATTCAGCCATCTGGAGTGCGAGCGGTGCAGCAGCAGGAGCAATCGGTTGAAGAGAGAGGGGAGGCTGCTATTCCTTCATTGCAGATAGTGCGAAATTATCCGTGGTTAGGTACGGGGGGAGGGACATATCATCTGGCCTTCCCGCATTACCGGCCCGCAGATGTTCGGGGCTACTTTGATCATCCGCATAATGATTTTGTCGAATTCGCAAGTGAAACGGGTTTGACAGGATTGCTGCTGCTGGCAATGCTGTTGATCCACAGTCTCTGGCAATCCTTTAAATTGTTACTTAATCCTTGTGATCAGTTTACTCGCGGGATGCTTTTTGCAGGTCTGATGGGGGTAACCTCGTTGCTGATACATGGCATGGTTGATTTTAATTTTCAAAATCCAGCCAATGCAATGTTGTTTTTGATTTTATTGAGCATGCCTTATTTGCTCAAATTGCTGGTAAAGAAGTAGCACTATCTGGTAATGTGTTAAAAATTTTTTTATTGAATTCTTTCCAAGGGGAAAATGATGTCGCTCAAACTTTCTAAATTGTCGATTGCAATCGTCAGTGTCATGCTGACCGCCAATGCTGTTGCTGCCGATGGACAGGAAAATGCCAAACAAAGTGCTGATTCTGGGGCCATCAATGCGGGTGGCTTCGAGATTAAGCCAACGCTGGGTCTAGCGCTAGGCCGTAATGATAACGTCGGTATGGCAAGCGTGGCCAGAACATCATCCAATTTTACACGTTTGACGCCTAAGCTCGCAATTGAGATGCCGACTCACGGTCAGGTGTACAGCGCGAATTATTCTGGTACCTATGCCAATTACACAGGTAGTACGATCGATAATTTTTACGACCATAACTTTGGCTTGGCAGCCAATAATGACTGGTCAACCCGGGTTAACTCGCTGATTAACGTGGATTACATCAAAGGGCATGACGGCCGGAATGAAACCAAAAATGGTGCTGTCCCGAGTCAATTGGTCGAACTGTGGCATACCACTGGGATTAAGGGCATGGTGCACTACGGTGCAGATGGCGCGCAAGGGCAGTTTGAACTGGCGGCAGGTCAGGATTACAAGCGCTATGACACCAACAAGAGTACGCTGACTCAGTTGCTCAATAACGATAAGACCAATCTGATCGGAACGTTCTATTATCGAGTTGCGCCTGCAACCAGCATGATTCTTCAGGCTGGAACTACCAGCATTGGTTATCTTGATGCGGCGTCTAAGACTCGCGACAGTAAAGAGCAGCAGTACATGGTCGGTGTGAAATGGGAAGCAACGGCCAAAACGACCGGTAATGTCAGGGTCGGTAAGGTCAGCAAATCATTCAATATGGGCACGTCACCGACGACAAGTGCTACGGCTTGGGATGCAAATGTTTCCTGGTCGCCGCTAACCTATTCTGTCGTGAATTTGACTTTGTCGCAAAAAGCGGCTGAATCCGGCGGTGTAGGCAGTTTTGTGATCATGCGTGATTCGAAAGTTGACTGGTCTCATGAATGGTCTAGCCATATTAAGTCGACATTGATGGTGGGTGATGGTCTGGATACCTATCAGGGAAATTCTACTCAGGTCAATAAGCGCCAGACCTATGGTGCAAAATTGTCCTATGCTGTCAATCATTGGTTAAATGCAGGGGTTGAGTATCAAAATTCGAAACGTAATTCGACCAATGCGGCTTTGACGAATACGCAATCGATTTCAATGTTGTTTTTGGATGGCACGCTTTAAGTCTGGCCGCGAGTTTATTTGTTGATCTAACGGGGGGTGATTTGACTGCTTTAACGAATAGTAATCGTATGTTTATTGTGCGACGTGTTTTTCAATGCAGTTTGTTGATCGCTGGTTTGGCGATGCTGCCAGCGGTTGCAACTGCGGCCGATTTGGCCAAAGACAACTCGTCTGTAAATGATAGTCGCGGTTACCGCTTGGGTACGGGAGATGTGATTAATATTTCGGTCTATGGCGAGGATGATTTATCCCGTCGTAATTACAGGCTGCCTGATTCCGGGCTGATCACGTTCCCCTTTGGTGAGGTCAGGGCGCTAGGTTTATCCTTAGTCGAGCTGGAAAATAGGGTTGCAGACGGTTTGCGAGGCGGCTACCTGATTAATCCACGTGTTTCAGTTAGTATTGAAGCCTATCGCCCCTTCTTTATCAATGGTCAGGTCAATAGTTCCGGTGCTTATCCGTATCAGCCGGGTATTTCCGTTCGTAAGGCCGTTGCACTTGCTGGTGGCCTGAAAGAGCGGGCTTCAGAAAGCAAAATTTTTGTGATGCGTGAAACGGATGCGGAGCACAAACAAACAAAAATCAGTATGGACGGCCCCGTTTTTCCCGGCGATACAATCACAGTTGAAGAAAGCTTCTTCTAATGCACAGACTCAAAAGTAATATGTACAGTGTTGAAACCCCTGACGGGGATGAAGAGTCCGCTCCGCTCGATATTAAAAGCTACTTGCGAATTATTCAGCGGCGTAAGTGGGGGATACTCGGTCTGGCATTCTTTATCACGCTGCTGGTAACCGTGATTGTATTCATGATGACGCCGATTTATAGTTCCTCGGTGACGTTGCTGGTCGAGCAGAATAAATCGAAGTTGGCCTCCATGGATGCGGCCTATAGTGGGGCGGGATCGGATCAGGGGTATTACACAACTCAAGTTGAAATGCTTAAATCCCGTGCGTTGATGGAAGCGGTTGTTGATAAATTGAAGTTGACTACGCATCCGTTATTCAATGCGCCGGTTAAGAGTTCTTTTATCCATAGTGCCTTAGTTAGTCTGGGAATCGGATCAGACAGTGGTGTGGCAAAAGACGAGAAAAAGGTTCGAAAAAATACTGCTACCGCGCTGGCTGGCATGGTTGCGATAGAGCCTTCACGAACCAGCCAGATGATTACGATATCGGTGATTTCAGCGGACCGCGAAATGGCTGCCATCATTGCGAACGCAGTGGCTGAAACTTATATCGAGCTGGACCTTGATGCAAAATATAAGATGACGCAGAAGGCAACGAGCTGGATGAATGTTCGGCTGGTGGCTTTAAAAGACAATCTTGATAAGTCAGAACGCGCGCTGCAAGAGTATCGAGAGCAGCATAATATCATTGAAGCAAAAGGCTTGGATCTTGGCGGGGCTACCAGTCAGCTCGGCTCTTCATTAGGCAGTTTAACCGAAGCTCGTATGGTGCGCGCCCAGGCTCAGACTAATGTTGAACAGGTAAGACGTGCTAAGGGATCTGAGCTTGCTCATCCGATTATTCAGCGTAATCCGCAAGTGGCTAGCATGATGAGTGCTGTCGCCGACCATGAACGAAAGGTTTCTGAACTGGCAAATCGCTATGGCAGTCAGCATCCAAAGCTGCTTGATGCGCAAGCCGAGTTGAAGCAAACCCGTGAAAATTTGCGACTGAAGGTTGCTGAGGCAGTGGCAGGGTTAGAGCGCGAGTATGAAGTGGCTCGAGCTAACGAGGCCGCCCTTGCCGGTGCAGTAGCGCAGGCAAAGCAGGCTATTCAGGGGTCAAACCGTAAGGAGTTTGAACTCACCTCTTTGGAACGTGAGGTTAAAACCAATCGTGAACTCTATGACATGTTCATGGGGCAGTTAAAGGGGACCAGTGCTGTGGGTGATATGCAGACCGTCGTAGCGCGGGTGGTAGATCCTGCGATTGTCAGTGACTATGCGGTGAAACCGAAAAAGAAAATCGTTATCGGCTCTGCTTTTATACTGAGTTTGCTGCTGGGGATTGGCATTGCATTTTTGCTTGAGCGTTTGGATACCAGCGTACGTTCGGCGGAGGATGCGGAGCGGAAACTCGGTTTGCCGATGTTGGCGGCGGTCCCTCTGCTTGACTTGACTGCCGGGCAGAGCGCCGGCCTGCATTATAGGGATGCACCAAAATCTTTATTTGCAGAGGCAATAAAAACCATCAGAACCGGTATCCTGTTGTCTGGAATAGATCATCCTAAAAAGACGCTGGTGGTGACATCCTCTGTTCCCGGTGAAGGTAAGTCCACGGTGGCGATTAATCTTGCACTGGCGCATGCGCAGACCAAACGCGTGCTGCTGATCGACGCGGATATGCGCCGTCCTTCGGTTGCCAAGGTGCTTGGTTTGGATAATACACATCCAGGTTTATCCATGCTGGTGTTGGGTATGCAAACCATAGACAAGTGTGTTTACAAGATTGAGGGGAGTACGCTGGAGGTGTTGACAGCCGGGAGTATTCCGCCCAATCCGCTTGAGTTGTTGCTGTCCGAGAAATTTAAGGAGCTGCTAGCGAAATTGAGCGAGACTTATGACACCATAATCATCGACTCACCACCTGTGAAATTGGTCAGCGATGCGGTAATTTTGTCCAGCATGGCGACTGGGGTGGTGTTCGTGCTGAGAGCTGATGCGACGCCATTCCAGTTGGCACGTATAGCGATACGCTCATTGCAGCGCGGTGGGGCATCGATGTTTGGTGTCGTGCTCAATCAGGCAAACTTCAAGAATGAAGAATACTATGGTGGTTATGGGAAATATAATTACCATGCCTACTATGGTGAAGATGCGGATAAGGCTGGCGCTTAAAAGTAATGATCGATTTGCACTGCCACTATTTGCCGGGCATTGATGATGGTGCTGAGTCGATGGAAGACTCGCTAAATCTGGCGCGTGTGGCAGTTTTAGATGGCATTACCCATGCGGCAATGACGCCCCATATTCATCCCGGGCGATACGAAAATATCCGTTCGTCGGCGGTTGTAGCGACTGAACAGTTTCGTCGGGCGCTGCAGCAGGCGGGGATCCCGTTGCAGATCTATGCTGCGGGTGAAGTCAGGCTATCATCCGAAGTCATTGAGTTGCTGGAGCAGGATGAGTTGCCGTTTCTGGGCACGCTGAATGGGTTTCGTATATTGTTGCTTGAGTTTCCGTACGGTCATATCCCTTTGGGGACCGAGAAATTGGCAAGATGGTTGTTAGCACAGAATATCCGGCCTTTGATCGCGCATCCGGAACGCAATAAAGTGATCATGCAGAACGTCGAAGCAATTGCGCCATATATCGATATTGGTTGTTTGTTGCAGGTTACTGCGGCTTCTGTAATTGGGGATTTTGGTGTGCCCGCCAGGCAAAGTGCAGCTTTGCTACTGGAGCGGGGGTGGGTGCATGTCATTGCCAGTGATGCGCATAATTTGACACATCGTGCACCGAAGATGAAGGCAGCGAGACAATGCCTGTTTGAAAACTTTGGCGCGGGGATCGCAGAGCAGTTGACACGTTTGAATCCGGCGAAAATTCTTGGGGTGACTCAAGAGGGAATTGGGCAGGGCCGTCTGCAATGTTGAAGCCGGGTTTGCTTATTAAAGCAACACTGACCTTGCTGGTTTTGACATCTTTATATTGGTTGGCACGGGTCGGTGTGGCCGACTTTATAAGGCTTAGGCCTTGCGCGTATATAGATGGCTTGGCCAAGCGTTCGGTACAGTTGGATCCGGTCACTCTGGATCAGTCCAGAGCACTATTGTTGCTGGCGCGAACCTGGGATCCGGGAAATCCGGTGGTGCCGGAATACCTTGCTCAGACTGATTTTATACTGGCGCAGATGTTGGGTTTTAATCCTGCGTTGCAGGCTGATTTTTTGCGCAAGGCAATTGTCAACCTTGATCTGGCAATCACGTTGCGTCCTAATTCGGCTTATTTGTGGGCGGCCAGAATGACGACCGGTGATTGGCTTCTGCAGCTTAACCGTAAATTAGCGTTACCTGTTGATCATGAAGAGCTTGCCCGGGTGGAATTTGCGCTTAAGCGTGCTGCAATACTGGATCCATGGGGCCCTTCGGTATTGCGACAAGTTGTTACAGTAGGAAAATTACGTTTATTGGATTTTCAACAGGAAAGCAGGTTGCAGGTCGAAGAGGCAATAACGAGGGCAAAACAGATGAGAATCAATATGTGATGATGTTTTTTTGTTTTTTCTGTATGATCGCGTAACAATATGTATTTATTAATTAATTGTTTAAAACTACTTGGAGATTTATCATGAACAAAAAATTTAAAATCAGCTCGCTGTTTCTGGCTTTAGCTTTGATGTCCTCATCGGGGTTGGCCGTTGCTGCTGTTCCAGCTAATGTACAAAGTGCCATTGCTGCTGTTGCAAGTGCTACGACACCTGCTGCTAAACTCGCGGCTGAGCAAGCATTGGCCAGCATAGTCGCTGCTGCCGTAGCTGGATCAACTTCCACAGCGGCCGCCGCTGAGATCGTCTCTGCTGCTATTGCTGCTGCGCCATCTTCTGCTGCATTGATTACTTCTGCTGCGATCACAGCTGCACCACAATTTACATCGGCTATTACGTCGTCTGCAGTAGCGGCTGTCATCACAGCGGCTACTGCTGCGCCTGGCGCAACAACGCAGTCAATTAGTCTCGCAGCTTCTGATGTTACCTCCGCTGCTGTTAGAGCTGCCGTCGCTGTTGAATCAGCTGCACCTGGTGCTACGCCAGCTTCGATAAATGCCGCCGCAGCGTTGGTTTCCAATGCGGCTTTGGCTGCCCCTGGCGCTTTGAACTACACGGCGGCAATTATTTCTGCAGCGAATGCGGGCGCAACCGCTGCGGGTGCGGCCGCTCCTGTCGTTCCAGGTGCTCCAGCTACGACAAACTCTGTGATTCCGGTCAGCATTGCATAATAAGTTGATGTATATAAAAGGGGGGCGCATGCTCCCCTTTTTTTGTTGAGCTGTACTAAATTTATTGATTGAGGGCATGCCGGTGCCGCGTCTGTTTTTATATTCTTGGCTTGTCAAAGCGATCTGTTGTGGGTTGTTGTTACTGTGCTCGAGCGTCGTGACGGGGGCTGTCGTAGAATTTTCTCCCGGATTGATGCGCTATGTCGCATCTCGTTGGGGAAACGATGCGCCCGAGCGGCTGATCGACTGGCGAGGCGAGCAGAGCAAGCATGCTGCAAAACAGCGGGGAATGGCACTGTCGGCATCTGATATATCCCGTGATCTGGAGGATTTCAACTGGTATTGGAATCGGGTGAGATACTACACCGATGCCAGGCACTGGGGCACGCCGGATTACTGGGCAACTCCTGTTGAATCCCTGGCGTCCGAAGGGGCCGATTGTGAAGATTATGCGATCGGCAAATATTTTAGTTTAAAAGCGCTGGGGATCCCTGTACAAAATCTGCGCATCACCTATGTGCGTGCCTTGCGCTGGAACGAGGCGCACATGGTGCTGGCCTACTATCCGACGGTGGATGCAGACCCTTATATTCTGGATAATTTGAACAAGAATGTTCTGCTGGCGTCCGAACGCACCGATCTGGTGCCTGTGTACAGCTTCAACGACGAAGACGTCTGGCTGCCGGGTTCCACGACGGCGGGCGGGAAATCCAGTCAGATCCGTTTGTGGCGGGATTTGCTGGATAAGATGGAAAAAGAGCGCACGATGTAACACTGCATGTACGGGAAATCTATTGGTATCAATTCTTGGGTGTGAATGTGATGAGTGAAAATGAAGTTTTTGCGGTAATTCTTGCGGGGGGTAGCGGTAGTCGTTTGTGGCCCCTGTCCCGGCAGAGTTTGCCTAAGCAATTTTTAGCCCTCGATGGCGATGCGACGATGCTGCAAGCGACCATAGACAGGCTGTCTCCTATGATCTCGCCGCAAAATATTCTGATTGTTACGCAGGAAGCGCACGCTAAGGGCGAGGCCTACCATTCTTTGCTTGCCTATCCGTCGTTATTTGAACCGGTCGGCCGCAATACGGCCCCCGCGATTGCAATCGCCGCAGCGCGCTGCGTTGTCAACGGGGGGGATTCTGTGATGGTGGTGTTGCCGGCTGATCATGTGATCAAAGATGTGCCGGCTTTTAGCCGTTGCTTGCAAACGGCCATCGAGGTTGCTGCGACAGGTAGGCTTGTTACCTTCGGTATCAAGCCTGTTCGTCCGGATACCGGCTTCGGCTACATTAAAACTAAAAATGACGGCAGCATCCTGAATCCTGAATCCTGCGTTCTGGAAGTCGAACGATTTACCGAAAAACCCGATCACTCTACGGCTGAACAATTTTTAGCAGAGGGCGGCTATTATTGGAATTCCGGCATGTTCGTATGGCGTGCCTCGGTTATTCTGGCTGAAATTGAGCAGCATTTACCGCAAGTGTATCAGTTAGTTCAGTCCGTGCTGGCCGAGAGCCGGGCGGGGGGCGATTTCCAGCAGGCGGTCGAGAAAATATTCCCGGCAATGCCCTCCATTTCAATCGACTACGGTGTTCTTGAAAAATCAAGCCGTGTGTCGCTGATCCCTTGTGACTTTGGCTGGAATGATGTCGGCAGTTGGCACGCCGTTCATGAAATTTCACAAAAGGATGCAGACGGTAATGCATTGCAGGGTAATGTGATTGCGCTGGGATGTAAAAACACACTGATCCGTTCTGAGAAGCGGTTGGTGGCCGCCATCGGGGTTGAAGATCTTTGCATCGTTGAAACCGCGGATGCCATTCTGATTTCCCGCAGCGATCAAACCCAGCGGGTGCGCGAAGTCGTGGATGCATTGCACGGTAGCGGTGCTTCCGAACATTTATGTCACCTGACTGTTAATCGTCCATGGGGTACTTATACCGTGCTTGAAGAGGGGCAGGAGGGTTCTAAACTCAAACGGATCACCGTGATGCCGGGCGCGAGGTTGAGTTTGCAAAGCCACGCTCACCGTTCTGAGCATTGGGTCGTGGTTTCCGGTACTGCGACGGTCACGAAAGGTGAGCAGATCATTACTGTGAACAAAAACGAAAGTACCTATATTCCGATGGGAACTAAACATCGTCTGGAAAACAGGGGGAAAATTCCGTTGCACATCCTTGAGATACAGGTGGGCGAGTATTTGGGTGAAGATGATATTGAGCGTTTCGATGACAATTACGGGCGTTGATCAGACGCTGCCGTTATTCGTTAAACACCGGTAAATTCGCGGGCTTTAAGTTGCCGCAGGAGAATGGCATGACTTTGTTCAGACAGTTGTTTATTGGCACGTCCATCGCCTTTCTGGTGTTGCTGGCCCTCGTGGAGGGCATCTATCTGGTGAATGCGCGCGTGTATATGCAGGAGCAGTTGACCTCGCATGCGCAGGATGTGGCCACCTCTCTCGGGCTGGTATTGCCGCCGGCTTTAGCGGACAAGGACGAGTTGCGTGCCGAAATTACCGTCAATGCGGTATTCGACCGCGGTTTTTATCAGTCCATCGTGGTGGTGAGCGCCAAAGGCGACAAACTGATCGAAAAGACGCTGGCGCCGGCACCGGTCGGCGTGCCCGTCTGGTTCACGCGCGTGTTTGCCTTGAATGCGCCGTCTGCCGAGTCGCTGATCAGCAAAGGCTGGCAGCAGTTGGGGCGGGTGGTCGTCACGAGCCATCCTAATTTTGCCTATAAGCAGTTGTGGCGCACCACGGTCGAGGCTACTTTGGGAATGCTGCTGCTGTATGGGCTGTCCCTTTTTGCGGTGCACGCCTTTTTGTCGAGAATATTGCGACCGCTGCATGAGATCGAACGCGTCGCACACGCCATCAGCGAACGCGATTTTCAGCAGATCAAGACCATGCCCGCCGCACGCGAATTGAGGCGGGTGGTCAAAGCGATCAATTCGATGTCGGTCAAGCTGTTTGCCATCATCGAGCACGAAGTGAAACAGGCGACGCGTTATCGCGATGAATCGCGGCGCGATCTGCTGACGGGTCTGGATAACCGGCGCGGCTTCGAGCAGCATGTGCATGCCCTGCTGGAAAACGGCGCTGACATGGTCTCGGGTACGATGTTCCTGTTGCAGGTGGCTGATTTTAACGCCTACAACGTCAAAAACGGCTACAAGGACGGAGATGCCTTGCTCAAAGATGTTGCCGCGGGCTTGCGCGGGGTCTGGCCTGACAGCGAATTGTTGCGTTGCCGTATTAACGGCCCGACTTTTGCCGTGATGGCGTTCAATATTACGCGCGATCAGGCGGTGCAGCTGGGCGATGCCTTGTGTGTGGCGCTGGGTTCGGCGGTGGGCAATATAGGATCTGAAGCGCGCCTGAACTATGGGTGTGGCGGGGTGTATTTCGCCGGGCAAAAGGTGACGCTCAATGCCTTGCTGTCGCAGTGCGACATGGAGTTGCTGCAATCCATCTCGCAGGGGGCGGGTTTGAGTCAGCTGCAAAATCTGCGCGACGAGGAAAAAATCAAAGGCTCGCAATACTGGAAGGAGTTGATTCTGGATGCGATTGCGGCCGAGCGCGTGATGTTGCTCGCTCAACCCGTCATGTATTTTGGCGGCGAACTCAAGCTGCAATCGGAGGTGGTCGGGCGTCTGATCAATCCGGAGGGCGAGATGGTGCTCGCCGAGCATTTTATTCCGATGGCCAATCGCTACCAGTTAACGCCCGCCTTCGATCTGTCGGTGTTAAAGCGTTTGTTCGGGCGCATGCAGGCGTCGGGCGGCGATGACTTGGTCGCGATCAATTTCTCGATTCATTCTATCCATGATGTGGAGCTGCTCAGCTGGTTGAGCACGGCGATGCACGCGCATCCTTCGGTGGCGCGCCGTCTGGTCTTCGAATTTACCGAATTTGGCATCGTGCAGGACCGGGTCGGTATCGAGAGCTTTGTTGCCGATATGCGTAAGTTAGGCGGTCAGTTTGCGGTGGATAATTTCGGTCTGCATCATTCGGCTTTTGAATATCTGCAGCGACTAAAGCCGCTGTATGTGAAACTGAGTCCTGCCTATATCCGCAATCTGCATGGCAACCTTGAGAATCAGTTTTTCATCTCGTCGGTGGTCAATATTACGCGCTCGCTCGATATTCGCGTGTTCGCTCTGGGTGTCGAGGATGTCAGCGTACTGCCGTTGCTGCAGGAATTGGGTATCGAAGGATATCAGGGCTATGTGAACGGCGGTATGACTGAGTGGCAGTAGTCGATGTGTGAATTTGTTTCTGGCTGCCGGGGTTCCCCCTTTCGCGTAGGGCCATAATCAACTAACTATCGTAGTGAAAACGACAGGCGACTATTACCAACTCGGAATCAGTGGCGCGATAGACCAAGCGATTCGCATCGTCTATGCGCCGCGACCAGTAACCAGATAAATCGCCACGAAGTGGTTCCGGCTTGCCTATGCCACTGAAAGGATCGCGTGAAGCCGCGGTAATGAGTGCATTAACCCGCTTAAGTGTTTTCTTGTCCTGCCCGAGCCAATAAAGGTAAGCCTCCCATGCGTCCGGCACAAACTGGATGGCACGCATATCTACTCAACCTCAAGCAATTGACGTTTCTGTGTCTGGCCTGCTTTGTCTTGCGCTATTGCACGGGCCAATGCAGCTGAATTTGCCGGATTGCTTGTCAGGTACAATGTTTCCATGATGCTGTTGTAGCTGTCCAGTGACATGACCACCGCATCCCCCTCGGCATCCCGTCGGCTGATTATTGTCACATCTGCATCCTGAACAACACCATCCAAAACAGATTTGAGTGAATTGCGCGCATACGAATAGGTAACAACTTTCATGATGTTCTCACTTGATCAATAAGTTGATCAAGTTTAAGTTGGGTGCTTGCGTCTGGCAAGGCAAAAATGCTGCGAACAGGTTTCGGGCTGAAAGCCGGGTTCTGGACATGTGATTTGTTACCTGCGGTGAAGGGCGGGTGTTTCATGCTCCGCAAGCAGCGATATTTGCGGAATGGCAAGGACAAGATGGCTTGCCAGGATTTTCGTCACATCATCGTCGCGATCCCGAAGTACGAAAGATTGCCGGTGTGCATGTCGGTATTGCCGGTTAGCACGCTATAATCGCACCGTTGCATTCAAAAGGATTTGCCATGACTATCATTCGCCAGCAGGATTTCATTGACAGCATCGCTGATGCGTTGCAATTCATCTCTTATTACCATCCCGCCGACTTCATACAGTCGCTGGCACGCGCATATAACGCCGAGGAATCGGTCGCGGCAAAGGATGCGATGGCGCAGATACTGACTAATTCTCGCATGTGCGCGGCAGGTCACCGTCCCATCTGTCAGGATACCGGTATCGTCGTCGCGTTTGTGCGCATCGGGATGCAGGTGCGCTGGGAAGCTGAGCTTGATATCGTTGGCATGGTCAATGAAGGGGTGCGGCGCGCTTATCTGAATCCGGACAATGTGCTGCGCGCCTCCATCGTGTCGGATCCTGCAGGGAGTCGCAAAAATACCCATGACAATACGCCGGCGGTGGTGCACGTCGAACTGGTGCAGGGCGATCGTGTCGAGGTGCGTATCGCGGCTAAGGGCGGCGGCTCTGAGAACAAGGCGGTGATGAAGATGCTCAATCCGGGCGACGATATCGTCGAGTGGGTTTTGAAGAGCGTCGAAGGCATGGGGGCGGGCTGGTGTCCGCCGGGCATGCTGGGGATTGGGATCGGCGGCACGGCAGAAAAGGCGGTATTGCTGGCCAAGGAGTCCCTGATGGAACCGATGGATATGCATGAGCTCAAGGCGCGCGGTGCACAAAACACCCTCGAAGCGCTGCGCATCGAGTTGTACGACAAGGTCAACGCGCTCGGCATCGGCGCGCAGGGACTGGGCGGCTTAACTACGGTGATGGATGTCAAAATTCTCGACTATCCGACCCATGCGGCGTCTAAACCGATTGCTATCATCCCTAATTGTGCGGCGACGCGGCACATTCACTTCGAGCTCGATGGCAGCGGACGTGCGGAATTTACGCCGCCGGCCTTATCCGATTATCCCGATGTACACTGGCAGCCGGCAAAGGATGCGCTGCGCGTGAATCTTGATACCGTGACGCGCGAGCAAATTAGTCAGTGGCAGCCGGGTGATACCGTGTTACTCTCCGGAAAGTTGCTGACAGGACGCGACGCTGCGCACAAACGCATCGTCGAAATGCTGGCTCGCGGAGAAAAATTGCCCGAGGGCGTGGATTTTAATGGTCGCTTCATTTATTATGTCGGGCCGGTTGATCCTGTCGCCGGCGAAGCAGTCGGTCCTGCAGGTCCTACCACCGCGACGCGGATGGATAAATTCACCGAAACCATGCTGGCAGAAACCGGCTTAATGGGGATGGTGGGTAAGGCAGAGCGGGGTCCGGTGGCAATTGAGGCGATCAAAAAGCACGCTGCGGTGTCTTTGATTGCAGTAGGCGGCGCCGCTTATTTGGTGTCGAAAGCGATACGCAGTGCCCGGGTTGTCGCTTTTGCCGACTTGGGGATGGAAGCGATCTACGAATTTGATGTGGTGGATATGCCGGTGACGGTGGCAGTCGATACGCAAGGGCGTTCGGTGCATACGACGGGGCCGGCAGAATGGAAGAAGCGCATCGGTATGATACCGGTGCGGGAAATCAAAGTTTAATAAAGTGCGGCGCAAGCCCGCTTGGTAACGAATTGGCGGGTCTCCCCGCATTGCAGGGTAGTGAATCTGGTCAGGTCCGGAAGGAAGCAGCCACAGCTAATTACTGCAAGTGCCGGGGGTAAGGCTCGCCTCCTTATGTGTGGTCATGGGAGGGCGCGATGAAGAAGTTTTTTACGCAGAATTTTTCCATGGCTGTGTTTTGGCTTGTGATGCGGGGTGTGATAGTCCTCGCGCAGGCCAGTCGTCTTCAGTTGTTGCGCGGCAGTTTAGAATTAAATGCGCGCATCAGTTTGAATCAGGTGTTAATCTTTTCTGACGTGGCATAATTTGTCCGATACCTCTGTCCTCGCCCGTAAATGGCGCCCTAAAAATTTCGCGCAACTGGCAGGCCAGGAGCATGTCGTCAGGGCGCTGGGCAACGCGTTATCGCAAAATCGCCTGCATCACGCCTATCTGTTTACGGGTACGCGCGGGGTGGGGAAAACCACGATTGCCCGTATTTTCGCCAAATCTCTCAATTGTCTGACCGGCATTACCGCCACGCCGTGCGGTGTGTGCAGTGCCTGTACGGAAATCGACAGCGGGCGCTTTGTCGATCTGATTGAGCTTGATGCGGCGTCCAATACGCAGGTCGACAACATGCGCGAGTTGCTGGAGAGCGCGTTGTATGCGCCGACCTCCGCGCGCTTCAAGGTGTATATCATCGACGAAGTGCACATGCTGTCGAAATCCGCCTTCAATGCGATGTTGAAAACGCTCGAAGAGCCACCCGCGCATGTGAAATTCATACTGGCGACCACCGATCCGCAAAAAATCCCGGTCACCGTGTTGTCGCGCTGCCTGCAGTTCAACTTGAAGCAGTTGCCGCCCGCACTGATCGTCGCTCACCTGCAACATGTGCTGACGGAGGAACGCATTGAGTTTGAACTGGGCGCGCTGAATCTGGTGGCACGCGCAGCGCAGGGAAGTATGCGCGATGCACTGAGTCTGACTGATCAGGCGATCGCTTTTTCCTCCGGTAAGCTCGAAGAGTCCGCGATGCGCAGCATGCTGGGTGCGATCGATCAGGGATATCTTTTCGAATTGCTGCATGCACTGCACCGGCAAAATGGTGCAGACTTGCTCGGCGTTGCCGAATCGATGGCGACTCGCAGCATCGCGTTCGATGCCGCTTTGCAGGAATTGGCCTCTTTGCTGCACCGTATTGCGCTGGCGCAGACCGTGCCGCAGGCGATTGCAGAGGACGATCCGGAGCGTGTGCGTGTGCTTGAACTTGCCGCGAGTTTCACACCTGAAGAAGTGCAGCTGTTTTATCAAATTGCAATACACGGGCGTGCCGAAATCGAACTGGCGCCCGATGAATATGCCGGATTCAGCATGACGCTGCTGCGCATGCTGGCGTTTGCACCTTCGCGTGTCGCGTTACCCGTAAAAGGCTTTACGCAAGCTGCCGTTCAGACCGCTCCGGTGGTTCAAGCAGCCCAACCCGTTCAGTCTCGTGCGGCTCATGTTGCAGCGCCTGTCGCAACGCCCCCGGCGCCAGTTGTGCCGGCCGCTGTCGCGGTGCCTGTGTTGGAACAGATTGTACCCGTTTCAACTGCGGCACCCGTCCGGTATGCGGATGATGCGCCGCCCGACTGGAATTATTTGCTGGGCAGGTTGAATGTGCAGGCGATGGCGCAGCAGTTGGCCAAGCACTGCGTGCTGGATTCGGTGTCCGAGCAGCAGGTTGTGTTGCGGCTGGCGCAGGAGCATAAACATCTGCAGACCAAGATGGCGACGGATAATTTGCAAACGGCGTTAAGCGATTATTTTGCGCGCCCTTTGAAACTATCCGTTGTGTTGGGAAAAGTGGAAGCGGCGACGCCTGCCAAGATCGAGCATCAAACGCGTGAGACGAGGCAGCAGCAGGCGCTCGACTCGGTCGCCTCGGATGCCTTCGTTTTAGGTGCGGTCACTGAGCTGGGTGCCACGGTGGTGCCCGAATCAATCAAATATGTTAATCAATAGGAGTTTCGTATGATGAAGGGCGGATTGGGCGGCTTGATGAAACAGGCGCAGCAAATGCAGAAAAATATGCAGCAGGCGCAGGCCGAATTGGCGACCATCGAGGTTGTCGGGCAGGCAGCCTCAGGGCTGGTCAAAGTCACCATGAGCTGTGCACATGAAGTGCGCCGCGTAGCGCTCGATGACAGCGTGCTGGCGGATAAGGAAATGCTCGAAGATCTGATCGTATTGGCGCTTAACGATGCGGTTAAACAAGTCGCCGCGACGACAGAGCAGCGCATGAGTGGTTTTGGTGCAGGCATGGGCTTGCCGCCCGGGATGAAGCTGCCCTTTTAATGGCGCTCTCGCATCTCGATGAGTTGATTTCCGCGTTGCGCTGTCTGCCGGGCGTAGGTCCAAAATCGGCTCAGCGCATGGCCTATCATTTGCTGCAGCGCGATCGCAAAGGGGCATTGCATTTGGCCGAGGCGCTTGAAAGGGCCGCGGAAAATGTCCAGCATTGTTCTCGCTGCAATAATTTCTCCGAGCAGCCGGTGTGCGGTTTGTGTGCCTCCGCTGCCCGCGACGAGAATTTGTTGTGCGTTGTGGAGATGCCAGCTGACCAGCTGATGATAGAGCAGACGCAGTGTTTTCGCGGGATGTATTACGTGCTGATGGGACGGTTATCCCCCCTCGACGGCATCGGCGCGAAGGAATTGCAACTGGATAATCTGGTCAGGCGTGTGCAGCAACACCCTTGCGAAGTGATCCTGGCGACCAATTTTACGGTAGAGGGCGATGCGACTGCGCATTATTTGGCAACCCTTTTGCAGTCCTTAGGTGTTAAAGTGTCGCGTATTGCGCGTGGTTTGCCGGTTGGCGGCGAGCTGGAGCAGGTAGATAGTGGGACATTGGCGCAAGCCGTGCTAGAAAGACGTGAGTTATGATAGAACAGGAAATTGAAGCGGAATACCAGCCGGAAGCCGGCGAGAAGTTGCAGAAGGTATTAGCTCAGGCAGGATTCGGTTCGCGCCGTAACATGGAAGAGTGGATTGCCACGGGACGCGTGAGCGTGAACGGTGAGCCTGCAACGCTGGGTATGCGCGTTGTGCCGGGCGATCTGGTGAAAACCGAACGCCGCACGATACGCGTCGGTGAGCGCGACCACACTGCGCGCGTGTTGCTATACCACAAGCCGGAAGGCGAAATTGTCAGCCGAGATGATCCGGAAAAGCGCGCGAGCGTGTTCGATAAATTGCCTAAATTGCGCGGTCAGAAATGGATCGCCATCGGGCGGCTGGATTTTAATACCAGCGGGCTGCTGATTTTTACGACTTCCGGTGAACTGGCTAACCGTCTGATGCACCCCCGGTTTGAAGTCGAGCGCGAATATGCCGTGCGCGTGCAGGGCACCATGACCGAGGAACAGGTCACTCAAGTGCTCAAAGAAGGCGTGATGCTCGAAGACGGGCCGGTGACCTTTGATAAACTGGAGGATAACGGTGGCGAAGGCTTCAATCACTGGTACAAGGTGATGTTGAAAGAAGGGCGCAATCGTATCGTGCGGCGTACTTTTGATGCACTGGGCTTGCCGGTGAGTCGACTGATGCGGGTGCGCTTCGGTATAATCAACCTGCCGCCGCGGTTAAAGCGCGGGATGAGCGCTGAACTGGGCGAGGGAGAAATCGCGCAAGTGCTCGATTGGGTCGGCATTAGCACCGATGAAGTCGAGCCGCCCGCCCCTAAATTTGTCGCGCCTAAGCCGTCTGTGCCGGGGCGAACCCGTAATCCCGGTGGCGGAAATCGTCGTAGCGGTAGCCGTAGCAGCGGGAGTCGTGGTGTTAAGCGTTGAACGTCCGGTTAACGAATTAACCCAGTTACTATTAGTGAATAAAAGCTGAATGGAAGATCGCAGCAATAAAACCATCATTTGCAGCGTGCTGTTTTTGGATATCGTTGAATATTCAAAAAAGGCGGTATCCGGGCAAATTTCTCTGAAGGACAGGTTCAATACCTATCTTTCAGAGGCGATACATGACGTTCCCGTCAATGATCGCATCATTCTTGATACGGGTGATGGGGCCGCAGTGAATTTTTTAGGCGATGTCGAGTCTGCTTTGACCGCTGCGCTGCGTCTGCGCGCCAGTTTGCTCGCCGAAGATCCTGCGACCGATCCTCCTTTGCTGGTGCGTATCGGCATCAACTTAGGTCCGGTCCGTCTGGTGCGGGATATCAATGGTCAGCCCAATATCGTCGGCGATGGCATCAACGTCGCGCAACGCGTAATGGCTTTTGCAGATCCCAGTCAAATTCTGGTGACCCGTTCGTATTTCGATGCCGTATCCAGACTTTCCGATCAATACACCGGGATGTTCCATTATCAGGGGTCGCGTACCGACAAACATGTGCGTGAGCATGAGATTTATGCCATCGGCTATCCGGGCGATCAGACCGGCAAGGCGGAGCATTTCACTCCTCCCGCTGGCAGCAGTCGCGTTGGCGCGTTGCTGGGCAAGGTTCGTGCGATAGGGCGTACGGTCGCGATTAAACCGATGGTCTTGAGTGAAAAAATAAAACAGCCGGATGCCCGGCAACGTCGGATTTATATCGGTTTGGTCGCTGTGCCGTTGCTGCTGCTTGTCGGGATGTTCGTGCTCATACCCGATAAAAAGGAAGCGCCCCCTCCCTCTGTGGTCGAAATCATGCCGTCTGAGAGCGCGGTTGTTGCTGTTCAGCCTGAGCCGGCAAAAGCCTCAGGGGTGGTTGCCGCGACGCCGTTGATGGATAAAGGCGCTGTTGCTAAATCCGCTGTCGCAGCCGCATCGCCCAGAACGCACGAAGTTAAGCTTGCATCGGGCGACAAATCCAGTTCTAAAGCGCTGGAAAAACAAAAGCTTGATCTGGCTGCCGTTAAAAAGCAGATTGCCGTAGAGCGGAGCGCTGAGCGCGTGCAGGCTAAGAAGGGCGGCGACGAAGCTGTTGACGGAAAGCCCGATTCGGTTGTGGAGTCTACGATTTCCGTTATGTGCAAAGATAAGGATGATGTCCAGCTCTTTGTGGACAGCGCTAACAAGGGAAAAATTTCTTCGGGCCGTTTGTCGGTTACGGTCAAACCCGGCAAGCATAAAATTATTCTGACACATACGAGCTTCGGTATTTACAGTGAGGAAGTCACTATTGAGCCGGGTAAGACTCACAGTTTTAAGCCTAAGGTATGTAATTAGCAATGCTTAGCCGGATAAATAAAATCGCGACTTCTAGGTGGCTGAGATGACACGCCATTTGGGACGCTATGAAGTGATCTCAGAGCTGGGGCAGGGTGCGATGGGCGTCGTTTACCGGGCGCGCGACCCTCTGATTGACCGCATTGTCGCGATCAAGACGATCAATCTCGGGCTTGCTCAGGAAGAAAAGGATGAGTACGAGGGGCGTTTCTATCAGGAGGCGCGTGCCGCAGGTCGTCTGAATCATCCGAATATCGTCACCATTTACGATGTGGGCAAAAGCGGTGATATCGCCTATATCGCCATGGAGTTCCTCGAAGGTTGCGAGTTGCGCGATCTTATGCGCGACAACGGCATGCTGCCGGTAGATCAGGTGCTGGATATCGTCGCGCAAGTTGCCGCAGGTTTGGCTTATGCTCACGAGCACGAAATTGTGCATCGTGATATTAAACCTTCCAACATCATGGTGATACGCGACGGACATGTGAAAATCACCGATTTCGGCATTGCGCGTATGGCGTCCTCCGCCGTCCGTACTCAGACGGGTATGGTGCTGGGCTCGCCAAAATACATGTCGCCTGAGCAGGTTTTGGGTAAAACCCTCGATCAGCGTTCCGATATTTTTTCCCTGGGCGTGATGTTGTACGAGATGCTCACCGGTGAGTCGCCCTTTATGGGGGATAACGTGAACGCCATCATGTTTCAGACCCTCAATACGGTGCCCGTGGCCCCCGGAAAACTCAATCCGCGTGTGCCGGATATGCTGAATTTCATCGTGGCGAAAGCGTTAGCTAAAGAACTCGATGACCGCTACCAGAATGCGAAGGATTTTGCGACGGATTTGCGTGCCTGTCGCGATACCTTGCCGCGCTCTGAGCAGCCTGTCGAGATACCGCAGGGCAAAAAACTCGCCGGCATCGTGGTCAATGAGCTGCGTCAGGATACCGAGCAGTTGGAGCCTGCTGTCGCCACACTGGGATTGTCACGGGCATTTGATTCGAATGAAGCGACCATGCGGCTGGCCGCGTTGACTACGACATCCGAGGATATGGACGAGTTGTCTAAAACGCTGAGGATGAGAGCGCCTGTTTCGCCCTTGAATAAAGCGCGTCCAACGATTCAGGCGCGTCCGGCAGCACCCGACGGTGGTGGCAGTTTTAAGCTGCTGGTCATGCTGCTGATTGTGCTGGTGTTGCTTGTGCTGATTTATACCCAACGGTAGTGCTCCGGGCGCCTGTGCTCAAGTCGTTTTCCCTTAAACCGTCCCGAACCTACTTCCTGCTTTTGACAGCGATTCATGCGCTGGCCGTCGTGTCGATTATTCTGACCTCTCTCCCTCTTTGGGCGTGTGCCGGGCTGACCCTTGCGGTAACGGCCAATTTTTTGTTGCAGCAGCGTACCACGCAACGCAGTTTTACACTGGATAAAACACAGCTTCTTGTGAGCGATTCTTCAGGCGATGCCGTAGCAGGTGAGCTGTGTGCTTCTACGCTTGTGATGCCCTTGTGTGTCGTGTTGTGCGTGAGGCAGGCCGGGCGCAGATTGCCGGTTTGTCAGGTGATCTTTGCTGATGCAATGAATGCTGACGATTTCCGTGATCTGCGCGTGCGCCTGAGGCTGGACCGTTAGTGGGGAGTCAGGATGGTAGGGCTCGGGAGCTCTAGCGTTTCAGGGTAATCCCGGCTGTAATGCAGTCCGCGGCTCTCGTGACGAGACAGTGCGCTCTGGACGATTAGGTCGGCATTGGTGACCAGATTGCGCAGCTCCAGCAAATCGGCGCTGATGTGAAAGTTTGCATAGTACTCATCGATCTCTTTTTGCAGCAACTGGACGCGATGCTGCGCGCGCTGCAGGCGTTTATTGGTGCGTACGATGCCGACATAGTCCCACATGAAGTGGCGCAGTTCTGCCCAGTTGTGCGAGATCACGATATGTTCGTCCGCATCCCTCACCTGACTGTCATCCCATTCGGGTAGCAACGGTGCCGACTGTTTCGGGCGGCTTAAAATATCCTGTGCTGCGGCATCGGCAAACACCAGACATTCGAGCAGCGAGTTGCTCGCCAGCCGGTTTGCGCCGTGCAGTCCGCTGTAAGCCGTTTCGCCGATCGCATACAGATTTCTGACATCGGTGCGCGCGCAGAGGTCGGTCACGATGCCGCCGCAGGTGTAATGTGCTGCGGGCACGACGGGAATCGGCTCCTGACTGATGTTTATGCCCAGTTTCAGGCAGCGGGCAAAGATATTGGGGAAGTGTTCCTGTAAAAACTCGACCGATTGATGCGAAATATCCAGATAGACGCAATCGAAGCCGCCTTTTTTCATTTCGTGGTCTATCGCACGCGCTACGATGTCGCGCGGTGCAAGTTCGGCGCGCGTGTCGTGTTTGGGCATGAAGCGGGTGCCATCGGGCAGCTTGAGGATGCCGCCTTCGCCGCGTACCGCCTCGCTGATCAGGAATGATTTGGCGTGCGGATGATACAAACAGGTGGGATGAAACTGGATAAACTCCATGTTGGCAATGCGGCAACCGGCGCGCCACGCCATGGCGATGCCGTCGCCAGTCGCCGTGTCCGGGTTTGTGGTGTACAGATATACCTTGCCGCTGCCACCGGTGGCCAGTATGGTGTTTTGGGCGCTGATGGTGACGACTTCGTCAGTCGCTGTGTTCAGCGCATAGGCGCCGTAGCAGCGGTTATCTGTTAAACCCAGCTTTTTTCCGGTGATGAGATCCACCGACATATACGCTTCGAGTACGGTGATATTGGGGTGTTCGAGGATTTTTTCGATCAGCGTTTTTTGTACGGCATGACCGGTTGCATCGGCGGCATGGAAGATGCGCCGCCGGTCGTGTCCGCCTTCACGCGTCAGGTGATAGCCCGTATCGCTTGTGTTGTCGCGGGTAAAAGGCACGCCCTGCTGTATCAGCCATTCGATTGAGCGCTTGCCATGTTCGACGACGTAACGGGTCGCGGCTTCGTCGCACAGGCCGGCGCCTGCCAGCAAGGTGTCCTGAGTGTGCGCTTCCTGAGTGTCTTCTCCTGATAAAACGGCGGCAATTCCGCCTTGCGCCCAGCCGCTCGCGCCGTCGAGCAATGCTTTTTTGGTAATCAGGCCGATCTTTTGCCCGTCGGCAAGTTTGAGTGCCAGAGTCAGTCCTGCGAGGCCGCTGCCGATAATCAGAGTGTCAAATTGAAGCAATTGGGTTCTCGTCCATTTCAATTGACGAACTATAGCAAACTGTCGCATAGAAAGAATATGATTTATTTTTGCCGGCAGAATTCCTGTGATTGTGCGGCAGGCTGACGAGTGTGCTCTGAGCGGTTATACTGTGCGCTGTGGCATGTTTTGTGCTATTTCAATCGGAATTGTCAGGGATGGGTGATCGGGAAGTTGATCAGCAGTTGGTCGAGCGCGTGCAGCGCGGGGATAAGCACGCCTTCGATCTGTTGGTTGCAAAATATCAGCGTAAGCTGGGGCGCCTCATTTCACGCTTTGTGCGCGATACCGGCGAGGCGGAGGACGTCACGCAGGAGGCTTTTATCAAGGCCTATCGTGCCTTGCCCGGCTTTCGCGGCGACAGTGCGTTTTATACCTGGCTGTATCGCATCGGCATCAACACGGCAAAAAACTATCTGTTGGCGAATAAGCGCCGCGCACCCACCAGTACGCCTTTTGATGCTGAAGAAGCCGAATCGTTTGAGGATGCAGGACTGTTGCATGAAATAAGTACGCCTGAAAATGAACTCATGAGCAAACAGGTTGTCAGTGTCGTGCAAGCAGCGTTGCAACAGTTGCCGGAAGATCTGCGCAGTGCGCTCACCTTAAGAGAAATCGAGGGCTTGAGCTACGAAGAAATTGCCAGCGTGATGAACTGCCCTGTCGGCACGGTGCGATCTAGAATTTTCAGGGCACGTGAAGCGGTTGCTGAGAAGCTGCGCCCGTTGTTGGAAACCAGTCAAGATAATAGGTGGTAATGATGAAACATGAAATTTCGGCTCTGATGGATGGCGAGTTGTTCGAAGACGAAGCGGATAGCGTGTTGGGACAGATTAAACGCGAGCCTGCGGCGCAAAGCGATTGGGCCGTTTATCATATGATCGGTGATGTGCTGCGTCAGCCGGAATATGTTCATCGCGACATCAGCGCCATCGTACGTGAACGCTTGCAGAATGAACCCACCATTTTGGCGCCGCGCAGTCGGGCGCTCAAGCAAAAGGCGCGCGTGTTTGCGCTGTCGGCGGCCGCTTCCTTGCTGGCGGTCGGCGTTGTGTCATGGATGTCTTTGCAGATCAGCCCTGAAACTGCGCCGCAGATGGCGATGCAGCAGTCCAATATTCGCCCCGTCAATATGCAGATTCAACCTAAGTCTAACGATTACCTGATGGCGCATCAGGAGTTTTCTCCCAGCAACGATATGAATGGCGGTGCGTCGTATATACGCACGGTGACGTTCAGTCCTGAGGAAAAGTCGCAATGAAAGTATGGGCAGGCTTGTTAGGTCTGTGTCTTGCAGCCGGAACGGCTGATGCCGCCTCTATCCCGGAGTGGTTGAAAACGGCTGCTTTTGCAGGTCATCAGACCAATTACAGTGGTGTGTTCGTTTATCAGTACGGTAACCATGTTGAGACGTCTAGAATATCGCATGTCGTAGAAACCGACAGTGAGTATGAAAAGCTGGAGAGTCTGGATGGTCCAAAGCGCGAAATTATTCGCCATCACGGGCAAGTCTGGTGTTATCAAAATCATAAAATGGTGCAGGTAGATAGTCAGCAGGCCGGGCGTTTTCCGTTTCTGCTGCCGGATCAATTGGCGGCACTGAATGAAAATTATCAGGCTAAAGAGCTGGGCACGGACCGGGTGGCAGGTTACAACGCGCAGGTTGTCTTGTACCAGCCTCGGGATAGTCTGCGTTATGCCCATAAAATCTGGGTGCATACCGAATCCGGATTGCTGCTCAAATCGGCTGTGTTGAATGAAAAAAATCAGGTTGTCGAACAATACGCATTTACCGAGCTGAAAATCGGCGGTGATATTGATCGAAGCTGGGTGGTCAGTAGTGCTGCGCTGCCGGGATTTGGTCGGAATAAACCGGTGCAGAACAAGCCTGTTGTTAGCAGCGGTTGGGTTGTCGATGCGCTGCCGGGCGGTTTTAAGAAGACGATGGAAATCATGCGTCCGATGCGTGGTAAGCATGCGCCGGTGTCGCAACTGGTGTTTTCGGATGGGCTAAGTGCGATTTCGGTGTTTATTGAGCCTGCCGACGCCGACGAGGATGATAACGAGGGTATCACCAGCCGCGGTGCGGTCAACCTGTATCACAAGGTTGTGGATAAACATTTGTACAATGTGGTGGGTGAAGTGCCTCCCCGTGCGGTTATGCAGGTGCTGGACTCTATTCGTTTTAACGGTAATAAATGATGCTGGAGACACGGGCTGTTGTGGTGCGAAATGAAGCCGGGGTGACGCTGGTGCGGGCCGACGGCGCCAGCGGGTGCTCAGTGTGCGAGGGTAAGGGATGCGGCTCTAGCAAAGTGACGCAGCTGTTTTGCAATAAACCCCGTGAATTTCAGGTGGAAAACCGGATCAATGCCGCGGTCGGTGACGAGGTGATCGTCGCCACTGTTGACGGTACGGTTTTGCGTGGCATCAGTCTCGTATATCTGCTGCCATTGGCATTGATGTTTGCTGCCGCAACGCTGGCCAGTGTCTGGTCGGGCGGGCAGGATGGTTATGTCGCAGCGGGTGCCTTGTCGGGGGTGATCGCGGGGTTTGCGATTGCCAAATGGATTTCAATTCATCCGTCGCGTCAGCAGCCTTATATCACCCGTTTATTTATCGAGTGAGTGGTGTCATTTTTGATTTTTTTATTGTGAGGAGTTGCGCATGCTAAAAGAGTTATTTAATCGGCTGGTATTGCTTGCTTGTGTTTTGTGTGTTGTTCCGGTTTATGCGAACGGTTTTCCCGATTTTACGGCGCTGGTTGAAAAACAGGCCGGTGCGGTTGTCAATATCAGTACCACGCAGCGCATCGCGCAGCCTGATTTTTCTGCAGGCGATCCTTTCTTCGAATTTTTCAGGCGCTTTGCGCCGCAAATGCCGCGTGCGCAGGAGTCGCAGTCGTTAGGTTCCGGCTTTATCATCAGTGCAGACGGTTACATCATGACCAATGCGCATGTGGTGGATCACGCCGATAAAATTACCGTTAGGCTCACCGACAAGCGCGAATACAGTGCAAAGGTGATCGGCGCTGACAAACGTTCTGATGTGGCGCTGCTGAAAATAGAGGCGGCCGGCTTGCCCAAAGTAGTGCTGGGCGATCCGGGCAGGCTCAAAGTCGGTGAGTGGGTGATCGCCATTGGTTCGCCATTCGGTTTCGACAGCAGCGTGACTGCCGGTATCGTCAGTGCCAAAGGGCGCTCGCTGCCGCAGGATAATTTTGTTCCCTTCATTCAGACCGATGTCGCGATTAACCCCGGGAACTCGGGCGGGCCGCTGTTCAATATGAGCGGCGAGGTGGTCGGTATCAATTCGCAAATCTACACCCGTTCAGGCGGATCAATGGGCTTATCTTTTGCCATCCCTATCGATGTGGCAACGCAAGTGGCGGATCAATTACGCAGGACGGGCAGTGTGGCGCGCGGACGAATTGGCGTGACGATACAGGAAATGACGCGCGAGCTGGCCGATTCATTCGGTTTGAGCCTGCCTGAAGGTGCGCTGATCAGCAGCGTTGAAAAGGGTGGACCGGCGGATAAGGCGGGCATTGAACCGAGCGATGTGATCCTTAAGTTTGACGGCAAGCCGGTTGCGAGTTCTGCTGACTTGCCGCGTATTGTTTCGGCTTGCAAGCCGGGGGGCAAAGTGAAGGTTGAGTTGTGGCGCAAGGGGGCTACCCGGCAGGTCATCGTCGAAGTGGTCAGAATGCAGGATGAGGGCGTGGCAGAGGCAAACCGGGCTGATGGAGCGGGGCGTTTGATTGACCGCCTTGGGCTGGTTTTGACTGATTCCGGTCGCGCTGAGTCGCGCAGCGGTTTGCAGGTGCTTGAGGTAAAAGGCAGCGCCGCCAGAGCCGCTGGTCTACAGGCAGGCGATGTGCTGCTAGCGCTCGGCAATACGCCGCTGCGCTCATTAAATCAGCTCATTGAGATCATCCGGCCATTACCGGCAGGGCGCAATATTGCACTGCTGGTGCGCCGGGGCGACAGTGCGTCCTATTTTGCGATCCGCTTGGATGAAAAATAATCAGCCGCGAGCCTCAAGCCGGTAATTTTTTTGGGGCTCGACGATCACAGTCCTGCGTATATTGCCTAAATCGGCTAGAATTCGCCTTTTGCAAAATACTGCAGGCTTCCTGATGTGCTCAGGCTGTCGGAGTCGGCAGTTTTAATTTGGAATTTCATGCAGCTAATCCGTAATTTTTCTATTATTGCTCACATCGATCACGGCAAGTCCACGCTGGCCGATCGGATCATACATTTGTGCGGCGGCCTCTCAGATCGTGAAATGGATGCGCAAGTTCTTGACTCCATGGATATCGAGCGCGAACGCGGTATTACCATCAAGGCACAGACGGCAGCCTTAAGCTACAAGGCGCGTGACGGGAAGGTGTATAACCTGAACCTGATTGACACCCCGGGACACGTCGACTTCTCCTACGAAGTGTCGCGTTCTCTGTCCGCCTGTGAAGGCGCGCTGCTGGTGGTCGATGCTTCTCAAGGGGTTGAGGCTCAGACGGTAGCCAACTGCTATACCGCGCTGGATCTGGGCGTTGAAGTGGTGCCGGTGTTGAATAAGATCGATTTGCCTTCTGCAGACCCTGATAATGCCATCGAAGAAATCGAAGAGGTTATCGGTATCGAAGCGCACGATGCGGTGCATTGTTCGGCTAAGACGGGGGTCGGCATTGAAGATGTGCTCGAATCGCTGATCGTCAAAGTGCCGCCGCCTAAGGGGGATGTGACGGCACCGTTGCAGGCCCTGATCGTCGATTCGTGGTTCGATAATTATGTGGGTGTCGTGATGCTGGTGCGGGTGATGAACGGCACGTTGAAGCCTAAGGAAAAAATCCTCTTCATGGCGACCGGTGCGCACCATCTGACTGAGCATATCGGTGTGTTTACGCCAAAATCGCAGCCGCGTGAAACACTGAGTGCAGGGCAGGTAGGTTTTGTTATCGCAGGGATCAAGGAACTTAAATCTGCGCGTGTGGGCGATACGATTACACATCAGGCAAGACCCGCTGCCGAGGCGTTGCCGGGCTTTAAAGAAGTGCAGTCGCAGGTTTTTTCAGGTTTATTTCCGGTAGAGTCGAATCAATACGAAGCGCTGCGCGATTCGCTGGAAAAACTCAAGCTCAATGATGCTGCGCTGCATTATGAGCCTGAGGTCTCACAAGCGTTGGGTTTCGGATTCCGTTGCGGTTTTCTGGGCTTGTTGCACATGGAGATCGTGCAGGAGCGTCTGGAACGCGAGTTCGATATGGATCTCATTACCACCGCGCCTACCGTGATTTACGAGGTGGTGCTGCGCGATGGGTCGGTCGTCACGGTCGATAACCCGTCCAAAATGCCAGATCCGTCCAAGATCGATCAGATCAGGGAGCCCGTCGTCACGGTGAATCTGTACATGCCGAACGAGTACGTCGGTGCTGTGATCACCCTGTGCACCCAGAAGCGCGGTCAGCAGATCAACATCAGCTATCACGGCAAACAGGTGAAACTGATCTACGAGATGCCGATGGCGGAAATCGTGATGGACTTTTTCGACCGTCTCAAATCGGTGTCGCGCGGCTATGCGTCGATGGATTATGAGTTTAAGGAGTATCGTCCCGCTGACGTGGTTAAGGTCGATATGCTGATCAACGGCGAAAAGGTCGATGCGCTGGCAATTATTGTGCATCGTGCCAACAGCCAGTATCGCGGTCGCGAAGTCGCGGCGAAAATGCGCGAGTTGATCCCGCGCCAGATGTACGATGTGGCGATACAGGCGACGATCGGTGCGAATATCATTGCGCGCGAGAACGTCAAGGCCATGCGCAAGAACGTGCTGGCCAAGTGCTACGGCGGCGATATCTCCCGCAAGAAAAAGCTGCTGGAAAAGCAAAAAGCCGGTAAAAAACGCATGAAGCAGGTCGGCAATGTGGAAATTCCGCAAGAGGCGTTTCTGGCAATTTTGCGTGTGGATGACTAATTACTGCAATCTCCGCGTGAATGATGTTTTTTGGTTTTGTCTTGCCTGACTTAGGGAATTAAAATGGATTTTGCTTTAATCATGTTTGTGCTGTTGCTGGTGTCAGGCAGTATCTGGTTGCTGGACCGTTTCGCACTGGCGAATAGCCGCGCTGCCGGGGTTGCCGAGCCGTGGTGGGTTGAGTATGCCAAGAGTTTCTTCCCTGTTATTCTGATTGTGTTCTGCATCCGCTCATTTATTGCTGAGCCGTTCAAAATCCCTTCGGGTTCGATGATTCCGACTTTGCAGGTGGGGGATTTTATTCTGGTGAATAAGTTCACCTATGGCATTCGGCTGCCGATCATCAACCAGAAAATCGTGCAGTTGAATAATCCTGCACGGGGGGACGTGATGGTATTTCATTATCCGGAAAATCCATCGATTGATTACATCAAGCGCGTGGTCGGTCTGCCTGGGGATGTGGTCGAATACCGCGACAAGCATCTCTCGATCAACGGGGTGGAACAGGTACAAGTTGCCGACGGGGACTACAATTACGTCGAAAGCGGTCTTAATTTTGTGCATACCGAGCGGCGCGACGAGACGCTGGGCGAACGCCGACACGCGTTGCTGGTCAATCCGGGCATGCCGAATGTGCACTTGAATTCTGTGGCCGAATTCAAGGGGCATGAAAACTGTACTTACAGCGAATCAACGGTGCGCTGTACGGTTCCTGCGGGAAATTATTTTATGATGGGTGATAATCGCGATAACAGTCGCGATAGTCGCTATTGGGGGTTCGTGCCCGATAATCAGATTGTCGGCCGCGCCTTTTTGGTGTGGATGAATTTTTCGGATTTGAAGCGTATCGGTTCGCCCATTTAATCAACAGGAGAGCATGCTATGAATACGTTGAAGCGGCAGCGCGGTCTGAGTTTTTCCGGATTTATTTTCGGCGCTTTTCTGCTGGTGCTGGTCAGCACAATGGGTCTTAAGTTGATTCCGGTGTATATGCAAAACGGTGAAATCAACAAGTTGTTTGCCACGATAGCTAACGATCCGGAGATGCAAAAAGCTTCGATGCGGGATATTCGGCTGTCATTTAGCCGGCGTGCTTCGATCGATAATATCACTGCGATTAAGGCTGAGGATATCGAAATCGATACCAGTTCGGGACGTCCTGTCTTGAGCGCGAGTTATACGGTAAAAATTCCGCTGGCCGCTAATATCAGTCTCTTAATTGACTTTAACAGTGCGTCCAGATAAAGGCTACACAGCGCTGTGCCGCCAGTTGGGGTATGTATTTATACAGCCCCAATTGCTGCAGCGCGCACTGACGCATCGCAGTTTTGCACCCGATCACAACGAACGGCTGGAGTTTCTGGGCGACAGCATTTTAGGCTGCGTGATCGCCAAACATCTGTTCAGCGAACATCCGGATTTGACCGAAGGGGATTTGTCGCGTTTAAGATCCAATCTGGTCAAGGAATCCACCCTGGTGTTATTTGCGCAGCAACTCAATCTGGGCGCTCAGTTGAAACTGGGCGAGGGGGAGTTGAAGAGCGGCGGTCATAAACGTCCGTCGATCCTGGCCGATGCCGTCGAAGCCCTGTTCGGCGCCATTTTTATCGATGGCGGTTATGTCGCGGCTGAGGCGGCGGTGTTAAATTTGTTTGTGCCCTACCTTGCGAAGGTGGATATGAAGACACTGGGCAAGGATGCAAAGACGTTGTTGCAGGAATATCTGCAGGGCAGGCGGCAACTTTTACCTGTCTACAGCGTGGTCGATACGCTGGGGGTCGCACATGAGCAATTGTTTCAGGTGGAATGCACGATTCCATCGCTCAAAATATCTACACGGGGAGCGGGTACCAGCCGCCGAAACGCCGAACAACAGGCGGCACTTGCTGCCTATCAATTAATTGGAAAAAACAATGACTGAAGAAACAACAAACGCGCCGGATGACTCCTATCGCAGCGGCTATATCGCCATCGTAGGTCGCCCGAATGTTGGTAAATCCACGCTGCTCAACCATCTTATCGGGCAGAAAATCAGCATTACCTCGCGCAAGGCGCAAACTACGCGTCACCGGATCAACGGGATTTACACCGATGATCATTCGCAATTCGTGTTTGTCGATACGCCGGGCTTTCAGCTTAAGCATCTCAATGCGCTCAATCGCGGGATGAATCGCGTGGTGACCAGCAGTTTGCGTGATGTTCAGGTCGTAATGTATGTGCTGGAAGCGTTACGCTACGATGAGCGGGATCAGGAAGTCTTGAAACTGTTGCCGGATAATCGTCCTGTGTTGCTGGTGATCAACAAGATTGATGAAGTGGCGGACAAGGGGCAGCTGTTTGATTTTGCCGAGCGCATCGCAAAAGATTTTAAATTCGCTGATATCGTACCGGTCAGCGCGAAATTCGGCAAAAAGATCGAAGAGTTACGCGATACCTTGCGCAGCTTCCTGCCTGAAGGCGGGCTGATCTATGATGCGGATGATGTCACCGATCGCAGTGAACGATTTTTGGCCTCAGAAATCCTGCGTGAAAAGGTCTTCCGCTTCACCGGTGAAGAATTGCCTTATTCTGTGAGCGTTGTGATCGAAAAATTCGAGATGGACAAGAAACTGCGCCGCATCAGTGCCGCCATTCTGGTGGATAAGGAAGCGCACAAGGCGATGCTGCTCGGCAAAAAAGGCGAGAAAATCAAGGAAATCGCGACTCAGGCGCGTCTTGATATGGAAAAATTGTTCGACGGCAAGGTGTTTCTCGAAGTGTTCATCAAAGTTCGCAGCGGTTGGGCCGACGACTCGCGCATCCTGCAAACCTTAGGATACGAATAAATCAATTGATAATTGATAAGTTTTTAGAATGACAACCCGGCAAAACAGGCATCAGGATGAGTTGGCGTTTGTTTTGCACAGCCACCCGTTCAGGGAAACCAGCCTGTTGCTCGATGTCTATAGCCGGGAATACGGCAGGCTGGCGATTGTGGCGCGCGGTGCGCGGCGTCCGAGATCGGCATTGCGCGGCGTGCTGATGAGTTTTCAGCCGCTGCGGCTGTCGTGGTTCGGCAAGGGGGAAGTGCGCACGCTGCACAGCGCGGAGTGGCAGGGCGGTCAGCCTTATTTGCAGGGCAGGGCGCTGATGTGCGGCTTTTATCTCAACGAGTTGCTGATTAACCTGCTCGCGCGGGACGATGCGCATGAGCAGCTGTTCGATTATTACCGTGCGACGCTGTATCGGCTGGCGCACGAGACAGACCATGCCGCGACCTTGCGCTGTTTTGAAAAACATTTGCTGCAGGAACTGGGGTATGCGCTGGATCTTGAAACTGACGCCGCTAGCGGCAGTCCGGTACAGGCAGAAAAAACTTACCGCTATTTTGTCGAGCGGGGTGCGTCAGCCGATACGCCTGACAATCACAGCGGGATGAAAATTGCCGGACACACGTTGTTGTCCATGGCGGTAGATGATTACAGCGACCCTGTTGTGGCGCAACAGAGCAAACAACTGATGCGCATGCTGCTGGGCCATCATCTGGGTGGAAAACAACTGCATACGCGAGAATTAATTAAGGACCTGCAAAAATTATGATCAAATTAGGACTGAATATCGATCACGTCGCCACCTTGCGTCAGGCAAGGGGGGCGCGATATCCGAATCTGGTACGCGCAGCGCTGATCTGCGAGGAAGCGGGCGCGGATGCGATCACGATCCATCTGCGCGAAGACCGCCGTCACATTCAGGATGCGGACGTCGAGGTCTTGCGCGGCATGCTGCAAACCCGCATGAATCTCGAATGTGCGGTAACGGAAGAGATGATCGCCAACGCGTTGCGCATCAAGCCGCACGATCTGTGTCTGGTGCCTGAACGCCGCGAGGAACTCACGACCGAAGGCGGGCTGAATGTGCTGCGCTATTTCGATGAAGTAAAGTCGGCTTGCGAGCGCTGTGCCGACGCGGGTATTCGGGTGTCGTTGTTCATCGATGCGGATAACGCGCAGATCGACGCGGCGGTGCGTGCGGGTGCGCCCGTGATTGAACTGCATACCGGCAAATACGCCGATGCGGACAGCGTGCCGGCGCGGGCGTATGAACTGGAACGCATCCGTGCCGCAGTTGAATATGCTCATGCGCAAGGGTTGCAGGTCAACGCAGGGCACGGCTTGCATTACCATAATGTACAGGCCATCGCTGCCATTCCCAATATCATCGAACTCAATATCGGCCATGCGATTATCGCCGAGTCCGTGTTTATCGGCCTGGATGCCGCAGTGCGAAAAATGAAGGCGTTGATCACGCAGTCATGATTTTTGGTATCGGAACGGACATCGTCGAATACGATCGTATTGCTGCGATGTGGCAGCGGCACGGTGAACGGCTGGCGCAGCGTTTGCTCAGTGAGTCTGAAATGCCGGAGTTTCATGCCCATGCGCATCCCGCCCGTTTTCTGGCCAAGCGATTTGCAGCCAAAGAAGCCTTTGCTAAGGCTGCGGGCAGCGGGTTGAGGCATCCGGTGAGCTTGAGCCGTATCTCGGTGACGCACGACGGCTTGGGCAAGCCGGTGCTGCAATTCGATACGCTATTGCGTGCGTATCTCGCGCAGCTGGGTATTTGTGCGCATCATCTGTCCATCAGCGATGAACGCAACACCATCGTTGCCTTTGTCGTGCTGGAAACTATTTAAATATTGGAGTGGTTATGGGTTTAGGGCCGGTAATGCTGGATGTGTTGGGGACGCAACTGACGGATGACGATAGAGTCCGCCTGTTGCATCCGCTGGTGGGCGGGGTGATTTTGTTCAAGCGCAATTACGAGTCGCCGGCGCAACTGATCGAGTTAACTTCATCGATACGCGCGCTGCGCTCAACACCTTTGTTAATTGCCGTGGATCATGAAGGCGGTCGGGTGCAGCGTTTCAGGGACGGGTTTACCCGCATCCCGCCGATGCGCGAACTGGGCCGGATTTGGGACCGCCATCCGCAGCGCGCGCGCCATCTGGCGCAGCAGGCAGGCTTTGTGATGTCGTCAGAGTTGCGCGGGTGCGGCGTGGATTTTAGTTTTACGCCGGTGCTGGATGTGGACTATGAGCAAAGCGGAGTCATCGGCGATCGCGCGTTTCACAGCGATCCTCAGGCAATTGCTGAATTGGCGCATCACTTGCTGCTGGGGCTAAAACAAGGCGGTATGCACACCGTCGGCAAGCATTTTCCGGGACACGGGTTCGTCGCGGCCGATTCGCATCTGGCGATTCCTGTCGATGAGCGCGAGTTTGTCGATATCGAGCTGTGTGATCTTGTGCCGTTCAGGCAAATGATCAATTTCGGCCTGACTGCGGTGATGCCGGCCCATGTCATCTATCCTAAGGTCGATGCACGTCCTGCGGGATTTTCGCCTGTCTGGCTGAAGGAAATTTTGCGCGGGCAGTTAGGGTTTGAAGGCTGCATTTTCAGCGATGATTTGTCTATGGAAGGAGCGACGGTTGCCGGCGGTATCGTGCAGCGCGCGTCAGCGGCTTTAAATGCAGGATGCGACATGGTGGTGGTGTGCAATAAGCCTGAATCGGCCGATGAACTGCTGGCCGGCTTGCATTGGGATATGCCAGCGGTGAGTCGCGCACGCATCATCCATATGCGCGGTGCCCACCATCCTGTACCGATGGCCAGCTTGCATGAGCATCCTGAGTTCTTAAAAGCCTTACAGGAAGTCGCGAGCATCGGGGTCAGTTCCCCCGAATTGCCATTGGCATAGCTTTTTCCCATGGTGCTTGAGATAATGAGCGCCCGAAATTCGTCATAGCATTCAGGTATAGATAACATGAGTGAATTACAAGCAGCGTTGCTGGCAATCGGTGTGGGTGTCGTGGTCGCGGTATATCTGTTTGGCTGGTGGAAACAGCGCCAGTACAACCGGAAATTCGGGGCGGCTTTCCGGCAAAGTCACGACGATGCGCTGTATCAGACCAATGCCCCCCAACCGACACCCGAGGCGCTGGATGAACTCGTCATGATCAACGACGATGCGATTCCTGACGAAGTCGTGGTGCCCGTCGCGGTTGAGATGCCCCCTGAGGTCACGCCAAATGTGAATGAACCTTGTCCCCTGCTCGACGGGCGCAGTGATTTTATTATCAGCTTGCGACCCGCTGAACCTTCATTTGCGTCGATTCTGGACGGACTGTGGCAGCGAAAATTTGATTTTCGTAAGCCGCTGCAGGTAGTCGGGCTGAGTGCGCGTACGGGGCAGTGGGAGCGTGTTATCGCTGAGAGTCCGATGCTGTATGTGCAGTTCAATATTGCGCTGCAACTGGTTGACCGGAGCGGGGTCATCAGCGTCGCTAAACTGGGCGATTTTCGTGATTTGGTATTGGGTATTGCAAAATCTGTCGGGGCCGATACGACGGTGCCGGAGATACTGGAGACGCATTGCGCCGCACAGGGTTTAGATACGCTTTGTGCCGAGCTCGATCAGATGGTCGGCATTAATTTGTTGCCGCCGGGCGAGCGCTTGCTCAATGGCGAAAAAATTGCCGATGCCGTCGCACTGCATGGCATGACGCTTGAATCTGATGGCGCTTTTCATTTGTCGAACAGTTCGGGAAACAGTCTGCTTACGCTGATTAACAAGGATACTAAACCCTTTCAGCACCATAGTCTGGCGCAGTTCACCACGGGTGGAATTACGCTGATGCTGGATGTGCCACGGGTGGAAAATCCTGCCGCAAACTTTGATTTGATGGTGCAGATCGCCCGCGATCTGGCGCGCGATTTACAAGTCAATCTGGTTGACGATCATCGTGTGCAGTTGACTGATGCGGGATTGGCAAAGATACGTGCTCAGATCGTCGAGGTCGAAGCGAAAATGTGTGAGAATAATCTGATTCCCGGCAGCACGCAGGCGCTCCGGTTATTCTCCTGATGGCGTCAGTCGTACAGCAACGCATTAAGGCGTTGCGCAGCGAAATCGAAGCGCATAATTACCGGTATTACGTGCTGGATGCCCCCGCGGTGTCCGATGCCGGTTACGACACGTTGTTTCGTGAACTGCAACTGCTTGAAGCACAACACCCCGAGTTTTTAACGTCAGATTCGCCCACCCAGCGGGTGGGTGCCGCACCGCTTAAATATTTTGCCGAGGTGCCGCATCGCACGCCGATGCTCTCGCTCAATAATGCTTTCAGCGCCGATGAGGTCATTGCTTTCGATGCGCGCGTTCGCGATGCGCTGGGTATCGATGTGGTGGAGTATGCGGTCGAGCTGAAGTTTGACGGGCTGGCCATTAATCTCAGTTACCGCAACGGCATTTTTGTGCAGGGAGCGACCCGCGGCGACGGGAGTACCGGCGAGGACGTCACAGAAAATTTGCGTACGGTGCGCAGCATCCCGTTAAGACTCAAAGACAGGGATGGCGAACTGCTGTGTGCCGATGTCGAGGTGCGCGGTGAAGTGCTGATGTTTACCCGCGATTTCGATTTGTTGAATGAACAGCAGCGTTTGAACGGCGAAAAAGAATTTGTTAATCCGCGCAATGCAGCAGCCGGCTCTTTGCGTCAGCTCGATTCTGCCGTCACAGCGACGCGTCATCTGAGTTTTTATGCCTACGGTGTTGGATTGTGCGATGGCGTTAATTTGTCCGGTAAGCACGATTTGCAAATGGCGCAGCTGGCCAATTGGGGGATACCGGTTGCCGCTCAGCGCAGCACAGTACAAGGCGTCGCCGGTTTGCTTAACTATTACAAAGAAATGGGCGCGTTGCGCGCCGCGCTGCCGTTTGCCATTGACGGTGTGGTGTACAAGGTCAACGACATCGCCCAGCAGCAGATGCTGGGGTTTGTCTCGCGTGCCCCGCGCTTTGCCATCGCGCATAAATTTCCTGCCGAAGAAGCCATGACTACGCTGCTGGATATCGATGTGCAGGTAGGTCGTACCGGTGCGCTGACGCCCGTTGCCAGGCTTGCGCCCGTCTTCGTCGGCGGTGTGACGGTGACCAATGCGACGCTGCACAACGAGGACGAGATACGCCGTAAGGATGTGCGTATCGGCGATACGGTCATCGTGCGCCGCGCAGGCGATGTGATTCCTGAAGTTGCGCGCGTGGTGCTAGATCGCCGCCCGCCCGATGCCCGGGAGTTTTCGATGCCGCAGGCCTGCCCTGTGTGCGGCTCTCACGTTGTGCGTGAGGAAGATGCGGCGGCGTGGCGCTGCACGGGTGGTTTGTTTTGTCCTGCACAGCGCAAACAGGCGTTGCTGCATTTCGCCGGACGTCGCGCGATGAATATCGACGGGCTGGGCGATAAACTGGTCGAGCAGCTGGTGGATGCTCAGCGGATCAGCACACCGGCAGATCTTTATACGCTGGGTATGTCCTCTATCGTTACGCTCGAACGGATGGGGGGGAAATCGGCGCTTAATCTACTCGATGCGATCGAGGCCAGCCGTAAGACTACGCTTGCCCGCTTCCTGTTTGCGCTGGGAATACGCAATGTCGGTGAAACAACGGCCAGGGATCTTGCACAACATTTTGGTGCGCTGGATGCGATAATGCTGGCTGATGCCGAGCGCCTGCAGCAGGTGCGCGATGTGGGGCCGGTGGTCGCACAAAGCATGGTTGAATTTTTTGCCGAGGCACATAATCGGTCGGTGATAGCGCAACTGCGTGAGGCTGGTGTGCATTGGGATGAGCATACGCCCGAACCGATGGAAGACCGGATTTATACCGGAAAAACCTTTGTGCTCACGGGTACGCTTGCGAGTTTGTCCCGTCAGCAGGCAAAAGAGCGACTCGAAGCGTTAGGGGCTAAGGTGAGCGGGAGTGTATCGAAAAAAACAGATTTTGTGGTGGCAGGTTCAGACAGCGGCAGTAAACTCGAACGTGCGATGGAGTTGGGCGTTGCAGTGCTGAATGAGCGTGAATTTATATTATTGATCGAGGGGAAATAATGACAAGACCGTTAAAAATCATCCGCAAGGCCGTTTTTCCGGTAGCAGGCATGGGGACGCGATTTTTGCCGGCGACCAAGGCCAGCCCTAAGGAAATGATGGCGATTGTGGATAAGCCTCTGATTCAATATGCAGTTGAAGAAGCCGTTGCCGCCGGTGTGACAGACATGATTTTTGTTACCGGGCGCAGTAAGCGTTCGATCGAGGATCATTTCGATACCGCTTACGAACTGGAAGCGGAGCTGGAGAAGAAGGGCAAGCTCGAACTGCTGCGGCTGACGCAGGAAGTTATTCCTGAAGGCGTTAATTGCATCTATATCCGTCAGTCCGAGCCGCTGGGACTGGGGCATGCTGTGCTCTGCGCGCAACCGGTGATCAAGAACGAGCCGTTTGTGGTGATTCTGGCGGACGATTTCATGGTCAGCGATGTCTCTGTGACCCGTCAAATGGTTGAGGTGTTTGATCGCCACCACAGCTCTGTACTGGGCGTGCAGGATGTGCCGCGTGAATTGACACGCCAGTACGGTATTGTCAGCAGCGCACGCGTGAATCATGAGCTAGAACAAGTGACAGGGATCGTCGAAAAGCCGCGCCCTGAAGATGCTCCGACGACCTTGGCTGTCGTGGGACGCTATGTACTCACGCCGCGTATTTTTCATCACCTGCACAGAGTCGGCAAAGGAACGGGTGGCGAAATTCAGCTGACCGACGGGATAGCGGCGCTGATTGAGGAAGAACGCGTACTGGCATACCGGTATAAAGGCACGCGCTACGATTGTGGCTCGAAAATTGGATTTTTACAGGCGACTGTTGCGATGGGACTCGTGCATCCGGAAGTCAAAGAGCAATTTGCCGAGTATCTGAAAAGTCTGAAGGTGTCCTGAACGATGCACGATCAGCGCGCCCGTGAAGTTTTGCAGCAGGCGGAGCTGCTGTGTCCGGAAGCGCACGTGCAAGCTGCACTGCACAAGGTGGCGGATGAAATCAACGCAGCCCTGGCAGGGCATTTTCCGCTGGTGTTGTCGGTGATGGGCGGGGCGGTGGTGTTTTCCGGGCAGTTGTTGCCGCTGCTGAATTTCCCGCTTGATTTCGATTATGTGCACGTATCGCGTTACGGGGATGCGCGGGCCGGTGGTGCGATGCACTGGAAGGTCGCACCCCATGAGTCGGTGAAGGGGCGTGTTGTCTTGCTGGTAGACGATATTCTGGATGAGGGGCATACCCTGGCGGCTTTGCGTGAACGCGTCATGTCGCTTGGGGCTAAAGCCTGTTACAGCGCGGTGTTCGCCGATAAGCAACACGGCAGGCCTAAACCTGTCGCGGCCGACTTCGTGGGGCTTGTTGTGCCTGACCGCTTTGTGTTCGGTTATGGCATGGACATTGAAGGGCTGTGGCGAAATTTGCCTGCAGTGTATGCGGTCAGAAATCAGGATTGAGATCCTGAATCCTAAAAAGGTATTTATATGTTGGCAATCATAGGTGGTCGCGGCCTGACGGAACTGGCCAATCTGAAAATCACCCACCGGCAGGTGATGCGCACGCCGTTTGGCGAGCCGTCTTGTGCTTTTTTGTTCGGCACGCTCAATGAGCATGAGGTAATTTTTCTCGCGCGTCACGGTTACGGTTATACCATCCCGCCACATCTGGTGAATTATCGTGCCAATCTGTGGGCATTGCGCGAACAGGGCGTAAATGAAGTGATTTCGGTGACGACTGTGGGCGGTATTCGTGGCGATCTGACTCCCGGATTGCTGGTGGTGCCGGATCAGGTGATCGATTACACGCATGGACGTGATTGCACGTTTTTCAACTCCCGCAACACCAGTTATAAGAACATCGATTTTACTCAACCTTATGATGCGGTGCTGCGCGCGCGCATTTTGCATAGTGCCCGGCAGGTTCAGCAACCGTGTCTGGATGGCGGTACCTATGCCGCGACGCAGGGGCCGCGTCTGGACAGTGTCGCCGAGGTTAATCGCTATGAGCGCGATGGTGCCGATATGGTCGGGATGACCGGCATGCCGGAGGCTGCGCTGGCAAGGGAACTTGATCTTGCCTATGCCTCGATGGCGGTGGTGGTCAATTATGCGGCGGGGCGGGGCGACAGTCAGTTCGCGATTAATATGGAGTCGGTTAATGCGACGGCCCGAAGTGCAATGGGGCGGGTGCGCACAATTTTGGAACGTGTTTGTACGGATGAGGGGTGTTATGGCGATTAAGCCTGTATTACGCATGGGGGACGTGCGCCTGCTGGAGGTTGCAAAGCCGGTGACAGATTTTGCTGCACTGCCGGGATTGTTGAGCGATATGCAAGATACCATGCAGGCGATGAACGGGGCGGGACTTGCCGCGCCACAGATCGGGGTGGGATTGCGTGTGGTTATTTTTGGTGCTGAGGAAAGTGCACGTTATCCGGACGCTGGATCGGTACCCTATACCGTGCTGATTAACCCCGTTGTGACACCGATCGATGACCTGATGGAAGATGACTGGGAAGGCTGTTTGAGTGTACCCGGTCTCCGGGGGCGTGTTGCCCGCTACCACGCGATTCGTTATCAGGGTGTTGATGAAAAAGGCTGTCCGATAGACCGCAGCGTCAGCGGTTTTCACGCAAGGGTGGTGCAACACGAATGCGATCATCTCGATGGCGTTTTATACCCGATGCGCATGACCGACCTGCGCAATTTTGGCTATAAGGACGTGTTGTTCCCCGACGATTTGCACCAGGACGAATAACATGGTGGCACATCAGCAATCTCGCGTGATGCGCAATCTTTTGATTGCACTGCTTTTATTGGTTGCGGTGTTTGTGATTGGCACGGTTGGTTACCATATTCTGGGCGGGTGGCAGCACTCGTGGGTGGATTGCTTTTATATGACGTTCATCACGATCTCGACCATCGGTTTCGGTGAGATTGTCGATGTGTCTCAATACCACTACGGACGGCTGTTTACCGTATTGATCGGCATGTCAGGTATCGGTGTGTTGGGTTACGTGCTCTCTACTTTTACGGCTTTTATGCTCGAAAGTGATATTAATGTGGCCTGGCGGAGAAAGAAGATGCAGAAAAAAATCGCACAATTGAAGAATCACTATATCGTATGCGGTGTAGGTCTTGTGGGCCGGAATGTCGCGCATGAGCTTGAGCTGACCGGCAGGCCTTTTGTAGTAATTGAAAGTGACATGAAAGTGATCCAGCGTTATCTGGATACGCACCCGGAACAGCTTTATCTGCAAGGGGATGCGACCGATAACGATGTGCTGCTCGAAGCTGGTGTGATGGATGCCAAAGGCGTATTTGCCGTGGCGCACGATGATAGCGCGAATCTCGTGATCAGTTTGAGCGCTAAACAGCTCAACCCCGGTTTGCGCGTTGTGGCGCGCTGCCACGATATGAAAAATGCGGAAAAGACCCGCAGGGTAGGCGCTGATGAAGTTATCTCACCGGATTACAGCGGCGGACTGAGCCTCGTTTCTGCAATGGTACGACCCAATGTGATGAATTTTCTGGACGAGATGTTCAAATCGGATAGTAAGTTACGCATGGAGGAAATACTGATTCCTGAGAATCTGGAAAATCAGACTCTGCATGTTTTGTATCATGAGAATAAGGATTGTATGGTGCTGGCCATTCAGCGCAACGGCGTCTGGCAGTACAATCCTTCATCGAATTACCATTTGCAACAGGGGGATGTGTTGATGGTGATGACGACGCCGCAAGGCCGCACGCGGCTTGAACAATTGATCCGGGGAGAGCTGAGTGTCTAGAGGCGTTCCGGCAGGCATGGGCTGATTAGTCGTAATCGACGTCTTGCTCCAGACCCGCATGATAGTTTTGAATTTCGGTAACCATTGTTTTTATTCGGGTTTTCGACAGGATTTTTTTGACCAGAGTATCGCGATACTCATCCATGCGCGCAGACAGCCAGGGTTGATGCGCGGCTGGAATTTTTGCCAAAAATTTATCCCAGTTGCCATTCACATCAGGCGTTGATTTGCGGGCGCGCTGGATCAGGTTTTCGATCTCTTTTTGTCCGGTACGCGCGACAATCCGGCCATCCCCTGTAATGGCAAAAATGACCGAAATGGAGATCACGGCATTGGCATCGAGCTCCCGGTCATTGACTGGGCCTGCGAAATGATTTTTACGCAACCATTTTGCGCAATCGATAATGCTTTGGTTCTCGCTGCGGGCTCGATATTCACGGCGGTAGTCTTCATCGCCACTCCAGTTGCTGTTGGGTTCTGCACGGCACAGTTCCGAAAGCAGCGCCTTGATATTGCGCTGCTGGATATACGGATCGCTGTCAAAATCCGTGACCATGGTCTGCGATGGCATCAGCGCCAGCGCTTTGATATGCCGGAATCCCGCCTGAAACACCTGTTCTGCGCCCTGTGACAGCAGGAAATTCAGTTCTGAATCGGCGTGGTGCGGGATTTCTGCCTGACTGAGCCCCAGCGAAATACAGCCCGTTGTCAGATGGAGTGCCTCCTGCAGGCCTTCCGCGGTGCGCTCATTGGTAAATTTTTTAGCGACCAGCACCGTGATTCCGGATAATTCCTCGATGAGTGCATCGGCTTGTGCATCGACGCGCGTCCGTTGCGCTAAAGTTTCCAGGGCCACGAGCAAATTAGGCTGGCGTTTGGTGAAGCTTGCGAGTTTCATCAGCGTAGCATCCGCTTATGAAAAAATATCTTCGCCCATGCTCGGACGGTTGCGCTGTTTTTTGCTGACAGGGACTTGTTTGCGCAGCCGGATCAGCAGGGCTTGCGTGCTGCGCGGTGTTGCATATTCGTAGCCATATCCGTAGCCGTAGGGATCGTCACCTTCGTCAGGTTGTACGTGCAACTGGTTTTCACCGGGCTGCCAGTCGGGGAAGAGTTCAAAGAGTACGCGATCCCAGGCATCGGTATCGCTTCTGGCGATGGCCAGCGCGAGCGGAATGATGTCGTGATCCGAGGTGGTTTGCCCGGCCATATGCGGGCCGCGTGCTTCGATATCGTTGGCAAGCTCAATGATATCATCGATGGCGGTCGAGAGCAGGGTGGCAAAGGCCGTGGTTCCCCAGTCTGTTGCGAGTGCTTCATTGATCAGCGCGGTGCGGCGGTCCAGATCGTCGCTTGCGAACAGGACGCCGTGAATATGCGCGAATAGCGATTCGGCGAGCATTTCCGGTTCATCTTCGATCTGCTCTATATTCCATACCGCCGGGAAATAGGCCAGACTCTGAGCCCAGGCTTTGGGCGAAATCAGTAAGGTTGCCAGCGACAGCTTTCCACCGTCGAAGGCGGCAAGGTGCATTGAGGCCACTTCCGGCGGCATGGCTTCGAGCACTTCAGACACTGCCAGATCGCCAAACTGTTCTGCGGTGTCGCTGAAGGCTTCTTCGGCGTGCTCAGTCGCACCGGAGAGCACCATCTCAGTGACCTGACGGCTCAGCGCGGGGTAGTTGATTTTATCCGGCATTTTGCTCTCCATCGAATAAGTGTTCAATATTGTGGCCCGCTGTGAGCTGATCTTCTTCTTCATCGTCGCCATTGTCGTTTTTACCCAGCGATTCTAACGAGTGATCTTCTTCTGTCCAGCGTTTCGGGTTTTTGTACAAAAAGGCCGTGATAATCGCGCGGCGTGCCAGTTCGGGCCGGCTCGCAGCTACCGCGATGACAGCGCGACCTGCCGCATCGTCGTTGCAGGCCACCATGCTGAGCACCTTTGCGGTATCGCCCTGATCATAGTGCTCGCATTGGGTGAACAGGCCGGGGATATCGATAAAGCGCAGGTGATCTACCAGCGCGAAGGCCAGCAGGTTCACGTCATCAATTTCCGAGCCGTTGGCGAATTCGTCGATCAGCGACTTGACCACTTTGGCATAGGTTTTACGGTCAGGCGGATCGCCCAGCGTATCTTCGATTTGTATGCCTAGTTCCCGGGACTGGTAGGCGAATTCAGCGTGTATTTTCTTCATAAATTTGCAATCTTAATTGACTGAGCCTGAGTTGGCTTTGCACCGCTGATACAACGAATGCCACAATGCGGATGCTGCTTCCTCAGGATCAATGATGATTTTGTTGTTGATGCTCTGATTGTATTCCGCTCTTTTGGCAGGATCTGACAGCAAATCATAGGCGGCCTGAATGGCGTTGAATCGATTCAGCGAATTCGGATGCTCGTTTCTGTCCGGATGATGCCGCATGGCCAGCGAGCGATAAGCCTTCTTTATTTCATCGCTAGAGGCGGTCGGTGATACGCCAAGGATATTGTACAGATTTTCCAATGCAGGCCTCCTGTTAAGCGCGCATTCTACGCCGGAATTGATTCGGGGCAGGCATAGCGCCTGCCCCTGTCATGTAAGCGTTAACGGCTTACCAGTTCTTTCAGTACAAACGGCAGAATGCCGCCTGCGCGGTAGTAATCCACTTCGATCGGGGTATCGATGCGCAGCAGCAAGGGGACTTGCAGCGTTGTGCCATCGTTGCGGGTAATGGTCAGCGTCACGTCCTGCTGTGGTTGCAACACGCCTGCAATGCCGCCGATGTCGAAACGTTCATCGCCTGTCAGACCCAGGCTTGCAATCGAGGTGTCGCCCTTGAATTGCAGTGGCAATACGCCCATGCCGACCAGATTGCTGCGGTGGATGCGCTCGTAAGATTTGGCAATCACGGCCTTGACCCCGAGGAGTTGCGTGCCCTTAGCCGCCCAGTCGCGAGACGAACCCGTGCCGTACTCTTCACCGGCAAAGATCACGGTGGCCGTGCCCTCGTTGATGTAGCTCATCGCCGCATCGTAGATTGCGGTCTGCTCACCCTTATACAGGGTATAGCCACCTTCAATGCGACTGCCGTCGCTGTTCGCCGGCAGCATCAGGTTTTTGACGCGCACGTTAGCGAAGGTGCCGCGCATCATGACCTCGTGATTGCCGCGTCGTGAGCCGTAGCTGTTGAAGTCCCGCATGCTGACGCCGTGTTCCTGCAAATATTTACCGGCCGGCGTCGAAGGCCTGAAGCTGCCAGCCGGGCTGATGTGGTCGGTCGTGACCGAATCACCGAAGATCGCCAGCGCGCGCGCACCCGAAATATTGCCTGCGACCGGTACGGCGGCATCGAAGAACGGCGGACGGGCGATATAGGTAGAATCATCCCATTGGTACAGCTCTCCCGTCGGTGCGGTAATCGCATTCCACAGCGGCAGATCGCGCGTCAGATCGGAATACAGTGCGCGGTAGACGGCAGGGTCGGCGGCAAAGTGGCTCACTGCCTGAATTTCTTCATTGGTGGGCCAGATGTCTTTCAAAAAGACCGGTTTGCCATTCTTGTCTGTGCCCAGCGCTTCGGTATCGAGATCGATGTTCATTTTTCCTGCGATCGCATAGGCGACGACCAGCGGCGGGGAGGCTAAGAAATTGGCCTTGATGTTGGCGTGAATGCGCGCCTCAAAATTGCGGTTGCCCGACAATACTGCCGCTGCGATCAGATCATTTTTGACGATGGTCTCTTCGATATGCGGCTCCAGCGGGCCTGAGTTGCCGATGCAGGTGGTGCAACCATACGCTGCGACGCTAAAACCCAGTTGCTCCAGATAGGGCAGCAGGCCGGCATTGGTCAGATATGCCGTTACGACACGGGAACCGGGCGCCAAGGTCGTTTTGATATGCTTTTTGACCGACAGGCCTTTTTCAACCGCTTTTTTCGCCAGAAGTCCTGCGGCTAACAATACGCTCGGATTGGAGGTGTTAGTGCAGGACGTGATCGCTGCGATCAAGACGTCACCGTTGCCGATTGCAACGTCATCGTGGCCGGTCGCGAAGCGCTGTGTTAATTTTTCAGCCGGCTGATTGAAGCCATTTTGTGCAGTCGGTTTGGAAAAAAGCGTGTTGAACGTGTCCGCCATGGACGACAGTGCGATGCGATCTTGCGGGCGTTTAGGTCCTGCAAGCGAGGGTGTGATCGTGGACAGATCGAGTTCGACCACGTTGCTGTAGTCAATTTGTCCTGTCTCTGGGATACCGAACAGGCCCTGTGCTTTGAAGTAGGACTCGAAGGCATCGAGTTCAGCTTCGGTGCGTCCTGTATTGCGCATGAAGTTAACGGTGACCTCATCGACCGGGAAGAATCCCATGGTCGCGCCGTATTCCGGTGCCATGTTAGCGATCGTCGCGCGGTCAGGCAGCGTCAATGATTTTGTGCCTGTGCCGAAAAATTCGACGAACTTGCCGACGACCTTCTGGCTGCGCAGCAGTTCGGTGACGGTCAGCACGAGATCGGTCGCGGTCACGCCTTCGCGCAAAGCGCCTGTCAGATTTACGCCGACGACGTCAGGCGTCAGGAAATAAACCGGTTGGCCCAGCATACCGGCTTCCGCCTCGATGCCGCCCACGCCCCAGCCGACGACGCCGATGCCGTTGATCATGGTGGTGTGGGAATCCGTGCCGACCAGCGTGTCAGGATAGGTTACGCCATCCTTTTGCACGACGCCACGCGCCAGATATTCGAGATTGACCTGATGCACGATGCCGATGCCAGGGGGGACGACCTTGAACGTATCGAAGGCCTGCATACCCCATTTCATGAATTTATAGCGCTCGGTGTTGCGCTCGAATTCCATCTCCATGTTGACCTTGAGCGCATCCGGATTGTTGTAGCTGTCAATTTGCACCGAGTGATCGACGACCAGATTGACCGGAACCAAGGGTTCGATGATCTTGGGATCACACCCCTGGGCTGCGGCTGCATCGCGCATTGCAGCCAGATCGGCCAGCAGCGGCACACCCGTGAAGTCCTGCAGCACGATACGCGCGACTACGAAGGGGATTTCCTCGGTGCGCGGTGCATTGGGCTGCCAGTTCGCCAGTTCACGGATATGGGACTCAGCGATTTTTTTGTCGTCGTAATTGCGCAGCACTGCCTCTAACACGATGCGGATGGATACCGGCAGGCGTGATATTTTGCCGATGCCGGCCGCTTCCAGCGCGGGCAGCGAGTACAGCGTGCCTGTTGCACCGCTGGCGAGGTTGAAAGAAGTTCGGGTGTTGAACAAATTATGCGACATGGCAAAGGCTCCGGATACGCGAGATGAAGTGGGAATTATATATTGCAGGCAGACTGAATTTTTTCCGGCGCAACCAGCCGCCGGGTCAAACCCGGGCTATTTGACCGGTGGCGCTTCCTTCTTTGGTTTTTTTACTTCCTTATTTTTGCGCTGTTGACCTTTGGCCATGATGCTTCTCCTTTTAGGTGAACGAATAGTAACTCTGTGCGATTATAGGCGGCTATGGGTCAGATTTCTACACGCGTGCCCATTTCGATGACGCGATTAGTCGGGATTTTGAAGAAATCGGCCGCATTCATTGCATTTCTGGACAGCGCCATGAATAAGCGTTCACGCCATTTCATCATGCCGGGGTTGGGGGCGGACACGATCATCGCGCGGGAAATGAAGAACGAGGTCGTCGTCATGTCGAACGGCAGCCCCCAGGATGAACAAAGTTCAAGGGCGGCCGGCAGATCCGGTCTTTCCATGAAACCGTAGAAGACCCTCACGCGGTAAAAATTATTTCCCAAATCATTAACCAGGATGCGGTTGCCTTTCGTGACGTAGGGTTTGTCCTCGACGATCACCGTCAGTAGTATGTTGCGTTCGTGCAACACCTGATTGTGTTTGAGATTATGCAGCAAGGAGGAGGGTGCGCCATCGCCCGTGCCGGTCAGAAATACCGCTGTGCCGTGCACCCGGCTGATTGAATCTGAACTGTCCAGTACGACCTGGATAGGAACGGCTTTGCGGGCAATTTCAGCAAACAGTAACTGGCGTCCGCGCTTCCAGGTCGTGAGCACGGTGAAGGAAATGACCGCCATGCCGAGCGGGAACCAGCCGCCTTGCGGAATTTTCATTGCATTAGCTGAAAAGTAGGCTAGGTCGACGCAAAAGAAGGTGCCAATCAAGATAAACACCAGCGGGGGGGACCAGCGCCAGGCGACCAGCACGAAGGCGATCAGTATCGTGTCGATCATCATCGTGCCGGTGACCGCGATGCCGTAAGCGGACGCGAGATTGCTGGAACTCTGGAAGGTCAGAACCAGAAATACCACCGACAGATACAGCGTCCAGTTGGTCAGCGGGACATAAATCTGACCCTGTGCTTTATCTGAGGTTTGACGGATCTCCATGCGCGGCAAAAAGCCCATTTGCACCGACTGGCTGGCCACCGAGAAAGCACCTGAAATGACGGCCTGCGATGCGATCACGGTGGCGGCGGTCGCAAGCAGCACCATCGGTATCAGTGCCCAGGCGGGTGCTAACAGATAGAACGGATTTTCAATGGCGTGCGGATTTTGCAGCAGCAGCGCGCCCTGACCAAAATAATTCAACACCAGTGCCGGGAGTACGAAGGAGAACCAGGTAAGCCGGATCGGGAATTTTCCGAAGTGCCCCATGTCGGTATACAGCGCTTCGCCGCCAGTGACGGCGAGTACCATGGCACCCAATGCCAGAAAGGAAACCCAGGGGTCAAGGCTTAAAAAATGCCAGGCATAGGCCGGATTGAGTGCCCACAGTACATGGGGTGTCTGTGCGATGGACTGGATGCCGAAGGTCGCAAGACAAGCGAACCAGAAGATCATGATCGGGCCAAAGGCCAGGCCTACGATGCCGGTGCCGTGTTTCTGGATAAAGAACAGCGCCGTCAGCACAATCAGGGTAATGGGCAGGACGAAGGTATTGAACTGCGGCGAGATGACCGTCAGACCTTCCACTGCGGATAAAACCGAGATGGCCGGGGTGATCATGCTGTCGCCATAAAACAAAGTGGCCGCAAATACCCCGAGTACGGTGATGGCCCATCGGGTTTTTGGGCGTTTGGAGGTGAGTTCGCTGACCAGTGCGAGTAATGCCAGTGAACCGCCTTCGCCGCGATTGTCTGCGCGCATGATGACAATCACATATTTGAGCGAGACTAGCAGCATGATGGTCCAGAACATGACCGAGAGCACGCCGAGTATGTTCGCTTCTATCACCGGCAGCGCATGGTGGCCTGAAAAGGTCTCTTTTAGAGCATACAGCGGGCTGGTGCCGATGTCGCCATAGACCACGCCGATTGCGCCCAGCAGCAAAGCGGGCAGTTTTTGTTTTGTCGCACTCATTGGTTTCCCCCTGCTGTTACTTCTCTTGTTTTTTCTCTGTGGAAGAATGATGCCTACATGTGCCGGGTGCGGGAAACAATTGTGTCCTGCTGCGGCTCACAAACAAAATGACCGCTTGCGGTCATTTTGTCATCTGTCGGGTTGAATTACTTGTTCACTGCCGACAGTCGTTCTGCAGCTCTGACCGTATTGGCAACCAGCATGGTGATGGTCATCGGACCCACGCCGCCCGGTACCGGGGTGATGTAGCCCGCTACGGGTTTCACGCTGGCAAAATCCACGTCGCCGCAAAGTTTACCTTCCGCGTTGCGGTTGATGCCCACGTCAATAACGACAGCGCCGGGTTTCACCATGTCGCCTGTGATGAAGTTGGGGCGACCGACAGCGGCGACCAGAATGTCCGCATCCCGAGTGTGTTTGGCCAGATCAACCGTTTTGGAGGTGCAGATCGTGACGGTCGCATTTTTATGCAGCAACAGCAGCGCCATCGGTTTGCCGACGATATTGCTGCGCCCGACGATCACCGCGTGCTTGCCCTCAATACTGATGCCGGTTTTTTCCAGCATCACCATCACGCCATAAGGCGTGCAGGAAGGGAAGGGCGTCTGGCCCGTCACCAGTGCGCCGACATTTTTTTCATGGAAACCGTCTACATCCTTGTCGGGATTGATCGCTTCAATGACTTTATGCGCATCCAGATGTTTTGGCAGCGGCAGTTGCACCAGGATGCCGTGTATCAGCGGATCGCGATTTAACTTCTCGACCTCAGCTAGCAGCGCAGTTTCCGTTGTATCCGCGGGCAGTTCCACGTGTATCGAGTAAAGGCCCAGCTCCGCACAGGCGCGTACTTTGTTGGCCACATATACCTTGGAAGCGGGATCGTTTCCTACGATGATCACCGCCATGCCGGGCGTGATGCCGCGGGCGATCAAGGTGTCTGCGCGGACTTTCCACTCGGCACGCACCTGAGCTGCAATGGCCTTGCCGTCAATGATGTGTGCTGTCATTATTTACCCGCAACTTCTTTTTTGTAGGCGGCCAGACCGTTCGTGATTTCGTTGTGTGCAGCATCAACGCCTTCCCAGCCGCGGATTTTGACCCACTTGCCGGGTTCGAGCGCCTTGTACAGTTCGAAGAAATGCTTGATCTGCTCGAGCGTGATCTTAGGCAGATCTTCGTAGGTTTTGATTTCGTGATACAGCGGAGTGAGCTTATCGGTCGGTACGGCGATAATTTTCGCATCGTCGCCGCCTTCGTCGCTCATCATCAATACGCCAACAGGGCGGCAGGGGATGATTGCGCCGTGTACGATAGGGAACGGGGTGATGACCAGCACATCGACCGGATCGCCATCGTCAGCGATGGTTTCAGGGATGAAGCCGTAGTTACAGGGGTAACGCATCAAGGAGCCGATGAAGCGATCGACGACCAGCACGCCGGATGCCTTGTCTACTTCATATTTGACAGGGTCTGCGTGTTTCGGGATTTCAATGATGACATTGCATTCGTGGGGTAATTTGTTTCCGGGACGGACGTTCAGCAAGCTCATGGCATCTCCTTGGTGTAAGTTGTAATGAAAAGACGGCACAATTATAAGCGATGCGGCGCAGTCGTGTCGTATTCGGTTAAAATGCCTTCATTATAATTTTAAGGAGACGATGTTATGGCTAAGCAACTTATCGGCAAGATGGTTATCGGTCAATCAGGCGGCCCTACAGCGGTGATCAATCAGTCACTGGTAGGCGCGATTCTGGCAGCACGAAAACACGCTTGTATTACCGGTATTCTCGGTGCGCACCATGGCATCGCCGGTATCATGAAGGAAGATTTCATCGATCTGACCACGCAAAGCGTTGAGCAATTAGAGTTGGTTGCGGCAACACCTGCTGCTGCATTGGGTTCGGTGCGTTTGAAACCCGGTCGTGCCGAATGCGAAAAAGTTTTTGAAGTCTTCAAAAAGCACGACGTTCGTTACTTTTTCTACGTGGGCGGCAATGACTCGGCTGAAACGGCGCATATTATCGCCGAGATGGCGAAAGAGGCGAATTACGATTTTTGTACCGTGCATATCCCCAAGACCATCGATAACGATCTGAAGGTGACCGATCACTGCCCGGGCTTTGCGTCTGCTGCCCGCTTTGTTGCGCTGGCCTTCATGGGGGACGACCGCGACAACAACGCGCTGCCGGGGATCAAGGTTAACGTGGTGATGGGGCGTAGCGCCGGATTTTTGACCGCAGCTGCCGCGCTTGCGCGCCAGTCTGAAACGGATGGCCCCCATCTGATCTATTTGCCGGAACGCGTGTTCAATGTTGAATCTTTCCAGCAGGATGTGCGCGATGCGGTGGCTAAATATGGCCGCTGTGTGATCGCGGTGTCCGAAGGGATCACCGATAAGGATGGCAATCCGATTTCAACAAGTGGCGAGCGCGATTCACACGGCAATATTCAGCTCTCCGGCAGCGGTGCACTGGGCGATACGCTGGCCGCGCTGGTGAAAGCCGCTTTCCCGGGCGAAAAAGTGCGTGTACGCGCGGATACATTCGGTTATCTGCAACGCTCTTTCCCGACCATCATCTCTCCGATTGATGCCACTGAGGCGCGTCAGGTGGGCGATTTTGCGGTGAACCATGCGGCGAAAACGGGTGTTCCAGGTTCCGTGTCAATCCGCCGTCTGTCGAGTGTGCCCTATCAGAGCGAATGCTTCATCACGCCGCTGTCATCTGTTGCGCGTGAAGCGACTGAAATGAAGGACGAGTATATCAATGCTGCGGGCAATGATGTGACGCAGGCGTGGATCGACTATGTCGCGCCGCTGGTGGGGGAGTTGCCTAAAATCGGCCGTCTGTAATTAACTTTTTGCATTAAAAAAGCCGGCCCTGTGCCGGTTTTTTTATGAGCCATAATTGAGCGTGATAATGATGAATAACAACGTTTCTGTATTATTTGTTTGCATGGGAAATATCTGTCTATTGTGTAACTTTTTGATTTATAAATATATTTTTTCTTTTCCAGAATTCCCCCAAAACCTCAACCAATATTAGCTTGTACTTGCACCCATTCCACACCACGAACATCACGATATATAGCAGTCATTGATGCGTCTTTATGGCCGGCGATTGCCTGTGAAAAACTCCGGGTTGTATTGATTTGCATACAATCTGATGGCGAGCGAACGTATCTCGTGGAATGATGGCGGGGTTTTTCTTTCCTCGCCTTTTACTCTGGCAATATCCATTGTGTCTGCAAATCGGTGGGAGATGGTGTCAATCCAGACCTGATCACCGGGTTGGGTAAGATTGGCATTTTTTGAATGGTGAACAAATCAGAGGCTCACAATACTATCCCGGCATGACTTGATCACGCTGGCAATCGTCATGCCATTCACACCTGCATCAACAGGGATGCGTACTTTGTTTTTTTCTGAATCACGCAAAGCGCATCGCCATCAATCGATGACGTGCTTGTCTTGGACTGTCTAAACTCCATGACGGAAGTATCTTCACATAAATCTGCTAGTATTCGCGTCCTTTGCTTCCTCTGGCGGATTTTTGCTGACTTTTACGGATTGATTATCTTGATTAGAAAAGTACTGTTTTTGATCGTGCTGCTGTCAGGGTGTACTGCCGGCCCGGACTTCAAGCGCCCGGTAGCGCCTCAGGCCATTACTTATGCGCCGCAGGCGATTGTTGCGACTGCCTCAGCCAATAGCTTGCACGGCAAGGCGCAATTCTTTAGCGCGACTAAGCAGATTCCGGCGGACTGGTGGTTGTTGTTTGGTTCCGCAAAACTCAACGCACTTATTGAACGCGCTTTTCTTGCAAATCCCGATATCGAAGCGGCGCAGGCGGCGTTGCGTCAGGCACAGCAAAGCGTGATTGCACAACAGGGGTTTTTCTATCCGACTGTCGGCGTGAGTTATTCACCCTCACGCAACAAGCTGGCAGGTAATAACGGGGGGAGTTCACCGGGAATGCAGGGCAACGGTACGCTGATTCAAACCTACTCGAATCCGGCTGGCCCGAAGTTCAATGGCCCAGCGTATTACAATTTCCATGTCGCGCAGCTCAATATCGGCTACGTACCGGATGTATTCGGTTCACAGCGGCGGCGGGTAGAGTCGGCCGAGGCGCAGGCGCAAATGCAGCAGATGCAGTTGCAGGCGACTTATATTACCCTTGCTTCTAATCTGGTTGCCGCCGCATTTCAGGAGGCGAGTGTGCGTGCGCAGTTGGCTGCAGTTGAGCGGGTGATTGCAATCAATCATGAAAATGTTGAGATCATGCGCCGGCAGCTGGCGTTGGGTTATCTTGCCGAAATCGATTTGGCGGCGGCAGAATCCGCCTTAGCCCAGTCGCAACAGGTATTGCCGACCTTACGCAATCAACTGGAGCAAACGCGCGATCTGATTCGCGCGCTCTCGGGTCATACGCCCGATCTGGATGTGCCTGAAACCTTTGAACTGACCGACTTGCAGTTGCCTGCCGAATTGCCCTTGAGTCTTCCGTCTCAGTTGGTTGAACAGCGTCCCGACGTGTGTATTGCTGAGGCGAAACTGCAATACGCCAGTGCACAATATGGTGTTGCAATCGCTAATCGTTTACCGCAATTTTCGGTTCAAGCGGCAATGGGCGGGATGGCGGCGGCACCCGACTGGATGTTTCGCACCGGTGGCGGGTTTTTTAGCGTGATAGGCAATGTCGCACAGACGATTTTTGACGGCGGCACGCTCAAGGCGCAATCTAAAGGCGCCGAACAGGCACTGGCTCAGGCGGCTGCACAGTATCGCGGCACGGTGATCGCGGCCTTGCAGAATGTGGCCGATACGCTGCACAACATCGAATTTGACGCACAGACGCTTGCAGCGGCTGCGGCCTCCGAGCAGGCGAGCAAAAAAGTGCTGGCGCTCACCCGCAATCAATATCAGCTGGGTTATGTCAGTTATCAGGCTTTGTTACTCGCAGAACAAGCCTATCAGCTCACCACATTAAGCCTGGTGCAAGCGCAAACGGCGCGACTGGGTGATACCGCGGTCTTGTATCAGGCCTTGGGTGGCGGCTGGTGGAATTGGCCGGCTGATAAGGCTGTTGTACCAAATTCGTTACAGGGAGTGAATGCTTCATGATCAAATTCGATAAACGTATTGTGGCGGTATCAGTCGTTGTATTGCTGTTCGTGATTTATTTTTCTTGGCCGCATGTGACTGACGAGGGTGTGCAGCCAGTGCCAGCGGCGCATAAATTAACGGATACCTTGCATTTTGATGCCAATGCACCGCAGTTGTCTTTCATTAAAATCGCGGCTGTTGAAGCTTTTCCCGAACCATTGGTCGAACCCATGAATGCCCGGATTGCCTATGATGACAACCGTACGGCACGGGTTTTTTCGCCTGTAGCAGGGCGGGTTGTGAAAATTTTGGCGGAAACAGGTCGTCAGGTTGCAAAGGGCGAAGGAATCCTGGTGCTCGATTCGCCCGATTATGCGCAGGCGGTGGCGGACAGCAGTCGTGCGGATGCCGATTTGCTGCGCAAACAGGAAGCTTTTGAGCGCGCGCGTTTGTTGTTTGATGCCAAGGGGATTGCGCGCAAGGATCTGGAAAATGCCGAAGCCGACAGTCATCAGGCGGAAGCGGAAGCGGCGCGCGCCCGCGCCCGATTGAATAATCTGACTGGAAACCCGGGTCGTGCGCCGGGGCAGTTTGTTTTGGTGTCACCTCACGCGGGTGTGGTCAGCGAACGACAGGTCAGTTCAGGCAGCGAAGTGCGCCCTGATGCCCCAAATCCCTTGTTTGTTATCACCGATCCGGCTCATGTGTGGATACAGGTCGATTTGCCTGAGCAGCAAATGGGTAAGGTGAGTGTAGGGCAGGCCATGATGGCGCAGGTTGATGCATATCCGAATGAACTGTTTACCGGAAAAATTACGGTGATCGCCGGTGCGCTCGATCCTGCGACACGGCGCATGCAGGTGCGTTGTGAAATCGATAATCTACATCTGAAACTCAAACCCGAAATGTATGCGCGCGTCTGGCCGATCGCCAGTGTGCATGACAGTTTGCCGCGTGTGCCGAATACGGCGATCGTCACGCAAGGACTGTTCAGTTATGTGTTCGTCGAACAAAGCGCGGGGGTGCTGCAGCGCCGCCGTGTCACGCTCGGCTTGCAGGGGCACAACGAGAGCTATATCAAAGAAGGACTTAAAGTGGGTGAGCGGGTTGTGACCACAGGCGCATTGCTGCTCAACGCCGAACTTGCGGGTATCGACTGATGCTGGAAAAACTGATTACCTTCGCGCTGCAACAGCGCGTGTTCGTGCTGGCAGGCTCGCTGGTGCTGCTGGTATTCGGCTGGCGTGCGCTGGATAACCTGCCGATCGAAGCGTTTCCCGATGTTCAGGATGTGCAGGTGCAGATCGTCACGCAAGTGCAGGGTAAGGCGCCCGAAGAAGTCGAACGCAGTGTGACGCTGCCGATCGAGCGGGAAATGAGCGGCGTACCGCGCATGACGCAACTGCGCTCGGTGTCGATCACAGGGCTCTCGATCATCACTCTGACCTTTTCTGACAACACCGATGATTATTTCGCACGTCAGCAGGTGCTGGAAAAATTGCAGAACGTCAATCTGCCGCCCGGTACACAGCCGGTACTTGCGCCATTGACGAATGCGGTCGGTGAAATTTACCGTTATGTGCTGGAGGTACCTGAGAATATGGCGCCCTCCGAGGTTCGTGCCTTGCAGGACTGGGTGTTGCGCCCGGCCTTGCGTCAGGTTCAGGGGGTCGCCGATGTGGTCAGTTTTGGCGGGACGGTCAAGGAATATCAGGTCAGGGTTAACCCGTCGAATTTGCGAAAATTCAATGTCACCATTGATCAGGTGTCGCTGGCATTGAATGCGAACAGCAGCAACGGCGGCGGCGGCATCTTGAAACGCGGCGATGAGTCGCTGGTGGTGCGTAGCATCGGTCTGTTCCAAAGTTTAGATGACATCGCCCGAGTTGTAGTCGTAGCACGCGACGGAAAAACCGTGATGGTGGGCGATGTGGGAGAGGTGGCTATCGGCGACCGTCCTCGTTCCGGTATGGTAGCGTTTAACGAACACGATAATGTGGTGCAGGGTATCGTGCAGATGACCAAGGGGCAAAATGCGACCAAGGTGGTAGAAGCGCTCAAAGTGCGCATTGCAGAACTCACTATGAAATTGCCGCCCGGCGTGAAAATCGTGCCTTACTATGATCGCACCGAACTGGTCAAACATACCGTGCGCACGGTGACGGAGAATCTGATCATCGGCGCGCTGCTGGTGGTGGCGATCCTGATCCTATTTCTGCGCAACTGGTATGCAGCGCTGGCGGTGGCTGCCATCATTCCGCTGGCCTTGCTGTTTGCCTTCATTCTGATCGATGCGAGAGGCGTGTCAGCCAACCTGATTTCGCTGGGTGCGGTCGATTTCGGGATTATCATCGACAGCGCCGTGGTGTTGGTCGAGGCGCTGATGGTGAAGCTCGCGCTGGCTAAGGCCGATGAACTGCCGCAGCACCATTCTTACGGATGGCGCATCCATCTGATCAAACAAAATTGCATTGAGATGGGCACGCCGATTCTGTTTTCTAAAGCGATTATTATTCTGGCTTTTTTGCCGATTTTTACGTTTCAGCGAGTCGAGGGGAAGATTTTTTCTCCCGTGGCTTTTACGCTGAGTTTTGCGCTGCTGGGTGCGATCCTGCTCACCCTCACCCTGTTGCCGGCGCTGCTGAGTTTTGCAGTTAAAAATAAGGATCTGGCCGAACAGCACAGCGAATGGATGCATCGCCTGCAAGAGCGCTATCGCAACTTGTTGGTTCGTGCGGCAGATTATCGAAAAGCCATCGTCGCGGGAGCGATCGGTTTGCTGGCCATTACGCTGGCCTTGTCGCCGTTGCTGGGGAGTGAGTTTTTACCCAAACTCGATGAAGGGAATATCTGGCTGACCATCAGCCTGCCGCCGGCGACCGCGCTCGACAAAACCAAGGAGGTCGAGCGCGAGGTGCGAAAAATTATGAATGCTTATCCTGAAGTGAATAATGTCGCCACGCAGGTCGGACGCCCAGATGACGGCACGGATCCTAAGGGACCGAATAATCTCGAGGTGATGGCGGATTTAAATCCGCATGATGTGTGGCGTTTTGCCGACAAGGAGGCGCTGATCGCGGATATGACTCGAAAAATTCAGGAAATCCCGGGCGTGCCGACCAATTTTTCTCAGGTGATACAGGATAATGTCGAAGAAGCTTTGTCCGGTGTGAAGGGGGAAATTTCGGTCAAAATTTTCGGCCCTGATCTGGAAATACTTGAAGATAAGTCAACGCAGGTGGCAGGCATTCTTGCAGGTATACGCGGCTCTGCCGATGTGGCCGCGATTAAAGTGGGCGGGCAAACCGAGTTAAACATTACGCTGGACCGTCAGCGTATGTCGCGCTACGGGCTTAATATCAGTGACGTGAATGCGACTATACAGACGGTGCTGGCTGGCAGTACAGTTAATGTATTTTATGAGGGAGACCGCCGTTTCGACGTGACGGTGCGCATCAACGAACGAAATCGCAATGCAGTTGATGATGTCGGTGATCTGCCGATTGCACTCGCTAACGGGGGGGCGATTCCGTTGGGTTCAATTGCCAGTATAGAAGTAAGGCAAGGTGCTGCACGGGTCGGGCGCGAGGGCGGCGGACGGGTGGTGGCGGTGAAAGCTAACTTGCTAAAACGCGATCAGGGGAGTTTTGTGGCCGAAGCGATGGATAAGGTCAATGCACAAGTCACTTTGCCGCCGGGTTACACCATGACCTGGGGCGGACAGTTTGAGAATCAGCAGCGCGCGATCAAACGTCTGAAGGTGATTGTGCCGGTATCGATTCTGATGATCTTCGTGTTGCTGTTCTGGGCCTTTAAATCGATGCGAAAAGCCTTGCTGGTGATTTTGATGGTGCCGTTCACACTGATCGGCGGACTCGCCGGGTTGGGATTGGCAGGTTTACATATGTCCGTGTCTGCTGCGGTCGGGTTTATCGCAGTGGCCGGCATTTCGGTGCAAAACGGGGTGATCATGGTCGAGCAGTTCATGGAGGGGATGCGTAACGGGAAGGCCCTCGCCGGGAGTGTGATGGACGGGGCTGTTGCGCGCCTGCGCCCTATCCTGATGACCGCGATGATGGCGGGTATCGGTCTTTTACCCGCAGCCTTGTCGCACGGCATCGGGTCTGAAACGCAGCGGCCCTTTGCCGTGGTGATCGTCGGCGGCATCATCTCTGCAACGCTGTTTACCTTGCTGTTGCTACCGCTGCTGTTCCCAGTTTTCGCCGAAGAGATCAACGTCGAAGACGGTCAGCCCTTAATCAGCGAGTAAAATGCATTTTAGAGTCTATGGGGCCGGATTCGGATATTGTTTGTAGATGGCGCTGATTGTTAAGGAGTGTCCGACACCTGTTTTGGATGTTATGGCACTCCATAAGAATCAATAATTTAACTAGCAATAATACTGATTGGCGCGGATTGGCTTTTCGCATCTAATTGTCAGGCCAACAGTCTCGCTCTTACACCACTCTAAACCGGTCGCTCGTGACGTGCAGAAATTGTTAAGGACGGATACATGCCCTCAATCGCAGCCTGTTCGTAATACACAAAACGCTGCGGGCAGGCTGCCAGTAAGCGGGGCACATCGCCAATATCTGCAATCGAGACAATCATTAGTCGACCGCTAGTCAAGGAGAAAATAAAATCATCGCAATCTGGTTGCGACACGACAAAGCATAAAGCCATGCCATCCTGCATGATACAAACCTAACCGCGCCTTTGGAAGCTAAGCATCTATGACGGCTTTGGGTTTGGAGGCGACGTACAAACTAGCTGATTTATACACATTGCAACGTCTGCTTCCAGACGCAAAACAGCCAGCCAGATGTTCAGCGTCTTATAGCGGGTATGTCTCGATTGCCCGCATTCGCCAATGACTGGTTCGGAGCAGGCCAAATAATTGAACGGAGAAAAACCTCCAATGCCCGCTTGCAGGCGGTGTATTATTAAAACTGTGCATCGGCTTCGTGCCAATACCTGACGGTCGAGGTTATAAACTGGAGGGCAGAGTGGTTTTAATAAAAACAAAAAATAAGCTTGTCTCTAAGAATTTTCTAATATCTATGCGGGTGGTTAACTGATAACCTTTTGAAAATGATTTTCACTTTATTTAGATAGTGGAATTTATAGTCTTAAACATTTACTACTGATTGAGCATAAGCTATTCGGCATCACATACAAGAATTCAGTTCAACAGGCACTAGGTATAAGTTGGGAGGCAGAGCTGATGGCCATAGTTTTACCGAAAAACACGCGCGCGGATTACGTCCACAAATCTGGGATTAACAACTACCTTATCCCAATGGTCATTCTGCTGGTTGGAATCATTCTGACGGTTGTGATTTTGCAGCTCATACGAAATTACGAAAATGACAAAAGCCGTCTCGAATTCGAGCATCTGGTCAATCAAACGGTAGATACCATTCAGCATCGAATGAAGGCAAACACCCAAGTTCTGCGCGGAGCGGCGGGTATGTTCTACGTCAATCATCTGATGGGAAGGGCGGTGTCCCGGGCCGAATTTAAAACCTTTATTGCGTCGCTAAAACTGGAAGAGCGCTATCCAGGCATGCAGGGGGTGGGCTTTTCACAACTGATCCGCCCCGACCAACTTGGCAATCACCTGCGCACGATTCGAGCCGAAGGATTTCCAGACTACGCACTGCGTCCATCCGGTGAGCGAAAGCTCTATTCGTCCATCGTATACCTTGAGCCTTTCGACTGGAGAAACCAGCGTGCATTCGGTTACGACATGTACTCGGATCCGGTGCGACGGCGCGCAATGGAACGTGCTAGAAAAACGGGCGAGGCTGCGCTGTCCAGTCGCGTAACACTCGTTCAGGAAAATAACAAAGACATTCAGGCTGGTGTTTTGATGTATCTGCCGGTCTACCGGGTAAGCGGCACACCAACCGACGAACAACATCGACTGGATGAACTCATTGGCTGGGTGTATTCACCACTACGGATGAAGGACTTGATGTCCAACCTGATTGAACGGGACCTGCCGAGTGCTACAGGCCGAGTTTCCATCTCGATTTACGACGGGAAAAGCGCAGACCCGGCTGACTTGCTTTTTTCGACTGAGGAAGGGCTGCCCGATCAGAAAAGTCCTTTCCATTCCAGCAGGCAACTGGAGATTTCCGGACAACCGTGGTACCTGACCGCATCCGCACTACCCCGCGCCGAAGGCATCATGATGACTCGGCTGGTCTTGGCTGCAGGCGTGAGTATCAGCCTTCTGCTGTCCTTCATCAGCTTGATGCAAATACGCAATACTGCACGTCTTGCTGCCGCGACTGACCAATTGCGCGAAGCCAATGGGCGCTTGTCTCTGGCACAAAAGGATGCTCATGCAGGGTTCTGGGATTGGGATGTCAATAGCGACAATCTGGTCTGGACACCGGAATTTTTCCTTTTATTTGGACTCGATCCGGCAACGACAGAAGCCAATTTCAACACATGGTGCTCAGCACTTCACCCTGAAGATCTTCAGGCTGCTAAAGAAAAATTTGCCGATGCCATACGGGATCACACAATGCTGCGAAATGAATATCGCATTGTGTGGACTACAGGGGAGGTTCGCTGGATTTACGCCTCTGGAAATACAACTTACGATCATCAGGGGCAGCTACTGCGAATGTCAGGAATTTGCATTGACATCACCGAGCTCAAGCAGACAGAAACGTTGCTACTACAAAGCCGAGCTGAATTACAGGAAGCACAACGAATCGCCCATGTAGGCAGTTGGCATTTGGACCTGGCAACCAATGCCATTGATTGGACAGAAGAGCTTTATCTCATGCAGGGTTTGAATCCGAAGTTAGCGCCACCCGATTACATGGAAAATGAAAAACTATTTACACCAGAGAGTTGGACGCGGTTAAACAGTGCAATAGCCAGCACGGTCACATCTGGTGCTCCATACGAAGTAGAGCTGGAAATGGTCAGACCTGACGGAAGCCACGGATGGATGCTGGCACGCGGAGAAGCGGTTCGGAATGTGAGTGGCGCCACGGTTGCTGTTCGAGGAGTCGCGCTGGACATCACTGGACGCAAGATGGCTGAAGATAACCTTCGCATCACTGCGAGTGTATTCCACAACAGCCAGGAAGCCATTATGATCACTAATGAGAGTAACACCATCATTGATGTCAACCCGGCTTTCACTCGAATCACTGGCTACGGTTATGATGAAGTCATCGGGAAAAATCCAAAAATACTTAGCTCCGGAAAGCATGCCAAAGATTTCTACACGAATTTGTGGGCATCTCTGGAGCGTGACAATTCTTGGCGGGGAGAAATATGGAACAGGCGAAAATCAGGTGAGATATACCCTGAAATGCTGTCAATTTCTGCACTTCGCGATAGCGAGGGTAGAGTCATAAGACATGTCGCCGTGTTCTCAGACATCAGCAACATTAAAAAACACGAAGCTGAGCTTGTTCAAGTGGCTTATTTTGACGCGCTGACAGGCATACCCAATCGCCTACTACTGGCAGATCGCATGAAGCAAGCCATCTCGCAAAGTGAGCGAGAACAATTTATGATGGCGGTCTGTTACCTTGATCTGGATGGATTCAAACCCGTCAATGATGTATTGGGACATCAAGCGGGCGACCGGGTATTAATAGAAATTGCCTCACGAATTGGTGGCACCATACGCGGTGGCGATACGGTTGCCCGTCTGGGAGGAGATGAGTTTGTAATTTTACTTTTGGGACTTTCGACGAGGGAGGAATGTGTTGTAACCCTTGAGCGGCTACTTGAATCGATTGCTGAACCGATCAGCATTAGTAACAGTTCGGTTTCTGTCAGCGCCAGTATCGGAGTGTGTATCTATTCAGCAGATGAGCAAGATCCAGATACTTTGCTACGCCATGCTGACCAAGCTATGTACGTAGCCAAACAGTCTGGCAAAAACCGCTTTCAGATTTACGATGTTGCTCTGGATTAGCACGCTAGGATTCAAAACGAGTGAATCGACCGGAGTTTCGTGGAGGCCGGTTTGTTTAAGTTAGACGGCACCTGTTGTTGTGGCGAGTTTAGGAATTGGCTATGGGAAAGTTAAATGCCTAACCCTACGCTCAAGTGTGACTGCGCAAAAACACGCATGAACGACCGCTGTGTCTCGATTGCCGAACTAGCCGACGGTCCGGTATCGGGCAGCCAAATTTTTGAGCGGAAGATAAATTTTCACTGCTCCAAACCGGATACTCGTGACGGGCGGGTATCGAGAACCAGAAACTCATACTTGCTTTAATATACTTATTGGCAGTCCTGCATGAACATTGGGCTAAATCCTGCATGTACGGATATTCGGTTTTAACTTGCTATTTCGTCCTGAAGTTTCTCCAGCTCATCCAGAATGCGGATGAATTTTTTTCCAAATGGTGTAACCACGTACTCCACGCGTGGAGGAACTTCGTTGAAAGCGAGGCGTTCAATAATACCAAATGCCACGTTTTTACGCAGGCATTCATTGAGTACTTTTGTCGTTAAACCCTCAACGTTGCGAACCATTTCACCGGGCCGATTGATTTCATTTGCCAGAAGTGCGTAAACCGTAAGCGACCATTTACAGCCATAAATGGTCTCAACCATTCGCGCGCTTCGTTCTGGAGCAGATTTTCTAGAAAATAATTTCTCTTTGCTATTCATTAAGATGTACCGAAAAGTAACTACCGTACTAATTTGTGCCCGCTTTTCACGCGGGTTCAGCCCTTCATATACTACGTTACCTTACTACTACCTATGAAAATAATCTTATGAAAAACATCACCCAACCTTTAGCCCTGATCGTGGGCGGTTCCAGCGGAATGGGTTTCGAAACTGCGAGATTTTTGTTGGAGCGTAACATAACAACCGTGATTGTTGGCAACTCAGCGGACAAGCTAGAAGCAGCAAAGCACGAGCTATTGGCATCTGGCAATGTTGAAACCATTCAAGCAAATCTGTACCAGTCTGATGATGTGCAGCGCGTCGTTGCATTTGCCGAAAATCATGGCCGTCACATCAAATATCTGGTCAATGCGGCGGGCTACTTCAAGCCCACACCATTCCTTGAGCACACGCACAAGGACTATGACACTTACCTAGATTTGAACCGCGCCGCTTTTTTCATTTCACAAGCCGTAGCAAAAAACATGGCAGCAAACGGCGGAGGCTCGATTGTGCATATTGGATCAATGTGGGCAAAACAAGCCATTAAGGCAACACCTTCCTCCGCCTATGCGATGGCGAAGGCCGGATTGCACGCACTCACGCAACACATGGCGATGGAATTGGCCGATCACAATATTCGTGTAAATTCTGTTTCACCCGCCGTGGTTAAAACACCTATTTACGAGGCATTCATTGACCCGGGGAAACTTGACGAAGTGCTAGCCTCATTCAACAGTTTTCATCCAATTGGAAGGATAGGCACGCCTGAGGACGTGGCAAAAACCATCAACTTCCTGCTTAGTGATGATGCGAGTTGGGTAACTGGCGCAATTTGGGATGTCGATGGTGGCGTTATGGCTGGACGCAACTAAAAACACTAAGGGCAGTCGGTTGGCTTCCAGCCACCGTCCACAGAGTTCCTTCACGTTGCCTGCCGCAAAACAGCTCTTTGCGGTTGGCAATAATAGCCGGTTTCTGCAAGCCAGAAATTCTGCTCGCCAGTGACAGATTTTCGTATCAAACCTGCAACTCAAGCTCCACACCGTGACGTGCAGGTCATGGTACACAGTTGCTATTGCGCCTCTCGATATCATGCCAGAAAGCGGTCACTCATGGTCAATTGTGTTCGAGGCAACGCGACCGACAGCATTGGCCGATCAAGAGTTACTCATCCCCCATAAATTGAAGGATCGGACACCGCAGCGCTAAGAAAACCCGTTTACACAAAATCTAGGACACCCTCCCGCCTAGACTCTGGAGTCCGCGGTGAAGACCGAGACTCACGTATTAGTCAGGAGTCGTCCAGAGCAAAAGGGTGAGTCATGGCTGCCGGAACGATCCATTTGTCATATTCTTCTTCTGTGACATAGGCCAGCCTGAGGGCTGCCTGTTTTAGTGTGCACGCCTCGCGCTCTGCGCATTTTGCAATTTCTGCCGCGCGGTCATAATGCGGTACCAGCGCAGTCACCAGCATCAAGGATTGCTCCATCAATTCTGTCAGCCTCAGTCGATTGGCTTTGATACCACGTACGCAGTGCTGCTCAAAACTTGTCATGCCATCGGTGAGCAAACGTACGCTTTGTGAAAAGTTGTATGCGATGAGCGGCTTAAATACATTCAGTTCGAAATTACCCGAGGCGCCGGCTATTGTGATCGAAACGTCGTTACCGAATACCTGACAGCACAGCATGGTCAGTGCTTCGCACTGGGTAGGATTCACTTTTCCTGGCATGATCGAGCTGCCAGGCTCATTTTCCGGCAGACTAATTTCTCCCAGCCCGGAGCGTGGGCCTGAGGCGAGCCAGCGCACGTCGTTGGCGATTTTCATAAGCGCTACCGCCAGTGTTTTGAGCGCACCGTGAGTAAAAACCAGTGCATCATGGGCAGCCATCGCGGCGAATTTGTTAGCTGCACTCTTGAATGGAAAACCCATGCTGCGCGCCAGTTCAGCTGCTACCCGCTCACCAAACTCAGCATGGGTATTGAGGCCTGTGCCGACCGCTGTTCCACCAACCGCGAGTTCGCATAGGGGGGATAAACTGCTAACTAGCATTGTGTTAGCATGATCCAGTTGAGCAACATAACCTGAGAATTCCTGCCCCAGCGTAAGCGGGGTAGCATCCTGCAAATGTGTTCGCCCAATTTTTACGATATCGGCAAACGAATCGGATTTTATTTTAAGCATGGTGCGCAACGCAGCTAATGCCGGGAGTAGTTCTTGTGAGATGCCAATAACGGCTGCCATATGCATCGCAGTGGGAAAAACGTCGTTAGATGACTGACCAAGATTGACGTCATCGTTAGGATGAATATTGCGAACTTCACCACGCCCAGCGCCGCGCAGTTCAGAGGCTCGATTGGCGAGTACCTCGTTCATGTTCATATTGCTCTGCGTACCTGAACCTGTTTGCCAGACAGATAATGGAAACTCATTTTTATGCATTCCGGCCAGCACTTCATCGGCAGCCTGTACAATAGCCATCGACTTTTCTGCATCAAGCAAGCCCAGATCTCTGTTGACCAGAGCAGCAGCGCGTTTGACATTTGCGAGGGCAATGATGATTTCCTCCGGCATGATTTCAGAAGATATATGAAAGTGCTCGAGCGAACGTTGCGTCTGCGCACCCCAGCGCCGCTCTACTGGAATCTCAACTATACCTAGCGAATCATATTCTTTCCTGGTGGTCATGGTGTATTTTCTATTAAATTGCTCGGAGCATTATTCGTCAAACAAGTTTTTTCGATATCTCTCTCAAATTCTTCAACCCATCTTGATCCATCTCCAATTGGGTATTGCATTTTCAGACCAGTGGATTTTTGCATAACCACAACAAAACCAGTAAGCGCAAATATCTCATCGGTTTGGGGGTCTGTAGTATCGGTCTCAGTCAGTTCAAAGTCTCCAGCAGAAAGGTTGAATCGCTTCAATACTGTCTGAAAATCATCCGTCTCATCCTGTTCAATAAGCTTCATCTGATTTCCAATCTGTTTTTTATCAGCAAGTCAACTTGCTGATACTTACATGGAATGGTGCATAGAAAAGCATCGGTTTACTCCAATACCGATGCTCGGAACGCGGCAATGAATGTGTGCCGCCTGGTTATTCGATGCTGCATGCCTCATCGAAATCTAGCCTTGGGTTACGTGGATAAACACCGCTCTTGTCCCCATAACCAAGATTACAGATGAAATTCGATTTTACTGCTGTTCCGTCAAAGAAGAGTTGATCAACTTGAGCATTGTCGAAACCTGACATCGGGCCGCAATCAAGCCCAAGTGCTCGTGCCGCGACAATCAGATAAGCACCTTGTAGCGACCCGTTGCGGAAGGCGTTGATGAAAGTTGTTTGCTCGTCTTTATCGAACCAGCTCCGTGCATCAGGCGCATTGGGGAAAAGTTTGGGAAGCTTTTCATAAAAATGCAGGTCGTAACCAATAATAGCAATAACAGGGGCTGCCATGCTCTTGGCACGGTTGCCTTCGGCGAGTGCGGGAATGAGTTTCTCTTTAGCCTCTTTGGTTTTGACGAACACAATGCGAGCCGGACAACAATTTGCAGAAGTGGGGCCCATACAGAAAGTTTCGTAGAGACGATGTAGTAATTCGTCGGACACAGGGCGGCTTTGCCAAGCATTATGTGTGTGTGCCTCAAGAAATATTTGTTCGAGAGATGATTGATCCAGAGACTTAGTAGCCATAACTTTCTCCTTTAAAATTAAGATAAAAAAGATCGATGCTGCGCTAATTTACACCCTCTAGTATAACTCTCATGCTATTTTTCAAGCACGTTAGCCAGATCGCGTTTGTACTGGTAATTGAGCCTCCTGTGCGTGGTGGTGATTTAAGTATTTTGGATAAGGATGAGCTTCATTTGGCGAGTCAGAAGTTGATGGAGCGTGCGGGGCATAGCCGAGTGAGTATTGGTTCAGCGTACTACGGGAGTCGCTGGGCAGTGAAAATTCAGGCAGCAAGTTAAGTTGTAATTTTTTTAAAACACGCTATAAATCTTCCCCAAAACTAAGGTGTAACTATTTGATTCTTAACGCTGTGAAATGCGCTAAAATCCAACTGTAAAATTAAATATTTCTAGTTTAAGTATATGATAAATAATAATAAAATTAAAGTTTTGTTCGTGTGCATGGGAAATATCTGTCGATCGCCGACTGCTGAGGCGGTATTTCGTCATTACGTTGAGAGTGCCGGACTGTCAGAATTTATTTTGATCGATTCGGCAGGAACGCACGATTACCATATCGGTCATGCGCCGGATCAGCGTTCACAGCAGGCGGCAGAGCAGCGCGGCTACGACATGAGCGGACTGCGCGGGCGGCAGGTCGAAACGCTTGATTTTGAGCGCTTTGATTATGTGTTGGCGATGGATAAGGCCAATCTGGCCATCCTGCACTATCTGGCACCGCGCGGATGCAAGAAATATGTTGGATTGTTTCTGGAATTTTCGCGTCATCACAGCGAACGTGAAGTGCCTGATCCCTATTACGGTGGCACGCAGGGATTTGAGTCTGTGTTGGATATGGTGGAAGATGCGGCACAAGGTTTGTTGCAACATATCCGACTGCGTGAGCTTGCATAGGTGTTTTGTCGTTGCAAATAAAAAAGCCTCGCAATTGCGAGGCTTTTTTATTGACGCGTGATGCTTACGACTTGGTGTTTTGCGTTTCGATTTGAACCAGTGGTTCGTTCTCAACGTAAACTTCAAGCTGGCGTGGGCGGCGGCGAATCACCGGCTGGGGACGTTCGACGGGCACCTCGGTTGAAACCTTGTGCGGTGCGGTTTCAATTTGTACCAGACCTGCTGATTTAGTTTCAACGGCAACGAAGGCATTGACGACGGGTGCGGCAACTGTTTCAGTTACAACTTCAGCTACGACTGGCGTAACCGCTTCAACTATAACAGACGCTGCAACTGCTACAACAGGTGCTGCCGCCATATTGCTTGGCATCGCGATGTATTCCGTCGGTTTGAGTTTTGCCTGCGCCTGAACGGCTGTCGAGGTGCTTTCCTGATTATCAGCTGACGCTGTGTTTTCAGATCCCGGTGTCACTTCACGTTTTTCACGTTCGCGACGACCGCCACGACGTCCTCTGCGACGGGCGCTGCTCTTCTCAGTCTTCTCCGCTTCTGTTTCACCATCAGCGGCGAGGGTTTCGATGACCGGCTTTTCTTCTGTCGGGCGCTGTTCATTTGCGACTTTAGGCGGACGTGGCGGACGGGGAGGTCTAGGCTGCCTTACTTCCGCCGTTACAGTCGATTTTTCTATCGTTTTTTCTGTGGATTTTTCAATCCCCTGAGCTGCATTGCGTTCAGGATTGCGTTCGCGACGCTTGCGGCCTTCGTTGCGATCCGGGCGATCACCGCGCTCAGAGCGTTCCGGGCGATCATTGCGACCGCGCGGCTGACGGCTGACGGCTGGCGCTTCTTTTTCAGGTTCAGCTGCAACCAGTGATTTGAACCAGCCGCCAATTTGGCTGAGCAGGCCGGGAGTCGCTGCAGCTTCCGCTTTTACAGGGGCTGTCGGCGCAGGGGCCACAGGCGTGATTCCCTTAACAGCTGCTTGTACGCGTACGCCTTTTTGCGGCTCTTGATCAGCTTTGTTTTCTTCCGGTTTTTCGACCAGTGTGTAGCTAGGCTGCGCATCCCCCGTCAGCTCGTCCTGACGCAAACGGTTGATGGTGTAGTTCGGTGTTTCTAAGTGCGGATTCGGGATCAGCGTGATCGGTACGCGCAGGCGCGATTCGATGCGGTGCAGGTCGCCACGCTTCTCATTGAGCAGGAAGGTCGCTACATCGACCGGTACCTGAGCGTGAATAGCTGCGCTGCTGTCCTTCATTGCCTCTTCCTGAATGATGCGCAGGATGTGCAAGGCGGAGGATTCAGTGCCACGGATATGGCCAATACCGCTGCAACGCGGGCAGGTGATGTAGTTGCTCTCGCCAAGTGACGGTTGCAGGCGCTGACGGGATAATTCCAGCAGGCCGAAGCGGGAAATCTTGGCTGTCTGTACACGGGCACGGTCAAAACGCAAGGAGTCGCGCAGACGGTTTTCCACGTCACGCTGGTTCTTGCTGTTTTCCATGTCGATAAAGTCGATCACGATCAGACCGCCCAGATCACGCAGGCGCATCTGACGTGCGATTTCTTCGGCCGCTTCCAGATTGGTATTGAACGCAGTTGCTTCAATGTCCGAACCCTTGGTAGCTCTTGCCGAGTTGATGTCGATCGCAGTCAGTGCTTCGGTGTGATCGATCACGATCGCGCCGCCCGAGGGCAGACGCACTTCGCGTGAATGAGCGGATTCGATCTGGTGTTCGATCTGGAAACGGGAGAACAAAGGGACATCATCCACGTAACGCTTGATGCGATTGACGTTGTCCGGCATCACGGTGCTCATGAAAGCATGCGCCTGTTGATATACTTCATCGGTGTCGATGAGGATTTCGCCGATTTCCGGATTGAAATAGTCGCGGATGGCGCGAACGACTAAGGAGCTTTCCAGATAGATCAGTGACGGGGCTTTCTCGGATTTTGCCGCATCCGCAATCGCGGTCCACAGCTGATTTAAGTAGTTCAAATCCCACTGCAGCTCTTCTTCATTGCGTCCGATACCTGCGGTGCGCGCGATGATGCTCATGCCATCCGGCACTTCCAGATTGGAGAGTACTTCACGCAATTCGGCGCGCTCATCGCCTTCGATACGGCGCGATACACCGCCGCCATTCGGATTGTTCGGCATCAAAACGATGTAACGCCCCGCCAGACTGATGTAGGTAGTCAGGGCCGCCCCCTTGTTGCCGCGCTCGTCTTTTTCGATCTGAACCAGCAGTTCCTGTCCTTCACGCAGTGCTTCCTTGATGGAAGGGCGGGGGCCGCAGCCGGGTTGATGGAATTGAGGCGCAACTTCTTTGAACGGCAAAAAGCCGTGGCGGTTGCCGCCGTATTCGACGAAGCAAGCCTCTAAACTGGGCTCGATGCGGGTGATAACAGCTTGATAGATATTGCTCTTGCGTTGTTCTTTGCCGGCAATTTCAATGTCGAGGTCAATTAACTTTTGACCGTCAACAATGGCGACACGGAGTTCTTCCGGTTGTGTCGCATTGAATAACATGCGTTTCATTTTTATTTTTCTCCCGCGCTCGAACACGGGCAAGACTCAAACTCGCGCAGATTAAGCGTGAGAGAGGAACAGCTGACGGCGTTGGTTACACAAACGGTGGGTCAAATGGATTCTCTGTACTAGTTTGGTCAAAAATGTTTTGGGCAGCGCGGCATTCGCTGTAACGCGTTGGGGAGGATTCCTGGACTGTTGCAGTGCGGCATGCGGCACTTGCAAAATCTGGCTCAACCAGCTACGTATTACAACTCGTTTGCCCCGCTGCGGAATTCACAGGTGCTTTGAGCGCGTAAATCAATTACTATCACTGCTGGTTCCGGTGAGCGATATTAACCGGGTTGCGGTTGGCGGGGGGCGCAGGGCGCCTGTACCAACAATCTGATATTTTTCGCAGGAAAAATTCAGGAATTATCGGCGGGAATGTATCCCAAACTTACCCGATCCAAAACGCGCGAACGGCGAAGTATAAGCATAATGAATAGTTTAAGCAAAGAATCTGTCACATTCCTCACTATCGACGAAAGCGGAGAAGAGCAGCGCATCGATAACTTCCTGTTTCGTCACTTAAAAGGCGTACCGAAAAGCCACGTCTATCGTATTTTGCGCGGCGAAGTTCGTGTGAACAAGAAACGCGTGGATCAGACTTATCGCCTCAAACTGGGCGATTTGTTGCGCATTCCTCCGGTGCGAGTCGCGCAAAAACAGGAGGTCGACGAAGTCTATATTCCTGCCTTGGAATTGCCGGTCATTTATGAGGACGATGCGCTGGTGATCATCAATAAGCCATCAGGTCTTGCCGTGCACGGCGGCAGCGGGGTGAGCTTTGGCGTGATTGAACAAATGCGCCGTGCGCGCCCTCAGGCCAAATTTCTCGAACTGGTGCACCGTCTGGATAGGGAGACCTCGGGCGTCCTGCTGCTGGCCAAAAAACGTTCAGCCTTGACGGCGATGCACGAAATTATGCGGGAAGGGGTGAGCGACAAGCGTTATTTGACGCTGGTGCTGGGACAGTGGAATAACGCCCGTCAGCATGTCAAACTGCCGCTGTTTAAATTCGATACCCCTCAGGGTGAGAAGCGCGTCATGGTGCGTGAGGGCGGGCAAGCCTCGCACACCATTTTTTCCTTGCAAAAAAACTGGCCGGGATACAGCCTGCTCGAAGCCCAGTTAAAGACGGGTCGCACTCACCAGATTCGCGTGCATCTGTCGCATCTGGGATTCCCGATTGCCGGCGACGATAAATATGGCGACTTTGCGCGTAACCGTGAATTGATGAAGACAGGGTTAAAACGCATGTTTTTACATGCGCATAGCATCGCCTTCGCGCATCCGCTCACCGGTGAGCCTATGCACATCAGCGCACCGCTGCCGGCTGAACTCGCGAGTTTTATTGCGAAATTGGATGCATTGGAGGGGGCAAAAGAGGCTTTTTAAAGCACTCGATTCAAAACGTGTGGTTTTTCTACTTCATTTTTAGCAGGTTCAGCCGATAACAATCAGGAGTAGGTCAGTATTGTTAAGGAGGAACTATGTCTTATTTATCGAATTTGCCGCGTGAATTGCGTTTCAGTGGTGAGCGGAGTTTGCAAGAGGCCGCAGACGTCAGACTGGGCCGTCAGCAGCGATACCGCAATCACTTTGTCGCTGTGACTCAGAAATCAATTGAGGCACAATCAGCCTTGTTTCAAGAGGATGGCAGACTTGCGCTTGCAGGCGACAGGCGGAAAATTTGTCAGCGGATTTTGCGTAAACCGGTGTTGGTCGATTTTCGCTCAGGTGTTCACCGCCGTTGTCGAAACTTACGTGAGGATGATATGGTTGAGCATGTCAGCGTGAGTGCCTAACAACTTTCAGTCACAGCATGACTGAGCGCTTTACGCATCAATTTGTTTCTGCAGGTTTCAAATCTTTGGTTTTTCGGTATAAACCATTACACTATTAGCGGTCTGTTTTTCTGCTTATTTCCAAAATTTACTATTTGAAAGTCATTCGATGCACGCTGTTCATGATGTGGATGCACTTCTTTTACTCGCCATTGCGATCTCCTCAAAAAGACGCCCGGCTGAACTCGCAGAGATTATTGCTGCAAATGATTTGATACACGGCTCGGTTTCTTTAAAGTCGGACTTGACAGAGGCATTTAAAAACCTTTCCTCGCATGGCCTGATTGCGCAAGTGGGCGAAGGGTTTACGCTGACGCCGGTTGGACTGACGCTGATGTCGTCCGGTCGCAAGAAGGCGGATAACGAGGAGCGATTGCGCGGCCTCAAGGCGGCTATTTCTGCATACGCGCTTAAGAGCGGTCATCCGGTTATTCAGCTGACAGATGAGCAGATGGTCGCGGCTATACATGAGCATGAGGCGTCTAAAATGCACACGGGGAAAAATCTGCTGGTGCCTAAGCCTAAGCCCGTTGTCGATGCCAAGCGTCCGTTACGCCGCAAGCCTATGCCTGCACGCCGCAAGTTTTAATCTGCCAGTCGGTATGAAATTTAAAAATAAATACGCTAAGAATATTGCACAAACAGTTTGCCGTCAGTTTGACCGGCTTTGCGCGGCGCAGGCGGCTAAGCCCTATTTGACTGAGCGCGACGGGGTTCTTGCGCTTAATTTTGATGCCATGTCGGTGCAAAGCGAGATGTATGTCGATAGGCCGGATGAGTTGGTGATTTCGTATACTCGGGCGATGATGAGTTTTTTGTTGCTCAATCCTGCCCCGGAACGCATCGCGATGATCGGACTGGGTGGTGGATCTATTGCCAAGTATTGTTATCGAAATTTACCCGCTGCCGAAATCAAAGTCATCGAAATCAGTCCTGATGTGATTGCGTTGCGCAACGAGTTTGCTATTCCTGCGGATGATGCGCGTTTTAGTGTGTTGGCAGGCGATGGCGCTCACTGGGTTGCAGCTGCGCAAGGCGTGGCGGATGTGTTGATCGTCGATGGATTTGATACGGATGGTTTGCCTGCGGCCTTGAGTAGCCAGCGTTTTTACGATGATTGCTTTGCCGCTTTAGCAGATAGCGGTATTCTGGCGGTAAACCTGTGGGGGGGATACCCGCATTACGAGGACTATCTGGCGCGCATCAGTAACAGTTTTGCGGGACGCATCGTGGTGGTCGATTCTGATGATGAGTTTAATAAAATTGTACTGGCCGTGAAAAATGGGGCATTCCCGCCGGATGTCTCTTTCATTAGGCAGCATGCGAATGTACTTGATTTATCGCATCCTTTGAATTTTCAGTCTAAATCGAACCGGCTGATCGGGGCGCTGAAGGCTGTCAATGCAGGGATGGATTAGCTGCGAGCATCGGTTGTTAAGCAAACCTTAATACTCAGGCTTCGGCACTTCTGATTACGCATTAAAATGCATCAGACTTAATAAGTTGCCTGAACGCCCAAACTTAAGTGCGCTTGCTCAATAATACGCAGATCGCAATTTTTTAAGCGCTGCGCCATCACTCTCATGACATCGATTGCAAATCCGGGTGATTCATCAACCAGGTAATGAAAGCGTTTAGCATCAATCACGACAAACTTGCAATGGGTAATAGCTGAAACTGTCGCATAACGTGGTGAGCCATCAATAACAGCCATTTCACCCACAAAAGTTCCGGGTCTACACTCTTCGAAATGAACGCCTTTGATCGAAATATTAGCTCTCCCTTCGATGAGCACATACATTTTCTGACCTTGATCGCCTTCATTGAACAGTGATTCACCTTGTTGAATTTCAATAAACTCTGGCTCATGACGAAACAAGTCAAAAAACAACATTTTTTGATTACCTTAATTGATTTAATAGCGGATTCTAATTACCATAATTTTCGTAGGCTATTGTAATATTAGCTGCGCTAAACTTGTACAACAGGCCAGTCTTGAGTGCATTCAGGCTCGTTACTGTAGCGTTAAATTATTTTTTTCTTATCGCCTGCAAGGCGATACTATTTCTTCTGAACGCAACTATGCGGTTACGATAAGCGACTAATCGGGCGGCGTATAAATGGCAATTTGATCCTTGCCGCTATTTTTTGCCTGATACATCGCCTTGTCAGCAGCGGTTAGCAGTGCATTTACGTCATCGGCATGATAAGGATGCTCGGCGATACCGATGCTGGCCGAAATACAGGAAATATCTTTTTTTCCAAATTCATAGTGTGCTTGAAGTATATTCAGTATCCGGTTCGCAACACTGACTGCCCGCTCAATATTAGACTCAAGCAGAATCACGACAAATTCATCGCCCCCCATGCGAGCTGCGGTATCCCCTTCCCTCAGGCAGGAGAGCAATCTTGTTGCAACCTCTTTCAATAGGCAATCACCGATGGTGTGACCATAGCTGTCATTGACGTGTTTAAATCCATCCAAATCAATAAATAACAACGATATGGCCCGCTCAGTCCGGTTGGCGACGGAGATACCCTGACTTAGTCGATCCAGCAGCAGTGTTCGATTGGGGAGGCCTGTCAGTTGATCAAAATGCGCTAGATCAAAGAGACGTTTTTGCCTGCGGTGCGTTATTTCCTTGAGCAAGTCATAGCCGTTGGCCATGCCGAAATATTTTTTTTCACGGGTCACGATAAAACCACTCACCATGTGTTCAATTCCGGCATCCAAAATGATGCGGGCGATATCATCAATACTGGTGTTTTTATCGACGATGATGGGATTTTCATCCATCAAGGTGGAAATGGGTTTCTTGCCTTTCAGTTCTTTGACGTAGGGCTTGCTGAAGAACTCGGTAAGATTTTGCCGGACAATAATCCCAACGGGTCTGCTTTTATCGTTCACGACAGGGAGTGCGTAGAGCTTTTTATCGCTGTGAAATAACTCCAATACCTTGATACAACTGGCGTCCTCATTTACTGCCGGAATAGTTTTTAGCAGGTATTCAACTGTCACAGCGGTGTTGTTTGCGTGTTCAGTTGACATTCAAATCCTTGCTGCCCACCTCTGCGCTGTGTTGGGGGAAATTATTTGTCCAAGAAATCAGGTTGTTGCGCTCAGATTTATATCCATAAGGTTTCGCGAGCTCAACTTCATCGTGACATATTGAATTAAAAACACGATCAATTTCTTCCGGCTGAGTGAGGTAGTGAACCACGAGATTCCTTTCAAATAATAATTTGATTGCGCAAAACAACCGAAATTTTTTGTTAAGTTACCTTGTTCCCTTTTAAATCCAGTGCCTGTCCCAGGCGGTCAATCAATTCAGCTGGAGTGTTTGAAATAATTTCTTCCGGCACGCCAAACTTTTTGCTGAGGCGTGAACCGTCCTCAAAACCATAAGACACCACAAAGGGGTGCATTGCCGCACCAACGGCAGCCAGATAATCGCTGTACTCATCGCCGCATGCAAACGTACGCGCAGGATTGATGGCAAAGGATTGTCTAGCCTCTTTTAGATAGCCTGCTTTGTCCTTTTTCAGCGGAATACAGGCAAAGTAATCGAACTCGCCAATATCAATGTCATGCCGACTGAAAAGGCAGCGCAGTGTTTGTTCGGGTTCATTCGTTACATTGCGTGTCACCAACCCCACTCGAATATCAGATGTGTCCAGCAACGTGCGTAACAGGGTGGCTATCCCCGGATACAAGCCTGCCTCCTTGCGGTAGACTTCAGTCAGTGTTTCCAGCAATCGTTTTCGACTCTGTTTACCAAACTGGTGGCGTAAATTGGTGGGAAACTCACGCAGTCCGCCGAGGAATTTGAACAGTTTGCGGCGCTTTTGAAATCGGTCGATGTCGCCAATATCCATGCCGTGCTGCAAAAAAGCCAGTTCAATAGCATGAAATGCGTCGATGGTCGTCCCATCGGCGTCAAAAATTACCATTCGTTCACTATTTTTAAACGGAGTCATGAATTTCATCTTAGGCCAGAAATATGACAGGAGCATGAATGCCATCGTTAATGATTGAGGGGGCTGTGTTTTGAATATCAGCGCCGGGTCAGCGGCAGTTGATACGACCGGCATTCGGGTTGTCTGTGGCGTTGTCGATGGAGGAAAGCCGGATGAAAGGCCTGTTTCGATGCGGGTGCTGTTTGGTGAACTTTCAGCATTCAGGCGTGGGTGGCTGATGGGGTAATAAGCTGAAATTGTCCGATTCCGCTGCTTGCCGGTGGATGTCATTTAGCCGGATAAGCTTCAAATTTTTACGTGTGTCTGGTCATCAGGAGCTGAATCCAGTAAAGTGCAGCTCCTAACCTTACAAAAAGAGCAATAACATGAGTGCAAAAGGCCAGCAGTTGCAAGATCCCTTTCTTAACGCCCTGCGTCGCGAACACGTACAGGTCGCAATTTATCTGGTTAACGGCATCAAGCTGCAAGGTCAGGTTGAGTCGTTTGATCAATATGTGGTGCTTCTTAAAAATAATTCCGTTGTCCAGATGGTTTATAAGCATGCTATCTCGACGATCGTGCCGGCACGCTCAGTGAATATCGCTTTTGACGATACTGACGCGTAAGTATGCAGCAAACATCTGAAGGAACCCAGGCGGCGATTCTGGTCAGCATAGACTTGGGTGGCGCCGATTATCGGGAGAGTCTGGCTGAATTGCGACTTTTGGCCGAAACGGCCGGGGTGCGTACGCTGGCCACTTTTGAGGCTAAGCGCATCCGTCCGGATGCCGCATTATTTGCCGGCAGCGGAAAAGTGGCCCAAATCGCCGAGATGGTCGAATTAAAAGAAGTTCCGCTGGTGATTTTCAATCACGATCTGTCGCCTGCGCAAATGCGTAATCTGACAGCAAGGCTGGGGACACGCGTGATCGACCGCACGATGCTGATTCTGGATATTTTCGCGCAGCGCGCGCAAAGCCATGAAGGCAAGGTGCAAGTAGAGCTGGCCCAACTTAAGTACATGGCGACCCGTCTGGTGGGCCTTAACACCGATATGGGGCAGCAAAAATTTGCGGTGGGCGCGCGCGGACCCGGTGAGACTCAGCTCGAACTGGACAGACGTAAACTCGACAAGCGGGTGCATCTGCTCAAAGAGCGGCTGGAAAAACTAAAAGCGCAGCGCGATGTGATGCGTCGTTCGCGAAATCGCTCGGGCGTATTTTCGGTGTCGATTGTCGGCTATACCAATGCCGGAAAATCGACGTTGTTTAATCGCCTGACCAAGGCTAATGTGTATGTGGCGAATCAGCTTTTTGCAACGCTCGATACCACGTCACGCAAAATGTATTCTGAAGGCGCCGGGGAAATTGTGGTGTCTGATACGGTGGGATTTATCAGGCATCTGCCGCACGGTCTGGTGGCGGCGTTTCGCAGCACGCTGGAGGAGACGATACAGGCCGACTTGCTGCTGCATGTGGTTGATGCGAGCAATCCTAATCGCGACGATCAGATTGCCGAGGTCAACAAGGTTCTGAAGGAAATTGATGCGGGGGATATTCCGCAGTTAATGGTGTATAACAAAGTCGATCTAACTGAGATGCCGGCGGGTGCGGAGCGGGACGACTGTGATAGAATCGCCCGCGTTTTTCTGAGCGCGGTGAGCGGCGCGGGTATGGACGATTTGCGTCTTGCGCTGACAGCGGCCAAAGAGGCGAAGCTGGTTGTAGAACAAAATGAAAATCAAATTAGACAAGCGAGAAATTTGCCATGGGATTGAATGACCCGCAATGGGGTAACAATAAGAACAACAGCGGACCTCCTGATCTTGAGGAGCTGTTGCGCAAGCTCAAAGCGCAGGTAGCCATTTTGCTCGGCGACAAGGGCGGTGCCAATAAAGGCGGTAGTGGCGGCAATATGCCGAAACTGGGTAGCGGGGGGGTGGGGCTGCTGGCCGTGATTGCTGTGCTGATCTGGCTGGGGAGCGGCTTTTACATCGTGGACGCGAGTCAGCGCGGCGTGGTATTGCGCTTCGGTAAGCAAGTGGATGTCACGATGGCCGGCCCGCGCTGGCATATGCCGTATCCGGTTGAAACGGTTGAACTCGTCAATCTGAGTCAGGTGCGTACGGTTGAGGTCGGCTATCGCGAAAACGTTAAAAATAAGGTTGCTAAAGAATCGCTGATGCTGACAGATGATGAAAATATCATCGACATTCAGTTCGCAGTGCAATACTTCCTGCGTGATCCGGCCGAATATCTGTTCAATAACCGGAACTCGGATGAAAACGTCCGTCAGGCCGCCGAAACGGCGATACGCGAAGTGGTCGGCAAAAACAAGATGGACTTTGTTTTGTATGAAGGACGTGAAGCGGTTGCCGCAAACGCGACGAAACTGATTCAGGAAATTCTGGATCGCTATAAGTCAGGGATCGTGATCAGTAAACTGACGATGCAAAATGCGCAGCCGCCCGAGCAGGTGCAGGCGGCTTTCGATGATGCAGTCAAAGCGGGGCAGGATCGCGAACGGCAAAAAAACGAAGGTCAGGCCTATGCTAATGACGTCGTGCCGCGCGCAAAAGGAACGGCTGCACGCCTGATACAGGAGTCCGAAGGCTACAAACAAAGCGTGATTGCCAATGCCGAGGGTGATGCGAGTCGCTTCAAGCAGATTCTGGTGGAATACGAGAAGGCGCCGGCTGTGACGCGTGACCGGATGTATTTGGACATGATGTCGCAGGTGATGGGCAATATCAGTAAGGTGATGGTCGATCAGAAGAACGGCAACAGTCTGCTGTATCTGCCGCTCGACAAGCTGATCGAATCGAGTCGCACTTCGGGGGCGGCTGTCGATGCGCCGGTGGTGCCTAAGACGGATCCTGTGACGTCGCAGGGAAATGACAATAATGCCGCGCAGCGTGCACGCGATTCACTGTTGAGTCGCGATCGGGAGGCCCGCTAATGAAAACCAATGTTGCTAATATCCTGATCGGTGCGGTACTCGTACTGATTTTACTGAGTCTGAGCCTGTTTATCGTCGATCAGCGCCAGACGGTCATCGTGTTTCAGCTTGGGGAAATGGTCAGTGTCAAGACCAAACCCGGCCTGCACTTCAAACTTCCGCTGGTACAGAACGTGCGTTATTTTGATTCGCGCATCCTGACGCTGGATACGGGGGAACCTGAGCGTTTCATCACGGCTGAGAAGAAAAACGTGATGGTCGACTCATTTGTCAAATGGCGCATCGTCGATGTAAAGCAGTATTACATCAGCGTGGGCGGTGATGAAGTGCGCGCGAATACCCGTTTGAAGCAGACGGTCAATTCGAGCATGCGTGAGGAATTCGGTAAACGCACCATACATGAAGTCGTGTCGGGTGAGCGCGAGGAAATCATGAACGTGCTGCGCACTAAGGCGGATCTCGATGCGCGTAAAATCGGTGTTCAGGTGCTCGATGTCCGTCTTAAACGCGTGGATTTTCCGTCTGAAATCAGCGATTCCGTGTATCGCCGTATGGATGCGGAGCGCAAGCGCGTAGCCAATGAGCTGCGTGCATCAGGTGCTGCGGACGGCGAAAAGATCAAGGCCGATGCGGACAAGCAGCGTGAAGTGATTCTGGCCGAAGCTTATCGTGATGCGCAACGCACCAAGGGTGAGGGCGATGCGAAGGCATCTTCAATATACGCTGCGGCCTTTGGCCGGAATGCAGAGTTCTATTCCTTTTATCGCAGTCTGGAAGCTTACAAACAAAGCTTTAAGAACAAGAGCGATGTGATGGTAATGGATCCGAGTTCCGCGTTTTTTAAATACCTGAAGAGTTCGGGTAAAGCGGGCAAGTAAGTTTTCGGTGTTGGCATCGGATCAGATTAAATAGTGAGTTTATTAAATAATGCAAAATTGGTTACTGCCTGAATATATACAAGACATGCTGCCCGTCGAAGCCTGGCGTGTCGAAAAAATGCGTGCGGACGTGCTCGAGTTATTGAGAAAATCAGGTTATCAGCTGGTCGCGCCGCCATTGCTCGAATATGAAGAGTCGCTGCTGATTGCCGATAGCGCCGATATGGATCTGCGCACGTTCAAACTGGTGGATCAGCTAAGCGGACGTACGCTGGCGCTGCGTGCGGATATTACCCCGCAAGTGGCGCGTATCGATGCGCATTTGCTCAACCGTCAGGGGGTTGCGCGTCTGTGCTATGCAGGCAGTGTGCTGCACACCATCCCCGCAGGTCTTAATCGTACCCGTGAGTTGTTGCAGATCGGTGCCGAACTGTACGGTCATGGCGGCATTGAGAGCGATCTGGAAATCCAGCAGCTGATGCTGCAGGCGTTAGCGCTCATCGGTGTTGAGCACGTTCATCTGGACCTTGGGCATGTGGGCGTATTCCGCGCGTTGGTTCAGCATGCTCAACTGAGCAAAGCGCTGGAAAATGAGCTGTTCGCCGCTTTGCAGAGTAAGGACGGTACACGTTTACAGGCGCTGACAGAAAATCTGGACTGCGTTTTGCGCGATGCACTGCGGGTCTTGCCCACCCTGTACGGCCGTTGCGACGAGGTACTGGCGCGGGCACGCAAGTCCTTGCCCGATTATCCTGAGGTGTGTGCTGCGCTGAGCGATTTGCAAACTGTCTCGGAAAAATTGCAGGGCGCTGTGGCTAGCGTGGGCATCGATCTGGCAGATTTGCGCGGTTATCATTATCACAGCGGTATGGTTTTTGCGGCCTATCATGCGGGCAGTCATGATGCCATTGCGCTGGGCGGACGCTATGACGATCTGGGTAAAAGTTTTGGCCGTGCGCGCGCTGCGACCGGATTTAGTATGGATCTGCGTCTGCTGTATCGCCTGCTGCCGGCATGTGCTGCTCAGCCGGGCATCCGTGCGCCATATCTCGACGATGCTGCGCTTGCTTGTGAAATCGCAACATTGCGTGCCGCGGGCGAGGTTGTCGTCGTAAGTTTGCCGGGAAGTGCTGATTACCCGGGCGAGTTGCAATGCAATCGTGAACTTGTTTTGCACGGCAGTCGCTGGCAAGTTGTCACGATGGTCAATTAACAGTTATTAATTATCAATTTTGAATTATTTTTATTGAAAGCTTCGTAATGGCTAATAACGTCGTAGTAATTGGTACCCAATGGGGTGATGAAGGCAAGGGCAAGATCGTCGACTGGCTGACGGATCACGCCCAGGGTGTCGTGCGTTTTCAGGGCGGTCACAACGCGGGGCATACCCTGGTCATCAACGGCAAGAAGACGGTGCTGCACCTGATTCCGTCGGGTATCCTGCGTGAGGGTGTGACGTGCTACATCGGCAACGGTGTGGTGCTCTCGCCTCAGGCTTTGCTCAAAGAAATGGACGAGCTGCAAGCGGCTGGTATCGACGTCTACGGGCGATTGAAAGTCTCCGAAGCCTGTCCTCTGATCCTGCCGTACCACGAAGCGATCGACAAAGCGCGCGAGCTGGCCAAGGGCGATGCGAAGATCGGTACCACGGGGCGCGGCATCGGTCCTGCCTACGAAGACAAGGTTGCCCGTCGTGCGATTCGATTGCAGGATATTTTTTACCGAGAGCGTTTTGCGGCGAAATTAGGTGAAGTGCTCGATTACCATAACTTCGTGCTGAAGAATTATTTCAATGCGCCGACGGTCGATTTTCAGAAGACGCTGGACGATACGCTGGCTTTGGCCGAGCGCATTAAGCCGCTGGTGATGGATGTGCCGCGCGCGCTCTATGAAGCCAATAAGGCGGGGCAGGGGCTGTTGTTTGAAGGTGCGCAAGGTGCGCTGCTGGATATCGATCACGGCACCTATCCGTTCGTAACCAGCAGTAACTGTATCGCAGGGGCGGCTTGCGCAGGGGCTGGCGTCGGGCCTCAGATGCTCAATTACGTGCTGGGGATTACTAAGGCGTATACCACCCGTGTGGGTTCAGGTCCTTTCCCGACGGAATTGTACGATGCGGTTGATAAGTGCGATCCGGTCGGTGAAGGCTTGGCGCGGCGCGGTCATGAGTTCGGTTCTACGACAGGTCGTGCGCGCCGTTGCGGTTGGTTCGATGCGGCAGCCCTTAAACGCTCGATTCAGATCAACGGTGTGTCAGGGTTGTGTATTACCAAGCTTGATGTGATGGATGGCATGGAGACGGTACGTCTGGGTGTGGCTTATCGTATTAATGGCGTGGATAGCGATATCCTGCCGGTTGGGGCTGATGCGCTAGCAGACTGTCAGGTCGTGTATGAAGAGATGCCAGGCTGGACTGAGAGTACGTTAGGTATCCAGCAGTATGATGCGTTGCCGCTGGCGGCCCGTAACTATCTGGCGCGTATCGCAGAGGTTTGCGGCGTGCCTGTGGACATGGTGTCAACGGGGCCTGATCGCGATGAAACGATAGTACTGCGTCATCCGTTTGAGTAATGCGGTATTGATGATGCAGTCTGTATTACCGCCGGCGTGTGACTTGGTGAGTCGTCTGGTTGACACGCTGCGCGGACTGACGCCTGGTTCGACTTTGGCTGTTAAACAGCCAGGTCAGGCAGGCAACGAAAAAAACGTGGCATTAGCGTGCCACGTTTTTGTTTTATGGGTAACCGTAGTGCGTATTTTTTGGTTGTTCTGTTTATTCTGCACAAAAAAAAATAGCCAGCTTTCGCTGACTATTTCTAGTTTCTGGTGCCCAGAAGAGGACTCGAACCTCCACACCTTGCGGCACACGGACCTGAACCGTGCGCGTCTACCAATTCCGCCATCTGGGCAAGCAATGTTTCTTGCTGAAGGCGCGCATTTTATAGCTAAAGGAAAATTTGTCAATGAAAAAGAAAAATAATTTACGTTTACAGGATCCGTTCTTAGAACGCGAGCGCGAACAATACGAACATCCGCTGCCTAGCCGCGAGTTTATTCTGCAGATTTTGACCGAGCATGGTGCGCCTATGATCGATGATGATCTTCTGGATTTGTTGCTGATTGAGCGCGACGAAGAAGATTTGTTCTCGCGTCGTTTGCGCGCAATGGAGCGCGACGGGCAGATCATGCGCAATCGTAAGCGTGCGATCTGTGTGATGGATAAGCTCGATCTGGTCAAAGGTAAGGTACAGGGCCATCCTGACGGGTTTGGCTTTTTGATTCCTGAAGACGGCAGCGCTGATATGTTCCTGTCGGAGAAGGAAATGCATCAGGTGCTCAACGGCGACGTGGTGATGGTGCGTCAGGCGGGCGTAGATCGTCGTGGACGTCCTGAAGCCAAGATCGTTGAAGTGCTGGAGCGCGCTAACAGCAAAGTGGTGGGCCGTTTGTTCGAGGAACACGGCATCCAGTTCGTGGTAGCAGAAAATCGCCGGATCACGCAGGATATTCTCGTTGCCGCAGGCGGGACCGGGGGCGCTAAGGCGGGGCAAGTCGTGGTGCTCGAAATTATCAAGCATCCTGATAAGCATGCTCAGCCGATTGGCCGTATCGTGCAGGTGCTGGGTAATTATGCCGATCCTGGCATGGAAATTGAGATCGCATTGCGCAAGCACGATTTGCCCTATGAATTTCCTCACGATGCGGCGCGTCAGGCAAAAGCGATTTCTCCTGTCGTCTCGGCTGAAGACTGGGCAGGGCGCGAGGATATCCGCAATTTGCCGCTGGTCACCATCGATGGCGAAACGGCCCGGGATTTTGATGATGCGGTGTATTGCGCGCCTGAAAAAGGCGGTTACCGTCTGGTGGTTGCCATCGCCGACGTCAGTCACTATGTGAATACCAATGATGCGCTCGATCGTGAAGCGATTTCGCGCGGGAATTCGGTGTATTTCCCGCGCCGTGTGATCCCGATGCTGCCAGAGGAGTTATCCAACGGTCTGTGTTCTTTGAATCCTAAGGTCGATCGCCTGTGCATGGTGTGTGATATGCATATCAATACCAAGGGTGAGATCGGCGAGTATCGTTTTTATCCTTCGGTGATGTATTCCAATGCGCGCCTGACCTACAATCAGGTAGCTGAAATGCTCGCGCAACCCGATGGCGAGTTGGCAAAACAAAACGCGGCGATCGTGCCGCATCTGCAGCACCTGTATGAGTTGTTCCAAAAGCTGCTCAAGGCACGTGAAAAACGCGGTGCCATTGACTTTGAGACGGTTGAAACGCAGATGATCTTTACCGATCAGGGCAAGATCGACCGCATCATACCGGTGGTACGCAACGATGCGCATAAGCTGATCGAGGAATGCATGCTGGCGGCGAATGTCTGTGCGGCAGGCTTCTTGCATGCGCATCAACATCCGGTGCTGTATCGCGTTCATCAGGGACCGACACCGGAAAAGCTGGAAGCCTTGCGTGAATTTATGAAGGAATTCGGTCTGGGGCTGACAGGAGACGACGAGCCGCAGGCGAGCGACTACTCCAAATTGTTAAAGCGCATCAAGGGGCGGCCGGATGCCGCCTTGCTGCAAACTGTGATGCTGCGCTCCTTGCGTCAGGCGAAGTACGAACCGGAAAATATCGGTCACTTCGGTCTGGGTTATGAGGCCTATGCGCATTTTACGTCGCCAATTCGCCGTTATCCGGATTTGCTGGTGCATCGCGCCATCAAGGCGGTATTGCAGGGCAAACAATATAAGCCTGCGCAAAAATGGGCAGAGCTTGGGATTCATTGCTCGATGACCGAGCGACGTGCCGATGATGCGACGCGCGATGTTGAAGCGTGGCTAAAATGTTTCTATATGCGCGATCATTTGGGCAGCGTGTTTACCGGTACGGTCTCTTCAGTGACGAGTTTTGGCATGTTTGTATCGCTCGATGACTTGTATGTAGAGGGGCTGGTGCATATCTCAGAACTGGGTAAGGACTACTTCCATTTTGATGCAGCCAAGCATCATTTGCTGGGTGAGCGCACCGGTCAGAGCTATCGTTTAGGCGATCGCGTCGAAGTGCGTGTGGTTAAAGTGGATATGGAAAGTACCAAAATAGACTTCGTCCTGCATTCGGATGTGGTCGAGGAAGAACCGGCAGGTAAGCCAAAAAGGAAGGCGGCAAAGGGGAAGAAAAAGCATGGCTGATTTAAGATTGATTTACGGTTTTCACGCGGTGACGTCGAGGATTCGTCAGAATCCGGATGGCGTGATGGAGATTTATTTGCAGTCGCAGCGCCAGGACCAGCGGATGAGAGATCTGATCGCGCTGGCTGAAGCCAGCGGGGTGCGGGTGATTCCGGTGGATGGTGCGCGCCTCGATGGTATGGCGGGTGGCGCTCGTCATCAGGGCGTGGCAGCGAGGGTTGATGCAGCCAGACGTGTACAGCATCTGTCCGACGTGCTGGAGACGCTCACCGAGCCGCCTTTGCTGCTGGTGCTGGATGGGATACAGGATCCGCATAATCTGGGTGCCTGTCTGCGCAGTGCAGATGCATTCGGTGTGCATGCGGTGATTGCGCCTAAAGATCGCGCGGTCGGGATTACGGCGACGGTCGAAAAGGTGGCATGCGGTGCGGCAGAAACGGTGCCCTATATCACGGTGACGAATCTGGCTCGCACTTTGCGTGAACTCAAAGAGCAGGGTATCTGGGTGGTGGGCGCGGCGGGCGAAGCCAAGCAGGATCTGCACGGCTTTAAGCATACAGGGCCGCTTGCGATTGTGCTGGGGGCCGAAGGCGAGGGCTTGCGGCGTCTGACCATGGAAACTTGTGATGAACTGGTGCGCATCCCGATGCTGGGCAGCGTGGAAAGCCTGAATGTCTCTGTGAGTACCGGAATTTTCCTGTTTGAAGCAAGGCGGCAGCGGTCGGTGTCGGCTTAAACTTTAGTAAAATACGCTGTTGTATTTATGCAACAGTCGTCGGGTTTGGGGGTTGTTGAGATACAATGGCGAACAATATCGGTTGGATGCCGATTAAAAATTTTAATTACACCAGAAGGATAAAAAATGAAAAAAAGCACAATGAGTATTGCTCTGGCCGCTGCGCTGTTGAGTATTTCTGTTGCACAGGCGGGTGAGTTCACCGGCGGCTGGATCGGCGTTAAAGCTGGTAATAACAATTCAGATGTAACGGGTGCGACTGCGGCGGCTTCAGCGTCTGCAAAGAACGCCAGCACATACGGTCTGGAAGGTGGTTACAACTGGGATATGGGTGGTTTTCTGTTGGGTGTGAATGGTTTTGCTGACTTCAATCAAAAAGTTGACCATGCAACGGCTACTCCTGGTGTTGTTCGTAATTACGGTAGCGATGCGCTCGGTCTGGACGTAAAGCTGGGTCTGCCATCAGGCAACTGGTTGCCGTACGCCAAGCTGGGTTATGCTTCTGTAGCGGCTAAGGGTATTGCTGTGACAGGTACAGGTTCAGGCGCGCATCTGGGTCTGGGCGTTGAATACAAGTTCGCACCTCACTGGAGTGTTGCGGGTGAGTACACAACCGTATCTGACAAATTTAACAACAATACACAGAAGCTTAATAACAACAATTTTACGATCGGTTTGAATTACTACTTCGACAGCATCGCGCCAGCTGCGGTTGCTGCAGCAGTTGTAGCTCCGGTAGTTGTTAAGGAAGTGGCTAAGCCTGCTCCTGTTGCACCAAAGGTTGTTGAGAAGACCATTTTTACCGACAAGCCAGTGACAATCGAAGGTGCTAATTTCGATACCAGCTCTGCTAAACTGAAGCCTGCGGCTGACAAGAAATTGAATGAAGTGGTTGATTTTGCAGCTAAGTACAAAGACTCTAATCTGGCTGTTACCGGCCATACAGACAGCCGTGGTTCAGAAAAATTAAATCAAAAACTGTCTCTGTCACGCGCAGAATCAGTTAAGGCTTATCTGGTTAAGAAGGGTGTTTCTGCAGCTCGTATCACAACCAAGGGTGAAGCTTCAACTCGTCCTGTTGCTGACAACAAGACTAAAGCAGGTCGCGCTCAGAACCGCCGTGTTGAAATCAACTCAGTCGTTAGAGAGTCAAAGCAAGTACGCGTAACTGAGTAATATTTTCAGTTAACGTTAAAAGCGGGCTGGTGACAGCCCGCTTTTTTTGCGTTCTGGATTGGTAAACCGCGTTCTTTTTGGCGGGCAAATGGAATAAGATGTGAACCCCTAATGTATGACTGAGAAGTTATGAAACTGGCTATTGCGCAAATCAACTGTGTTTTAGGTGATCTGGCGGTAAATTCCGCGAAAATTTTACAGTCGGCACAGCGAGCCTGTCAGGCAGGTGCGCAACTGATGCTCACACCTGAACTGAGTTTGTGCGGATATCCTCCGGAAGATTTGTTGTTGCGCAGTGGGTTTTATAAGTCCTGCACGGCCAGCTTGTCTGAGCTTGCTCGGAATATTTCGGGTATTGCCGTGATCGTCGGGCATCCGCACGAGCAGGATGGCAAATATTACAACGCGGCATCCCTGTTACGGGACGGCCGTGTTGAAGCAACGTATTTCAAGCACTTTCTGCCCAATTACGCCGTATTCGACGAGGAGCGGTATTTTTCCAGTGGCGTTGAGCCTCTGGTGTTTGAATTGAGCGGGATTCATTTTGGGCTCAATATTTGTGCTGATGTCTGGGAGTCAGAGGCCGCAAGGATGTCTGTGCAAGCAGGTGCTGAGGTATTGCTGGTTTTGAATGCTTCGCCTTACTCTGTCGAGAAGCTGGCGTCGCGTCATGAAGTCGTTCGGCAGCGTATTTCTGAAACAGATATGGCTGTCGTGTATGCCAATATGGTGGGGGGGCAGGATGAGCTGGTGTTCGATGGCGGCTCTTTTGCGATGGATCGTTCGGGACGCCTAATAGCGCAAAGCGCAATTTTCGAAGAGGCGTTGTCCTATATTTCGATCGGTTCGGATGGTGCGCCCATTGGTGATATTGCGGTATTGCCGATGCAGGAGGCGGCTGTTTATCAGGCGCTGGTATTGGGTTTGAAGGATTACATCGGTAAGAATGGTTTTAAGGGTGTCTTGCTTGGGCTGTCAGGCGGCATCGATTCTGCACTGACGCTGGCGATTGCGGTGGATGCCCTGGGGGCGGATAAGGTTCATGCGGTAATGATGCCATCGCCCTATACCGCGCAGATCAGTCTGGATGATTCACGGGAAATGATCCGGATGTTGGGTGTCAGATACGATGAATTTAGTATCGAGCCGGTTATGAAGAGTTATATGGCTGTGCTCAAGGATAGTTTCGCAGGAAGGCCTGAGGATACGACTGAAGAAAACTTACAGGCGCGTATACGCGGCAATTTGCTGATGGCTTTATCCAATAAGCTGGGCTCGCTGGTGCTGACGACGGGTAATAAATCTGAGATGAGCGTGGGCTATGCGACGCTGTATGGCGATATGGCCGGGGGTTTTTCGGTGCTGAAGGATGTGGGTAAATTGCTGGTGTATCGTCTGGCGCGTTATCGCAACACGCAAGGTCAGGTGATTCCTGTGCGCATCATTACCCGTGCACCCACTGCTGAATTGCGTCACGATCAGACGGATCAGGATAGTTTGCCGCCTTACGAGGTACTGGATGGCATTATGAGTTGCTATGTTGAAAACAATCTCTCTATTCCTGAGATTGTTGCATCGGGTTATCAGGAAGCCGATGTGCGCCGGGTTGTGCGTTTGATACAAAGCAGCGAATACAAGCGTCGTCAGTCAGCAACGGGTGTCAGAATTACTGAGCGGGGTTACGGAAAGGACTGGCGTTATCCTATTACGGTGCGATATCAGGACGAATTCTGAGGTGTTCAGTACGCCGCTGGCAGGGGAATTTTCCATAAAACGTCTGCCTGCGGTATGGATGCAAAAAAACGGCTGATTGGTAGTTCCTTTGTGCGGTATTTTTTGGTATAATCCGCGCGGTTTATTGATGGGCTTTGTGCCCGTTTTTTATTTGTGGGTTGCGAACATGGATGTTGTGAAGCTAATAGAAGTGACGGTAAGTGGCTTAGGCTATGAGTTAGTCGATGTTGAACGCGCAGGTCGTGGTTTGTTGCGCGTGTTTATCGACAAGCCTGAGGGTATTGCTGTGGAAGATTGTCAGGTCGTCAGCAATCAGTTGACGCGCTTGTTTACGGTTGAGAATATTGATTATGACCGGCTTGAAGTGTCTTCGCCCGGTCTTGATCGTGCATTGAAAAAGGAGGCGGATTTTATTCGCTTTGTCGGGCAAAAAGCGCAGATTAAGTTGCGTATGCCGATTGCAGCGCGCAAAAATTTTATCGGTGTGATCGGTGAAATTAACGACGGTGTTATGCAGTTGGATGTAGAGGGTGTTCCGGTCGCAATCGAGTTGACCAATGTAGACAAGGCACGTTTAGTGCCGACATTTTAGAATTTAATGCTCGCAGCTTGAGCGTATAGCCGGAGAGATGGTATGAGTCGTGAAGTTTTGTTGCTGGTAGATGCGTTGTCACGTGAAAAGAACGTGGACAAGGAAGTTGTTTTTTCTGCGCTGGAATCAGCGTTGGCGTCCGCTACCAAGAAGCGATTTGAAGATGAAGCCGATGTGCGGGTTGCAATCGACCGCAATACGGGTGAGTTCGAATCCTTCCGTTGCTGGGAGGTAATGGACGATGAAACGTTTGAGACGCCGGATTTACATATCAAGCTCGAAGAGGCGTTAAAGCGCGATCCGGCTATTGCGCTGGGCGGTTTTATTGAAGAGCCATTGGAGTCGGTTGATTTCGGACGTATCGGCGCGCAGGCTGCCAAGCAGGTTATTTTCCAGAAAATTCGCGATGCTGAGCGTGAGCAGATTCTGGCTGACTTTATGGATCGTAAGGAGCATCTGGTTTCCGGCACGGTTAAGCGTCTGGAACGCGGTAGTGCGATTGTCGAGTTTGGCAAAATCGAAGCCTTATTGCCACGTGATCAGATGATTCCTAAGGAAAATATGCGCATCGGCGATCGCGTCAGAGCGCATTTGCTGCGTGTCGATCGCGGTCCGCGTGGTCCTCAGGTGATTTTGTCGCGTACGTCGACTGATTTGCTGGTCAAGCTGTTCGAATTGGAAGTGCCTGAAATCGAAGAGAATTTGCTGGAAATCGTCGGTGCGGCACGCGATCCGGGTTCGCGCGCAAAGATTGCGGTGCAATCGCATGATCAGCGTATCGATCCTATCGGTACCTGTGTCGGTATGCGCGGTTCGCGTGTGCAAAGCGTGACCAACGAGTTGGCAGGTGAGCGCGTAGATATCATCTTGTGGTCCGAAGATCCGGCGACTTACGTGATCAACTCGCTCGCGCCCGCTGAAGTTTCCAGTATCGTGGTCGATGAGGATCGTCACAGCATGGACGTTGTGGTTGAAGAAGAAAATCTGGCGCAGGCGATCGGTCGCGGCGGTCAGAACGTTCGACTGGCCAGTGAGATGACAGGTTGGGAGCTCAATATCATGACCGTTGAGCAGGCTCAGGAAAAGCACGATCAGGAATTCGTTAAAACACGTGCAATTTTCATGGAAAAGCTCGATGTTGACGAAGAAGTCGCTGATATTCTCGTTCAGGAAGGTTTTGCGACGCTCGAAGAGGTTGCCTATGTACCTGTTGAAGAGATGCTTGAAATTGAGACGTTCGACGAAGATACCGTCAATGAGTTGCGCAGTCGTGCGCGCAATGCGCTGTTGAATGCTGCGCTGGTCAGTGAGGAGAAGGTCGAGCACGGTATCGACGGTTTACTCAAGCTGGACGGTATGAGTGACGAACTGGCCCGTGAGCTGGCCGTCAAGGGTGTTACGACTCAGGAGCAGTTGGCCGATCTGGATGTCGATGAGTTAGTGGAGTTGTCCGGTCTGGATGCGGATGTGGCCAATGCGCTGATTATGGCGGCACGTGCGCCCTGGTTTGCGTAATTAAAGTTTCAAAGGTGCGGCGAACAGTTTCGTCGCGCAGCAAGTTTTGTTACAGAACTTTGCTGGTTAATGTACGGATTGTTTGCATCACCGGGGCAGAGATGCCCGTTGGTTTAAAGGATGGTAATGGGAAAATTAGACGTAACACAATTTGCGGTTGAGCTGGGTCTGCCAGTAGCTTTATTGTTGGAGCAATTGCATGCCGCAGGCGGCAAGCAATCGGATGCAGCAGATTTGGTTTCTGAACAGGATAAGGCCAAGTTGCTCGAACATTTGCGTCACGCGCACGGTGCGGACAATGCTGCCAAAAAGATCACGCTGACTCGCCGTGAGACGACAGAAATTCAAAGTTCGGATAAGTCCGGACGCGCGCGTACCATCCAGGTAGAAGTGCGCAAGCGCCGCATCGTGGCGCCCATGTCTATCGAATCCGTACAAGCGGCCGCACCCGTGGTGCTAACCAGCGCGGAACAAATCAAAGTGCTCGGCACGGCTGAACTCGATTCGCGTGAACAGGAAGCGAAGTTGCAGGCTGAACTGGCTGCGCGTCAGGAGGCGGAATTAATTGCGCGTCAGGCGTTCAATAAGCGTCGCGCTGAAAAACTGGCGCAAGTCGAAGCGCCTGTTGTAAAGGCTGCCGTACAAGCTCCGGTTAAAGAAGACGCTGCGGCGGAAGTGCCCGCAGCGGTGGTCGCTGACATCGAGCCGGTTGTGTCTCAGCCCGTCAAGCCTCAAGCGGCTGAAGTCGCTCAAGGCACGTTGCATAAACCAACCATGCGTCCCGGCGATAAGGTGATCAGGCCGGACAGAAAACCTAAGGTTGAAGTCCCTGCTGCGGCACCTGCCGCCCGTGAAGATAAGCCTAGTAAGCGTGTGCCCGCTAAGACGACCACGCGCGTGCCGCCGAAAACAACGACTAAAGAAAAGTCATGGGCGATGCCGGTTCGTGCACCTAAGCATGGTCGTCATGGCAAGCAGGTGGTCGATGAAGCCGCTCATGCCTTTACGCTGCCGACTGAAGCCGTCGTGCGCGAAGTGGCAGTTCCGGAAACCATCGTTGTTGCAGAGTTGGCGCAGAAGCTGTCAGTCAAAGCGGTTGAAGTGATCAAAGTGCTGATGAAAATGGGCATGATGGTGACGATCAATCAGGTGTTGGATCAGGAAACGGCGATGATCGTCGTTGAAGAATTGGGCCACGTTGCTAAGGCGGCCAAACTTGACGATCCGGATGCCTATTTGATGGATGACGAAGTGCATCATGATGTTGAGTCGCTGCCCCGTGCGCCGGTTGTCACCGTCATGGGTCACGTCGACCACGGTAAGACTTCATTGCTCGATTATATTCGCCGCACCCGTGTGGTGTCCGGTGAAGCGGGTGGTATTACTCAGCATATCGGCGCATATCACGTTGAGACGCCGCGCGGTATGGTGTCTTTCCTGGATACCCCGGGTCACGAAGCGTTTACCGCGATGCGTGCCCGCGGTGCCAAGGCGACCGATATCGTGATTCTGGTTGTTGCCGCTGATGACGGTGTGATGCCGCAGACAAAAGAAGCGATCGCCCATGCTAAAGCTGGCAGCGTGCCCATTGTGGTTGCGATCACCAAGGTCGATAAGGCGGATGCCAATATCGAACGCGTCAAGCAGGAGCTCGTTGCTGAAGGCGTCGTGCCGGAAGACTGGGGCGGCGATACGATGTTTGTCGAAGTATCCTCCAAGTCGGGTTTGGGCATCGATCAGTTGCTCGAATCCATCCTGTTGCAGGCTGAGCTGATGGAATTGAAGGCCCCGCGTGATTGCAATGCCAAGGGCTTGGTGATTGAAGCGCGTCTGGATAAGGGTAAGGGGCCGGTTGCAACGGTGCTGATCCAGTCCGGTACGATGAAGCGCGGCGATGCCGTGTTGATCGGTTCTGTATTTGGTCGTGTGCGTGCGATGCTGGATGAAAATGGCAAGAGCATTGCTGAGGCAGGTCCGTCAATTCCGGTGGAAATTCAGGGATTGTCCGAAGTGCCTGATGCCGGTGAGTCGCTGATGGTGCTGACCGACGAGAAGCGTGCCCGTGAAATCGCCTTGTTCCGTCAGGGTAAGTATCGCGGCGTGAAGTTGGCGCAGCAGCAGGCCGCTAAGCTGGAAAACATGTTCGAGCAGATGGCTGAAGGTGAAGTGCGTACCCTGTCTTTGATTGTGAAGTCCGACGTGCAGGGTTCTGCCGAAGCGATTGCGCAGACGCTGCAAAAACTCTCGACCGATGAAGTTAAGGTTAATCTGATTCACAGCGGTGTCGGTTCGATCAACGAATCCGATATCAATCTGGCGCTGGCCTCTAAGGCGATTTTGATCGGCTTTAACACCCGTACCGATGCGCCGGCTAGAAAACTTGCCGAATCCTGCGGCGTGCAGATTCGCAACTACAGCATCATCTACGCAATGGCGGATGACATCAAGACAGCCTTGTCAGGCATGCTGGCACCTGAGAAACGTGAAAGCATACTGGGTATGGTTGAAGTGCGTCAGGTCTTTGTCGTCTCCAAGATCGGTACAATTGCCGGTTGTATGGTGCTCGAAGGCGTGGTCAAACGCGGTTGCCGTGTTCGCGTGATGCGTGGCAATGAAATGATCCACGAGGGTGAACTCGATTCACTGAAGCGCTTTAAGGATGATGCGAAAGAAGTTCGCGCTAACTTTGAATGCGGTTTATCGATCAAGGGTTTCAACGATCTGGAAGTGGGCGATAAGCTGGAAGTGTATGAAATCGTTGAGGTTGCGCGTACTCTGTAATGGCTAATTTTGCGAGAACAGACCGGGTCGGGCAGCAGATGCAGCGGGAAATCGCGCAGCTGGTTCGCCTTGAAATCAACGACCCACGGGTAAAACTGGTGACGATTACCGGTGTTGAGGTGGCAGGTGATTATTCGCACGCTAAAATTTTCTTTACGCGTTTAGATGGCCGGCATGCCGAGGCGCAAGAAGGCCTCGACCGTGCGGCCGGTTTCCTGCGCAGCCGTCTGGCGCGCAGCATCAAGCTGCGCATCATGCCCCAGCTGCATTTTGTGTTTGACTCATCGGTTGAGCGTGGCAGTCATCTGTCTCAACTCATCGATCAGGCTGTTGCCAGCGATTTTAATCTTGACGACAACACGTAAGCCGCAATTTCGGAATAAATGGCGTGCCATCGATGGCGTTTTGCTGTTCGATAAACCGCTGGAATTGAGTTCCAACGATGCGCTGCAGAAGATACGACGCGTGTTTCAGGCCGAAAAGGCAGGGCACACCGGTACGCTCGATCCCTTAGCGACGGGACTGTTGCCTGTTTGTTTCGGCGAGGCGACCAAGTATTCCAACTGTTTGCTGGATGCGGATAAATCCTATACGGCGCTGTTGCGTCTCGGGCAGACGACGACGACGGGGGATGCGGAAGGTGAAATCCTGACTGAGCGTCCGGTGTGCTTTACGGATGCTGAACTTGCCGCCGTGTTGGAAAAGTTTCGCGGCCCCATTAATCAGTTGCCGCCGATGCACAGCGCGTTGAAGCATCAGGGACGTCCGCTCTACGAATACATTCGTGAAGGCATTACCATCGAGCGTGCGCTGCGGGAGGTGATCATTCATGAACTGGTCGTGAATCGCAGGCAAGATGTGGAGATGGAAATTTCCGTTCGCTGCAGCAAGGGGACTTATGTTCGCACGCTGGCTGAAGATATTGGTGAGGCGCTGGGGTGTGGCGCGCACCTGACCGGCTTGCGTCGTACGGCGATCGCACATTTCAAGCTCAGTGAGGCTTACACGTTAGAGCAGTTGAGCGCAATGAGCGATACTGAGCGCGATGCTTGTGTGTTGCCGCTGGTATCCTTGATGCCGGATATGCCGCAGCTGGTTTTAGATGATGTGCAGATCAGGCGGATGGCTCAGGGGCAACGTCTGGGGCTCGACTGTGATCTTGCCGATGGCAATGTCAGTCTGTACGGGCCGGGTGGATTTGTAGGGGTTGGTATCAAACAAGGACGTCGTATCTCACCCTTGCGTTTGATTTCGGGCGTGGCTAAATTGGCTGCGCGCACGGATTTGACGGAAGTGGTTGAGCAGTAACCGCATTCAAGAGTACAATGTAGCACTTTTTTTAGGAGAGCAAAACCAATGGCAATTACCGCCGCGCAAAAAGCGCAAATCGTTACAGACTTTCAACGTGCAACGGCCGATACCGGATCCCCGGAAGTGCAAGTGGCTCTGATCACTGCACGTATCACTTACCTGACTGATCACTTCAAGGATCATGCTAAGGATCACCATTCCCGTCGCGGTCTGCTGCGTCTGGTTAGCCGTCGTCGTAAGTTGCTCGACTACCTGAGAAGCAAGAATGAGGCGAGCTACCAAATTCTGATTAAGCGTTTGGCAATTCGTAAGTAGTTTTACAAGCGGGTCGCAATTGCGGCCCGTGTCGTTTAGTCCCGTCTATTTTAACGTGGCGCGATGGCGCGCCATGCATGCCATAAGAGGTCTATCTTGAGTCATTTCAAAAAAACAATCGCGTTCGGTAAACATCAGCTGACCATCGAGACCGGCGAAATCGCCCGTCAGGCAAGTGGTGCGGTACTGGTGAGTATGGATGACACCGTGGTGCTGGTCACCGTGGTTGGCCGCAAAGACGCCAAGCCTGAACAGGACTTTTTCCCGTTGACAGTCGACTATCAGGAAAAGACTTATGCGGCAGGGAAAATTCCCGGCAGTTTCTTCAAGCGCGAAGGCCGTGCCAGCGAAAAGGAAATTCTGACTTCGCGTCTGATCGATCGTCCGTTGCGTCCGCTGTTTCCTGAAAGTTTTTATAACGAAGTGCAGATCATCGCAACGGTCATGTCATCCGACAGCGAAATCGATTCCGATATTCCATCGCTGATCGGTGCCTCTGCTGCCTTGGCAATTTCCGGTATTCCGTTCGAAGGCCCGATTGCAGCTGCCCGTGTGGGTTACGCTGACGGCCAGTATCTGCTTAATCCGACGAAGACTGAACTTGTCACATCCCAGATGGATCTGGTTGTTGCAGGAACGGATCGCGCCGTATTGATGGTTGAGTCAGAAGCGCAACAATTGTCTGAAGAAGTGATGCTGGGTGCCGTGATGTTCGGTCACGAGCAATTCCAGATCGTGATCAATGCGATCAACGAAATGGCTGAAGCCGTCGGCAAACCGATGTGGGACTGGACGCCTCCTGCTAAGAACGAGGCACTGATCGCTCAGATCGCGGAACTGGCTGAAGCCGATCTGCAAGCGGCTTACGCGATTCGCTCCAAACAGGAACGTACCGATGCGATTTCAGCGATTCATTCCAAAGTGCTGGCATCCGTATCGCCTGATCTGGAAAAGAACGCAGTCAACGAATTGTTTGGCGCACTGGAAGCTAAGATCGTTCGCGGTCAGATTCTCTCCGGCGAGCCTCGCATCGACGGTCGTGATACGCGGACTGTGCGTCAGATTACGATCCGCAATGGTGTATTGGCTCGTACCCATGGTTCAGCCCTGTTTACCCGTGGCGAGACACAGGCTGTTGTCGTTGCGACGCTGGGCAGTATGCGCGATGCGCAGAAGGTCGATGCACTGCAAGGCGAGTTTACCGATCGTTTCATGTTGCATTACAACTTCCCTCCGTTTGCAACCGGAGAAACAGGTCGTGTGGGTTCGCCTAAGCGTCGCGAAATCGGTCACGGTCGTCTGGCCAAGCGTGCACTGGTTGCCGTGTTGCCGAGCGAAGAAGACTTTGGCTATGCTGTTCGTATCGTGTCAGAGATCACTGAATCTAACGGTTCAAGCTCGATGGCATCGGTGTGCGGCGGTTGCCTGTCCATGCTCGATGCCGGTGTTCCATTGAAAGCCCATGTCGCAGGTATCGCGATGGGTCTGATCAAGGAAGGCAATCGTTTTGCCGTGTTGAGCGATATTCTGGGTGATGAAGATCATCTGGGCGATATGGACTTCAAGGTGGCAGGTTCCGAAAACGGCATCACCGCGTTGCAGATGGACATCAAGATTAACGGCATTACCCGTGAAATCATGCAGGCTGCATTGAGTCAGGCCAAGGAAGGTCGTTTGCACATTCTGGGCATCATGAAGGAATCGATGTCGGGCGTGCGCAGCGAGTTGTCTGAATTCGCTCCTCGCATGATCAAGATGAAGATCAATCCTGAAAAGATTCGCGATGTGATCGGTAAGGGCGGTGCGGTAATTCGCGCGCTGACTGAAGAAACCGGCACAACCATCGATATCGACGATGCAGGCAATATCACCATCTCCAGCGTCAACGGAGAAGCCGGTGAATTGGCCAAGAAGCGCATCGAAGACATCGCCATGGACGTTGAAGTGGGCAAAGTCTACGAAGGCCCTGTGGTCAAGTTGCTGGATTTCGGTGCATTGATCAACATTCTGCCGGGTAAGGATGGTCTGTTGCACATCTCCCAGATCGCACACGAACGCGTTAACAGCGTAGGCGATTACCTCAAAGAAGGCCAGGTCGTGCGCGTTAAATTGCTGGAAATGGATGATCGCGGTCGTATGAAGCTGTCGATGAAGGCGTTGCTCGATGCGCCTGTCGCCAACGGTGCTTCGATTGCCGAGTAATTAGCAATTTTAGGTCAATAAAAAACCCGCTTCGGCGGGTTTTTTATTGAGAGAGGCGGGGGTGAAGCCAATCATGCCGCAACACGGACATGAAACCTCGTTGCCTTTTTCGATATTTTACTTCTCCTTCGCATGCCCATTTCACCCTGAACATGCGATTGACGTCATCATTTGGATAGCCTGCTCCTCAACAGCCAACGTGCCAATGTGGAGTATAGAACATCGGGATCAATCGGTTTGGGAATGAAATCGTTCATGCCGCTAGTCAGACAAAGCTCCTGATCTTCATCAAATGCATTGGCGGTCATTGCCAAAATAGGAATGGCCGCATATTGAGGAAGTTGTCTGATACGACGGGTTGCTTCAAGGCCATCCATTACCGGCATCTGCATATCCATCAGGATCAGGTCATAGGCCGATGACGCCATTGCAGAGATCGCGACAGCGCCATTTTCGGCAATATCGGCTGTGATGCCAACCTCTTGAAGCAGGTCCAACGCCAGCTCTTGATTGAGTGCGTTGTCTTCTACGAGAAGTATATGAAATCCACTCAACCTTGCCTTGCTGGCTTCCAGTTCATAGCGTTTGATGCTGTGATTGGTTGGTGTCACCATCGTTTTTCCGCATACCTGTACAATGGCCTCATATAGAGGCGAGGTCTGAACCGGCTTAGACAGGCTTTGACGAATTGTAGTTTTTCTTCCCGCTAATAATTCAGTTGCCGCATCTACGCCAAATCCGGTTACCAGAATAATCGGCGGGCACTGCGGCCCCCACTCCCGCTCAAGATGCTCTGCACAACTGATTCCGTCCATGATAGGCATTTGCCAGTCCATCAGGATAACGTTGTAAGGCCGGGCCGAACTGAATGCCTGTCGCACCAGTACAAATGCCTGTTCGCCGTTGGCCGCGCTATCTCCCTGCATTCCCATGGTTTCCATCATGACCTGCAATATTTCGCGAGCACAAGGATTGTCATCTACGATCAGAAAACGCAACTCGGCCATTTCCTTGGCAGTCAGGGCAAAGCGCAGTGGTTGTGCTTGTGGACAGCCAAATCTGGCGGTAAAGTGAAAAGTGGATCCCTTCCCATATTCGGACTCAATCCAGATTTTTCCCTGCATCAATTCAACCAGTTTCTTTGAGATGGCCAGCCCCAGTCCGGAACCGCCAAAATGACGGCTGGTCGAGGCGTCAGCTTGACTGAATGATTCAAACAGACGAGACATCTGCGCTTCCGTCATCCCTATGCCGGTGTCTCGAACCCGGAAGTGCAGGGTGACTGACTGCTCAGTCCGCTCCTCCTGCGCAACGGAAACAACGATCTCACCCGTTTGAGTGAATTTAACGGCATTGTTAGCCAGATTGATCAGAATCTGCCCCAGCCGCATGGAATCCCCCGCCATCATCTCGGGAACATCGCTATCAATCTGGAATAGCAACTCCACGCTTTTTTCCTGTGCTTTGAAGGCAATTAGACTGGAAAGCGTATCCATCACCGTACTCAACTCGAAATCCACATTTTCCAGCGATAGCTTTCCGGCCTCCACTTTTGAAAAATCCAGAATGTCGTTGATAATGCCCAGTAGTGCTATCGCAGAAAGATGCACCTTCTCTATGTAGTTTTTCTGTTTTGGTGTCAGTTCCGTCTTTAATGCCAACTGGCTCATGCCGATAATGGCATTCATCGGCGTACGTATTTCATGACTCATATTTGCCAGAAAAGCGCTCTTCGCCCGATTGGCCGACACCGCCTCATCGCGCAGGCGAATCAATTCCAATTGCGCCTCCTGCAAATCTGCTTCCACCTTCATGCGTCTGCTGATTTCACGCGTCATCTGAATGGTGCGGTTTGCCAGCTTGTCGTACATCCCCATCACGGTATCAATCAGAATGCGAGTCGCTCCGGTCATCTCTTCATTTGCGACTTCCTTGGCTCGCTCCAGCGAGAGCCCGGTCGGCAGTGCCAGTACAACCTTGGCCATGCGCTTGTCAGATTCAATGATATGCAAGGCAAGCCAATGGGTCAGGAAGGTGACAATTTCTTCAATGACCTCATCCATCGTATCTTCGGTTTCTTTGTCTTTGAGTTCAAGCACCTTGGCGATGAAATCCTGATGAGCACTCTTGTGCCACTCTTCCCACGGGTCGTTGTTGAAGTATTTGTGCCAGATACGCTCTTCATCAGCAAAATGGACAGCTGTGTATTGTTTTAACTCATCAAATATCTTATTGAGCGCGGGTGCATCCGATTGAAACGCGAGATGGCCAACTAATACATTGAGCAGTTCGACCAGTCGTTTGTGTTGTTCATCAATCTGTGCAATTCCGGTGGTGAAATTATCGTTCCATGGGAATATTTCGACTTGATTTGGCATGTTATGTCCTTTGGTCATTCGAGCTAATTGCGATCGCTCTGTGTATTTTATGATGTGCGCACGCCATTGAGAATGACGTCTACGATATCTAATGCCCCTTCGAACTCGAAGTTATCGATGAGTTTCCCCAGGGTGTCGCCAGGTGCGCCGATGGACTGCGTGAGCATTGGGCGCACCTCCTCGAACAAACGTATACTCTTCATGTCGGAGGCGGCTAAACTGGCTCGCAAGGTCTGGAGCCGGGTTCGCAGCTCCTCCGGGTTCACCGCCACGCTGCATTCCGGCGTTATCGTCCTTTGCTCTGCCGGCGAGATTGCCTCCATCAGTGCATCCAGCCCGGTTTTCATTTCGCTTATAAGTGTTGCAGCTTGTCCGTTATTAGATTTAAGGGCGGCTTCGAGTGCCGTTGCCTGTATTTGCAGTTCGGTCAGTCCGAATGTAGCTAACAGTCCCTTGAGTGTGTGGGCCATACGTACGGCTTCGTCGCGCTTTCCCTGTGTCTGGAGTTGAGCGATGTGCGCCAGGTCGTCCTGATGTTCCTCGCGGAAATGGCGCAGGTATTTCGCCAGTCGTTCGTACTTTCCGTTCGCTACTTTCAGAGCGCGCTCCAGATCGATGCCGGGTATCCCAGCCAGCCATTGCGCTATATCATGGGTTTTGGCGGGAGGCGTAGTGGAAGAGGGCGTTGAGCTGGCCGCTGCAGTCAGCGGCGGGAGCCAGCGCAGTAAGGTCGCATAGAGATGATTGGGCTCCACCGGTTTGGCCACGAAGTCGTTCATGCCGGCTTCCAGGCAGCGGGCACGGTCTTCATTGAAGGCATTGGCAGTCATCGCCAGTATGGGCGTATCGCGATAACCTGCCAGTTCCCGGATGCGGCGCGTGGCTTCGAGGCCGTCCATCACCGGCATCTGGATGTCCATCAGGATAAGATCGTAGGCTATTTTGCTCGCAGTCCGCAACGCGTCTTCGCCGTTCTCGACCACGTCTGCCGTTAATCCCGCATCATGCAGCAATGCCAGTGCTACTTCCTGATTGAGTGTATTGTCCTCGGCCAGCAGCAGGCGCTGCCCGGCATGCGCGGATAGACGTGACGTGGGGGATGCATCATCTGTGGCGTCTCCGAGCGGTGCTGAAGTATGGAGTGTCTGTGCCAAAGCGAACGGCAACTCTACCCAGAACGTACTCCCAGTTCCGAGCGTGCTCTCCATTCCGACCTGCCCACCCATCAGTTCGGCCAGTCGTTTAGAGATGGTCAGTCCGAGGCCGGTTCCCCCGTATTGCCGGGTGGTTGACGTGTCCGCCTGTTCGAAGGCATGGAACAGGCGGGCTTGCTGTTCCTCCGAGATGCCGATGCCCGTATCGCTCACTTCGAAGCGGATGCAGAGGCGGTCGTCATGCTGTCGGGCGAGGCGCCCCGTGAGGGTGATACTGCCGTGCTTGGTGAACTTCACCGCATTGCCGGCGAAGTTGAGCAGGATTTGTCCCAGTCGCATGCCGTCGCCGTGCAGGAAGGGCGGAAGATTGTTCATGTTTACGATGATGTCGAGCGCCTTGGCATGCGCAGCGTCGGCGATCAGCGTGGTCACGTTGTCCGTCACGCGCGACAATTCGAAGTCGCTGGTCGCAAGTTCCAGTTTGCCGGCCTCGATCTTGGATAAGTCGAGGATGTCGTTGATAACCTGGAGCAGATGACGTGCGGCACTGTCGATCTTGCTCAGTTGTTGTCGTTGCTTGTCGCTCACGCCTTCGCGACCCACCAGATGCGCCAGGCCCATGATGGCGTTCATCGGCGTGCGTATTTCGTGACTCATGTTCGCAATGAAGTGACTCTTCGCACGGTTCGCAGATTCGGCAGCCTCTTTGGCTTCGCGCATCGACACTTCGACTTGCATGCGTGCGCTGATGTCCTGTGCGATGCCGATCAGACCGGGTCTGCCGTTCTCCAGCGTCAACGGGATTTTGTGCGTTTCCAAAAATACAAAATGACCATCCGGATGGGTAATGCTCTCGTTATAGGTATGCGTGATGCCTTTGTGCAATGTTTCCTGATCCGTCCGGGTAAACTTTTCGGCAGTATCCGGATCGAGAAAATCATAATCTGTTTTGCCGATAATTTCCGATTCGGGGGCTTGGAAATACACTTCCACTGCCCTGTTGCAACCCAGATAGCAGCTGTGCTCGTCTTTGATAAAGATCGGGTAGGGAATGGTATCGATTACGTTGCGCAACAGCGCACGTTCTCGGGTAACGACGGCTTCGCTCTTGAACAAGGCCAGCTCACTGGCTTCCGCTTTCAGGCGCAGGCTGATGTTGTTCATCGTGCGCCGATAATGGGATTTCGTCAGTTTGAGCGCGAACAAGATGGCAATGAACATCATGCTGATCAGCAGGTTGGAAATGCGCGTCTCGGTCAGCATCAGGCTAAAAAGGACGGGCGTCGAGAGCATGCCGAGATAGATCCAGTATGCCTTGAGCACGAACGAGAGGCTGGAGGTCGCGCCCGAGATCATGCCGGTCAGGATCAGTACGCACAGGGTTTGGTGCAAAGCGTTGTCTGCGGGAAACAGGAAGATTCCCGAGAGGCCGAGTGATAATCCGGAGGCACTGGAACCCAGTATGAACAAGTTCCCCCAGCGTTGCTCACGCCGCTCCTCGTTCGATGCGCGCTGGTAGGCAAGATAGAGCAGCCAGCGCAGAATGACAACAAGGATACCGGCGCAGCCCCACACAATCAGGGTGAGATGGTCTATGACCTGCCATTGAGTGAAAATAAATAACAGCGTCATGGCGATGTTGGCCGACGCCGAAGCGGGCATGGCCTCGTACAGCAGGTTCACCTGTTCGGCAAAGATTGTCACCTGCTGATTGGCTTCAATCTCTGTTGGTATAACTTTGGATGTATTGTTCACGTCAGACACCTTCGCTGTTTTTGTGTAGGCGCGGTTCTTCGTTCAGGATGACTTGTAGCGTTTGCTGCGCCTCATCGTATTCAAAATTATCGATCTGTTCGCCGAGCTTGACTGCGGCCTCGCCAACCGCTGCAGTCAACTTCGCTTGCAGCCTTGCGAATTGACGGGCGCTGGAAATATCCGCGTTGCCAAGTTTGTTGAGCAAAATGTCCAGATCGTGGCGCAATGCCTCCCAGTCGATGTTCATCGGTATCTCTGAGGGGGTAGGCTGAATTTCTTCAGGCAACAGTCGTAGCGAATCCATCAGTTGGTTCATGCCTGTATTTAAGCGTGCCAGCAAGTTGTCCGGATGAACATTCCCCGTGTTTAATGCCGCTTCCAGTTCGGCTGCTTGGGCATGCAATTGAGATAGACCGAAAGTGCCGAACAATCCTTTGAGTGTATGCGACATGCGCACGGCTTCTTCACGTTTTCCCTGCGCGCACGCGTCGGTGATGCGTTGTAACTCTTCCTGGTGATCCTCGCGGAAATGGCGCAGGAATTTTAGCAGTCGGTCGTGCTTGCCGTTCGCCACTTTTAAAGCGCGCTCCAAGTCCATGCCGGGGATGGACGCCAGCACCCGGTCCTCTTCCCCGGCCTCTGTGAGTGCCTGAGGTGTCGGAGTATCGGTTGGGGGGCACGTCGATTGTGCCGGCAGCCAGCGCAACAAGGTCGCATACAAAAGGTCAGCTTCGACGGGTTTGGATACAAAGTCGTTCATGCCAGCCGTCAGGCAACGAGCCTTGTCTTCGTTGAAGGCGTTGGCAGTCAAGGCGATAATGGGCGTTTCAACATAACCTGGCAATTGGCGGATTTGGCGAGTGGCTTCCAAGCCATCCATCATCGGCATTTGCATGTCCATCAGGATCAATTCATAGTCCACGCGGCGCGCGGCCTCAACAGCTTCCGCCCCGTTCGATGCAATGTCCGCGTGGAGGCCGATGTTCTGTAGTAGGGCCAGTGCGACTTCCTGATTGAGCGGATTGTCTTCCGCCAGCAGGATGCGTGCGCGAGTGCTGATCGGGCGAGCCTCTGTATTCTGGATAACAGCTGGGATATTGCTGCGTTTCAGGCGCGTGCTAAACCAGAAGGTGCTGCCCGCGCCCAGCTGGCTGATGACCCCGCTGTCACCCCCCATCATGCGTGCCAGTTTGCGGCTGATCGCCAAACCAAGACCTGTGCCGCCGTGCTTGCGTGTGGTTGAGGCTTCGGCCTGCTCGAAAGCGTCGAAGATCCTGGCCTGATCGGCTTCGGCGATGCCGATACCGGTGTCTTGGGTCTCGAAACGCAGGTCAGCATCTTCCGCGTGTTCGGCTTCGATGCGCGCGCGCAGGATGATCTGCCCGGACGCTGTGAACTTGATCGCGTTGTTGGTGAAGTTGATCAGTATCTGACGCAATCGCAAGGGGTCGCCGAGGAAATAGGCACCCTTTAGGCGCGGGTCGATCTCTACCGTCAGCACCAAACCTTTGGCTTGCACTGCATCAGCGAGCATGCTTTGGACATGGTCGACAATGGCTTCGACAGCGAGCGGGACGGACTCTAAGGCAAGGCGTTCGGCTTCGATCTTGGAGATATCCAGAATGTCGTTGAGAATGCTCAGCAGGTGATGGGAGGAGGTGCGTATCTTGGCCAGTTTCTGCGCCTGTTCAGGATCGGTGATTTCAGCCTGCAACAGGTGGGTGAACCCCATGATCGAGTTCATGGGGGTGCGTATCTCGTGTGACATGTTGGACAGGAAGTGGCTTTTGGCCAGATTGGCGGCCTCGGCAGCTTCCTTGGCCTGATTCAGGTCTAGCGTGCGTTGTTCGACCAGCATTTGCAGGTGTTGACGGTGGAGATTCAACTCATCCAGCATCTGCCGCTGTTCGGTCACGTCATCATAGATGCCGACGATGCCGATGGTGTGGCCGTGCTCATCCTTGAGCGGTACTTTCGATGTGCGTAGCCAGATAGATTGTCCGTCCGGTGTGGTCTGCTGCTCCTCGTATCCCAAGCGTGGCACACCGGTCTGCATGACTGCACGGTCATCAGCTTGATACAGTGGTGCGTTTTTCGCCCACCCCATCTGAGTATCATCTTTGCCTAGCACGTCTTCCGGACTCGCCTTGCCTGCATCTTTGGCAAACAAGGGATTGCAACCCAGATAGCGGAGCTCACGGTCTTTCCAGAAAACCCGCATCGGCACGGCATTGATGATGGTGCGCAGGAAACTTCTGGATTCCGTCAGCGCCCGGCGATCATTGCGGATTTTTCTGAGCAGCAGGGTTAGCAGCAAGGTCAGTAACAGGCCGCTTGCAAGCACGATACTGGATGTGTATTGCGCATGTTGCTGCCAGAAGGCCGGTGCCGGGGTAATCAGTAATGACCAGTGGCGGCCTGGCATGCTCAACTCATAACGCCAATGCAAACCCAAACGCGCTTCTGCGGCCTGATCGTCCGGGCCGAAAGTTGTACGCTTGTCGCGCGAACGAGAAGCATGGAAGTGAAGGATGCGCTCCTGCGCTGGCGCCATTTCATCGATCAGGGCAATGTCCACGCCCCCCGTCGATATTTTTCGGAGACCTTCATCAACGATACGATCTGGCTGATACGCTCCGAAGAGGAACCCTGTCAAGGCCTGTTGCCGTTGTGCGGGGGTGTCGAGTCGCGCATGTGCGCGGTAAAAAGGTTCAAAAACGAGAACGCCTTTGTCTCCATTGTTATTCGCCAGCTTCAGCGGGGCGGTGGCTATCAATGCACCCGAGTCGCGCGATATGATCATCGCTTCGTGTCGCTTGGATTCGGAGAAAATATCGAGCCCCAGGCCTCGTTCATTTCCGGATTGGGGTTCAAGGTAATAGACGGGAAAATATTCTTCGTGCGGGGTCGCATGCGACAACTTGCCTTGTGCATCCAGTTCGTTGAAGCCGAAGCCGGCTAGTCCCTCCTTGCGAGCCAAGGCTTCAAAAGTAGCCCGTTCGGCGTGCGACACCTTCGGCACCCATCCTAGGGCATGCAGCTGAGCGTGCTCTGCCAGCAGGGTTTGGGCATAACGCTTGAATTCATTGCGGCTGACGAAGTCCGAGGCCTGATAAAACGCGCGTGTCGATCCGATCACGCTCAGCCCGCTTTTCAGGGAGACTTGCACTTGTGTCCCGTGATCCTGCGCTATCCGCTTGAAAGCTTCCTCAGTCTGACTGTTCTGTATCCGTTCAAACATTAAGTATAGAGCGAAGGAGAGCAGGATGCCCAGCATGGCGACCTGCCAGATATGCGATATCGACAAGCCCGTGCTGGCAACTTCGGCTTCAGCCAAAGTATGTTCGCGGGTGTGAGTGTTCATTTTTTATGTACTCCTAGTAGGGATCGTCATTACGCCGACACGATGTTTGCAGGGGGCAATGTGACATGCATTTTCACGGTGCTTCCAAGATGTTGATCGATGCGATCCAAGGCTTCCAGCGCTTCGTCGAACTCGAAGTTCTCGATGTGACGACTCAAGTCGTTCGCCAGCTCGCCCACCCTCACTGAGAGAGAGGGCTGGATTTCCTCATAGACTCGTGAGCTGACCAAATCAGCCTTTTCGAGCTGAACGCGAAGCTCCTGTAATCGCTGTTGCAAAGCCCTTCTATCATGAGTGACCGCTGTCGAGGGCGCTGCCAGCTTTGCTGTCGTCAATTGCTTGAGCTCGCCTATCAGCGATGCGAAATCAGCTTCCAAGCATGCCAGCAAATCCTCGTGGGTAGTGTCCCCACTACGCAGCGTCGTCTCGAGTTCGGCAGCCAATTCTTGCAGTCTCCCCAAACCGAAAGTGCCGAGCAAACCTTTGAGGGGGTGCGCTGTACGCATGGCATCTGCGGATTTACCCTGTAACAGGAACTGCCGAATCCGTTGCGCGTCCTCCGCATGTTCATCTTGGAAGTGATGCAGAAATTTGAGGAGTCGCCCGGCATTGCCACTGGCCACTTTCAGTGCTAGATCCAAGTCAAGTCCGGGGATGGCTGCGAGTCGACCTTGTACTTCGGCCTGATCGGTCGGACGTGACGGAAGCGTCGGTATGGGCGTGGCATGATTCACTGTAGGTAACCAACGCAACAAGGTGGTGTAGAGATGGTCCGGTTCCACGGGTTTTGCAACGAAGTCAGTCATACCAGCGGCTAAACAACGGGCCTTGTCTTCATGGAAGACGTTAGCGGTCATCGCGAGGATGGGTGTCTGCGCATGACACGGCAGTGCGCGGATCTGGCGGGTCGCCTCCAGCCCGTCCATCACGGGCATTTGCATGTCCATCAGGATCAGGTCATAGGGACTTCTGCGTGCCGCTTCGACGGCTTGTGCGCCATTGTCAACGACATCTGCATCGAGTCCGACCTCATGCAACAGCGCCAGCGCGACTTCCTGATTCAGCGGGTTATCCTCGGCCAGCAGCAGGCGATGACCGCCATGCTGGGCTAGGCGCCGAGTCAGGTCGCCGTGATCGAAGGTGTCCGCCGTTTGTTCTTCCGTGCTGGCCTCAGCTAAACCAAGCGGCAACTCGACCCAGAAGGTACTACCGTGACCGTCCGAGCTATCAACTCCGACGCTACCTCCCATCAACTCGGCCAAGCGTCGGGAGATGGCCAGCCCGAGGCCGGTGCCGCCGTATTGGCGGGTGGTGGATGCATCAGCCTGTTCAAAGGCAGTGAATAGGCGCGCTTGGTGTTCCAAGGTGATGCCGATGCCCGTGTCGCGCACTTCAAAGCGGCACCAAACATCATTGCCCTCATGCGGGAGGGCGCGACCGGTCAGTCGGATACTGCCGCGCTCTGTGAACTTGACCGCGTTACCCGCAAAGTTGAGCAGGATCTGCCCCAAGCGCAATCCATCGCCACGCAGATAGGTGGGCAGGCCGTCCATATCTATGATCACCTCCAACCCCTTGGCTCGGGCCGCGTTGCCGATCAGGGTAAGAACGTTGGACGCGATGCTGTCGAGTTTGAAGTCGCTGGTGGCGAGTTCCAATTTTCCTGCCTCGATCTTGGAGAAATCAAGGATGTCGTTGATGATGCCCAACAGATGCCGCGCTGCGCCGTCGATCTTGCTCAGTTGTACCTTTTGCTTTTCGCTGACACCCTCCTGTCCGATCAGGTGAGCCAGTCCCATGATGGCGTTCATCGGCGTGCGGATCTCATGCGACATGTTCGCCAGGAACGCACTCTTGGCTTCGCTGGCTTTATTGGCGCCGTCGCGGGCTTCCAGCAAATTGGCATGCTGGTGACACGCCAATAGGGCGTTAGCGAGTTTATGGGCAAGCTGTTCGATCTCTCGCACCAGATTGGTGGGCAAACCACGGTGGGTCAGGATCAATACGCCGAATCCGGGCAATCGCCATGCGTATTGGTTTTGCATCGCTGACGCGAGCAAAGGGATGGGCAGCGGCGCAGCGGCGTGATGTGCGGAGAGTAGCGGGATGACTGCGGAAAAATCCGCATTGCGCGGCAGAACCCAGATCGGATGGTAGTCAGGCGTATTGTCGGTGGCACGTGCTTCCAGAATACAGATGGACGCGCCTCCCAAGCGGCGCAGGAAGACAGGCAAGCAAGCGTTCAACATCTTAGCACTGTCGAGTTCACCCCCGATCGCCATGGCGATCTCATACAGGACTTCGCGTTGTAACCAGTTTTCCGTGTTCATGATGCGTTTTAGATCAGTGCGATGACGGAAGTCTTGTTGTAGAACTCAAGGTAGTCTTGGCCATTGTTGGCGATCTCGCCGATGGTCAGAGCACCCACCATGGGTAGGTTGGGGCTGCGTGCCGCAAGCAATTCCAAGTCGAACTCCTTTTCCAAAAAGAGTACGCGCGAGATGCAATCCACGAACAGCTCGATGTGCGGTTGTCCACTAGAGAACGTGGCTTCAGCACCTTGTCTGGCTTGTTTGGCTGCGGCGATCAGGGTGTCGTGGTTGCCGTGCAGCACATGGACGAATGCACCCACGGGTACTTCCCCAACGCAGACCAGTTTGTCACTATCCAGCATGAGGGGGTCGCGCACGATCACTTCCGTACCTAGCTTGGCGATGCCCAGTGGATAGGCCTTGGCGATGGAGAAGAAATTGTCTGCATTGAAACGCTGCGCGGCGTGGGGTTCGACCACCTCTCGATACACCTCGAAGGCGGGCCGCCAGTCTAGGCTGATGACTACATTACCTTTGGCTTCGGTGACACGGTGCGCAGTTGAAATGGGTTCCCACCCATGCGCCACACCGACACCGCTGTTGATGTCCATATAGGCCAACACGGCGACATCTTGTTGCAGACCGGATGGTGTGATGACGCAGGGTTTTTGCACCAAGCTCAGCGAACCGCCGCCACCACCTAGGTAGTTGATGGACAAGCCGAAGCTATTGAACACGGCATCGATGAGCGCACTGATGCGCTGTGAAAAACCATCCACTAGGATGAACATTGTGCCGTGGTTCATCGCTTGGGGAAAGGCGGTATCGATGGCCGCACCGAAGTCGCACTCGTGATCGGACAAACTATCGACCACGGCGACTTGCGCGACATTCGGCAATCCGACGATGACTGTGCCTATTTCCAGATGTTCTGCATCGTGCAGTACCTGAGGGAATATCCCGCCGAACACTGGCTTTGCCGCCGCTCGCAGAATGTCGTCAATGCCAGTCGGCGTCCATCCGTTGCCATCGGCAGCGAACACCAGCACCGAAGCGACACTCTCATCTGCATCCAACTGTTGCAACATCTGGCTCAGTGCTGTGGGCGCGCCTGTTTTATCAAATAAGATTTTCAAGTTTCACCTGTATAAAAAATCCAATGTGTCTCATGCGTTTCTAAGATCACCATCGCTTTGCATCAGACTGTCGATCTGCTCCAGTGTCGCCAGCGCCCCCTCGAACTCGAAGTTATCGATGAGTTTCCCCAGGGTGTCGCTAGGCGCGCCGATGGACTGCGTGAGCATTGGGCGCACCTCCTCGAACAAACGTATACTCTTCATGTCGGAGGCGGCTAAACTGGCTCGCAAGGTCTGGAGCCGGGTTCGCAGCTCCTCCGGGTTCACCGCCACGCTGCATTCCGGCGTTATCGCCCTTTGCTCTGCCGGCGAGATTGCCCCCATCAGTGCATCCAGCCCGGTTTTCATTTCGCTTATAAGCGTTGCAGCTTGTCCGTTGTTAGATTTAAGGGCGGCTTCGAGTGCCGTTGCCTGTATTTGCAGTTCGGTCAGTCCGAATGTAGCTAACAGTCCCTTGAGCGTGTGGGCCATACGTACGGCTTCGTCGTGCTTTCCCTGTGTCTGGAGTTGAGCGATGTGCGCCAGGTCGTCCTGATGTTCCTCGCGGAAATGGCGCAGGTATTTCGCCAGTCGTTCGTACTTTCCGTTCGCTACTTTCAGAGCGCGCTCCAGATCGATGCCGGGTATCCCAGCCAGCCATTGCGCTATATCATGGGTTTTGGCGGGAGGCGTCGTGGAAGAGGGCGTTGAGCTGGCCGCTGCAGTCAGCGGCGGCAAGGTCGCATAGAGATGATTGGGCTCCACCGGTTTGGCCACGGAGTCGTTCATGCCGTCATCCAGGCAGCGGTCACGGTCTTTAATAGATTGTCGCCGGAAGAAAGATAGAATGCGTCCTGCATAATGGCTCCGATTCGTTGATTGGCTATTTAGACTCTGGAATGTCTGAAAAACGGTGCGCGATTTCGATAAACTGATCCTGTAAACTCAGGAAAGCATCAACGATATCCGGGTCGAAATGTTTGCCTCTTCCTTCACGAATAATCTCGACTACTTTTTCTATCGGGACGGGATCTTTGTAATGGCGTCGGCAAATCAGGGCGTCGAACACGTCTGCCAATGCCATTAAGCGAGCGCTGACGGGAATGGCTTCACCTGCCAGTCCGCTCGGATAGCCCGAACCGTCCCATTTTTCGTGATGGCTGACGGCAATCTGAAGTGCCATCTCAATAAAGGCCAGCGGAGAATCCTCTCTCTCCATTTTTAGCATATCGAAATTTTTGCCCAGCACGCGTTTGATGGCTTCCTCTAGCGCGGTTGCGCCAATCTGGGCATGGGTCTTCATGATCTCGAACTCTTCCGGCGTCAAACGACCCGGTTTGAGTAGGATGGCATCGGGGATACCCACTTTCCCGATGTCGTGCAACGGTGTTGCTTTGGCGATTAACTCGCGTTGCTTAGCATTCAGGTGATCGCGAAAACGGGGGTGGTCGCACAGGTGCGCCATCAAGGCTTCGACGTAGGACTGGGTGCGATGCAGGTGGTTGCCCGTTTCATTGTCGCGCTTTTCAGCCAGCATCGCTAAGGCGTTCAGACTGATGTCTTTGATCAGTTCGTTCTCCCACATCCGGCGCTTGACTTCGCTCTCCAGATAGCCATTCTGATCCATGAGCCAATCTCTGGCTTGTTTTAGTTCGAGGTGCGTCTGGATGCGCGCCAGCAGGATGGCGGGCCGGATCGGTTTGGTGACGTAATCGACCGCGCCCAGATGCAATCCCTTTTCTTCATCCTCGGTAGCGTTCATGGCGGTAACAAAGATGACCGGGATGTCACTTGTGGCTGGAGTGGCTCTCAGTCGTTCAAGTACAGCATAGCCGTCCATATCCGGCATCATCACATCAAGCAGAATCAGGTCGGGAACCGGGGCAATCTGTGCGACTTTGAGTGCTCGTTCTCCGGAAAGCGCTAGACGGACACGATAGTGCGGCTCCAGCAGTTCGCCGATAATGGTCAGGTTATCCTTGGTGTCGTCAACTACGAGTACTGTTTGCTGGGCATTCGTGCCTGCATATCGATTTTCATATTCCGCCATCAGTCATACCTTGTCATTAAAGTTGGAATGGGTCTCATTTTATAATGAGGCTAGCTTGCTTAACACATATGCAGTCCTGATTCGCATCGGTAATCGTTCGGTGTTGCGGGTTGTCGCCGACATTATCGAAGAGCAATTTTCCCGTTCACGGCTCTAAATGAGGCAAGATGCGAACGCTCCATGATACTAGGCTTTTAAGTGTGTTGTGCATACTGGGGGAGTTACTAGGTGGAATCCCGTTGGTCGACTCAAATCCCATCGCAGGTCTGGAATCCATCTGGTTTTGGCATATGCAAATTCAGCATGATTCAACCCTATATCAATAATGGGATTGAGTCAGGGGCGTGAGCGCAGCTAGTGCTCGTTCGAAGTCGATGTCGTCAATGGCCGCCTTGATTTCCTCAAAGGCCGGTGGCGATGCTGCCTGAAGCAACCCTGCATGGTCGTCGAGTGTGTGCTTTGCGCGCAATTCGTTGCCTGCCAGTTGTTGCGCTAGTACTTGGCATACCCGCGCCAGTTCCTTGGTATCGACCACTGATGTGGATGGGGCGGGGTGGTGCGGGATCCAGCGCAATAGTATCGGATACAAGGCGTTCGGTGTGACGGGCTTGTCAATGATCTCGTTCATGCCCGCCTGTAAGCCGGCCGTGCGCTCGGATGGGGTGACATTGGCCGTAATGCCGACGATGGGCCGGTCAGTCCAGCCGGGCAGGCGGCGGATGGCAGCGCAGGCTGTAGCGCCGTCCATTTCCGGCATGTGCATGTCCATCATGATCAGCGCATAGTCATCCGGCCTCCGGCCTTCCAGATTTTTCAACGCTATTGCGCCATCGCCGACGACATCAACCGCCAGACCAGCCTGTTCGATAAGAAGTCGCAACATTTTCTGATTGAGTGGATTGTCGTCTACCACCAGAACACGAGCGTCGGCAATGCCGGCTAGGCATTCCCGATCTGGAGTCGGCGCGCTGGCTGTCACCGATAGAGGCGTTTGGACAATGTCCTTATTTCGTTCGAGGCGTACCGTAAACCAGAATGTGCTGCCACGTCCGGGTTCGCTCGATACGTTGATTGCGCCGTCCATTAATTCGACCAGTCGTTTCGAGATAGCGAGGCCTAGACCGGTGCCGCCGTACTTGCGCGTGGTGGAAGTGTCCGCCTGCTGAAAGCTCTGGAACAGCCGGCCCATCTGATCTTGACTGATGCCGATGCCGGTATCGCTTACCGTAAAGCGCAGGCGCAGGTTATCGGCTGCATCAGGTTCCAAACGCACATGGATATTGATCTTGCCTTGCGGGGTGAATTTGATGGCGTTGGATAGCAGATTGAGCAATATCTGCTTGAGCTTGGTGAAGTCCCCGATCAGGTGATGCGGAACATTCGGTTCGACCTCAATCGACAAGGCCAGATGTTTGCCGGCAGCTTTGTATGCTTTCAGTGTCACCACATCGTCGAGCAGGTTGTCCAGCAAGAAGGGAGCGCGGTCCAGTACCATCTGACCTGCCTCGATCTTGGAAAAATCCAGTACATCATTGACCATGTCCAGCAGGTGCTGCGAGGATTTTTGAACCTTCAGCAGATAGTCGCGCTGGCGCGGGTTCAGATTGGTGTCGAGGAGCAGGTGCGACATGCCAATGATGGCGTTCATGGGGGTGCGCAGTTCATGCGACATGTTGGCGATAAAGTCGGACTTGACGCGGCTGGCGGATTCGGCGGCATTGAATGCTTCTGCGGCAAGCTGGAGTGCTGCGGTGCGTTCGTCGACCAAGACTTCCAGTTCATGGTGATGTTGTTCCAGTTCTTGCCTAGCCAAGTTACGCTCAGCGTCTATTTGGGCAAGCTTCCTTTGGGTTTCTGACAACCGGCCAAGCACGGTATCTTCCATGCCCTTGCTGACTGGAATCGATGTCAGAAAATCACCGCGGCCAAGGATTTCGATGCGCGCATACAGCTTATCGACTGTTGTGCCCAATATGGCGTGCAGACTGCGTCGCGCATTCCAGAGAAATAAACCCAGTGTCAGGCCCAAAAGCCCGAATACCAGGCGCAACCTGTCTCTGTAGCGCACGGCCGTCTGCACGGCCTGTTGCGTGCGCTGGTCCACCATGAAATAGAATTCATTGATGGGCCGCATGATGCTGGCCTTAGCCTGATGGTAGTTTTCGTCATGCAGCATCTCGATCGCTTGGGCACGGTTTTCCCGGGAGAGTGGGGGCGTTGCCTCTACCAAAGCCATCGCGGCATATTCGGTGCGTGTGAGCCTGTCTGAGTTCGCTTTGGATTCAGACAGTTTGGCAAATTCGGCGGTGGTAACCCCGGCGTTCTTCATCGCGGTAAGCAGGGCAATCGTCGATCCGGAAGACCTTGGTCGCTGGCCATCTGAGAACACCAGATCCCAATAGATGCTTTCATACCGGAGTGGTCGAGGCTGCTTCCCGTTGCGGATGTCGAGTATCTCCTGATAATGGTGTTTGTAGGTTGGGTTCCCGGTGATAACGTAGGTCCGTACCATGCGGGTAAGGTCATCAGACGACTGGCGCAACTCATCGGCAAGATGAAAGGACTGAATGCGGGATTCGGTAGCAAGACCGACCTGATCATCTGCCCTGACATAGAGGGTAAAGGCGATGATGCAGATGCAGAACATGGCCAGCGTCAACCAGAGGTGTATGAAGAAGCGAGATTGTTTAGTGTCAGATGTATGCATGGGATATCGATTGCGTTCACAATCAGTCTATTGATCCGGCCTGAATAAAGTTTGCATCACCGTCATTCCGGCGTATCACGACCTGATTGGGCAGGCATATGCTCTTACATAACGGGTTGCCTGGCAAAGAAATCAACATGCTTTAGTTATCCTTCGCGCGTATATAAGATGGGTATTCGAGCATTATATGAAAAAAAATCGCATTGCCCTTGCCGATCAACAGTTGCCCGTGTGCATCGCTTCGTTTTTATCCGCACCTTCGGCGGCAACGCTCCTTGATATCCGCAAGGTGATGGGCAGCGATACGCCAATCAGTATGTGCCCGGTAGCGGAATCAGCCACAGGCTGCGGCGCGTGATGAAGGCGGGTCTCTTCGGTATGGTTGATCTTATCCTGTGCGACTGGTTTCTTGTATCAAGGACAGGGCTCTGGCCGTTCATCCAGAAATAGTTGCAATTCCGCAGCCACGTCGGCCAACGCGCTCCTGAAGCGAGCACAATACTCGGGCAGTTCCAGATCGACATGATCCGGCAGGGTATCTTCCAGCTTGCCGGCCAAGGCCAGACAGGCCGTGGCGGAAAACATCGCGCAACTCCCGCGTAAATCGTGAACCACGCGACGCAGGGCGACCCAATCCTCATCCTGCAGCGCCGCGTCGATGAGTGCGATTTTGCCGGGGTACATGTCCAGGAACATCTGAGCCAACTTCTGCGTCGCCATGCGGTTGCCTGCCAGCGATTTCAGTAGGTGATCAACATCGCAAGGTCTGGGACTTGCCGCCATGCTTGCCATCATGGAATTAGCTCCGGGTTCGTTCGGTTGAGATTGCAGCAACTTAATGCAGTTTAGCGGCTGTTACACGCCGTGTGAACTGGGTTATTCCCTAGGGAATCGCTGAAGAAGCAGACCTGTTCGATTAGGGCAGCCACATGATCCATCCCGGCCTGTTCCATCGACTTGGTATACCGGTTAAAGCTGTACGCAGAGAGTGCCGTTGGTTTCATTGTTTTAACCGGTTTGGTCTAACTTTGCTTCTGACATCGCGAAGTAAATTCGTTCAGGTCTTAATCAGAGTCCCTCTAATATCATGTTTTATACTAAAATCAGGCACGGTTTGAAACGTATAAATGGATTTTTTCAAGAATATGCACAGAAAAAGCATCATCTTTGCCGACGACCAACTCATTATACGCGCGGGGATTCGCGCGTTATTGGACACGATGCCACAATATACAGTTGTGGCCGAATGTGCCGAAGGTGGTCAGGCTGTGGAAGCAGCCTGCCGCTTAAGACCTGAAGTGGTCATTCTTGATATAGCCATGCCTGGCGTGGGCGGCATAGAAGCAGCCCGGCGCATCCACCAATGCGAACCCAATATCAAGATACTCATACTCTCCAGTATCGATCGTCAGGAAGTTATTGAGCAGGCACTTAACGCCGGAGCGATGGGGTATTTACATAAAGAATTTATTCTGGATGAGTTGACTCGAGCACTTGAGTTCATTCTTCGTGATGTTCGATACCTTTCCCCAAAAATTCAAGATAGTCTAATCCAATCAGGCGCTGATCGTGACAGGGTGGTGTCGAGCTTGCTTACACCAAGACAAATTGAAATTTTGCGCCTGGTGGCTTCCGGTCAGACCAACAAAGAAATTGCGATCAGTCTTGGCATCAGTCCAAAGACGGTCGAGTTTCACCGCGCCCAGATGATGGAGCGACTGGGTGTTCGAGACGTCACAGGTCTTACACGATATGCCATGAAGAAAGGCATCGTAGATCCAGGCTAAATGGCATTATGTTGCGGGACAGGAAGTCCGCAAGAGTTAGCAGGAACCCCCACGGATACGCGGCAATACGAAATAAAAAAGGCCAACGGATAACCGTTGACCTTTATATATTGGTGGAGGCGGGGGGAATTGAACCCCCGTCCGCAAGCACTCTACAGGCAGTTCTACATACTTAGCCATGCTATTTAATTTAATCCCGGACACGCCAACTGGCGGGCTGGTACGGGACTAGTTACCTTAATTTTAGCTTCGTACAAAGTAACCCTGCACGACACGATTCTGTGTAATTTACCTCACTCATCTCAGTCTTGCGACTTTGAGCCACTCCACAGACAGCATGGTGTGAGGTCTAACCGACTAAGCGGCTAAAGCGTAGTTTTCGTCGTTTGCGACTAGTTTTTTCCAGCTGATTTACGAGGTTGCGGGTCCTCGGTATGCCCTACTCTGCTTTGCAACCCACGTCGAAGCCAAGTCGCCCCCGGATGGTCATGCTACAAATCAGCGCAGATTATAGCAGATTCAGTGCAGGATCAGTTTCAGAAGTTCTAGCGGGTTATTGATCATTGCATGCGCCCCCCAGTTGTCCAGCTTTGCATCCGCGCTGATGTAACCGTAGCGTGCGATGACGCCGCGCATGTTGACCGCATTAGCAGCCTGCATGTCGCGTACATCGTCACCCAGATACAGGCAGGCTTCGGGGGCAACATTGATGATCTCGCAGGCCTTGTTCATCGGGTCAGGGTGCGGTTTTGCGTTGGAACAGGTGTCGCCACTGATGAGACACGCAGCGCGATCCGCATAGCCCAGTGCCTGCATCAGTGGCTGCGTGTAAATATGCGGCTTATTGGTAACGATACCCCAGGGGAGGCTGCGTAATTCCAGTTCATTGATCAGGTCGCTCATGCCCTCGAAAAGCGCCGTATGCACGCAGATATTGTTCGCATAGTGATTCAGGAAGATATCGCGCAGCTCGATAAAATCCGGCGAATCGGGCGTGACATCCATGCCGACCTTGAGCAGTCCTGCTGATCCGTGGGACGCCTGAGGGCGTAAGACTTCCAGAGGCAGGGGTGTGAGGTTGCGGGTAAATCGTACGTGATTCAACGCGGCGGCAAGATCGGGTGCGGTGTCTGCAAAGGTGCCATCCAGATCGAATAAAACCGCCTTGACGCTGCCTGGCCCTGACTCCTGCATCCTGCATCCTTCACGCAACAACTTGGGGTTGCTCCCCTTAGTTGTACGGGGAATGCCCTTGCGGCATGTATCCTGTTTACTCACGTCGGCAGGCAATCAAGTAATTGACACTGGTGTCGGTGCCGAGTGAGTAAATCTTATTGAGCGGGTTGTAACTCATGCCGGTCAGATCGGTTACATTCAGCCCTGCATTGCGACAGGACTGCGCGAGTTCCGAGGGTTTCAGGAATTTCGCGTAGTCATGCGTGCCGCGCGGCAGCATGTTAAGCACATATTCGGCGCCCAAAATCGCAAACAGATAGGATTTCGGGTTGCGATTGAGTGTAGAGAAAAAGACCCAGCCACCCGGTTTAACGAGTTTCGCACAGGAGGCGATCACACTATCCGGATCGGGGACATGTTCGAGCATTTCCATGCAGGTGATAATGTCAAAAGATTCCGGGCTTTCGACCGCCATGTCCTCCACGGCGATTTTGCGATAATTTACTTTTCGGCCGCTTTCCAATAGGTGTAGTTTTGCGACTTGCAATGCTTTATCGGACAGATCGATGCCGGTCACGTTTGCGTTTAAGGCGGCCATGCTTTCCGACAAAATTCCGCCGCCGCAACCGACATCCAGCACGGATTTCTCTGCAAGACTTGCATGTCTGTTGATGTAGTTCAGGCGCAACGGATTGATTTCGTGCAGGGGTTTGAATTCGCTTAGCGGATCCCACCATTTGTGGGCGACTTGGGAGAATTTTTCAATTTCTACAGGATCAGCGTTGCTCATGGCGGGTGTGTATTTGATGGCTAGAGCGAGACTCTAGCAAAACTTCCTCCAACCGCCAAATTATCCTGCGATGACATTTCTGTTCATCGCGTTGAAACAGACTATTCAGTCAATAAAAAAGGGCATACGATATGCGCCTGTGTGTAATTTCTGCTTCATCTTAGGGAGTACGGTCATGAAATTTATTTTTTTGATTCTTGCCTTATTTGTTAATAGTGCCCAAGCAGAAGAAATTCGAACGGTCAAACCGGAGGAGGTCGGTTTGTCATCGGCGCGCCTTGGTAATATCGGTAAAATGATACAGGGCGAGATTGAGCAGAATAAAATGGCAGGCGCAGTCGTGCTGGTTGCGCGCCATGGAAAAATTGCCTATTTTGAAACATTTGGTCGTGCCGATACGGACAGGCCGATGCAGCGGGATACGATGTTCCGCATCTGCTCGATGACCAAGCCGGTGGTCACGCTGGCCGTTCTTCAGTTGTACGAGGAAGGCAAGTTACTGCTGTCCGATCCTGTTGCCAAATACATCCCTGAATTTTCCCGCCCCAAAGTGATTGAAATGCTGCCCGAAGGGGCTAATCCGCCCTTCAGGCTGATTCCTGCCAAACGCGATATTACCATCAAAGATTTGCTCACTCACACAGCAGGGATGCCTTATCCCTTTGCATCCGAGTGGTATCCGAAAGACCGTCTATTGAATCAGATGCATCTCATTTATGAGGAGGCAGGGATTAGCAGCGGCATGTATGAAACGGAAGGCTCGATAGGGGATATGGTCAAACGACTGGCCCGTCTGCCGATCGCCAGCCAGCCCGGAGATGCATTCATATACGGCATGGCGGCGGATGTGCAGGGTTATCTCGTCGAGGTCGTTTCAGGGCAGAAGCTCGATGATTACATCAGTACACATATATTTGCACCGCTAAAAATGAATGACTCCTATTTTTTCGTGCCTGAGAGCAAGCAGAACAGGCTCTCCGCGGTCTGGAAGAGCGATTGGCACGGCCAGCTCGACAAGGTCACGCCCGGCCCGCATAAAGAAGGCGATTATGTGTATTCACCGACTTTTCAGACGCAGGGGCCTAAGACTTTTCTTTCAGGCGGAGTTGGCATAGTCACAACGCCATACGACTACTTTCGTTTTTCCCAGATGCTGCTGAACAAGGGCGAGCTCGATGGCGTGCGGGTGGTCAGCCGCAAGACGGTCGAGCTGATGACCCGCAATCAGATCGGCAAACTTTTCGAGACGACCCTGCATGACGAAGGATGGAAATTCGGTTTAGGACTCGGGATACAAGTTGATCGTGAGCACAATGTGGATGCGGGCGATGCCGGTACCTTCGAATGGGCGGGACTTTACTCGACGCGATTTAGCGTCAACCCTAAAGAAGAGAAAATTACGATATTTTTGTCGCAAACGCATCCATTTCATCATCATTTCGACTTATGGGATAAGCTGCTGGTTATGTCGAGTGCCAGCATTGCAGACTGATCGGAGTTTCATTATGAAAAACGAAAATGATTATGTATTTTCCCCTTATATACGGCAATTTTTAGTCATTTTTCTTTTGACCTGTTCATTTTCGGTTCAAGCCACTGCGCCGCGTATTACCGCGCAGTTGTTTGGCGAGGAAAGGCAGTCTGACATTGTCAGCTATCAGACGGCAGCGGCTCAAGGGGATAATCTTCTGGTGCTGGAAATTGTAAATGAGGCTTTTAAGGCTGCGGGGAAATCGCCGGTAGTCGATGTGCTTCCTGCGAAGCAACTTGCCGTGTATTCATTTTTTAACGATGACATCGCTGGGCTGATCGGTAGTCCGGATGATTTGGCCGGCAAGGTGAAGAAACAGTATCGCGTGGTTACCTTGTATCTGGCAGGGGCCGATGAACAGCCCGTTGTACTGATATTCAGCAATCAACGGGGGCTGGCGTTGCACAAAGCCTTCGCGAACGGAATGCAGAAAATTATGAGCAGCGGGAAATACCAGCAACTATATGAAAAATATCATGACAAGCTGCCAGTTGGCTTTATCCTGCGCTTGAAACGACAGAATCCGGGCTGGAAATGAGTTATGACACTCTGATCCGATGTGCTTTGATTGGGGGTGTCTCGTTGTGGGCGATGTCATCCTATGCCGAACCGGTGGTTTTTCAGTCAACGGATACGCCCCCCTACTGGTCTGCAGAACTGCCTGACAACGGAGTGGGAGGCGCAGTTTTGAAACTCGTGTCCGAAGCAGCGGGTATCTCCTATACAATTGACTATTTGCCGGTAGCGCGCTATCGCAGGTCGGATGCGCCTTATATCGTGGGTGACCCTGACATCCTGATCAATCAGAAGCCGCGCGCCATATTCCCTATCGGGGTGTTTCGATCGGCTTTTTTCTATTACAAACCTAATCATGATGTGATTGCATATCGTTCCCTGCGCGATTTGAAGGGGCACTCGATGGGGGTATTGCGGGGTACGCTGGAAGACAAGAGCCGCTTTGCCAAAAATGGCATCAAAGTTGAAGAGAGCGATTCGGTGGAGTCGTTACTCAGAAAGTTAAAACGCGGCAGGATTGATTTCTGTATCACGGTAGCGGGTACCGGTAGATACACCATCGAGCAACTGTTTCCCGATGAAACTGATCACTTTGTGCTGCAAATGATCCCGGGGCTCAACCGGCCGATTGCGATCATGATTGACGTTGAGTCTCAGGAGGGGAGAGCACTGGCTCAGCGTTACCGGCAGGTGCTGGGAAAAACCCTGCACAGTCCGAAATACGATGCCTTGCTTGAACGGTTTTATGGTCGGGATCAGATACCTGTGAATCATTCAGAGGAGCTTGATCAGTTCATCCGGTTTTACGCGAGTAGCTGGGGTAAATGATGGAAAACGAGAACCCTTCAACTGTCGTTAAAACAAAATCACTTTATCGCGAACTGACGAATACGCTGGCCGTGCTGGTCTCACTTGTCTCAATCGCCGTCAGTCTGCTCAATTACACCTATTCTTCCCGTGAAGCCGAGGCGATGCTGGCAAGCAAAATATCCGCATATACCGATCATTTACGTGAATCGCTGGAGTGGCCTCTTTGGAATATCGATGATGAACTGATAGGCAAGGTTGGACGCGCTTTTGTGGCGAATGCTGAAATTGCGGAACTGACGATACGGGATGATCAGCAGCGCGTGATTTATCAGCACAGTCATCGGGATGGCAAGTTGATCTTTCGTGAGTTTTCTGTCGAACATGAAGGAAAGCATATCGGATCAGTTGAAATTAGTTTGTCTTTACGTGCTTTTGAAGAGAAAAATCGCTGGTTGGTATTGACCAGTTTGGGTACTGCGGCTCTGTTGATCATCAGTTTGCTCGGGGCAATGCGCTGGATGCTGGCGCGTTTGCTTAAAAAGCCGGTGGATAATCTGGTAGGGGCGATCGAAAACGTGGTTGAGGGTCGTTATCCTCTGATCGAACTGACACAAACCTATACGGAGTTCGCACCCATTATTTCCGGATTCAAAACGATGTCGGAAGCCGTCGCCAGTCGCGAAGCCAGTTTGCGTGCCAGCGAGCAAAAAATGCTCAGCATACTCGAAGGGGTGGATGCGTATATTTACCTTAAAGATACCGAAGGTCATTATTTGTTCGCCAACCGGCCGCTGCGCGAGTTGTGGCAGGTTGAAATGGATGAGCTGCTCGGTTTTGGCGATGAAACGTTTTTTAATGCCGAAACGGTCGCCAATATCCGGAGCAATGACCGCCGGGTACTCATCGGTGGCGAAACCCTACATAGTGAGGAAGTCAATACGATTGCGGCCACAGGCAAGACGGTCTTCTATCAGTCGACCAAGTTGCCGCTGTATCGTGAAGACGGCAGCATCTACGCTTTGTGCGGAATATCGGTCGATATTACCGAGCGAAAAAGGATAGAGGAAGCGCTGAGAATCAATGAGGAACGCTTAAAGCTTGCTACCCGTGCGGGCGGAATCGGTATCTGGGATTGGGATGTCGCGGACAACGTACTGACCTGGGATGACAGCATGTATTCGCTTTACGGCATTTGTGCCGGAGATTTTGGCGGTGCCTATGATGCCTGGCTCAGCACGTTGCATCCTGATGACCGCGCGCTCAGCGATGCGGAAATTCAGGCTGCATTGCGCGGCGATCGTGAGTTTTCACCTGAATTCCGCGTGATTCGTCCTGACGGTGAGATCCGGAAAATAAAGGCCTTTGCCACAGTTTACCGTGATGAATCGGGAAGTCCCACTCGTATGGTAGGTACCAATTTTGATATCACCGATCTCAAACGCATCGAAGAGAAGTTACGTAAATACAAGGACCATCTGGAAGAGGAAGTGCAGTCGCGCACCAGCGAACTGGTACTGGCACGCAATGCGGCTGAAACCGCCAATCTCGCTAAGAGTGTGTTTTTAGCAAATATGAGCCATGAGTTACGTACCCCGCTGAATGCGGTGCTGGGCTTTTCCAGTCTTTTACGTAAAGATCCGCTTTTATCGAAGGAGCAGCGCACTAATCTTAATATCATCAACCGCAGCGGAGAATACCTGCTGGCGTTGATTAATGATGTGCTGGAAATGGCCAGGATAGAGGCGGGGCGGGTTCAGCTGGACAGTGCACCGCTCGATTTGGGTATGCTGGTGCGCGATGTGACCGATATGATGCAGGTGAGGGCACAAGAGAAGGGGCTGCAGTTGCTGATCGATCAGTCTTCCGAGTTTCCTCGCTATATTAGGGGCGATGAGGCGCGTCTGCGCCAGATACTGATCAATCTGGTGGGAAATGCGGTGAAATTTACTCAGCAAGGCGGTGTGACGGTGCGCTTTGGCCTGAAGCCCAATACGACACCGGCCCATTTGCTTATTGAGGTTGAAGACACTGGATCCGGTATTGCATTAGAAGATCAGGAGAAAATATTTGAGCCCTTTGTGCAGGTAGGCGAGGTTTCTGTGCAAAAAGGCACCGGTTTAGGGCTGACCATTACCCGCCAGTTTGTGCAATTGATGGGCGGTGTACTCACGCTCAGCAGTACACCGGGCATGGGATCATTGTTCAGGGTGGAACTCCCGATCAATACAGTCAGAGCCCAAGATATGATAAAAACCAAGAGCGTGATTCAAGGCGAAATTATTGGCATTAAACCTGGCCAGCCCGAATACCGGATTCTGATTGTAGAGGACCAGCAGGAAAACCAGTTATTGTTGCGTCAATTGATGGAGCGGCTCGGGCTTCCTGTCAAAGTCGCCAGTGACGGCGCTCAGGCGGTTGAGTTATTCAGCAGCTGGCATCCTGATCTGATCTGGATGGATAGACGCATGCCGGTGATGGATGGAATTGAGGCTGCCCGGCGTATTCGTGCCTTACCCGGTGGCGAGGCGACAAAAATTGTTGCCGTGACCGCATCGGCTTTTATGGAGCAGCGTACTGAAATGCTGGCAGCGGGAATGAACGACTTTGTTCGCAAGCCCTATCGTTTCAACGAAATATATGAATCCCTCAGCATGCAGCTGGGCTTGCAATACATGTATGCCGATACGCCCGATGCCAGTGTCAATGATCTAGTTTTGACCCGTGAGATGCTGATGGAGCTGCCGGTGATGTTGCGCAGTGAGTTGAAGGGGGCGCTGGAAAGTCTGGAGGTTGATCGAATCAATCATGCGATCGTGCAAGTGCCTTGCGAGGCATTACGGGAAACCCTCATTTCGCTGGTAGCTAACTTTGATTACCCTGTGATATTGAAGTTATTGCAAGAGGCCGCTTTGTAAGCTGTCTGCATAATTGTATCGGCCTGATTTAAATTAGAAATGCATGTGATAAGCGGCGTGCTGTAATTATCGATTATTAAGATGGGTTGAGAGCGATGTGGATGCCATTGTTAAATAGCAGGCTAGGCCAGATGCTGTGCTTGATGCTGCTGGCCGGTTGCGGGCCGTCTGAACACCGCAGCTACCAGCCGGAACTGGGTGCGATGCCAGTGCAACCTTTGACAGAGTACGTCGTTGGCATTCATCCCTTACATAATCCTCAGAGACTGATGGAGCTCTACGGACCCATTATCGATTATCTGAATAGCAACATACCGGATGCTCATTTTAAACTTGAGGCCTCGCGTAATTATGAAGAGTTTGAGAAGAAACTGTATGCCGGACGGTTTTCTTTTGCCATGCCCAATCCATATCAAACGATTAAGTCGGTTGAGCATGGTTATCTCATTTTCGGAAAAATGGGCGATGATGCCGATTTTCGCGGCATTATTTTGATTCGCCGTGACAGCGGTATTAAAGTGGTGAAGGATTTGAAAGGGCGTGCTATCGCCTACCCGGCTGCCACGGCGCTGGCTGCGACCCTGATGCCGCAATATTATCTGCATACGCACGGAATCAATGTGAATCGTGATGTCGATAATCGCTATGTCGGCTCGCAGGAATCATCAATCATGAATGTCGTGCGCGGCGATGTGGCTGCCGCTGCTACCTGGCCGCTCCCCTGGCGCACCTTCAGTGCAGAACATCCCGATTTAGCCATGCAACTTGAGTCAAAATGGGAAACCGCAAGTCTGCCAAACAATGGCTGGGTGGTGCGCGCAGATATTTCTAAAGTGCATGCCGACAAATTTGCAGCCGTGCTGTTTTCACTGAATAAAACAGTAGAGGGAAGGGCCATACTGGCAAAATTGCCCGTTTCAAATTTTGAAGCCGCAAGCAACGATACCTATCGACCTGTGCGCGAGTTTCTGGATAAATTTTCCATCTCGGTCAGGCCTATCGAGTAATCATGAGTTTCCTTGCACACTATATGCACCCGTTGCAGCGCCAATGGAGCCGTTCGATAAGGCGCCAGCTCGTCTGGTCGTTTTCTTTGGCCTCTTTGCTTGTTTCATTAAGTTTCGGTTATTTGCTGTATGCCTATCAGCGGAATTTTCAATACGATCTGGGTACCCAAAGTGCACTTGAACTGGCGCATGCCTTGTCATCCAGTAGTAGTTCCTGGGTATTGTCCAACGATCTGGCAGGTTTACAGGAAGTACTCAGCGGGGCGGCTCAGGTCACCGATATTAAATTTGCAGCCGTAGTCGCACCGGACGGTGAAGTGCAGGCCGCTACACGGCCCGAATATATTAACCGGTATTTTAGCGATCCGGTCAGCCAGCGCATGCTTGGGGACGTCGCTCAGACAAAGATCCTGCAAAACAATCAGGGGATGATCGATGTGGCGGTGCCGGTAATGGCCGGAACGCGTCTGATAGGCTGGGTTCGGGTAGAGATGTCGCGTGACAGGGCGAATGCCAACCTGAGCAAAATTGCCGCCGCAGGGTTTGCAATTGCATTGTTACTGGTACTGATGATCGTTCTGATCGCTACGTGGTTGGCGGACAGGTTTACACGTGGTTTGCAGCGATTATCGGCCGTTGCGGATAATGCGGAGCATGGGCGAAGCTTTGCTCGCGATGACAGTGAACGACAGGATGAGCTGGGGATTCTGGCACGACAAATATACAGAATGCTTGATGCAAAATCTGAAGAGGAAAAAGGCCGTCTGGATAGTGAGGCGCGTTATAGGGTGGTATTCAATAATGCTGCGGTCGGATTAGCACAGATTGCACTTTCCGGACAATTCATCCAGATCAATCAGGAGTTTTGCAAGATTATCGGCTATACGCAGGAAGAGGTTTTGTCGCAGAACTTTACTTTCGAGCGCATCAGTCATTCAGATGATATCGCGGTTGATCATGAGCATATCCGGCAGCTTCTGGCAGGAGATAGGCAAAGCTACATGCTGGAAAAGCGTTATATTCGCCGGGATGGAAGTCTGATATGGGTTAACCTTTCTGTTTATTTACAAAGAGACAGCCGTGGCGAGCCACTGTATTTAATCAGTGCAGTGCTTGATCTTAGCGAACGAAAACAAGCTGAAAATGAGCTCAAACGTTATAAGGACCATCTGGAAGAGGAGGTGCAGCAACGTACCGCTGATCTGGTGCTGGCAAGGGATGCCGCGGAAGCGGCCAATCGTGCCAAGAGTGTATTTTTGTCGAGTATGAGTCATGAATTGCGTACGCCGCTGAATGCCATTCTGGGATTTTCCGGGCTGATGTGTCGCGATGCGATGTTGTCACACGTACAGCGTGACAACTTAAATATCATTAATCGCAGTGGGGAACACTTGTTAAGCTTGATTAACGATGTACTTGAAATGGCGAAGATAGAGGCCGGGCGCGTGCAGGTGGTGCATGAGGCGTTTGATTTGGGGGCGCTGGTGCGCGATGTGAGCGACATGATGGCGGTACGCGCCCATGAAAAGGGCTTGCAGTTGCTGGTTGACCAGTCGTCTGATTTTCCTCGTTACATCATGGGCGACGAGGCGCGCTTGCGGCAGGTACTGATCAATCTGGTCGGCAATGCAGTGAAATTTACCCTGCATGGCGGGATTACCATGCGTTTTGGCATTAAGCCGAATGTGCTCCCTGAAAGATTGCTCATTGAGGTGGAAGATTCGGGTATCGGTATTAAACCCGAAGATCAGCAACGTATCTTTGATGCTTTTGTGCAGATCGGTGAGTTATCTGCACAAAAGGGAACGGGCCTTGGGCTGACCATTACCCGTCAGTTTGTACAACTGATGGGAGGGCTGATCACGCTAGAAAGTGCACCCGGTGTCGGTACCGTGTTTAGCGTCGAGTTACCCATTGAAAAGGTATCCCCGGCAGATGTCGCAAAGACCGAAAAAATAGTACAGGGCGAAATCATCGGTTTGCTCGAAGGGCAGCCGGTGTACCGTATTCTGATCGTTGAAGATCAGCTGGAAAATCAGTTGTTAATGAGCCGGCTGATGGAACAGCTGGGTTTTGAGGTCAGAGTTGCCGAAAATGGCAGGTTGGGTGTGGAAGTGTTCAGCCGCTGGCATCCGGATTTGATCTGGATGGACCGGCGTATGCCGGTTATGGACGGGATAGAGGCAACGCGCCTGATACGCGAGCTGCCCGGGGGGCGTGAGGTTAAAATCGTTGCCGTGACGGCATCGGCTTTCATGGAGCAGCGTGCCGAAATGTTGGATGCCGGTATGGATGAGTTTGTTCGTAAGCCCTATCGGTTCAATGAAATTTACGAATGTTTGTCCCGATTGCTGGGGGTGCAGTACCGCTATGCCAGTAGCGTGGTTGACGAAGAATCTGTCGCTGGTGCCGTATTGACTGATAATATGCTCGTGTCGCTCTCAGATGAGTTGCGCCGCGGGTTGCAGGATGCACTGGAAAGTCTGGAAATCGATCGGGTTGATGCTGCGATAGATCAGGTCAATGATGTAAGACTGAAAAATACACTGAGGCAACTGGCGGGGAATTTTGATTATCCGGCTATTTTGAAGGCGTTGCGCTCGGACACAATGGAAAAAGTGACATGAGAAATACTGGAAAAATACTTGCGGTCGATGACACACCGGCCTCGTTGAGACTGCTCACTGATATTCTCAAGGATGAAGGATACGAAGTGCGTGCGGCCATCAGCGGCGAGCTGGCGCTGCGTGCGGCGATACTTAATCCGCCCGAGTTGGTTTTGCTCGATATCCGCATGCCGGAAATGGATGGTTTTGAGGTTTGTCGGCGTCTGAAAGCATCGCAGGCCACGCAGGATGTGCCCGTTATTTTTGTCAGCGCAGCTTCTGAGACAGAAGAAAAAGTGCGCGGATTCGAGCTGGGTGCGGTTGATTTTGTCACGAAACCTTATCAGCGCGATGAATTGCTCGCGCGGGTGCGAACCCATCTGGAATTGAATCGTCTGCGCCATCATCTTGAGGATCTGGTAGATGAACGTACGGTCGAGCTGCGTGAAAGCGAGCGTAAATTGCGGGCCAGTTTGCTCGAGTCGATTACCGCGCTCGCTGCGATCGTTGAAATGCGCGATCCGTATACCGCAGGACATCAGCGCCGGGTTGCCGAACTCGCCGTTGCGATTGCCCGTGAAATGAAGTTGTCTGATGAAATGATCGAGGGGATACATCTGGCCAGTGTGGTACATGATGTGGGCAAGATACGCGTACCGGCTGAAATCCTGAGCAAACCCGGCAAACTCACCGAACTGGAATTCGGACTGATCAAAGAACATGCCCAGAATGGTTTTGAAATTCTTAAAACGATCGAATTCCCCTGGTCGATTGCACAAATCGTTTTGCAGCACCATGAACGCATGAACGGTTCAGGCTACCCGCGCGGTTTGTCTGGCGAGCACATTTTACTCGAGTCGAGAATTGTCACGGTAGCCGATGTGGTGGAATCGATGATTTCCCATCGTCCTTATCGCGCGGGGCTTGGGCTGGAGGCGGCGCTTGCGGAAATTGAAAATAATAAGGGCAGCCTGTTCGATGCCGCGGTGGTTGAAGCCTGCGTACGGGTGTTTCGTGAACAGGACTTTCATTTTAAGGCCTAATTCTGAGCTTGCTATGCCTGCATGTCTGTGAGGTTTGTTTTGGTCAGCGTATAATGCGGTCTATTTTCCGTATCCGGCAATGTAAAGAGATAACATATTGAATAATTTCGCAGACTTAAATCTGGCTCCTGAAATTTTAAGGGCGCTAACTGAATCGGGATATACCAAGCCGACACCGATACAGGCTCAGGCTATTCCTCTGGTGCTCGAGGGGAGTGACTTAATGGCAGGCGCACAGACCGGAACGGGGAAAACAGCAGCCTTTGCGTTGCCGGTGCTGCAAAAGCTGATGCCCTTTGCCAGTTCCAGTCCGTCTCCTGCCCGTCATGCGGTGCGTGCGCTGATTCTGGTGCCCACGCGTGAGCTGGCGATACAGGTGGAAGCCAGTGTTAAGGCGTATGCAAAATATAGTCATTTACGCTCACTGGTTGTGTTCGGCGGTGTTGATATCAAGACGCAAACACCGCAGCTGAGAGCAGGGATTGAAATTCTGGTCGCAACGCCCGGCCGCCTCCTCGATCATATCGAGCAAAAATCCGTGCAGCTCAATCAGGTACAAATGCTGGTGCTCGATGAGGCAGATCGCATGCTGGATATGGGATTTATGCCCGATTTAAAGCGCATTCTGGCGCTATTGCCCCGTCAGCGCCAAAATCTGATGTTCTCGGCGACATTTTCCGCCGAAATAAAGAAACTCTCGGCTGAGTTTTTGGTTAACCCTAAGCTGATTGAAGTGGCGCGCAGCAATGCTACCTCTGAAAATGTCACACAAAAAGTGTATCTGGTCGGTCATGAAGAAAAACATGCCCTGCTGGCGCATTTGCTGCGGGGTACCGGGGCGGCTCAGACGCTGGTATTTACCAAGACCAAGCTGACGGCCAGCCGCATTGCCCGTCAGCTACAGCGTGAAGGATTCGCCTCTGATGCGATACACGGAGATAAAAGCCAGCTGGAGCGCATGCAGGCACTCGATGCATTCAAGTCCGGCAAGATAACCGTGTTAATTGCAACGGATGTTGCTGCCCGCGGCCTTGATATTGATCAGTTGCCCGTGGTGGTCAACTATGAGATTCCCTCTGCGGCGGAGGATTATGTGCATCGCATCGGACGTACCGGACGGGCAGGGGCCTTTGGGGTGGCAATATCCTTGGTGTCTCCCGAAGAAGAAAAATATCTGCTTGAAATTGAGAAGCTGATTAAGTGCAATATTCAGCGCGTCGCGCTTCCTGTCAGTGAGAAACCGGTTTCTCGCGCGCCACGCGCTGAGTCGGCGCACGAGCCGCGTGCTGAGCATCATATGCATATCCGTGCTCCGCATACGCCGCAGATTAAACGACCGGTGCATGATGCATGGTTCAATAAACCTTATGAACCCTCGCTAAGTCAGCGGGTCGAAGCGCCGCCCGCTGTTCAACCCGCCCGCCCGGCCGGCCAGATTCCTGCGCTGTTTATGCGACGTAAGCCCGTTGATGCGGAGGATTAACCGTCAACGATGGATCCCGGCACTTGCGCTGAGCGTAGCCGTGTTGCAGTTGTCTGGCTGCAGCACGGTCTCTGAGACAAAATCGCTCGCACCTGCTGTGGTTCGTGCCGCACCTAAAATCGCGCTGGTGCTGGGCGGTGGCGGGACGCGCGGCTTTGCGCATGTCGGTGTGATTAAGGCGCTCGAAGCGCAGGGCATTGTCCCGGACATTATTGTGGGAACCAGCGTAGGTTCAGCAATTGGCGCGTTGTATGCGGCAGGCTATAACGGATTTCAGTTACAGGAAATGTCCATTCCGATGAAGGAGGAGCGGGTGGTTGACTGGTCCTGGCCCAACCGGGGCCTGTTCATCGGAAAACCGTTGCAGACTTTCATCAATCAGTCGATAAAACAAGTGCCGCTTGAGAAACTGCGCCGCACTTTTGCGGTGGTTGCGACCGATTTGGCGACGGGCGAAAAAATTGTCTTTCGTACCGGAAATACCGGTGTTGCCGTGAGTGCATCCTGCGCCGTACCGGGTGTGTTTCAGCCGGTAGTGATCAATGGCAGGAGCTATGTCGATGGTGGTCTGGTCAGGCCCGTACCCGCTGCTGAAGCCCGTGCACTGGGGGCGGATTTCGTCATCGCGGTGAATATTTCCAATCAGCCGAAGAACAACAAGACGGAGTCGACCGTCGACGTGCTGATGCAGACTTTTGATATTATGAGCCAGACCATCAATCGTTATGAGCTGGTTAATGCGGATGTGGTGATACGCCCGGTTACCCGTGAAATTGCTCAGGGTAATCTGGATGACCGTCATTTGGCAATTCTGGAGGGGGAAAAAGCGGTCGCAGTTATTCTGCCGGAGCTCAAAGCTCGCCTCGACAGGCTACGCCGTGAACGCTGAGTATTGTATGATGTATGAAATTCGCTGTTGTTTAACTCGTTGCTACGGGATGTCCCAGTGCGAAGTTTCCTGAATGCCATGATTCGTATTTTTTTTACAGCCCTCTTGATGGGGATTGCGCTCAGCGCGCACGCAAAAAATCAGGAAATGCGCATCGGTGTGCTGTCGTTCCGGCCTCTGGAGCAGACCCGCATGCAGTGGCAGCCCACCGCCGATTTTCTTAACGATCATGTGCCGGGTTTTCACTTCAGTATCACAGCGCTCTATTACAATGATCTCGATCGGGCGGCGAATCGCCATGACTTTGACTTCATTATCACGAATCCGGAGCATTATGTGTCGGTTCGCCGTGATCACGGCTTGTCAGCGATTGCCACACTGATGCCGATGGTTGAAGGGCATCCGGTCACGATGTTTGGCGGTGTCATTTTGACGCGGGCTGACAGGTCCGATATCAACACTTTGCAGGATTTGCGCGGAAAAATTATTTCCTCTCCTGCTGAGCAGTCGCTGGGCGGCTATCTGATGCAGCGCTGGACGTTGTATAAGCAGGGGATAGGCATCCGTGAGGTCTCTCGCGTACATTTTACCGGTATGCCGCATGACAAGGCTTTGCTCGAAGTGAAGTCAGGCGCTGCTGATGTGGCGTTTGTGCGTACCGGGATACTTGAGAATATGGCGCGCGAGGGCAAAATACGCCTCGATCAGTTTAAGGTGCTCAATCGCCAGTCTGCTGGAAAATTCCCTCAGTTACTCTCCACCGATCTGTATCCAGAGTGGCCCTTTGCCGCGATGCCCGACGTTCCCGATGTAGTGCTAAAGCAAGTGACACTGGCGCTGCTCAATATTCAGCCACAGGACATTGCAGCTCAAAGGGGTAATTATTTCGGCTTTTCTCCGCCGGGAAATTATGCAGCCGTCGAAGCGATGATGCAGCGTTTAAAAGTGAATCCTGAACTGGCGCATGAATTCAGCCTGCCGGATGTCGCACGTAAATATGTGCTCGAATTAGTGGGTGGCGGCTTGCTGGTTTTGCTGTTCTTGCTCGCCGCCGCAATTTATCTGGCACGCAATAACCGGCGTTTGCAAGGCAGTTATCGTGAGCGTGAACGGCTCGATCATCAGTTGCAGAGCGCCAATGCCACGCTGGAGGAGAAAGTGGCTACGCGCACCCGTGAGCTGCAGATCAGTGAGGCACGTTTCCGTCAGATGTTTGAGCACCACGGGTCCCCGATGATGTTGATTGATCCGATTAGCGGAGCGGTTGTGGATGTCAATCAGGCTGCGGCGGAATTCTATGGCTATCGCATCGCTGAGATGCAGGCGATGAATATCGCACAGATCAATTTACAGACCGAAGAAGACAGCCGTCCGCAGCAGACTAAGGGGAATTGCTTCTTTTTCTCCCACCAGCTGGCATCAGGCGAGGTAAGGCTGGTTGAGGTGCATTCTTCGCCCGTTGAGGTGGATAGCCGTCCGCTGTTGTTTTTTATTGTGCATGACATCACAGAGCGGCGTCATCTCGAGGAAAAAATGCATGATCTTGCATTTTATGATTTGTTAACTAAGCTCCCCAATAGGCGTTTGTTGCTTGACCGGCTGGAAAAGGCGCTGGTGTCCGGTGCACGCAGCCGGCGTCACAGTGCATTGATGTTTCTCGATCTGGATCATTTCAAGTTGCTCAATGATTTGCACGGGCACGATATCGGTGATCAGCTTTTGGTCGAAGTGGCGAGCCGTATTTTAGGCTGTATACGTGAACAGGACAGTGCGGCACGCTTTGGCGGAGATGAGTTTGTCGTGATGATCGAGGATTTGTCGGAAAATTTGAGCGATGCAGTTAATCAGGCGGACTTGGTGGCGGAAAAAATTCGCTGCGCGCTGGCTGCACCCTATCTGCTCAAACGCGGTGAAGAAATGATCTCGCATCACTGTTCATCCAGCATCGGGGTGACGCTGTTTCGCGATCATGAAGAAAATCTTGAGCAGTTGCTCAAATGGACCGACATGGCGATGTATCACGCGAAGGATGCCGGGCGCAACGTCATTCGCTTTTTCGATCCTGTCATGCAGACTGCGATTGAGTATAGAGCTGCGCTAGAGAGCGATTTGCATACGGCGTTAGAAGAGCGTCAATTCGAACTTTTTTACCAGATTCAGGTAGACAAAAACGGGCGCGCAGAAGGCGCTGAAGTTTTGCTGCGCTGGCGTCACCCGCTGCGAGGTCTGGTGTCGCCTGCACAATTTATTCCGCTGGCCGAAGATACCGGGCTGATTGTGCCGATTGGCGAATGGGTACTCGATACGGTCTGTGCGCAGATAGCCAAGTGGCAAGGCGAACAGCGAAATCTGGTGATTGCGGTCAACGTCAGCGCCAAGCAATTTCGCCAGAGTAATTTTGTAGAACTCGTGCAACAGATCATCCAGCGTCATCAAGTTTCACCTGCCTTGCTTAAACTGGAACTGACCGAAAGTCTGGTTCTTGATAATATAGAGGACACCATAGCCAAGATGAAGGTGTTAAAAGCGTTTGGTGTGAGCTTTTCAATGGATGATTTTGGGACGGGCTATTCTTCGCTGTCTTATTTGAAGCAACTTCCGCTCGATCAGATCAAGATCGATCAGTCCTTCGTGCGCGATATTGCGACTGACAAAACAGATCTGGTAATGGTGAAAACGATCGTCGATCTCGGGGTTAACTTTGAGATGGACGTGATTGCGGAAGGCGTGGAAACGGATGTGCAGCTGGGGTTACTCAAGCAGTGCGGATGCATGCGTTTTCAGGGGTATTTGTTTAGTAAACCTGTTCCTGTCGATGCATTTGAGTTGTTGATAAAACAGGATGCCGTTGGACAGGCATAAATATATTTGAAAGAATCTAGTGATATTCTGAGCCGGGTGGATAATCCGGTGGTATTGTGATTCGTCCAAAGGGTAGGTAGATTCGAGAGTAGCAATGTGACGGGTATTTTGAGTGTGGCAACTTTCGATTGGGTATAAGGGGAACTACGGTGACGGTAAGTAAAAAACTTTGGTTAATGAACGGATTAGCCATTCTGGCTTTGCTATTGGTGGCAATGGTGGCACTGTTTTCAGAGCGTAATACGCTCACCGATGATCGACAGCGCGCCACACGCTATGCCGTTGAAACGGCCTTTGGGATGGTTGAAACGCTGGGAAAATCGGCTGCATCGGGTGAGCTTTCCGTCGAACAGGCGCAAAGTCGCGCCATCGCTCAGCTGAAGGCGATGCGTTATGACGGCAAAGAGTATTTCTGGGTCAACGACATGCAGCCGCGCATGGTGATGCATCCGACTAAACCTGAGCTCGATGGCAAGGATTTGTCTGCTTCCAAAGATCCGAACGGCAAGTTTCTGTTTCTCGATATGCTCGCTGTCGTCAAAAAGGACGGGGCGGGTTTTGTCAATTACGAGTGGCCGCGTCCGGGCAGCGAGAAGCCTGTTCCTAAGATTTCTTATGTCAAAGGCTATCAGCAATGGAACTGGGTAATCGGTTCCGGTGTGTACGTAGATGATATTGATGCTGCGGTGACAACGCATGCATGGCAACTGGCGCTGATCGTATTTTTGATTGGCGGCGTGATGACCGCAGCATCGAGCCTGATGGCGCGCAATATTACACGCCGTATGTCGGTCGCGGCAACGCTGGCCAACGAAGTCTCTCATGGCCGATACGACAATAGCATCATTGCGGACGGTAAAGATGAAATTACCGACCTGATGCATTCTCTCAGCACTATGCAAACCAAGTTGCTTGAGCGCTTTGAGGCAGAGCAGCGCAGTGCGCGAGAAATGTCGCGGCTCAAGTGCGCGCTGGACAATGTCAGCATGTGTGTACGCGTGGCGGACAACGACGGCAAGGTGATTTATATCAACAACGCACTCAATGACACGCTGCATCGTTACGAAGAGGCGTTCCAGCAGGAAAATCCGGCGTTTATCGCCGACAAGGTATTAGGCGGCAGCATCGGCGTGTTTTATGCGGACCCGCAAGCTGCGATTGAGCGTTTGCGTAATCTGAGAAGCACTGTTCACACGCGTCTGAAACTGGGCGGGCGTCAGTATGATGTGGTGACCACCCCTGTGGTATCTGCCGATGGCGAACGTCTGGGTACGGTGGGTCAGTGGCTGGACTTGACCGATCAGATCAAGGCTGAAGTTGAAGTCGCTGCGATCGTTGAAGCCGCCGTCAAGGGCGACTTCTCAGGCCGCATAACGGTTGAGGGCAAGACCGGGTTCTTCCTGCAACTGGCAGAATCTATCAACGGACTGATGCAGACCAGCGAAGTTGGTTTGAATGAGGTGGTGCGCGTTCTGGGTGCGCTGGCTCAATATGACCTCAATGAAACCATCGATGGCGATTATCAAGGCACCTTCGGTCAGCTCAAGGATGATTCCAATGCGACAGTCGGTCAACTGATCGAAATCATCAGCCGCATCAAGGAAGCGGCTGAAACGATCAACGTGGCGGCAGGCGAAATTGCCATCGGCAACACCGATTTGTCGCAGCGGACTGAAGAGCAGGCATCCAGTTTGCAGGAAACCGCGTCCAGCATGGAAGAGTTGACCTCGACTGTCAGGCAGAATGCCGCTAATGCCCGCCAGGCTAATCAGCTGGCAGTAGGGGCTTCAGCCATCGCTGTACGGGGTGGCGAGGTGGTGGGGCAGGTGGTGCACACGATGAGTTCGATCAGCGAGAGCTCCAAGCGCATTGTGGATATTATCAGTGTGATCGATGGCATCGCTTTTCAGACCAATATTCTGGCCTTGAACGCGGCGGTGGAAGCGGCGCGTGCCGGTGAGCAGGGGCGCGGGTTTGCGGTCGTTGCAACCGAGGTGCGCAATCTTGCTAAACGCAGCGCGGTCGCCGCCAAGGAAATCAAGGACTTGATCGGCGATTCCGTCCACAAGGTACAGGCGGGTACGCAATTGGTTGATCAGGCAGGTAAAACGATGGAGGAAGTGCAGGCTGCCGTTAAGCGCGTTACCGACATCATGGCTGAAATCAGTGCGGCCTCGGCCGAGCAGAGCACCGGGATTGATCAGGTTAATCTGGCGATCACCCAGATGGACAACATGACGCAGCAAAATGCCGCGCTGGTCGAGCAGGCCGCTGCAGCCGCAGAATCTATGGAAGAGCAGGCCGAGCAACTGACGGTCATGATGGCGACCTTTAAATTGGGCCACCCCAAAAAATCGGTTGTGTTGGCAGTACCGCGGCTTGCCGGTCCGTCAGCTTTTTCTTTCGGGGATGGAATCAACGCGCACATCAAGTGGAAAACAAGGCTGATCGATTACATCAAGGGGAACAGTCAGGAGGAACTGGAAGTGGCCAAGGTGTCCTGTGACGATAAATGCGATCTGGGTAAATGGCTGTATGGACCGGCGACCTCCTACGCGCAGATGCAGGAATATAGCGACCTGAAACATTCGCACGCCGAATTTCATCGCAGTGTCGGCGTAATTGTGCAGTGTGTTCACGACAAGCAGCTCGATGAAGCCACCAAGAAACTCGGCGGTGAGTTCTTCCAGTTATCCAACCAGACTATTCGTGCTATCAAGGCATTGCAGGCCCGGGTGACCGGAACCAAAGCACCAAAGCTGCTTAAATAGACGAAGTGATTTCAGTAACCGGAAAACCCCGGCATGCCCGGGGTTTTTTACGCGAGTACGCTTAGCTTTAACGACCGAAAATGGCTAAATTAATCCCCTCTGTTTAATAATCATATTGTGACCGCGAGGGTTTATTGGTAGTCTTCCGCCTCATGAAATAAGCGCTGTCCCTTTTGGAGAAAAGGAGCGCCCAACTATCCCGTCAAGAAGGCAAGAACACTGTGAAAATCCAGCATATTTTAGATAAAGTGCAACGCAATCTCGTGCTATGGGTCATCGTATTGCTGCTGTTTTGGGTAATGCTGGCGTGGGTGATGGCAGCACGAAATTTTGACAGTGAATTTTTTGAGCTTGTAGAGAGAGAGCAGCACAGTGCAGAAGCCACGTCGACCGATGTTGCAGACAGCATTAAACGCAGTTTGCATTTTGTCGCAGGAATACCGGATACTTTTCAGAATGCCTTGCGCGCCAGAAAGGCGCTGGGAGAATTTTCTCCGGATGTTCAGCCGACGACGTTGAGTAAAACGGATGCGGTAAAACAATGGACCGCAAATCCCGTGCTGGAGGATATGAATAAATATTTTGAATTAACTCAGCGTTCGCTCGGGGTTGATCTTATTTTTCTGGTCAATGCGGCAGGCGACTGTATTTCGGCGAGTAACTGGAGTAAGCCTGGCGTCAGCATCGGTACCAATTATGTTGACCGTCAGTGGTTTAAAGACGCGAAAACCTGGTTTCGCGGCATGCAATATGCTGTAGGTAAAACAACCCACATTCCCGGACTTTATTTTTCCACACCTATCGTGCAGGACGGTAAGTTTCAGGGGGCGGTAGTGGCCAAGATCGATCTGCCCACGCTGGCCTTTTTAACGCAACGTGCGGATGCCTACATTGTCGATAGCAACGGCGTTATTATCATGGCGCATGATCCTGAAATGGTCATGTTGACGATTCCGGATGCCACGGTAGGCCAATTGAGCAGTCAGGACAAGCAGCAACTCTATCAGCGTACGGAATTTGCCCCGTTGAAGATTGAGTCTTGGAAAGGTTCTGATCAGTTAAAACGCATCAATGGCGAAAATTTTCCGCATGTGCTGGCTGCAACCTCTTTGCCGGAATACGGGATGACGGTCTATGCGGAAAGCGATTTGCCGAGCCTTGCGATGCTAGAACGAGACCGGCGTAATATGTTTTTTTTAATTAGCTTATTAGGCGGTGCGCTGATTTTGATCGGTGGTGGTTTGATTTATTATTTCCGGTCGGTGCGGGATGCAAAGCACACTGTGGAAGAGAGTGAGTCCCGCCTGCGTTTGTTGCTAGAATCCGTGAATGGTGGCATATGGGGGCAATCGCTCAATGGCGGTATTTGCACCTTTATCAATGCCGCCGGAGCGAGAATGCTGGGTTATCAGCCGGATGAATTGTTAGGTCAACCGCTGCATAGTCTTGTACACCATACTTATCCGGATGGTGCACGTTATGAGGCAGAGATATGTCCGATGCATGCAACATCTCTCGATGGAATACCTCGCAAGATCAACAATGAGGTGTTGTGGCGCCGCGATGGTACGAGTATCGCTGTCGAGTATTCAACATATCCGATGTATCGGGATGGTCGTATTGAAGGCACTGTGGTGGTGTTTGAAGATATCACCGAACGCCAGCGCATGGAACTGCAGATGAAAGAAAGGGAAGCCGTTTATAGCGCTGCGATCAAAACATCGGTCGACGGATTCTGGACGGTAGATATGGAAGGCTATCTTCTCGAAGTCAATGATGCCTATGTGCAAGCATCAGGCTACACGCGGGACGAGTTGCTAAGCATGCGGGTCGGTCAGCTTGAAGTGATCGATTCGGAGGCCGATGTTGAGACGCGCATCGAGAAAATCAGACGTGAGGGAAGTGATGAGTTCGAGTCGCGTCACCGCACCAAAGAGGGGCGAATCTGGGATGTATCGGTTGCCGTCTCTTACGCGCCGATTGCAGGTGGACGTCTGTTCTGTTTTGTAAAAGACATCACCGAGCGTAAACATCATGCAAAATTGCTTGAGGCGGCTCGTGAGAAGGCAGAGTCTGCCAATCGTGCCAAAAGTGATTTTCTGGCCAATATGTCTCACGAAATCCGCACGCCGATGAATGCCGTGATCGGCTTTTCGGAGCTTGCGCTTGATGATCCGAATCCCGAGTCACAGCGCGCGCATTTGCATCAGATCATCGAGTCATCGCGCTCCCTGCTTGGCATACTCAACGACATCCTCGATTTTTCCAAGATTGAATCACGGCAGATGACGCTGGAGACCGAGGTGTTCAATCTCGATGAGTTGCTAGGTCAGGTGCGCCGTATGTTTGTCATGCAGGCCAAGGAAAGGATGCTGGATCTTGTTGTGGCAAGAGAGGCCGGGGTGCCGAATATACTGAGAGGCGATCCGCTGCGTTTGAGGCAGATTTTGACCAATCTACTGGGGAATGCGATCAAATTCACTAAACAGGGCGGCGTCAGTCTTAATGTGCGGTCCATTCAGACGAATGGCGAGGATGTAAAACTCGATTTTTGCGTTAAAGACAGCGGTATTGGCATGAGTGCAGCGCAGTTGGCAACGCTGTTTCAGCCTTTTGTGCAGGCGGATAATTCAATTACCCGCCGTTTTGGCGGAACGGGGTTGGGATTGACGATCAGCCGGAATCTGGCACGCTTGATGGACGGTGATATCCGGGTTGACAGCGAGGCAGGTGCAGGCAGTGAGTTTCATTTTGAGGTAACGCTGCCAATTGCCAGTGCTATGCAGCTGGCATCAGTCGTCAGGGATGTGCCGCAAGAGCGGGATATGAAACAGGCGTTATACGGCAAGCGAGTGCTGCTGGTGGAAGACAACAAAGTGAACCAGTTGCTCGCGACACATGTCATTAAAAAGCTCGGGATGCTGCTCGATATTGCCGGTCACGGTGAAGAGGCCATTGCATGTCTTGAGCATCAGCAGTACGACGTGGTGCTGATGGATATCCAGATGCCCGTGATGGACGGATTGGAGGCCACCCGACTGATCCGTCAGGACAGCCGGTTTGCAAGTCTGCCGATCGTGGCGATGAGCGCGGGCGTTACGCTGGATGAGCAGGAGAAGTGTTCTGAAGTCGGAATGACCGATTTTATCGGTAAGCCGATCGACTCTGAACTGCTGACCCAAATGCTCATTAAGCTTTGTGTCGATGCAGATAAGGACTCATTGATGCCGGATAGCCCTGTTTCATCCAGTTCAGGCGTATTGCATATAGAGGGCTTCGATGACGAGCGACTCGCCGAGGTCGTTGCCTTGCTGGGCGATCACGAATTGCTGCTTGAATTGATTGGCTCCATGCGTCTGGAGTTCACAGAAATAGTCGAACAAGTCACCCAGCTGATCGGTTCGAATCAGATAGAGGATGCGAGAAGTAAATTACATGCGCTCAAAGGTGTGGCCGGCAATCTCGGTGCAGACCGGATTTGTGCGGTGATAACTGTGTTGGAGGCTAAGCTCAATGCAGGCCAATCGCCCACTGAGGCGTTAGAAGATTTTGCTCAGGTTTGGAATTTGTTTATGAATACCTAGGCTATAAGCGAAATGTTCCACGCACTTTGTCAATCAGATTGTCTGTCAGGCAGTCGATTTGTACATTTTCCGGCATGGAGCGCAGCCAGGTCAGCTGGCGTTTGGCAAGCTGGCGCGTGGCGATGATGCCGGTCTCGACAAACTGCGCCTTAGTGACTTCCCCTTCCATATACTGCCAGGCCTGACGGTAACCGACGCAACGCATCGATGGCAATTCGGGGTGCAGTGCATATTTCTCCCGCAAATCGCGTAATTCTGTCAGCAATCCCTGCCCGATCATTTGATGAAAACGCGTTTCAATGCGTTTGTGCAACACGCTGCGTTCGCCGGGAACGAGGGCGATTGAGGTGATGTGGTAGGGTAGCGCGGCATTGTCGGTTTGAAGTTTGAAGAGTGCAGACATCGATGTCCCCGTAATCCGGTAAATCTCCATTGCACGCTGGATGCGCTGGGTGTCGTTGGGCGAGAGGCGCGCCGCTGTCTCGGGGTCGACGATGGCCAGTTGCTGATGCAGGTAGCCAATGCCGTGTTCAGCAATCACCGCGTCAAGTTCGCTACGCACTAAAGGGTCAGCGACGGGCAATGCACTCAGTCCATCGCGCAACGCTTTGAAATACAGCATGGTTCCCCCCACGAGTAATGGAATTTTTCCTCGCGAAGTGATGTCCGCCATCAGGGACAGCGCATCCCGTCTGAAGGCCGCGGCGGAATAGGCCTCAGTCGGATCTATGATGTCGATCAGGTGATGGGGGGCTAGGGCGAGTGTTGCGGCATCGGGTTTTGCCGTGCCGATATTCATGTCCCGATACACCAGCGCGGAATCCACACTGATAAGCTCAACAGGCAGCGTCTGTGCCAGTTCAACTGCGACCCCCGTTTTGCCGCTGGCCGTCGGGCCCATCAAAAACAGGGCGGGGGGCAGATGCGAGGATCGAGGATCGAGGAGGCAGGATTCAGGATTCAGGATTGTGGATTGGGTCATGTCAGTTCCTTGTCGCGTGCATCTGTGATGAAGAGTGCTGCGGTCACGCTGAGGGCAGCGGCAACCGAGATATAGCCACCCACCCAGGACAGGCCGCCTGCCAGTACCAGTTGCTGGGCAATATAGGGGGCGAGCGATGCACCCAGAATGCCGCCTAGATTATAGGCCGCCCCCGCACCCGTATAGCGCACCCGGGTCGGAAAGAGTTCCGGCAGCAGGGCACCCATCGGCGCGAAGGTAGCACCCATCAAAAATAATTCCAGACAAAGGAAACCTGTAATCTGAAAAAGTGAGCCGCTTTGGAGGGCCGGGGCGAGCAAAAATCCCGACAGCATGGCCGCAAACCCTGCGGTGATCAGGACAGGACGGCGGCCGAAACGATCCCCTAACCATGCCGAGAGCGGTGTGGCGGCCGCCATGAATAGCACGGCGACGCATAGCATCAACAAAAATTGCGGACGGGGAATGCCGAGCGTTGTGGTGCCGTAACTCAAGCTAAACACCGTCGAGATATAAAACAAGGCATAGCACACCACCATCACCAGTGCACCCAGCACCATGGGTTTTGCATGATGGCGAAATAATTCGGCGGCCGGCAGTTTTACGGCCTGTTGTGTGGTTTGCGCAAATACCGGCGTTTCAGTCAGCTTGAGCCGCACGTAAAGACCGATGATCACAAGGATTGCGCTGGCGAGGAACGGGATGCGCCAGCCCCATGCGCTAAATTGTGCGTCATCGAGCAGTTGTGAGAGCAGCAAAAAACTGCCGACCGCCAGCAAAAAACCGACAGGAGGACCTAATTGCGGGAACATGCCATACCAGCCGCGTTGTCCTTTAGGTGCATATTCGGCGGCCAGCAGGGCAGCTCCCCCCCATTCGCCCCCCAGTCCGATTCCCTGACCGAAGCGCAACAGGCACAGCAGGGCGGGCGCGCTCCAGCCGATCAGCGCGTAGCCTGGCAGAAAGCCGATCAGCGTGGTGCAACTGCCCATGACCAGCAAGGATGCGGCCAGCGTGGTTTTTCGGCCGATTTTGTCGCCGAAATGGCCGAACAGCAGTGCGCCGATGGGGCGTGCGATAAAGGCGATGCCGAAGGTCAAAAAGGCATTCAGGGCTTGAGTGGCAGGATCGCTGGCAGGGAAAAACACCGGCCCGATCACCATCGCAACGGCTAACCCGTAGATGTAAAAGTCGTAAAATTCGATCGCGGTGCCGATAAAGCTGGCAAAGGCGATACGCAAGATGGAAGGAGAGAGAGTTGTCATGAAGTTGTGAATTGTTGTGCGTTTTATCAGCAGCTGCCGGTAAGATCGCCTTACTGGCCTCTCATAAACATCTTATCAAGTTCGTTCAAGGACAGCGCAAACCAGGTCGGTCGGCCGTGGTTGCACTGACCGGAACGTTCTGTCTGTTCCATTTCACGCAGCAGCGCGTTCATCTCGGGTATGCTCAAAATCCGGTTGGCGCGCACCGCGCCATGACAGGCTAAGCTTGCCAGCAGCTCATTGCGGCGCTCGGTGAGCATCCGGCTGCCGCCGTATTCACGCAGCTCGTCTAAAATGTCGCGCGCGGCAGCTTCCGCTTCCGCCTGTTTGAGCAGCACCGGCATGGCCCGTATCGCAAGCTGGGTGGGTGAGAGCGGTTTAATGTCAAAACCGAGTTGATGCAGGGCATCCTGCTCGGCCTCTACAGTCGCGACATCGTGTGCATCGGTTTGAAAGCACACCGGAATTAGCAAAGGTTGCGTGGCGATGGCTTCATGATCCATTGATGCCTTCAGCTTTTCATAGACAATGCGCTCATGAGCGGCGTGCATATCCACGACGATCAGGCCGCGCTCATTTTGCGCCAGAATATAGACGCCGGACAGCTGGGCTAAGGCAAAACCCAGAGGATGGTCAGTGGATAGTGGATAGTGGGAAGTCGTTGGTGATTGGATAGCGGGCAGTGAGGAACTCTCAGCGGGAGCGGTTTGCCCGCTACCCACTTTCCACTCACCACTTGCCGCTTCTCCACTCTCTACTCCCCACTCATTATTTGTCCGAGGGGTTGCTGAATCCTGAATCCTGAATCCTGAGTCCTGACTTTGCCACTTTCCACTCCCCGTTTGTGCTTCCCATACCTGATACGTTGCATTGAGGGCGGCGAGCGGTATGCGTTGCTGAGTCGGAATCGGGGCTTTGATAGTAGCCGGAGTCTCAGCTCCCGACAGGGCGGGGGCGGCGAGCGCCTGTTGCAGCGTATGAAAAATGAACTGGTGGATGCCTTGCCCCTCGCGAAAGCGCACCTCAGACTTGGCAGGATGCACGTTCACGTCCACTTGCTCCGCCGGTAGCTCAAGGAACAAAACGAAGGCGGGATGGCGCTGGTGGTGCAGTATGTCCTGATACGCCTGACGCAGTGCATGACTTGCGACCTTGTCCCGCACAAAGCGGCCGTTGACGAAAAAATATTGTGCGTCGCGACTGCCACGGGAATAGGCGGGCAGTGCGGCCAGGCCATGCAAAGTCAGGTTGGCGGCGCTGCGGGACACGGGGACTGCCGCATTGCCGAATTCAGCGCCGAGCAGTGCTGCGACACGCTTTAATGCGGCATCCTGCAGCCAGGTATCGAGCAGGCGCGGCGGTGTAGCCAGTTGCCAGACGGTGCGGCCATTGTGTTGCAGCGAAAATCCGACATCGGGGCGCGAGAGCGCGATGCGCTTGAAAGCTTCTTCGCAGTGGGCGAATTCAGTCGCCTCGGATTTTAAAAATTTACGCCGTGCCGGGGTGTTGAAATACAACTCGCGCAATTCGATCGTGGTGCCCGGCGGCTGATTTGCAGGCGCGGGATCGCTGATGTGCCCATTGATTGCTTCGACCATCCAGCCATGGGTGTCCTGTTCGGTGCGACTGGACAGCGTGAGCTGTGCCACAGCGGCCATACTGGCTAACGCCTCGCCGCGAAACCCCATGCTCTCAACGCTTTGCAGATCGTCCAGAGAGGCGATTTTGCTGGTTGCGTGGCGCATCAGTGCGAGGGCGAGTTCATCCCTGACGATACCGTGTCCGTTGTCGCGTATGCGCAGCAGTTTGATGCCACCATTGTCCAGTTGTACTGTGATATCGGTAGCGCCGGCATCGAGGCTGTTTTCCAGCAGTTCTTTGAGGGCGGCCGCCGGGCGTTCAATCACCTCACCTGCGGCGATCTGGTTGATCAGGAGTTCGGGCAAGACCCGGATGTATGAAGACATGAACGATATGAGCGCTGATAATTCGACAGGCTGCGATTATACGTGGGGTTTTATGTTCCGCGAGAATCGGTATAATCGCGGGCTTAATCAGAAGTGCATTGATGCACGACTTACACCAGAGGAGAAACAGATGCGTATAGGCATTCCTGCGGAGACGCTTGCAGGCGAGAAGCGCGTCGCGACGGTACCTGAGGTCGTAGAGAAGCTCATCAAGCTGGGTTTTACTGTGGCACTCGAAACGGGTGCGGGAGACGCGGCGGATTTCAATGACGAAGCTTACCGCACTGCCGGGGCTGAGATTGTGACCAGCGCGGCCCAACTGTGGGCGGAATCGGACATCGTATTTAAGGTCACCGTCCCGACCCTTGCTGAAGTCGACCTGATGCGTGTCGGTCTCACCCTGATCGGCTTTATCTGGCCTGCGCAAAATCCCGAATTGATGCAGCAACTGGCCGCCAAAAAGGCGACGGTGCTGGCAATCGACGCACTGCCGCGCCAACTGTCCCGCGCCCAGAAGATGGATGCGCTGACCTCACAGGCCGGCGTTGCCGGTTACCGTGCCGTGATTGAGGCGGCTAATGTGTTCGGACGCTTCTTTAACGGTCAGATTACGGCGGCCGGCAAGGTGCCTCCGGCCAAAGTGTTTATCGCCGGTGCCGGTGTTGCAGGATTAGCTGCCATCGGTACGGCAGCGGGCTTGGGTGCAATCGTACGCGCCAATGATACCCGTGCGGAAGTGGCCGATCAGGTCAAATCGCTGGGCGGTGAATTCGTTAAAGTTGAATATGAAGAAGAAGGCGGTGGCGGCGGTGGTTACGCCAAGGTCATGTCCGAAGGCTTCTTGCAGGCGCAACGCGAGATGTATGCCAAACAGGCACGCGAAGTGGATATCATTATTACCACGGCTTTGATTCCGGGGCGACCAGCCCCCATGCTCATCACCGCCGAGATGGTGAAGTCGATGCGCCCGGGCAGTGTGATTGTGGATATGGCAGGCGAGCGCGGCGGCAATTGTGAACTGACGGAAGCGGGCCGTGCGGTGGTGAAGCACGGCGTGACCATCGTCGGCTACACCGATTTGAATAGTCGCTTAGCCCGCCAGTCATCTACGCTGTATGCAACCAATCTGTTCCGTCTGACGGAAGAGCTGTGCAAGACCAAAGATGGCGTCATCAACGTGAACATGGAAGACGATGCCATTCGCGGCCTGACGGTCATCAAAGAGGGTGAGGTTACCTGGCCTGCCCCTCCGCTGAAAATGCCTGCCGCCAAGCCTGCTGCTGTCGCCAAACCTGCGCCTGCCGCGCACGGCGCGAGCGGTCAGCCGGCTTCAGCTGGAAAAACGGCGGCCCTCTTTGCTGCTTGCGCCTTGCTCTTTTTACTCATCGGGGCGTTTGCACCCGCAGCATTCCTTGGTCACTTCACCGTGTTCGTACTCGCGTGTTTCGTAGGTTACATGGTGGTGTGGAATGTCACACCCGCTCTGCATACCCCGTTAATGAGCGTGACCAATGCGATTTCCAGCATCATTGCCATCGGTGCACTGGTGCAGATCGCCCCGCCCATGGACATCGGGCTTGATCGTCCGGACGGCTGGATACGCGCGCTTGCGGTGGCGGGTATTGCGCTCACTGCAGTCAATATGTTCGGTGGCTTCGCGGTGACACGCCGCATGCTGGCGATGTTCCGCAAATAAGGATAAATTATGATGTCTGCAAGCTTGGCAACCGTTTCATATATTGGTGCGATCATTCTCTTCATCTTAAGTTTGGGCGGCCTGTCCAATCCGGAGTCCTCAAGGCGCGGTAATCTCTACGGCATGATCGGCATGGCGATTGCCGTGCTGGCCACCGTGTTCGGCCCGCGCGTCACGGCGGCAGGTCTGCCCTGGATCTTAGCCGCAATGGTTGCAGGCGGCAGCATCGGCCTTTATGCGGCGCGCAAAGTTCAGATGACGCAGATGCCGGAACTGGTGGCGCTGATGCACAGCATGGTCGGTCTCGCCGCCATGCTGGTGGGGTTTGCCAATTACATAGACCCGATGGCGGCTTTAAATCTGTCCGGTGCTGAAAAGGCGATCCACGAAGTCGAGGTCTATCTGGGGGTTTTGATCGGTGCGGTCACCCTCGCAGGCTCGTTAATTGCCTTTGGCAAACTGTCGGGGAAAATCGGCGGCAAGCCCTTGTTGCTGCCGGGCCGTCACTACCTGAATCTGGCAGGATTGCTGGTTGTCATCGCCTTCGGCTGGCAGTTCATGCATGCTGAAACGGTGAATTCAGGCATGACGGCCTTAACTGTCATGACCGTCATCTCGCTGCTGTTCGGTATCCACATGGTGATGGCGATCGGTGGCGCGGATATGCCGGTGGTGGTGTCCATGCTCAATAGTTACTCCGGCTGGGCGGCCGCGGCCACCGGCTTTATGCTGAACAACGATCTGCTTATCGTCGTGGGGGCGCTGGTAGGATCTTCAGGTGCGATTCTCTCCTACATCATGTGTCGTGCGATGAACCGCAACTTTATCAGCGTGATCGCAGGCGGATTCGGTGGCGGTAAACCTGCGAAGAAAGCGGAAGGCGAAGCACAGCCGGCAGGTGAGGTCGTGTCTATCAGTGCGCTTGAAACGGCTGAATTGCTCAAAGACGCTAAGAGTGTGATTATCGTGCCGGGCTATGGGATGGCCGTGGCGCAGGCGCAGCATACCGTCAATGAAATCAGTAATTTGCTCCGCGAGAAGGGCGTCAACGTGCGTTTCGGCATTCATCCGGTTGCCGGCCGTATGCCGGGTCACATGAACGTGCTGCTGGCCGAAGCCCGTGTGCCTTATGACATCGTGATGGAGATGGATGAGCTCAATGGCGACTTTCCGGATACCGATGTGGCCATTGTGATCGGCGCCAACGACATCGTGAATCCGGCAGCCCAGGACGATCCGACCTGTCCGATTGCCGGTATGCCCGTTCTAGAAGTTTGGAAAGCACGGACCTCCATCGTGATGAAACGCAGCATGGCATCAGGCTACGCCGGTGTGGACAATCCTCTGTTCTATAAAGAGAACAACCGCATGCTGTTCGGCGATGCCAAGAAAATGCTGGAAGAAGTGCTTAGCGCGTTGAAAGCATAATTCCTGTCGCTGTGGCCGAGCGTTTTCGCCCGGTTCACAGCACGTCTTGCGCCTTAATAAGCAGCCGTATCCTTAATCCGGATCGGCTGTTTTGATTTTTTGTGTCAGTTGTTCACGTTCCTAAAATTTTTCTGATATCGGTTAAACATGACTACATCTACTCCGAAAACAATCTATCTGGCCGACTATACGCCGCCCGCCTTCCTGATCGACACGGTGGATGTCGATATCAACTTCCAGTCGGATTACGCCGAAGTGACTGCACATCTGGCTGTGCGTCGCAATACGGCCGTACCCGCGGCATCGCTGGTACTCGATGGAGAGGAACTGGAATTGCTGTCGGTCAGCCTCGATGGCGTCGTGACCGATCGCTACACACTGGGGGAAAATACCCTTGAACTGAGTCATGTGCCCGATACATTTCGTCTGAGCACCGTGGTGCGCATCAGGCCCGATGATAATACGCGCCTGTCCGGTCTGTACCGTTCGGCGAACGGCTACTTTACCCAGTGTGAAGCCGAAGGGTTTCGCCGCATCAGCTGGTTTACCGATCGTCCGGATGTGATGTCCTGTTACACCGTGACGCTGCACGCCGATCAGGCGCTGCTGCCTTGCCTGTTATCCAACGGCAATCCGGTCGCGAGCGGGGTAGAGGCGAACGGACGCCACTGGGCGCGCTGGCAGGATCCGCATCCCAAGCCGTGTTATCTATTCGCTGTGGTCGCAGCTGAACTTGACGTACTGAGGGATATCTACCTCACCACGTCGGGCCGTGAAGTGCAGTTAGGTATTTATGTTGAACCCGGCAGGCTGGATCAATGCGATCACGCCATGGCAGCACTGAAAAAATCGATGCACTGGGATGAACAGACCTATGGTCTCGAATGCGATCTGGACCACTATATGATCGTCGCGGTGGGCGACTTCAACATGGGGGCGATGGAAAACAAGGGGCTCAACATATTCAATACCAAATATGTGCTGGCCCGTGCGGATATCGCCACCGATCTTGATTTTGAAAATATCGATCGCGTTGTCGCACATGAGTATTTCCACAACTGGACCGGCAATCGCGTGACCTGTCGTGACTGGTTTCAGCTCTCGCTAAAGGAAGGGTTGACGGTATTTCGCGATCAGGAATTCGGCGCCGATGTGCACAACCGGCAGGTCGCCCGGATACACGAAGTCAGGGGGCTGCGCGCAGGCCAGTTTCCTGAAGATGCCGGCCCGATGGCGCATCCGGTGCGCCCCGCCTCCTACATTGAAATCAATAACTTTTATACGGCGACCATTTATAACAAAGGCGCGGAAGTCGTGCGTATGATCCAGACGCTGATCGGTCGCGCGGCATTTCGGCGCGGCATGGATCTGTATTTTGAACGTCACGACGGTCAGGCGGTGACCTGCGATGAGTTTGTCGCCGCGATGGCCGATGCCTCGGGCCATGATTTGACGCAGTTTATGCGCTGGTATCAGCAAACGGGCACGCCGCATGTCAACGCATCAGGCGTTTACGATCCGGCAGAAAAGCGCTATGTGCTCACGCTGACTCAGTCAGCCGGTGTATGCGGCAATTTGCTGATCCCCGTGACGGTAGCACTGATCGGCCCTGACGGGCTGCCTTTGCCGTTCGAGGGGGCCATAGACTCTCAGCGCGTATTGTCGCTCTCGGAGTCGTCGCAGAAATTTACTTTTGAAAACATTGCGGCGCCTCCTACCCCGTCGCTGTTGCGTGACTTTTCAGCGCCTGTGGTGCTTGAGTTCGATTACAGCGATGAGGCATTAGCGCACCTGTTAGCGCATGACACCGACCCCTTCAATCGCTGGGAAGCGGGGCAGCGTCTGGCAGGGCGCCTGATCATTCAGGCAACAGAGGCAATCAGTGCAGGTCTTGAACCTGTCTGGCCTGAGCGTTTAGCCGCCATCGTATCGGGCGTGCTCGCCTGTACAGATGAGGAGGCCGCCTTTGCCGCTGAAATTTTATCCTTGCCGGGCGAGGCGACACTGGCCGAGCAACTGGAGGTGGTCGATCCTGATGCGCTGCACGCCGCACGCAACAGTCTGCGCCGCTATCTGGCCTGTCAACTGGAAGCTGAATTTTTCGCCTGTTATGTAAGACTTGCGCCATTAGGGGCGTATAGCCCCGATTCGATTTCAGCCGGCCGTCGTGCACTGCGCACGGTGTGCTTAGGGTTTTTGTGTGAAATCGATACGGTGCCGTACCGCGCGGCCGCTTTGCAGCAGTTTGAACATGCGGACAACATGACCGATCAATTCGCCGCCTTAGCCCTACTCGCGCAAGGATCGAGCGATGAATCCGATTTTGCACTGGCGGAATTTTACCGGCGCTGGCACGATGAACCGCTGGTGGTCGATAAGTGGCTGCAAGTGCAGGCTGCCAGCCGGTGTGCCGGTACGCTGGCCCGTGTTGAAGAACTGACCCGTCATCCGGCCTTCGAGTTGCGCAATCCGAACAAGGTGTATGCGCTGCTGCACACCTTCGGCGGCAATCACGTGCGTTTTCATGCTGCGGACGGCAGTGGTTACCATTTTCTGGCCTCGCAAATCTGCGCACTTGATGCGATCAATCCGCAGGTTGCTTCGCGTCTTGCACGCTGTTTCGACCGCTGGCGTAAATTTGATGCTGTGCGTCAGGCTTATGCCAGCGCAGCGCTTAAAAGAATACACGGTCATGCGGGTCTCTCCCGCGACGTATTGGAAATTGTGGCGCGCTCACTGGGCGTTTAAGTGATTCGCGTGACCGTCGCAATAGGCTATCATGCCGCCGGGATTGAATCATTGCTTTGAAAATGGAGAAGTGTGAGTGAGTACTACGTACGACGAGTCGTCATTCAAGGTATTGCGGGGGTTGGAACCGGTGCGGCAGCGCCCCGGTATGTACACCACGCTGGATAATCCGAATCACATCATCACCGAAGTGGTGGATAACGCGTGCGATGAAGCGCTGGCAGGCTATACCAAAAATATCTATGTCATAGCGCACAGCGATGGTTCCGTGTCGGTGCAGGATGAAGGGCGCGGCATTCCGGTCGGCATCCATCCTGAGGAAGGCGTGTCGGTCGTGGAAGTCGCGTTTACCGTACTGCATTCAGGTGGTAAATTCGACAAGGAGTCGGGCGGCGGCGCTTACCGCTTCGCAGGCGGACTGCATGGCGTAGGGGTCGCGGTGACCAACGCGCTGTCGACGGCGGTTGAAGTCACCGTGTTTCGCGATGGCGGTGAGCATCGTCTGCGTTTTGAGCACGGTGTGGCAACTGAGCCGCTGGCGCAGGTCGCGACCTGCGGTAAACGCAAGTCGGGCACTACGGTGCGCGCCTGGCCGGATGTTAAGTATTTTGATAGTCCTTTAGTCAATCTCGCGCAACTGGAACGCGCGCTGCGCGCCAAGGCGGTCTTGCTGCCGGGCGTCACCATTACGCTCACGATCGAAAAGACGCGTGAGACCAAATCCTGGTCGTACCCTGACGGCTTGCGCGGGTATTTGATGGAGGCATTAGCGGATGTGGAACTGGCCGCTCCCATTTTTACCGGCGAGCGTTATATCGCAAAGGGCGACGAGACTTTTGTCGAAGGGGAAGGCGCCGCGTGGGCTTTCGCCTGGGCAGAAGAAGGCCCGACTATCCGTGAATCCTATGTCAACCTGATTCCGACCTGGTCGGGCGGTACGCATGACGCGGGGATGCGCGACGGGATCTTTAACGCGGTCAAGAGTTTTATCGACCTGCACGGCATGCTGCCTAAGGGCGTCAAGCTTGCCTCAGATGATGTGTTCTGCCGTGTGAGTTTCGTGTTGTCCGCTAAATTGCTCGATCCGTCTTTTCAGGGGCAGACCAAGGAAAAACTGGTGTCGCGCAACGCGCTCAAACTGGTCTCGACCATGGTCAGCGATCCGTTGCTGCTGTGGCTGAACGAGCATACCGAGTACGGCAAAAAAATCGCAGAAATTTCCATCCGTCAGGCGCAAAGCCGGATGAAGTCGACGCAGAAAATCGAGAAGAAAAAAGGCTCGTCGGTTGCGGTGCTGCCCGGAAAACTAACCGATGCGGCCGAATATAACCCGGCGCGCAACGAGCTGTTTCTGGTCGAGGGCGATTCGGCGGGCGGTTCGGCCAAGCAGGGGCGCAACAAGGAGTTTCAGGCGATTTTGCCGCTGCGCGGCAAGGTGCTCAACACGTTTGAAGTCGATCGCGACCGGTTGTTCTCCAACGCCGAAGTTCACGATATTGCGGTGGCGATCGGTGTCGATCCGCACAGCATGAACGACAACGCCGATCTGTCGGGGCTGCGCTATCACAGTATTTACATCATGGCCGATGCGGACGTGGATGGCTCTCACATCGCGACCTTGCTGCTGACCCTGTTTTTCAGGCATTTCCCGAAACTGATTGCAGCCGGCCATATTTATCTGGCGCAACCGCCATTATTTCGTATCGATGTGCCAGCTCAAGGTAAAAAGCCGCTGCGCAAACTGTATGCACTCAATAGTGATGAATTAACTTCGATCGAGGACAGACTCGGCAAGGAAAAAGTAAGGGCAGGTTCATGGAGCATCTCGCGCTTCAAAGGGCTGGGAGAAATGAATCCGCTGCAACTGTGGGAGACCACGATGTGCCCGGATACGAGGCGTGCGCTGTGCGTCCAACTGGATGCCGCATCCTTCGATTCTGCAGAGCAGACCATGAATATGCTGATGGCAAAAAAAGAATCAGGTTCCAGGCGCGAATGGCTGGAATATCACGGCAATGAGGTAACAGGCGATGTCTGAGATTCAGGAAGAATTATTTGATGCAGGCGTACCGGTTGAGCCGGTAGAAAAAGCACCCGTACCGGTCGCCGCGGTCAAAATGGCGCGCGAATTTTCCCCGTTGCCGGCACTGCCGGATGGTGATACGGTACCGCTCGCGCAGTACGCCGAGCGCGCCTATCTGGAATATGCGGTCTCGGTGGTTAAGGGGCGCGCCTTGCCGGATGTGTGCGACGGACAAAAACCGGTGCAGCGGCGCATCTTGTATGCAATGCGCGAAATGGGTCTGACGCACAACAGCACCTTCGTCAAATCCGCCCGCGTGGTCGGCGAAGTGCTGGGTAAATTCCATCCGCACGGAGATTCGTCCGCCTATGACGCGATGGTGCGTCTGGCACAAAATTTCTCCTTGCGTTATCCGCTGGTCGATGGGCAAGGCAATTTCGGTTCGCGGGACGGCGATAACTCGGCCGCCATGCGCTATACGGAAGCGCGTTTGACGCCGATCGCGGCGGTGCTGCTCTCCGAACTGGATATGGGTACGGTCGATTTGATCCCCAATTACGACGGACATTTTCAGGAGCCTGCCATGCTGCCGGCACGGCTGCCGATGGTGCTGCTCAACGGCGCATCAGGCATTGCCGTCGGCATGGCGACCGAAATTCCCTCGCATAACCTGCGTGAAATAGGGGGCGCTGCCGCCTTGTGCGTGCGCAATCCGGACTGTTCCGATGAAGAAATATTAAGCGGGATTACAGGCCCTGACTTACCCAGTGGTGCGCAGATCATTTCTTCTCCTGCAGAAATTCGCGAGTGTTACCGTACCGGACGCGGATCTTTGAAGATGCGCGCGCGCTGGAGTGTCGAAGAGCTTGCGCGCGGTCAGTGGCGTGTAGCGGTATTTGAATTGCCCCACGGCGTTTCCTCCAAGAAAATTATGGAGGAAATTGAGGAACTGACGAATCCTAAATTCAGGCTGGGGAAAAAGACTCTGACCACGGAGCAGACGCACAACAAGCAGTTGATCCTGTCGGTGCTGGATAAAGTCGCCGATGAATCGGACAAGGATCAGGCGGTGCGTCTGGTATTTGAACCGAAATCGGGTCGCCAGTCAGTCGAGGAGTTGATGGCGATTTTACTGGCGCATACCAGTTTAGAGTGCGGCCTGTCTATCAATATGGTGATGATCGGTATCGACGGCCGGCCTAAGCAAAAAGCCATCACCGACATCATTCGCGAATGGGGTCAGTTCAGGCTGGCGACAGTGCGTCGCCGTTGCGCCTATCGCCTGTCTCAGATCAACGACCGTATCCATGTGCTCGAAGGGCGCATGACGGTGTTCCTCAATCTGGACGAGGTGATCCGTATCATCCGGGAGTCGGACGACCCTAAAGCGGCGCTGATAGCCCGCTTTGAACTGTCCGACCGTCAGGCCGAAGATATTCTGGAAATCCGCTTGCGCCAGCTGGCCCGGATGGAAGGCATCAAGATCGAGCGCGAGTTGAAAGGTTTGCAGGAGGAAGGCGCAGATCTCAATAAGATGCTCGCCTCCGAATCCCTGCTGCGCCGCCGCGTTGCCCGTGAAATCGATGAGGATATCAAGGCGTATGGCGACGACAGGCGCACCTTGATCGAACAGGCCGAACGGGTGTCGCTCACTGCGACCGTGGTGGATGAACCTGTCACGGTGGTCATTTCGCAAAAGTACTGGGGACGCACTCGTATCGGTCACGGGCTGGATTTGTCGGCGGTTGCTTTTAAGGAGGGCGACAGTTTGCTCGCGGCATTCGAGTGCCGCAGCACCGATCAGTGCATCGTCATTTCAAGCAACGGCCGGGTGTGCAGCATTCCCGTCTCGGTGCTGCCGGGCGGGCGCGGCGACGGGGTGCCGCTGACCACGCTGATTGAACTGGCCGCGGGCACCAAAATTGTCCGCGTGATGTGCGGTGAGGCCGAGCAGAATGTGCTGCTGGCGACCTCGGCCAGTTACGGTTTTGTCTGCAAGCTGTCCGACATGATCGGACGCAATAAGGCCGGCAAGCAATTCATCACGATAGACGGCGACGAACTGATACTCCCGCCCGTGTTGTACACCCCGAGTGAATCCGCGCAGGTAATTTCAGTGAGTCGTTCAGGCCGTCTGCTGTGCTTCGCGTTACCTGAAATGAAGCGGCTTAGCTCAGGCGGTCGCGGATTGATCGTGATGGGGTTAGAGGAGGGCGATGCACTGGCCTCGCTGATGGTGGCGGAAAAATCAAAAATCACGGTGATGTCGCAAACGAGCACCGGACGTGAACAGGCGATCCGTTTGTCGGAAGCGGATCTGCTGGCGCATTACGGCAAACGCGCCCGCATGGGCCGGATGCTGCCTGTGAAGGCGAAAACCTTTATTACGCAGGTAAAGCTCTCCGACTGAGCCACCGGGTATATTGCTTATATTTTTACGTAGAGTCAGGACGACATGAATTCTCAACTGTATCTTCTGGTGGCATTTTTGATCGGACTCTTGATCGGCTTCGCTTTCATCGGGCTGATCTTTCGCGAAAAACTCGCTGCAGTCAGGCAAAGCGGCAACGGCGAAACACAGGTTGAGTTAGCAAGGCTCAATGAGCGTTTGACTGCGGCGCTGGAGGAGCAAGTCAGGTTGCAGGCGGCATGCAACCGTGCCGGCGGCCTCAATCAACAGCTCGAGCAGGAGCTGGGTGATTTGCGCGAAAAAACCGGTGCGGCTGACGCCACCATCAACAGTCAGCGTGAACAGCTGATCGCGTTGCAGCGCGAAAAAGAGGCGTTGGCCGTTTTGCGCGACCAGTTGACGGGTGAGCAGCAGCGTCTGAGCAATCAGATTGCTGAGCTTAACACCCAGCTTGTCGCCGAGCGCGAGAAGGCAGGCGAAAATCTGGCGATCTTAAGCAGCGCGCGTGAAGAATTGGCCAATCAGTTCAAGTTGCTGGCCAATGAAATTCTCGAGGATAAAACCAAACGCTTTACCGAGCAGAATCAGAGCAATCTGAACCAGTTGCTCGAACCGTTAAAGGTCAAGATCACCGAGTTTCAGGGGCAGGTGCAGCAGGTCTATGTTCAGGAGGGCAAGGACCGATCGGCGCTGGCAGAGCAAGTCAAGCAATTGATGTCGCTCAACAGTCAGTTATCAAAAGATGCGCATAACTTAACATCCGCGCTCAAAGGGCAGGCGAAGACGCAGGGGAACTGGGGAGAGTTGATCCTTGAAAAGGTACTGGAAGCCTCTGGTTTGCGCCGGGGTCATGAGTACGATGTGCAGGAGAGCCATACCCGCAGCGACGGTACGCGCGCGCAGCCGGATGTGGTGGTCCATCTGCCGGAAGATAAGCATCTGATTGTCGATGCGAAAGTATCGCTCAATGCGTATGAAGAATACGCCAATGCCGAGTCGGAGCTGCTGCGCGATGCGGCAATGAAGCGCCATCTGGAGTCAGTTAAGACGCATATCAAAGAATTGTCCGAAAAAAATTACCAGCAACTGTACGGTTTGAAATCGCTCGATTTTGTGCTGATGTTCATTCCGGTGGAGCCGGCCTTTATGCTGGCCATTGCCCATGACAGCGAGTTGTGGCACGAGGCGTGGCGGCGCAATGTGTTGCTGGTCAGTCCCAGCACCTTGCTGTTTGTCGTGCGTACCGTTGCGCATTTGTGGCGTCAGGAGCAGCAAAACCGCAACGCGCAGGAAATTGCCAGTCGCGGTGCGGAGTTGTACGACAAATTGGCCGGTTTTGTAGAGGATCTGGACGGCTTGGGTGCCAGATTGCAACAAGCACAGAAGGCTTATGACGGCGCCTACAGTAAATTTACCGGCGGGCGCGGCAACGTGATCCGTCAGGCGCAAATGCTAAAAGAGCTCGGCGTTAAACCCAGCAAACAATTGCCGCAAAAATTGCTTGATGCGGCAGCCGATGAAATTGAGGACAGAACATCATGATCAAAGTATTGAGCGGGGACATCGGCGGCACCAAGACGCGACTGGCGATTGCGAATGTCGTGGGCACGAAGGTACATATTGAGCACGAAGCGAGTTTTTCCAGTCAGTCCTACGACACGTTCGATGCGCTGCTGGGAGAATTTCTGACGGGTATCAAGGCACCTGATTCTTCGGCCTTCGGTGTTGCGGGACCCGTTCAGGGGCGGGTTGTGCAAACGACTAATCTGCCTTGGTTTATCGATGCCGATGCCCTGCAGCGCTGCTTTGGATTGAAGCACTGCGCCTTGCTCAACGATCTTGAGGCGACCGCCTGCGGCTTGCCGGCCTTAGTCGATGAGGACTTGCTGACCTTGCAGGCAGGATCGCCGGACGCTGAGGGCAACAGGGCGGTGATTGCGGCGGGCACGGGCTTAGGGGAGGCGGGTTTATTCTGGAATGGTAAGCTTCATCAGCCGTTCGCCACCGAAGGCGGGCACGCGAGCTTTGCGCCCTCGAACACGCTGGAATTTGCGCTGCTGCGCTCTTTGCAGCAGCAGTATCAGCACGTCAGCTGGGAGCGCGTGGTATCGGGGATGGGGATTGCCGATCTGCATGCGTTTTTGCGCCAGTACAGGAGTATTGCAGCACCTGACTGGTTACAGGTCGAGATGGCGGCAGGAGATGCGGCGGCCGCAATTTCAAATGCGGCCTTGCGTGATGCAATTTGTGCCGAGACGATGCGATTGTTCGTGCGACTGTACGGCGCTGAAGCCGGCAATCTGGCGCTCAAACTGATGAGTCGCGGCGGGATCTACATCGGCGGCGGTATTGCACCCAAAATTTTGCCGCTGCTGCAAAGCGGCGAATTTATGGAATCTTTTTTGAATAAAGGCCGTATGCGTCCGCTGCTGGAAGCCATGCCGGTAAAAGTGATACTCAATGACCGGGCTGCGTTATATGGCCCGGCCTTGCGCGCCGCAGAGGAAAAATAAACCGTTTACAGCGTTTTTCCGCATGCGCGGATAGGTCGTCAAACAGCCATTACACGGGGTAGTGCTATAATGCCGCGCTATTGTGCGATTGGATACGGTAGAAAATACACCTTTTTATCCGTTATATGTTTATCGCAAAAACTAATTCTTTATTAAATACAGGTGGTTGTTATGAGTTCTTCGAAAAAACCAAATTCTGCTCAGCTTGACAGATCAAATCCTGAAGTGTTGCAAAGGATGTTGACGAATCACTTAATTTATACCGAAGGCAAGTCCGTTGCGACGGCGACTGAGCGTGACTGGTTTGAGGCCTCCGCCCATGCCGTGCGCGACCAGATGATCGAAAAGCACCTGAAAACGACTGAGGCCTGCGTGGATCAGGATCCTAAACGGCTGTATTACCTGTCGTTGGAATTTTTGATCGGTCGCACCTTGTCCAATGCGGCGCTCAATATGGGGCTCGAGCCGGCATTACGCGACAGTCTGAAAGCACTGGGACATGATCTGGAAGAAGTCGAAGAAACAGAAATCGATGCTGCGCTGGGTAACGGCGGTCTGGGTCGACTGGCTGCGTGTTTCCTTGATTCCATGGCGACGCTGGATCTGCCGGGGCAGGGTTACGGCATCCGTTATGAATACGGCATGTTCAATCAGCGCATCAAAAATGGACAGCAGGTAGAGCGCCCCGACAACTGGCTGCGTTTTGGCAATCCCTGGGAATTTCAGCGTCCGGAACGCATGTATCCGGTCAAATTCTTTGGCCGCGTCGTTCAGTTTTCCGACGGCGATGGCGGTATCGAACATCACTGGGTCGATTCCGATACCGTTATGGCGATGGCCTACGATGTGCCTATCCCGGGTTACAACACGGGTACCGTGAACAATCTGCGTCTGTGGGCGGCTAAAGCTGCGCGCGAATTCAATCTTGAATCGTTCAATGCCGGCGATTACCTGAGTGCGGTTCAGGACAAGAATATCTCCGAGAGCCTCTCCAAAGTGTTGTATCCGAATGACAGCTCTGCCGTGGGTAAGGAATTGCGCTTAAGACAGGAATATTTCTTCGTCTCTGCTTCGATTCAGGATATTTTGTATCACTTCCTGCAAAAGCACAGCGACTGGAATCAGCTGCCGGAAAAAGTGGCGATTCAGCTCAACGATACGCACCCGGCAGTCGGCGTTGCCGAAATGATGTATCAATTGATCGATGTACATGGCCTCAAATGGGATCACGCATGGAGTCTGGTTACCAAGATCTTTGCCTACACCAACCATACCCTGATGCCTGAAGCGCTGGAAACCTGGGCGGTGGAAAAGTTTGAACGCGTATTGCCGCGTCATCTGGAAATCATCTACGAGATCAATCACCGCTTCTTAGCGCAGGTGAATCACCTGTTCCCGGGCGACACCGAATTGCTCAGCCGTGTTTCCATCATCAATGAAAGTCATGGCCGTCGCGTGCGCATGGCCCATCTGGCTGTAGTGGGCAGTCATACCGTTAACGGCGTGGCAGCCATTCACAGCGGTTTGTTGCAGACGACGCTGTTTGCGGATTTTCACCGCATTTATCCGGAAAAATTCATCAACGTCACCAACGGAATCACGCCGCGCCGCTGGTTGAATCAGTGTAATCACAGTCTGGCTCAGCTGATTTCATCGCGCATCGGCAATGGCTTTGTGCGCAATCTGGATCAGCTCAAGGGTCTGATTCCACATGCCGAGGATGCTGAATTCCGTAAGCAATTCCGTGCCGTCAAGCAGGAAAACAAGGCGCGTCTGGCTGAGTACATCAAGGAAAAGGTTGGCATTACGGTCGACATTAATTCGATGTTTGACGTGCAGATTAAGCGTATACACGAGTACAAGCGTCAGCTGCTGAATGTGCTGCATGTTATTACGCTGTACAACCGCATCCGCAGCGGCAACGCACATACGATCACGCCTCGCACCATCATTTTTGCAGGCAAGGCGGCTCCGGGCTACAAGCTTGCCAAGTTGATCATCCGCCTGATCAATGACGTCGCAAGCATTGTCAATGAAGATCCTGCCGTACACGGTCTGCTCAAAGTGGTGTTTTTACCGAATTACGATGTGTCATCAGCTGAAAAACTGTTCCCGGCCAGTGATCTGTCCGAACAGATTTCCACTGCAGGTACTGAAGCTTCGGGTACCGGCAATATGAAGATGGCACTGAATGGTGCGCTGACCATCGGTACGCTCGATGGCGCTAACGTCGAAATTTTAGAAGAAGTTGGCGACAACAATATCTTTATTTTCGGCCTGACTACACCACAGGTAGCCGATCTGCGCACCAAGGGTTACAGCGCGTGGGATCACTATTACGGCAACGAAGAGTTAAGGCAGGTACTGGACATGATAGGCAATGGCTTCTTCTCAGTCGAAGAGCCGGATCGCTATCGCCAGATTTTCGATAATCTGACTCATCATGGCGACCACTACCTGTTGCTGGCCGATTACGCGAGCTACATTTCGACGCAGGACAAGGTCAGTTTGCTGTATCAGGACAAGGAAGAATGGACCCGTCGCGCCATTCTCAATGTCGCCAATATGGGCAAGTTCTCCAGCGATCGCACGATCATGGAGTATGCTGATAATGTCTGGAATGTGAAGAGCTTAAAACAAAGCTAAACCGGATATTTCAACGCGGTATTAGATTAGTGGCCACCTTAATCAAAGGTGGCCTTTTTTGTCATAAAACTCCGTTGATAGTCTGCTCGTTACCCAACACAGCTGCGCTATAATCTTACCCGTTACACTCGGTCGCATTCTTATGAACCAGAGGAATTGACGGTGAAAAAGAGCACTTCATATTTTCTTCAAGTCCGCCCTAAAGTTCCGGAGCGTCTGGCACGTCTGGAAGAATTAGCCAATAATCTTTGGTACGGGTGGGATCGCTCAACGCGCCGCCTGTTTGCGAGGCTGCATCCGGGATTATGGAAGGCGACCGCTCACAGTCCTAAAGCTTTTTTGAAGCGCGTCGACGAGCAGTTGCTGCTCGATGCGGCCGAAGATCAGGTTTTCATCGGCAATTTTAACCGCGTACTGGCCGATTACGATACGTATCACGATCACCGGTTACCGTCAGGTGGTGCCGACTGGTTAGGCTCTGATGATCTGATCGCTTATTTTTGCGCTGAATTCGGTTTGCATGAGAGTTTTCCGATCTATTCCGGTGGCTTAGGGATACTGGCGGGTGATCACTGCAAGGCGGCCAGCGATCTTCGCTTGCCCTTTGCAGGTGTCGGACTTTTATATCGTCAGGGATTTTTTCACCAGAATATAGACGGCGAAGGCAATCAGATTGCCAGCAATACCGATTCTAATTTTGATGATCTGCCCGTCTCGCCCGCAGTGCGCCCGGACGGCACTGAGGCCTATACCCAAATCGAACTGCCCGGCAGTATTGTGCACATCAAGATATGGCAGGCCCGTGTCGGTCATATCATGCTCTACCTGCTGGATACGGATCTGGACAGCAACAATACCCATGACCGCGATATCACCCATCGTTTGTACGGCGGCGACACGGCGATGCGCATCGAGCAGGAAATCGTGCTGGGTATCGGTGGCGTGCGCGCGTTGCAGGAGTTGGGGCTGAAACCCACCGTCTGGCATATCAACGAAGGCCACGCCGCCTTTATGATGCTGGAGCGCAGCAGACAAAAAACAGGCGCCGATGATTTTGAAACAGCACTCGAAGCGGTAGCGGCTAATACGATCTTTACGACCCATACGCCGGTGCCGGCAGGACACGATCATTTCAGCGAGGGGATGATACAGCATTATTTTGAGCACTATTATCCTGAACTCAAACTCGATCATGCAAGGTTTATGATGCTGGGGCAAACCGGCAGCAGCCCGGATTTCAACATGACTGCGCTGGCGCTGCGCGGCTCGCGTTTTCACAACGGGGTCTCGCGCATTCACGGCAGCGTATCATCCGAGATTTGCCGCCAGATGTGGCCTGAGATCGAGCCTGCTGAAAACCCGATGACCTATGTCACCAACGGCGTACATGCACCGACTTTTCTGGCAACCGAATGGATAGAAGTGCTGGAGCGTTATCTGGGCTCGGAATGGAATGCCCGCATGAACGATTTGAAATTGTGGGAAGGGGTGGACGACATTCCTGATCACGTCTTCTGGAGCGTGCATCAGACCCTGAAAGTTAAAATGCTCAATGCTGTCAGCGAACGCATCACAGCGCAGCATTTTCGTAATCGCGGTTCAGAGGCGCATCTTGACCGATTGCTCAAATACGTCAATCCGGAAAACCCAAATATTCTGACCATCGGTTTTGCGCGGCGTTTTGCTACCTATAAGCGCGCTACCATGCTGTTCAGCAATCTGGACTGGTTGCGTGAGATTCTTCACAACCCTGAACGTCCGGTGGTGTTTATCTTTGCCGGTAAGGCGCATCCTGCTGATATTCCGGGGCAGGATCTGATACGACACATCACTCATATTTCTAAAATGACCGAATTCACCGGCAAAATTTTGCTGGTGGAAGGGTATGATTTAGCCTTGTCTCGCAAACTGGTGTCAGGTGTCGACGTCTGGCTGAATAATCCTTTGTATCCGCTGGAAGCGAGCGGGACGTCAGGCATGAAGGCGGGTATGAATGGCTGTATCAATCTGTCTGTGCTGGATGGATGGTGGGGGGAGAGTTATGATGGCCGTAACGGCTGGGCAATCAAGCCGGTCTCAGAAACATTGAGCGAGGATATTCGCACGCGCGAGGAAACTCGTACGCTCTATGAGTTGTTACAGGATCAGGTTGTCCCTGGCTACTATGCTTACGGAAAAATGGGATTTTCGCCTGCCTGGGTAAAGATGGCAAAGCGTTCGATGGCCACCATTATTCCCCGCTTTAATTCCAAACGCATGGTCAGTGAATATCTGGCAAAGTGTTACCTGCCGGCTAGCCGGCAGCATGAGCGGTATACGCAAAATGAATTTGAAAATGCACACCTTGTCGCAGACTGGAAATCGCGTGTCAGGGCGGCATGGCCTGAGGTATCACTGAGCCGCACGCAGTTGCCCGTCGCGCAGATAAACTATGGCGACAGTTTGCATTTTGAAGTAGCCGTAAACTTAAACGGACTCACCCCGGCTGATGTGGTGGTGGAAATCCTGATCGGTTACAACACTAAAAGCGATCATTTGATCTCTGCCCGTCATTATCGATTTGAGTCGACCGGCCGTGTTAATGAGGCCGGCGAACATGTGTTTGTCACCGAGTTGCAACCGGAGCAGTGCGGAAATCTGGAATACCGCATCCGAGTTTATCCGTTCCATGAATTGCTGACGCATCCGTTTGAGTTAGGGATGATGCGCTGGTTGTAGTTAATATTTTGAACTGTACGGGCTAAAAAGGGATTCAGATGGCTAATATTAAAGTTTTATTTGTAACATCCGAGATGGCGCCATTGATCAAGACGGGCGGCTTGGCTGACGTCAGCGGAGCGCTGCCTGCAGCCCTGCGCGAATTAAATGTAGATGTGCGCGTGCTGCTGCCCGGCTATCCTCAGGTCATGGCAAAGATGGGGCCCAGCGAAGTGGTCGCAACGTTCGATGATTTACCGGGGTTCCCGGCATCGCGCCTGTTGTTTACGGTTATGAATAACGGTGTTCCGTTGCTGGTGCTCGATTGCCCTGCGCTGTATCGCCGCGATGGCGGGCCCTATATGGATCCTGCAACCGGTCATGACTGGATCGATAATCCGATTCGTTTTGGCCTGCTATCGAAAATTGCGGCGATGCTGGGCAGTCACGATAATCCGCTATCCTGGCATCCTGATCTGGTTCACGGCAATGACTGGCAAACCGGGCTCACCGGTGTCTATCTGAGCGAAGCTCTAGGTGCCGTACCCAACATTATCACCATACACAATCTGGCATTTCAGGGTAATTTCCGACCAAAAAAGGTAGAACTGCTGCACTTACCTGCGGCCTGTTTTAATGTCAATGGGGTTGAGCTGTATGGCAATATGTCCTTTCTCAAGGGGGGATTGTATTACGCTTATCACATTACCACCGTCAGCCCGAATTATGCGCAGGAAATTCAAGGGGATGAACTGGGATTCGGCCTGCAAGGACTGTTGCGCTCACGCAGCGGAGATGTGACAGGCATACTCAACGGTATTGATACCGACGAGTGGAATCCGGAAACAGACCGGCATTTGCCCAGCTATTTTAGCGTCACGCGGATGGCGGGAAAGGGGCAAAACAAGGAGGCGCTGCAAAGGCGCATGGGGTTGGAAGTCAACTCAGATGTGCCGCTGCTGGGGGTGGTCAGCCGTCTGACACATCAAAAGGGACTGGATTTACTGCTCGAGATTGCCCCGCGTCTGCTCGAATTACCGGTGCAACTGGTGATACTGGGGAGCGGCGAAGCCTCCATGCAGAAAATTGCCAGTGATCTGGCGCAAAGCTATCCGGGCAAAGTTGCAGTAATGATCGGTTTCGATGAGGCGCTGTCTCATCAAATCGAGGCGGGGATCGATATGTTTGTCATGCCGTCGCGTTTTGAGCCTTGCGGTCTGAATCAGTTTTACAGTCAGCGCTACGGCACGCCGCCGATTGTGCATCACACAGGAGGGCTTGCCGATTCTGTGGTGGATTGCAACGCCGATACCTTGCGGGACGGAACGGCCAGCGGCTTCGTGTTCAGCGGGATGACGACTGAGAATTTATTCGCCACGATACAACGTGCCATTGAAGTGTACCGTGATGAGAAAAAATGGAAGGCGCTGCGCAAAAACTGTATGAGCAAAGACTTTAGCTGGCAGACCAGTGCAAAATCATACTGCGATGTCTATCTGAAAGTGCTGGGGCGCACTTGATCATCCATCTTGGCCCGTACGAATTAGGGCAAGGATAAAATGATCCCCTTCAAATTACTCGACACGGCCTTTGAGGCCGGTGTCGCACTGCGGCTATACCAGCGGGGTGGCGAATTTTCCATTCGTGTGGATAAGGCCGGCGAACTGATGAACAGCCGCGCACATCATTCAGAAGAGGTGTTAGCCGAAGTGGCGTGCCGGATGATCGCTAATCGTCAAATGCCTCATCTGCTGGTGGGCGGGCTGGGCATGGGATTTACGCTGGCGGCGGTGTTATCCCACACGGTGCCGGATGCACGCGTCACAGTGTCCGAACTCATTCCTGCCGTGGTGCGCTGGAACCGAGATTTTATCGGACAGCTTGCAGGATTTCCGCTCAGAGACTCGCGTGTCCATGTGATGGAACTCGATGTCGGACAGGTGATGCAGGAACGGAAAAATAGTTTCGACGCCATTATGCTCGATGTCGACAATGGACCGAGTTCCTTCACTCATGAAGATAACGATGCGCTCTACAGTTTGCAAGGATTAAGGCGTGCGTTTGATGCGTTAAAACCGGGCGGTGTACTCACGGTCTGGTCAGCCAGTACCGATACTGCATTTACGCAGAGGATGATCATGGCAGGTTTTAATGTCAGCGAGCAGCGTGTCGGCTCTCATGCGTCCAAGCGCGGAAATCGGCACAATATCTGGATCGGCGTTAAGGCTTGAAGGTTAGGCGTTTTTTGGCGATAAAAAATTGAGCGCTCTGTGCGATGGGGCGCTCAATTTATTTCATCAACGCAGACTGAAGTTTACGCAAATAAATGCTTTACCAGTTCGCGCTCTTCCATCAGTTCACGGTGAGAATCCAGCATATGTTTGCGACCTAACTCGCTGATCGGCAAATCCTGTACGATCTTGAAGTGACCATTTTTACAGGTCACAGGGAAGCCGTACAGTACGCCTTCCGGAATGCCGTAGCTGCCATCGGACGGTACGCTCATGGTGACCCAGTCGTTATGATGGGAGCTTAACATCCAGTCGTGGATATGACCGACGGCCGCATTGGCTGCACTCGCAGCGCTCGACAGGCCGCGCGCCTCAATGACCGCTGCGCCGCGCTTTTGCACCGAAGGGATAAACACATTTTCGACCCAGTCCTGATCCGGCAGAATGTCGCGTACCAGACGGCCGCGAATTTCAGCGTGATCCAGATCCGGATACTGTGTGCCGGAATGATTACCCCAGATGATCATTTTTTTGATGTCGCGGATCGGCTGGAATAATTTTTGCGCAACCTGAGCGATCGCGCGGTTGTGATCGAGCCGCATCATCGCGGAAAAGTTGCGCGGATCCAAATCAGGCGCATTTTTCATGGCAATCAGTGCATTGGTATTGGCAGGGTTGCCCACGACCAGCACCTTCACATGACGGGCTGCATATTCGTTGAGCAACTTGCCCTGTGCTGAAAAAATCGCACCATTGGCCTCGAGCAGGTCTTTACGCTCCATCCCTTTGCTGCGCGGACGCGCGCCGATCAATAATGCAATTTCGGTATCCTTGAAAGCGACTTTGGGATCATCGGTGATGATGACCTGTTGCAGCAGGGGGAAAGCGCAGTCTTCCAGCTCCATCATCACACCGCGCAGTGCGCCTTGTGCTTGCGGGAGATCCAGCAATTGCAGGATGACAGGTTGCTCGCGTCCCAGCATGTCGCCGTTTGCGATGCGAAACAGTGCGGCATAACCGATTTGTCCGGCAGCGCCGGTGATGGTGACACGTACAGGTGCTTTCATGGAGTTGCTCCTTATGTGATGAAGTGGGCACATGATAGATCTTTTAGTATTCTCATGCCATGCAAAAGGTGTAACATTGCATCCGGAATTTTCATCACGCAAAAGGTTGGCAATGCTAAAAAAACGTCCGAAACATCTTGCGCTGCATCTCATCAAATTACCGCTACCAGGCTTTGTGTCGATACTTCACCGCGTAAGCGGTCTGGCACTTTTTCTGGCACTCCCGCTCCTTCTGCTCATGTTGCAATACAGTTTGCGCTCTGTTGAGACTTATACGTCGTTGATGGGCGTGTTATCACATCCGTTTGTCAAACTCGTCTTGTTGGGCTTGCTGTGGTCCTTTCTGCATCACTTTTGCGCCGGCATTCGTTATCTGGCGATTGATCTGCATTACATCGGCAATCTTGCCGAGGCGCGCAGCAGCAGCAAGGTCGTGATGGTCGCAAGTTTGCTGTTAACCGTATTAATCGGGGTGAAATTATGGTAAATCGCGTGGTGGTGGGCGCTCACTACGGTTTGCGTGACTGGTTGTTTCAACGTGTCACAGCGGTGGTGATGGCAATTGGCAGCGTAACGCTGGCAGCTTATCTGTTGTGGCAATCAGATATGGGCTATGACCGCTGGACAGGGCTGTTTTCCAGCCAACCGGTGCGCGCCTTTGCGCTGCTGTTTCTGATCAGTCTGTTTTTTCATGCCTGGGTCGGCATCAGAGATATCGTGATGGATTATGTGAAGCCGGCCGCTGTGCGACTGGCGATACACATTGTGGTCGTGTTAGCGCTGATGATGTATTCGATCTGGTCCGTGCAAATTTTGTGGGGTATGTAAAAAATGGCAATTGCAAAACGAACCTTTGACGTAGTGGTGGTCGGTGCAGGTGGTTCAGGAATGCGCGCCGCTTTGCAACTGGCTCAGGCAGGACTTAAAGTTGCGGTGCTCTCCAAGGTGTTTCCGACGAGGTCTCATACGGTTGCGGCACAAGGCGGCATCGCGGCATCATTGGGTAACGTCAATGAGGACAACTGGCACTGGCATATGTATGACACGGTCAAAGGGTCCGACTATCTGGGGGATCAGGATGCGATCGAATTCATGTGCCGTGCAGCGCCCGAAGTCGTCTATGAGCTTGAACATTACGGCATGCCGTTCGATAGGTTGGATTCTGGCAAAATTTATCAGCGCCCCTTCGGCGGACACATGCAGGATTACGGCAAAAATCCGGTGCAGCGCGCCTGTGCCGCGGCCGATCGTACCGGTCACGCACTGCTGCACACGCTGTATCAGCAAAACGTCAAGGCCAACACGAACTTTTTCATCGAATGGATGGCGCTGGATCTGATTCGCGATGAAGACGGCGACGTACTGGGCGTGACGGCGATGGAAATTGAAACAGGCGAAGTGATGATGTTTCAGGCGCGCGCGACTTTGTTCGCCACGGGCGGAGCGGGACGCATCTTCCATTCCAGTACTAATGCCTTTATCAATACTGGCGATGGCTTAGGGATGGCAGCGCGTGCCGGCATCCCGTTAGAAGACATGGAATTCTTCCAGTTTCACCCGACCGGCGTGTATGGCGCGGGCGTACTGATCACCGAAGGCGTCAGAGGTGAGGGCGGTTATCTGGTGAATAAGGATGGCGAACGGTTCATGCCGAAATATGCGCCGAATGCCAAAGATCTGGCCAGTCGTGATGTGGTCTCACGCGCCATGACCATTGAAATCAACGAGGGGCGCGGTTGCGGCCCGCACGGCGATCATGTGATGTTGAAGCTCGACCATCTGGGCGACGATGTGATTAAACAGCGGTTGCCGGGCATCCGAGAAATCGCACTGAAATTCGCGCATGTCGATCCTGCCAAGCGTCCGATCCCGGTTGTACCGACGGCCCACTACATGATGGGCGGGATTCCGACCAATTATCACGGACAGGTGGTTGCACCCTACAAGACAGGCCCTGATGAAGTCGTGCACGGCCTGTATGCAGTAGGTGAATGCGCTTGCGTGTCAGTGCATGGCGCGAACCGTTTAGGCTGCAATTCGCTGCTCGATTTGCTGGTGTTCGGCCGTGAAGCCGGTCGTCAGATCATCGAAGATTTGAAGAGCAATCCGCATCCGAAACCGTTGCCCGCCGATGCGGCCGATCGCCCGTTGGCGCGCCTGGATCGCCTGGAAAATCAAAAGAATGGCGAGCGCGTCGCAGAAGTAGGCGATGCGATGCGCAGGAACATGCAGAAGCATTGCGGCGTGTTCCGTTTTCCTGAATTGCTCAAAGCGGGTGTGGTCAACATCAAGGAAATCGCAGAGCGCGTGGCACACACCGAGATTGGCGATAAGAGTCGCGTATTCAATACTGCACGCATCGAAGCGCTGGAACTGGATAACCTGATCGAAGTGGCGCAGGCGACGATGATTGCGGCCGAAGCCCGTAAAGAGAGCCGCGGCGCTCACGCACGTGACGACTTCCTGGAACGGGACGATGTGAACTGGTTAAAACACAGCCTTTATTTTTCCGAAGGAAATCGCCTCGATTACAAGCCGGTGCGCCTAAAACCGCTGACCGTGGATTCTTTCCCTCTGAAACCGCGAGTTTACTAAGCCCTTCGCTTAAGGAACGTTATGAAATTCAGAATCTATCGTTACAACCCTGAAACCGATGCCGCGCCGCGCATGCAGACTTATGATCTAAACATTGAGTCGGGTGGCAAGATGCTGCTCGATGCGCTGGTGCTGTTAAAAGAACAGGACGACAGCTTGTCTTTGCGCAAATCCTGCCGCGAGGGCGTGTGCGGTTCGGATGCGATGAATATCAACGGCCGCAATGGTCTGGCGTGCATCACGCCGCTGTCATCGCTCAAAGAGCCGGTGGAATTGCGTCCGCTCCCCGGATTGCCGGTGATCCGTGACCTGATCGTCGATATGACGCAGTTTTTCAAGCAGTATCATTCGATCAAGCCCTATCTGATCAATAACGATCCGCCGCCTGAAACCGAACGACTGCAATCACCCGCCCAGCGTGAACACCTGAACGGACTGTATGAATGCATCCTGTGCGGCTGCTGCACCACATCGTGCCCTTCGTTCTGGTGGAACCCGGATAAATTTGTAGGGCCCGCCGGCTTGTTGCAGGCGTACCGTTTCATCGCTGATACACGCGATCAGGCGACAAGCGAACGACTGGATGATCTGGAAGACCCCTATCGTCTGTTCCGCTGCCACACCATCATGAATTGCGTGGACGTTTGCCCCAAAGAACTGAATCCGACCGAGGCCATCGGCCATATCAAGGACTTGATGATCAAGCGTATGGTATGAAGAATCAGGATATAGGAACGGGGATTCAGGATTCAGAAAAGTGTGTGCCGGTTTTACATCCTGCATCCTGCATCCTGCATCCTGAATTTCTGCAGCGGGTGCGCTGGCGATGCAGGCGCGGCCTGCTTGAACTCGATATTGTATTCGGACGCTTTGTTGATACGCACTATGGTGAATTGACAGAGTCCGAACGGCAGACATTCGATGAGTTTTTAGATATGCCCGACAATCCGCTATGGGATATGATCTCGGGCAGAAAAGAAGCTGAAACGGAATCACAAGCCGCCTTGCTTGCAAAAATTAAATCGGTGTAATTTTAAGATTGGAAATCGGATGGAAAAAGAACTGGGCCAGGAAGTTAGCATCAAAAAACGTGTTGCAACCCTAACACTGGATGACGGCCGCCAGATTGAGCTGCCTATGATGTCGGGCACGCTGGGACCCGATGTGATCGATATACACAATCTCGTCAAGTTAGGGATTTTTACCTACGACCCGGCCTTCTTTTCCACCGCCAGTTGTACCTCGAAGATTACCTATATCGATGGGGATGCGGGCTTGCTGTACTACCGCGGCTATCCGATCGAGCAACTGGCTGAACAGTCAGATTTCCTTGAAGTCTGTTATCTGCTGCTCAACGGGGCTTTGCCTGATGCGGCGCAAAAAACTGAATTTGTTCACAAAGTCACCACGCATACCATTGTGCATGACCAGTTGATGAAGTTTTTCAACGGTTTCAGGCGCGATGCGCACCCGATGGCGGTGATGGTCGGCGTGGTCGGTGCCTTGTCTGCTTTTTATCACGATTCGCTCGATATCAATAATCCGGAACACCGGGATCTGGCCGCCATGCGCCTGTTGGGCAAAGTGCCGACCATCGCGGCAATGGCGTACAAATACCATAACGGCTATCCGTTCATGTACCCAAAGAACAAGTACAGCTATGTTGAAAATTTTCTGTACATGATGTTCGCGACCCCTGCCGAAGAGTATGTGCCCAATCCTGTACTGGTTAAAGCGCTCGAACGCATCTTCATTTTGCATGCGGATCACGAACAGAATGCATCGACCTCGACGGTGCGGCTGGCAGGTTCGAGCGGTGCCAATCCGTTTGCCTGTATGGCTTCGGGTATTGCAGCACTCTGGGGGCCGGCACACGGTGGTGCGAATGAAGCGGCACTGACCATGCTGGAAGAAATTGGCGACACATCGAAGGTTGCGCAGTTCGTGCAGGATGTAAAAGACAAAAAACGCCTGTTGATGGGTTTTGGTCATCGCGTTTACAAGAATATGGACCCGCGCGCCTCGGTGATGCGTGAAACTTGCTACGAGGTGTTAAAAGAGCAGGGGCTGGAAAACGATAAATTGTTTAAACTGGCGATGGAGCTGGAAAAAATTGCACTGAGCGATCCGTATTTTATCGAACGCAAGTTGTATCCGAACGTCGATTTTTATTCAGGTATCGTACTGCGCGCGCTGGGTATTCCGACCAATATGTTTACCGTTATTTTTGCGGTAGGCAGAACCATCGGCTGGGTGTCGCAGTGGAACGAAATGATGGCCGCCAGTGATCGCAAGATCGGCCGCCCCCGTCAACTCTATATCGGCGCGACACGGCGCGATTTTTTACCTGTGGATGAACGGTGAGCACACATTTTAACCAGATGATGCAGGACAGCTCGCTGCTGTTTGCGGCGCCCTTTGTCGAAGAGTTGTATGAGCAGTACCTGATCGATCCTGACAGCGTGACGGACGAGTGGCGGGGCTACTTTGACGCGCTGCCGCCCTGGAACAAGGCGGGGAGCGAGCAGCCGCACAGCCCGGTTCAGAATGCGTTTGAACTGATGCACACCTCAGTTGCAGCCGCGCCTGATATGGAGCATGAGCGCAAACAGGTCAAGGTGCTGCAGCTGATCAACGCGCATCGATTTTTAGGGCTGCGCGTGGCTAATCTCGATCCGCTCGCGCGTCATGCCAAGCCTGTCGTGCCGGAACTCGATCCTGCACATTACGGACTGCTCGAATCTGACATGAATACCATCTTTGAGACGGGCTCACTGGTCGCGGCAGCACGTCTGACTTTGCGGGAAATCCTGCAACTGTTGCGCCAGACGTACTGTGGCAGTATCGGTGCCGAATACATGTACATCAGCGATGTGCCGCAAAAGCGCTGGATACAGAATCGTCTGGAAGGCGTACGCGGTCTGGCCGGCTACGACGCCGCACAGCGCCGCCGGATCTTGGGGCGTCTTACCGCAGCCGAGACGCTGGAGCGCTATCTGCACACCAAGTTTGTCGGGCAAAAGCGCTTTTCGCTCGAAGGGGGCGATACGCTGGTGCCGCTGCTCGACCATCTGCTGCAACGAGCAGGCGGTCAGGGCGTCAAAGAAGCCGTCATCGGCATGGCACATCGCGGACGGCTGAACGTGCTGGTGAATATTCTGGGCAAGCAGCCCTCGATGTTGTTCGCTGAGTTCGAAGGAATCCATGCCGAACATCTGACCTCAGGCGATGTGAAATACCATCAGGGTTTTTCGGCCGACATCGAAACCTCAGGCGGAAGGTTGCATGTGGCGCTGGCCTTTAACCCGTCGCACCTTGAAATCGTCAACCCGGTGGTGGAAGGATCCGTACGCGCCCGCCAGCATCGCTTAAAGGATCTCGAAGGTAAAAAGGTTATCCCTATCCTGTTACACGGGGATGCCGCATTTGCGGGTCAAGGCGTGGTGATGGAAACGCTGGCCATGTCCCAGACGCGCGGTTACCGCACCGGCGGTACGGTACACATCATTATCAATAATCAGATCGGTTTTACGGCCTCCGATTCGCGCGATGTGCGTTCCAGTCAGTATTGCAGCGATGTGGCGAAGATGATCGATGCGCCTATCTTTCATGTGAATGGCGACGATCCGGATGCGGTGATGCTGATTACCGAAATTGCGCTCGATTACCGCATGCAGTTTGGTCGCGACGTGGTGATAGACATGGTGTGCTTCCGTAAACTGGGGCACAACGAGCAGGACGAGCCATTAGTCACGCAGCCCTTTATGTACCGATTTATCCGCCAGCATCCGGGCACCCGTGCGGTATATGCCGAGCGTCTGGTTAAAGAAGGCGTGATTGCGGCAGGCGAGGGTGAAGCGATGATTGCAGGCTACCGCCAGGCGATGGATGAAGGACGCAACTCGATCCAGCCTGCGATAGAAAAGACCGAAAAACCCGTTTCAAGCTGGTCAGGGCTTAAAACCGGCACGAAGTGGAATGCACCGGTCGATACCACCGTATCCTTAGCGCGACTGCAGCAACTGGGGCGCGTGCTGACGACGATCCCGGATAATTTTATTCTGCAATCCCGTGTACAGAAAATCGTCGAGGACCGTTCGTCCATGGCGCGCGGCGAATTGTCGCTCGATTGGGGCATGGCGGAAAATTTGGCGTACGCGACTTTGCTTACCGAAGGCTATCCGGTGCGCCTGTCAGGTCAGGATTCCGGTCGCGGCACCTTTTTTCACCGTCATGCGACCTGGCACGACCAGAATCGTGTGGTGTGGCATGAAGGCATACACATCCCGTTGCAACATCTGGCACCGGATCAGTCCGACTTCGTTGTGATCGATTCACTGCTGTCTGAAGAGGCAGTGCTGGGTTTCGAATACGGCTATGCGACGGCCGAGCCCAACACGCTGGTGTTGTGGGAAGCGCAGTTCGGCGATTTTGCCAACGGCGCTCAGGTCGTCATCGATCAGTTTATCGCCTCAGGCGAAGTCAAATGGGGTCGTTTGTGCGGACTGGTGATGTTGTTGCCGCACGGTTACGAAGGGCAGGGAGCCGAGCACTCATCGGGCCGCATCGAACGCTATTTGCAGTTGTGCGCCGATTACAACATTCAGGTGTGCGTACCTTCAACACCGGCGCAGATGTTCCATTTGTTGCGTCGCCAGATGTTGCGCCCGACGCGCCGGCCGCTGATTGTGTTTACCCCCAAGAGTTTGCTGCGAAGCAAGGATGCCGCTTCCCCCTTGACTGAATTCACGGACGGCAGTTTCCGAGCCGTCATCGGGGAAGTCGAAGCACTTGCCGTTGAGAAAGTGCGCCGTATTATCGCGTGCAGCGGCAAGGTGTACTACGATCTGGTCAATGCACGCCGCGCCAAGGGCATAGAAGATATGGCAATTATCCGTATTGAGCAGCTCTATCCCTTCCCGCACGAAGCGTTCGCAGCACAGGTCGCAGCCTACCCGAATGCCACCGAAATGGTCTGGTGTCAGGAAGAGCCGGGCAATCAGGGGGCATGGCATCGCATTCAGCACTATTTGTCGCGTCACTTACGTCAGGGTATGCGACTCGAATACGCGTTGCGTCCTTCCTCAGCAGCACCGGCAGCAGGTTATCTCGCGGTACACAACGAACAGCAGAAAGCGGTGATCGAAGCCGCCTTCCGTCCCGATCTCGATATCAAGAATACTCCAGGAGCAGGTCATGAGCATCATTGAAGTTAAAGTACCGCAATTATCCGAATCCGTCTCTGAAGCGACGCTGCTGACCTGGCACAAGAAGGTGGGCGATGCGGTTCTCGAGGGTGAAAATCTGATCGACGTTGAAACCGATAAGGTGGTGATGGAACTGCCCGCCTCTAAGAGCGGCGTACTGACAAAAATCATGAAGGCGGATGGAGATAAGGTTGGCAGTGAAGAGCTGATTGCGCTGATTGATACAACTGCTGTCGCAACATCCGCGCCCGTCGCTGCAAAAATCGATGCACCTGTGCCGCCTTCGGTACGCAAACTGGCGCATGAACTCGATATCGATGCGGCCAGCTTAGAGGGCAGCGGACGCGCAGGTCGCGTGACCAAAGAGGATGTCCTGAGTGCAGCAGCGCCGAAAACAGCGCCCGTTCAACCGGCCGCACCCGCCGGTAGCCGTCCTGAGCAGCGTGTACCGATGACCCGTATTCGTCAGCGCATCGCCGAGCGGCTGGTTCAATCGCAGCAGACGGCTGCCATCCTCACCACCTTTAATGAGGTGAACATGCAGCCGGTGATCGATCTGCGTACCAAATACAAAGATGCGTTCGAAAAGAAGCACGGCGTGAAGCTTGGCTTCTCCAGCTTTTTCGCTAAGGCTGCCGTGTATGCGCTGCAAAAGTTCCCTATCGTCAATGCATCGGTTGATGGCACCGACATCATCTATCACGGCTATTTCGACATCGGCATCGCAATCGGCAGCGAGCGCGGACTCACAGTGCCTATCCTGCGCGATGTGGACAAACTGAGTTTTGCCGATATTGAAAAGCAGATCGTGGATTTTGGCGCACGAGCCAAAACGGGCAAACTTACGATGGAAGAGTTGACCGGCGGCACCTTTTCAATTTCCAACGGCGGCACCTTCGGTTCGATGTTGTCTACGCCGATCATCAATCCACCTCAGGCTGCGATTTTAGGTATTCATGCGACCAAAGACCGCGTGGTGGTGGAAAACGGTCAGATGGTGATTCGTCCGATCAACTATCTGGCTGTGTCCTACGATCATCGCATCATCGACGGTCGTGAAGCGGTGCAGTTTCTGGTCGCCATCAAGGAAGCGCTCGAATCCCCTGAACGCATGCTGTTGGATCTGTAATGACCTTTCAGGCTTATCGCATTTTTGAAGAAAACGGCGTATCCGCCGGGCGCTTCGTCGATTTGTCGCTGGATGATTTAGATCCGGGCGAGGTGGTGATCCGCTCGCATTACTCGAGCGTGAATTACAAGGATGCGCTGGCCGCAACCGGCACGGGTAAAGTCATACGCCGCTTTCCCTGTGTGGGCGGCATCGATGTGTCGGGTGTGGTGGAAAGCTCATCGGATGCACGCTTTAAGGCGGGAGATGAGGTGCTGGTCACAGGCTACAACCTCGGGGTCTCGCATGACGGCGGTTTTTCTGAAACGGTACGCGTACCGGCTGACTGGGTCGTGCCGCTGCCTGCGGGGCTAAGTTTATTTGATGCGATGGCGCTGGGCACAGCAGGCTATACCGCCGCGTTAGCGATACACAGGATGGAGCAAAACGGCCTGAGCCCCGAGCAGGGGCGCGTAATTGTGACGGGTGCGACAGGCGGGGTGGCGAGTCTCTCCATTGTGATGCTCTCGCAGTTAGGCTATCAGGTTGCAGCGCTAACCGGCAAGGCTAGTGAGCACGACTATTTGAGTTCACTGGGTGCGAGCGAAATTATCTCGCGTCACGAGCTAGTGATGGGCATGCGTCCGATGGAAAAGGCCCTGTGGGCGGGTGCGGTCGATTCAGTCGGCGGCGAAACACTAGCGTGGCTCACACGCACCATGGCGCAAAACGGCGTGATTGCAAGCTTTGGCAATGCCGGCGGTGTCGAACTTCATACCACCGTGTTGCCCTTCATCTTGCGCGGCGTCACCTTGATCGGGGTCGATTCTGCCGCAACACCGATGCCACTGCGTCAGCGTGTCTGGCAGCGTCTGGCAACGGATCTCTATCCTAAGCAACTCGCGCAAGTAGCGCACACGGTGCCCTTCAAGCGTTTAGCGGAGGTGTTTGATCCCTTGTTGCAAGGCAAAGGGGTAGGGCGTACGGTGATTCAATTTTCGAATGCCTTGAAATAACGCATCAAGCGCAATGCCGGTGCCAGTTCAAAAACTGTCCCGCCACTGCCTGAGCGCTGCGAAAACCTCAGATTCAGACGTATCAGTCAAACCCCGTTGTTGTAGCGATTGAATGATTGCCATTTCCGTGCAGCGCAAAAACGGATTGGTGGCTTTTTCGAGTGCGAGGGTGGATGGCACGGTAGATAAATTCGCATCACGCAGTCTGGCCGTGTCGGCGACGCGACTTTTTAAGGCTGCATTGTCCGGTTCGCAAACAACGGCAAAGCGCAGATTGGACGCGGTGTATTCGTGTGCACAGTACGCAAGCGTCGCATCCGGTAGCATGGATATGCGTTGCAGCGAATGGTGCAGTTGCGCAACGCTTCCTTCAAAGCTTTTACCGCAGCCACCGCCGAACAGGACATCGCCGCAAAACAGGATGGGTGGCGTCGAATTTTTGGCATAAAACGCGATATGATCGTCCAGATGGCCAGGGATTTCCATGATGTCAAACACCAGATCAAAGGCATTCAGCCTGACCTGATCTTCTTCCAGCAGTGCGTGGGTGATATGAGGATTTTTTTCATGTCGACGACCATAGACTGGCACGTTGTATACTGCGCGCAGTTTTTCGATACCGCCGACATGGTCGTTGTGGCGATGGGTGCAGAAAATCGCGGCAAGCTTGAGATGATTTGTGGCTAAATAGGCCAGTACCGGTGCGGCATCACCGGGGTCGACCACAACCGCTTCGCTGTCGTTGTGTATCGCCCAGATATAATTGTCCTGAAATGCGGGGATAGCGGTGATTTTATACATGGGTAGATTGAGAATTGAGAGATGACAGATTGTAAGTCAACTGCGCGAAGTTTGAGCGAGTGGTTTGCCACCACGCCGGGCGGCTATGTGCTCGAACGCGAGCAGGCTTTGTTTGACCGCTCTGTAAACGATATATTTGGCTATAACGCGCTGCAACTGGGATTTTCCTCGCAGGATTTTTTGCGCAACAGTCGCATCCCTTTGCGCTTTAGCGGCGAAGACAAAACAGGTGCGGCTCTCAGGCTGTGCGCAGATGAATTGCCCATTGCCTGCGGGAGTCTCGATCTGGTGTTGTTGCCGCACCTGCTGGAATTTTCAGCACAGCCCCATGCCATTTTGCGTGAGGTCGAGCGGGTGTTAAGACCAGAGGGTAGTCTGATTATCAGCGGTTTTAATCCGCACAGTTTGTGGGGGCTGCACCGCACCTTAGTCAGGCGGCAGGATTATCCGTGGTGCGGTCATTTTATCGCGCTGCACAGGCTGCGGGACTGGTTGTCTCTGCTGGGCTTTGAAGTGGCTGAAATCAGCTTTGATGCCTATGCGCCACCGTTTCAGCAATGGCTCTCACGTACGGATTTGATCGAATCCGCAGGCAAGCGCTGGTGGCCGGCAAGCGGCGGGGTGTATTTTGTGCATGCCATAAAACGCGTGCCGGGAATGCGGCTGCTCAAACCCAGCTGGAACGCAGCCTTGGTTAAAAAGCTGCTGCCGGTGGCACCCAAACTGAATAATCCGCAGCGCGGCGACACGGCCAATCGCGATATTAATTTGAACAGGTTTGATCATGAATAGTGAAATTGTAGAAATTTTTACCGACGGTGCCTGCAAGGGGAACCCGGGCGTCGGCGGCTGGGGCGCGCTGCTGCGCAGCAAAGGCGTGCAGCGCGAACTGTTTGGCGGCGAAGCCCATACCACCAACAACCGGATGGAATTGATGGGCGCTATCTCGGCGCTCGAAGCGCTGACGCGGCGCTGTCAGGTGAAGCTGCATACCGATTCTAAATACGTGCTGCAGGGTATTACAACCTGGCTGGCCGGCTGGAAACGCGCGGGGTGGAAGACCTCCAGCCGGCAACCTGTTAAAAATGAAGATTTGTGGCGTCGACTAGATGCGCTGGTGATACAGCATGAGATCGAGTGGGTGTGGGTCAAGGGGCATTCAGGTCATGCGGGCAACGAACACGCGGATGAACTGGCTAATCGCGGGGTTGCGATGATACAAGAACAATCGAACGGGAATGGCTGATGCGCAAAATTGTACTCGATACCGAGACCACGGGGCTTGATCCTAGAAAAGGTCATAGAATCATAGAAATAGCAGCGATAGCTCTGGAGGGACGTAAAGTCTCCAAACGGCATTTTCACCATTATCTGGATCCTGAACGCGAAGTCGACGAGGAGGCTGCACGGGTGCACGGCTTCACCTGGGACATGCTCAAGGGCCGCGCTAAATTTGCCGACATCGCGGCCAGCTTTTTAGAATTTGTGGACGGCGCCGAACTGATGGCGCATAACGCACCGTTCGATATGAGCTTCATCAACAACGAGCTGCGCCTGTTGGGATTACCGCCGCTTGAAAATCCGGTTGTCGATACCCTGAAAATGGCCCGCGAAATGCATCCGGGCAAGAAGAACGGTCTGGATGCCTTGTGCAGCCGCTACGAGATCGACAATACCCATCGCACCTTGCACGGCGCGCTGCTCGATACGGAATTGCTGGCCGAAGTGTATTTCGCGATGACGCGCGGTCAGGAGAGCCTGCTAGGTGAGGATGAGCCACCCGCTGCGCGGGAAATTGCCGTGTTAAGTACCGATGCCTCGCGGCCGACGGTGCGGGTGTTGTTGCCAAGCCCCGAGGAGTTGTCCATCCATGCCCAGCAACTGCTCGATATCGACAAAGCCAGCAAAGGCGCCTGTCTGTGGACGAGGCTGGAGAGCGCGGCATGAAGCGGCGTTTAACGGGTTTTGCTGCGTTGCTAGCCGTGCTGTATCTGGGGGCCTGCTTCTATATGTGGTCAACCCAGATGCAACAGGTCTTCGAACCGACAGTGGACTGGCAAACGACGCCGGCTCGTATGGGGATGAACTATGAGGCGCTGCGCATTCCGGTGGGATCAGGTACGGACAAGGGAGAACTGGACGCCTGGTGGGTGCCGAGCGAGTTGGCTGATGCGCCCACGCTGGTCTATTTTCATGGCAATTTCCGCAACATCGGCAACAATCTTGAGCATACCCGACACCTGCACCAGCTGGGTTACAACGTGCTGCTGGCGGACTATCGGGGTTTTGGCAAAAGCAGCGGCGGCAAGCCCAGCGAATCGAAGGTCTTTGAAGACGCCGAGGCCGTTTGGCAATACGCCATCGGGCAGCGAGGTAGACGGCCTGCACAAACCTTCATTTACGGTCATTCTTTAGGTGGCGCGATTGCCATCGATCTGGCGGCCCATCACCCAGAGGCAGCCGGTCTGATCACCGAGGGCACGTTTACCTCGATGCAGGCAATGGGACAGATCAACTATGGGTTTCTGCCGATCGGTTTATTGCTGAATCAGCGTTTTACCTCGCTCGAAAAAGTGCCTTCTTTAAAAATTCCCGTGCTGTTTATTCACGGCACCTGGGATAAAAAAGTGCCGGTTGAAATGGCCAAGCAGCTGTATGCGGCGGCAGGCGCACCTAAGACATTGCTGCTGATCGAAGGCGGCGAACACAACAACAGCGGGTCGATAGGCTGGGTCGAATATCGCGATGCGGTGACCGCTTTCGTCAGGAAAAATACGCATTAGTTAAAAACACCATATAATCCGGACATTACGCCGGATATAACGCGGCGTGGCACGCTAACTCAACACTTTACAATCCCGTTCCAGGGATTACGGAACAAATATGAAATCAGATGTCATCATTATCGGTTCAGGCGCAGCAGGCCTGATGTGCGCACTCCAGGCCGGGCTGCGCGGTCGTTCCGTGGTATTGCTCGATCACGCCAAGAAGCTGGCGGAAAAAATCCGCATCTCAGGCGGCGGGCATTGCAACTTCACCAATATCAACGCGAAGCCGGAAAATTACATTTCCAGTAACCCGCATTTTTGCCGCTCCGCGCTGGCTCGCTACACGCCGAATGACTTTATTGAGTTGTTGCAAAAGCACAATATCAAATTCCATGAAAAAACGCTGGGCCAGTTGTTTTGCGATGACGAGTCCGAAGTCATTATTGCCATGCTGCGCACGGAATGCGATGCGGCAGGCGTCAAACGTTTTATGAACTGCGAAATCGAAGAGATCAAACATACGCCTTATGATGCGGATGCGGGCATTGGTAAAAAAGCCAAGTACTATGTGTCCACCTCGCGTGGCGAATTCGAAGCGGTCTCGCTGGTGATCGCCACCGGCGGTCTGTCTATCCCGAAGACGGGTGCGACGCCCTATGGTTATCATGTCGCCGAGCAGTTTGGCGTGCCGATTACTAAACTGAGGGCAGGGCTGGTACCGCTCACATTCGCACCGGATGAATGGAAGCCTTATGCCGATCTGACGGGCGTCTCATTCCCTGCCATCGTCACTACCGGCAAACAGTCGTTCCGCGAAGATTTGCTGGTCACACATCGCGGTTTAAGCGGCCCGGTCATTTTGCAGGCCTCCTCTTACTGGCAGCCGGGTGAGGCGTTACACATCAACCTGTTGCCCGATCTGGACATGGAAAGCGTTTTAGCTGAGCATAAAACCAGCAAGAAGCAGTTGGCTAACTTCCTGACACAGTGGTTCCCGAAGAGTTTTTCTGATGTCTGGTGCGCCGATAATAAACCGTTCGAAAACAATCCGTTGAATCAGTATAATGACAAACAACGCAAAGTTATTGCCCAGCAGTTACACGACTGGCAGGTAGTGCCTTCAGGCACTCAGGGCTACTCAAAGGCGGAAGTGACCTGCGGCGGTATCGATACACAGGCGTTATCATCCAAGACGATGGAATGCAACGACGTACCCGGCCTGTATTTCATCGGCGAAGTGGTGGACGTCACAGGACAACTGGGCGGTTACAACTTCCAGTGGGCCTGGGCATCCGGTTTCGCTGCAGGGCAGGCGGTCTAAATTTTGAAACAAGGCTCACTGATAAGCAAGCTCGTGGCGCTGATCGCAACTGCGACGCTGCTAGTTGTCGGGTTGATGTTCTCGGCTGTATTGCTGGTGTTCATTCTGAGCGCGGGGCTGATTATCTTTGGCTGGATCTGGTGGAAAACCCGCGCTCTGCGCCGCCAGTTGCGTGAACACACCCAATTCAGAGCGAGTGCTGCTAACGATGCAGAGGCCTTTCGTCCGGAGGAATTTACCGGCGACATCATCGAAGGCGAAGTGATCCGCAAAGTGGTCTTGATCGAAGAGATCAAACGCCGCCCGGATCACCTGTAACAACCATGCTGCTCAATTGCGTCGCTTATCATCATGGCGTCAAAATTGCTGAACCTTCCGTTGAGGAAATCAGCGATTATCTGGCGCGTGTTGATTGCTTTGTCTGGGTTGCGTTGCGCGATGCAACTGAAGCTGAACTCAACACCATGCAGGAAGAGTTCGGTCTGCACGATCTGGCAGTCGAAGATGCGCGTCACGGTCATCAGCGTCCCAAGGTCGAGGAATATGGCGATACGCTGTTTGTTGCGATGCACTTGCCGGAATATGTCGACGGTGAGTTGGCGGCAGGGGAGGTCAATGTCTTTGTCGGGCGGAATTTTATTCTTTCGATACGCAGCCGAAGTTCCCATAATTTGCTCGGCGTACGCGAACGTTGCGAACGGGAGCCGGAACTGCTGAAACTGGGCTCGGGCTTTGTGCTCTATGCGCTGATGGATGCGGTTGTGGATCGCTATTTTCCGCTGATTGATAAGCTTGAATTGCAGCTGGAGGCGATTGAAGAGCATCTGTTCGATAAGGGATATTCGCTCACAACCATCGCGCAGCTTTACGGACTCAAACGAAAAATTTCCGTGCTCAAACATGCCGTGATGCCGCTGATGGAGGCAACAAGCAAACTCTACGGCGGGCGCGTGCCGCCGATTTGTGTCAACACACAGGAATATTTGCGCGATGTGTACGATCACTTAACGCGCATCAATTCCACGATTGATATGATGCGCGACACCATCACCACGGCGATTTTGGTCAGTCAGTCGACAGTTTCCATTGAACAGAATGAGGTCAACAAACGTCTGGCTGCATGGGCGGCGATTTTTGCCGTTGCAACGGCTTTTGTGGGGATCTGGGGTATGAATTTTCAGTATATGCCGGAATTAGAACTCGAATATGGCTATCCGCTGGCGCTGCTGGTGATCATCATCATTTGCGGATTGCTATATTTCCGTTTCAAGCGTGCCGGCTGGCTGTAACGACAACGGAAATACATCGCAGAGCAGTCTATTTTCCCTCATTGATTTCGCTAAGTGTATGGATGAGTGCTTTGTTCAGCGCCTCCAGCGTTGCGAGCCTGTTGCCACCTTCATCGTTAGTTTTCTGGTTATACCTCAAACTTACAAGCTGGCGTTTCAATTCGTCAACTTCTGCCTGCATATGAGTCATTCCTGCATCGATACCGGCAGAATAATCCGCAAAGGTGGGCGTATGATGAAAGGACGACATTGAGGCGCAGTAGTGCTCAAATAGCGCACGCCGGTTTGGTGTGTTCATCGCATAGTTTCCTTAATTGATTCAATGCATAATTTTAACCGATTATCCAAGTGGTCAGCTCACAAAAGGCAGAACAGGCAAGTAAGGAAACTATGCCGCCAACCGTTCCGAATCGGTCTATTCTGAAATACGCATAATGCGTAGTTATGAAAACAGACCGCCCCAAATTGGGCGGTTTTTTTTCGCCCAAAAAAGCCCTGGGAAAAAGCCCTGGGAAAGTTACCAACAAAAACCGTTAACAACTTTGTGGAAAAACACCACAACCGCCGAGAAGCAAAGGCGAAAAGCTCCGTGATTAAAAAACAGGCTGCGCGCTGACTGGATAACCTTCGGCGGGACGACCGCCGAACCCTACGGGCTACGGGTCACATCCAGCAGGGGAACACCGCCCGAAACCCTTTTTCCCTCTCGGGCAAAAAGCGGGACGGTTGAGCATCGAGGCGGAAAGTTTTTTGCTTACTTCCAGAAGGGTGCTTTGAACAAAGCCAGCAAATACATGGACTACAGATGCGATCGAAGAAAATAAATATCGGGCGAGCTTCGCGGCACTTCGTTAGCCGCGTGCGCTTCGCCTCGATATTCAGCAATCTCCAACACGATGGAGATTA